>Ga0209539_1000021_pt1 | contig 88188 bp, 78 predicted proteins | sample BarGraNGADG00312_2_FD_184499 | JGI IMG/M metagenome (GOLD analysis project Ga0209539, IMG submission 184499) | Arctic peat soil microbial communities from Barrow, Alaska - Barrow Graham LP Ref core NGADG0011-312 (SPAdes) (version 2) | ecosystem: Environmental > Terrestrial > Soil > Wetlands >...
TTTCTGCCGCGCGTGAGACGGATCAGCTCCTGCTTTTCTTCCCCTGTTAATCTTCTTTGTTTTCCCATGCTGAAAGCATAGTACATTCTCATCCTAATGTAAAGCTATATATGGGACGGTCCACTAGAGCAGCCGCAGGACCCCGCGGACCCTGCCCTGCACCTCGATCGTGTCGTGGGGGCCGATGATTATCGGCTCCATGTCCGGGTTGGCCGGCTGGAGCCTTATCCGAGCGCCCCGGCCTTTCTTCTCGCGGTAGAACTTCTTCAGGGTGGCGTCCGTGCCGTTGACGAGCGCCACCACCACCTCGCCGTTCTCGGGGACCTGCTTCTCCTCGACCACCACGTAATCGCCGTCGAAGATGCCCTCGTCCACCATCGACGAGCCCCGGACCCGGAGTGCGTAGCAGCGCCCGCCGGCCATCGACGCCGGCACCTCGAGCTCCTCGGCCACCGGCAGCGCCTCGACCGGCTCGCCGGCCGCGATCGTGCCCAGCAGAGGGACCATCATCGGCTCGCCCGCCCGCCCCGGCGCCTCCGCCGTGCCGGAGATGGCGTTCCGGCCCCGGGCAGTGAGCGTGACCGAGCGGGCCCGGTCGCGCCTCCGCGATATCAGGCCCTTGGACTCGAGCGAGTCCAGGTGCTCGGCCGCCGTCGCCACGGACGACACGCCGAGAGCGTCCGATATCTCCCTTATCGTGGGTGAGTAGCCCGACCTGGCCCGCGAATCGCGCACCAGCCGGAGCACCTCCACCTTTCTCTTCGTGAGCGGCTCTTCCAAGGTTCACCTCCGTCCCGCAATTCGGATTGTAACCGAACAAAAACCGAAAATCAATAGGCGGGCCGGGGTTCAACATGGCAAACTTTTTTCTTTAAGGTCTAAAATGCACATGCCAAAGAATGAGCGGACGGCCTGCCCGCTGCGGCAGACCCGCACAGACCCGGGAGTCCGCCGTCACCACGAGATGTTTCCTGCCGGGAAGCGGAGGTGCGAGTTGAAGAAATCACTGGTAGTAGCCCTGGCCCTGGTCCTGCTCGTCGCCTTCGTGCCCGCGGCCTCATCGGCGCCGAGGACCGTCGCTTCGATCGGCAGCTGGCAGACGTCGGCGACCGCCGGCTTCCTGGCGGGCAAGGCCAACAACTCGGCCGGGCCGATCGTCTCCTACCAGGGGAAGATCTACTCGGGCGTGTCGAACGAGGCCGGCGCGAGCGTACGCGTACTGGAAGGGGACGCGTGGGTGCCGGCGAGCGGCGCGACGCTGGGCACCGCGAAGGACACGTCGGTGGCGCGGATGATCGTGTTCCGCGACAAGCTGTACGCGGGCACGTTCGACATGACAGATGGTTTCCTGATCTACCGGTACGACGGCGGCACCACCTGGACGCAGGTGACCGCCGGCAGGGGGATATACAACACCCACAACATGGCGGTCGGCTCGATGGCCGTCTTCAACGACAGGCTCTACGTCGGGACCATCAACATCTCCATCGGGATAACCGGCGTCGGCAGCGACGGCGCCGAGCTCTACTCCTACGACGGGGCGACCTGGACGAGGGAGCAGACGGGCGGCTTCGGCGACGCGACCAATATCGGCATCACCTCCCTCTCGGTCTATGGCGGCAGGCTGTACGCGGGGACGGCCAGGTGCCAGTTCACGACTCAGCTCGTCGACATGAACACCATAAAGATCACCGCCGTCAGCAAGGGCTGCCAGCTGAGGACGATGGAGGGCGCCCTCTGGCCGGTGGTGGCCGACAACGGCATCACCGACGCCCGCAACATCGCGGCCACTTCGATGGCGGATTACGGCGGCAAGCTCTACGTCGGCACCGCGAACGGTGATGGCGACACCACCATCACGGGGATCATGAGCGGGACGATGACCATCGGAGCGTTCAACTACCAGACCAACGGGGCCTCCGTCTACACCTTCGACGGCGCGAACGTGCAGCAGGTGGTGAGGGGCGGCTTCGAGAGCAAGGACGACGTCGCCGTGACCGACATGCTTGCCGCGACCGTCTCCGGCAAAGACCTCCTGCTGGCTCCCGTGGTCAGGACCAACGGACCGGGCATGCTCAAGGTGTTCGACGGCTCGTCGTGGTTCAACGGAGCGGACCCCGGCTTCGGCAGCGCCAACAACAGCTCGATCGCCGGGCTGTGCGTCGACGGTGCGACGACGTACGCCGGGACCGCGAACGGCACGACGGGCTGCGAGATCTGGATAGGCGCGCCGGCCTCGAGCCCGTTTGACGCGGTCAAGACCTGGTATCTCGCGGAAGGCTGCACCAACGGCGGCTTCGAGACGTGGGTGCTCGTCCAGAACCCCGGGGACGCCGGGACCAGTGCCACGATGACGTTCATGACCAAAAACGGCACCGTCAACGGGCCGACGCTGACCCTGCCACCCGGCACCAGGCAGACGGTGAACGTCGCGAACTACGTGCCGAACACGTGGGACGTCTCGACGGTCGTCGTCGGCAGCGACGCGATAGTCGTCGAGAGGGCGATGTACTGGAACAACAGGAAGGGCGGCCACGATTCGATCGGGGTCACATCCGCTTCGCCGACCTGGATGCTCGCCGAGGGGTCGACGAACGCCGGCTTCGAGACGTGGGTGCTGGTCCAGAACCCCGGCGCGCAGATTGCGAACGTGAAGCTCTACTTCATGACCAAGACCGGCAAGAAAGACGGCCCGTCTCTTCAGCTCCAGCCCGGGACCAGGCAGAGCGTCAACGTCGGGGCGACCGTCCCGAACGAGTACGACGTATCGACGTCGGTGACGTCCGACCAGCCGGTCATCGCCGAGAGGTCCGTCTACTGGAACAACCGGCAGGGAGGCACCGAGTCTGTCGGTGTCACATCGGCCTCTTCGACGTGGTACATGGCGGAAGGCTGTACGAACGGCGGATTCGAGACCTGGATACTGGTCCAGAACCCCGGCTCGCAGACCGTGTCCGCGACGGTCACTTACATGACCCCGACAGGCGAGAAGCCCGGGCCGATCCTCAGTGTGGCGCCCGGCACCAGGCAGAGCGTCAACGTGGCCGACACCGTGAAGAACGAGTGGGACGTTTCGACGCGCGTCGACGCGAGCTACCCGGTCGTCTGCGAGCGGGCGGTCTACTGGAACAACCGCATCGAGGGCCACGACTCGGTCGGCGTCACAACGCCGGCGCCGCGATGGTTCCTCGCCGAGGGCTCGACGAACGGGTTCGAGACCTGGGTGCTGATCCAGAACCCGGGGGCCGTGGAGGCCAACGCGAAGATGACCTTCATGACGCCGAAGGGCGCGGTGGACGGGCCGACGATCAAGCTGGCGCCGAAGACCCGCCAGTCGGTGAACGTCGCACTTTACGTGCCGAACGAGTACAGCGTCTCGACGAAGGTGGTCTCCGACCAGCCGGTCATCTGCGAGAGGGCGATGTACTGGAAAAACCGGACCGGAGGGCACGACTCGATCGGCGCGGCGTTCTAACTCGCCCCCGGTCAGTTGCATTCGCTCCGCGAACGTCATATGCAAACAGGGGTCAAACCTAAAAACTTGCATTTTTCATGAATCTGAAGCTGGAATGCAAAGATTTAGGTTTGACCCCTGTTTGCATGCTGTTTGCATGATGGCTTATTCAAGAGACCGGCGATCAAGGTTCAAACGGGTGTACACCCAGCGTGTGACTTCTTACACCGAGTCCCATGAAGAATGACCGGGTCCGAGCCCAGACTGATGGGCAGGGGTGTGAATCGATACAGAGAGGTCACATACTCGAAAAGCGTTAAGAGTTCCTCCCAGCCTCCGCCCCGGAGGAACATGGTGAGAGGACGCGTAGTCATGAATGACACGCGTCCCTCACGGGCCAGGGCCTAATGTAAGCCAGGGTTTGAAGGTCAACATCTGTCTGTTCGCCCTGGCGGTTAGCGCGTTCCCGGTTGTATGAGCGCATCTCGCAAAGTTAAGATAAACAGCGTGGCGCAGACATGATTCTTTCGGGGGTGCTCTCCTATCAGTACGCTTCACTCGGGCAAATGCAACAAGTGCGAGGTCCCGGCGATCTGGGCCCGGGACGCGCTCCTCGACGGCGACAACACCTCCATCGCTAAAGCCGTCCCCATACGCGGCGCCTTCTACGAGGCGGGCGAGATCGACAACCTGATCAAATCCATCAAGGAGATAGCCGACATTCCATTCGAGCGCCGGGTCTTCGACGCCAACAAGCGCGCACACCGCGCGGTCTTCCAGGGGACACTCGGCGGCGTCGTCGGCAGGACGGCGAGGAAAGCAGCCCCGCGTTTCCTTCTCTCCCGGCTCGAAAAGGTAGTGCCCGGCTTCGGCGCCGGCAGGCTGACAGTCGAGAGCTACAGGCGCGGAGGGCCGCTGACGGTCCGGTGCGTCAACTCCTGGAACGACCGACTGCTCCCCGCGGACATCGCGGGCGCGTTCGAGGCCGTGGAGGGAGTGGAGAGCGCAGTGGACATCGAGAAGGGCGCCGACTCGACGTACGTCACCGTCAGGAAGGTCGGGCCGCTGGAGGAAGAGCAATCCGGCAGCGTCGCCCCGATGGTCGGAGTGCTCTGCGGCTCGAAGCTCTATCCGCGTTGTTCTTCGTGTGGTGCGCCGATCTCGTTCCAGGCTTTCGATTTCGATCTCGACAAGGGCGAGATCACCGAGAGGGACAGCGGCGTGAGGGTCGTGCACCAGGCCACTTCGTGCCTCGAGACGCTCATGATGCAGATGGAGGATGACCTGGGCGATCGGGCGAGGCGGCTCGCCATCGACGCGGAGGCCGGCTACGTCGAGAGGCGGATCGAGTCGGGCGAGTATGTCTCGGAATCGGACGACCCGAAGCACCGGATGTTCGACTACATGGCGCTGGTCCGCAGGCGCTGCCTGGGGAACCCGATACTGGTCGACCTCGACGGCGACAGGCTGCACGTCAGGGTGAGGAACCCGGCCAACCCGGCGCTGCTGGCCGGCAGGACGCTCGGCACCTACCGCGCGGTCATGCGCCGGCCGGCCGTAGCGAAGACGCAGATCGGATTCGGCGTCCTGGAGATAGAGGTGGCGCCCGCCAGGGACGCCACTGTGTAGAAATGACAAGGCCCCGATGTTCCCGGGGCCTTGTTGAAGCGCTTCTATGAGATAGTCCTACAGGCTGAGCTCGCCTTCCGACCACATCCTGAGGATCTCTTCTTTGTCCGCTTTGCCGATGAACGTCAGCTTGACCGGGCGTTCCTCACGGACAGCGATTTCCAGCTCGTCGTACAGGTTGAGAGCAAATTCCTGTGTGCCCATGCTCACCGCCCCCCTTTCGTAAGGACCGTTGCTATTGTCAAGAACAATGTAGCACCACAGAGTAATTTATGCAACATCTATTCGGAAATATATTCTCAGGCATCCCAAAACGTTACTCACAACAATAACACTCGTTAGTCCAAACCATTTTGGGGTCAGACCCCGTTGCTGAATTAAAGTCTTCAATCTGCCCGGTTTTCAACAAGGGGTCTGACCCTTTACGCAAAAAAAATCAAAAAGGGGTCAGACCCCTTGTTGCGTGTTTAGTGACAAATCGTTGGTTGGGTCAGTCGTCGATGCCGGCCAGGCGCTTGGCGATCTTCACCTTATCGCCGACGTCCGCGAGCCTCGAGATCATGATCCTCTGGGCCTGTGGCGAGCCCGCGCCGTGGATGCTCTCGGTCAGGTAGGCCGCCGCGCCGCAGCCGACCGTCATGTTCTCGATGAACTTCAGCACCTTGATGCGGTCGACTGTCGGGACATCCGCCTTGCCCTTGAGGTACTTGTCGAGCATCGCCGCGGTCTCCGGGTTGTCGAGGTCTTTCTCGGAAGGCATCGTCACGACCAGCCCGCCGGCGAGGTCCTGCAGGAGCCTGGCTATCTCGAACGGGAAACGCGTCACGTTCAGCTTGCAGACGTTGGCGAGCAGCGGGTCCACCATGTACGCCCCCGACGAGGTCGCCGAGCCCCGCGCGCTGCAGGCGATGCCGCAGGCGAACAGCGTCTCGTTCAAGTGGATCATCTCGGTGATCTTGTCCTTTACGTGGCTGGCCTTCGCAGTTCCCTGGTACTCGGAGGCGAGCTGCGCCGCGCCGATGATCGCGTCGCCGACGCCCACCTTGCACCCGCCGTAGCTCTGGCGGTGGAACGAAGCGAACCTCTCGACGACCTTGCCGCTCTGGTCCGACTCGCCGCACATGAAGACGCGCTCGTTCGGGACGAAGACGTCGTCAAAGACGACCAGCGCCTCCTGGCTGCCGTAACGGCTGCCCAGGTCGATCGGGCTGCCCTCCAGGCGCCGCGTGTCGGAAGGCTGCCTGCCGAGGACGAACGTTATCCCCTTCGCCTCGACCGGCACCGCGAACGAGACGGCGTAGTCGCCCTCGTCCTCGCGCATCGTGGTCGTCGGCATCACCAGTATCTCGTGTGAGTTGAGCGCACCGGTCTGGTGCGCCTTCGCCCCGCGGACGACGATCCCGTCGGCGGTGCGGTCGACGACGTGGACGAACATGTCCGGGTCGGGCTGGTCGCCCGGCCGCAGGGACCGGTCGCCCTTCACGTCGGTCATCGCGCCCTCGACCACCACGTTCTCGTCCTGCACCCATTCGAGGTAATCCTTGAGCCGCTCGTGGTAGCCGGTTCCGTGCACCTCGTCGCATTCGTACGTTACGGAGTAGAGCGCGTTGAACCCGTCCATCCCCACGCACCGCTGGAAACAGGTGCCGGTGCGGGTGCCAAGTGCCCTCTGCATCAGGACCTTGTCGACCAGGTCGTCCGTCCCCTGGTGTATATGTGTGAAGCGGCTTATGTCGCGCCCGGTGAGGTGCGACTTGCAGAAGAGGAGTTCCTCGCAGCGCGGCTCCTCGCCTACCTCGTAAGTCTCGGCGACGGTATTGGCGCTCGGCCTGCACATCGGATGGTCGACAGTGTTCTCAACCTTCTCGCCCAGCACGTACACGTCGCGCTCGAGCGCCCTCAGGCTGTCGAAGTATTCGTCCGCGCTCTTGATCCTCATCCGTGTCCCCCTTGAATCGCTTCTCACGAACAGAGTGAGCTAATGAATCCTATACCACCGGGGACGATTTGCGGCAATGAGGAAGGAGGCGAAGTTGCCGGAAGAGAGTCTTGAATCAGCCGTCCTTGAGTGTCGGGTCGTGCTTCCCGATGTTCCTGAGGATTACAGTCGACTTCTCTTCCCCGAATTCCCAGGTGAACCTGTAGAAATCTGTGACCCTTGACGCATAGACGGCGCCTTTGATCCGTTCGGTCTGAAGAGATGGATAGAAAGGATCCTCGATGAAATGGTCGAGCTGCTTTGCGAATCTTTTCTTAATCTCTTGAGGGAGCTTGTCGAAGGCCCTGTCGAACCTACGCAGACTTGCGACTCTTTTTATTGGCACGCGAACCGATTTCCTTCTTGAACTCCTCCGCCGCCATCACTCTCACACGGTCCGCCTTCAGGTCTTCATCGGCTTCGCGCTCACCGGCCTGCCATTCCGGAGTCCAGAACCATGCCTGCGACCTGTCTATAGAAAACTGCGGAATCACTTCGAACCTGCCGCTTAACTCGTCGACGTGTATCGATACGGTATCGTCGTCCGAGAGGTTGAGCGCCTTTCGGACGTCGGCGGGTATCACGAGAGTCCCTCTCTTGCCGATTCTGGTCACGATGTCATTCAATTTCTGTCTCCTTCTATATTTCCGATATTCAGAATATCAGAATATCGGAAAGCGCTCAAGGTCCGCTCGCAAGAGAAACAAGGCGAAAATCGCGGAGCCGGAGCAGGCCGGAGGTTTACCGGTGGGTGTTTTGCTTCCAGACTCCGTGTTCAGAGGTCCCGGCGAAGAGCAGGCTGTGTGTTGAGTCATATGCCAGGGAGGAGACCGAATAGTTCTTCAGTCCTCCGCTGATATCGGTCCAGGTCACACCGTCGAATACCCAGAGCCCTCGGGTTGAGGGTAGCCTCGGGTAGGTAGACCCGGTTATCACAGAATCGTAACAGCCGGCGTATAGCAGGTCTTGAGTCGGGTCGTAAAGAACAGAAAGTATCGTGCAGTCAGAGACTGCGCCACCCGTAGCGATCCAGGCACCGCCGTCGTACTTCCAGACTCCCTTGGCGTAGATTTCAGAGTAGACATCGGTACAACCAGCATAGAGAAGGTTGTTTGTGGGATCGTAGGCCATACACTCGATCGAGTAATGAGAGAGTTTTCCGCCGACTTCGCTCCACTTGGAGCCGTTATATCGCCAGGCCCCCCAACCGCGACTCTCCCCGGCGTACAGCAAATCATGTATTGAGTCGTACGCGAGGGAGGAGATCCAGAATCTCGCGACTCCTCCACTGGTGTTGGCCCAGCCGGTGCCGTCGTACTTCCAAACGCCTCTGCTTCCTGTATCTGTCGAGCCATCCCCCACTTCAGTACAACCCGCGTATAGTAGGTTGTGATTTGAATCGTATGCGAGGGACGCGATCGAATAGAGATTCAGAGGTCCACTGATATCGGTCCAGCTCCTACCATCGTATTTCCAGACACCGTAACATTTGTCGTATTGGACATCGCTGATACAACCGGCGTACAGCACTTCGTGAGTCGGTTCGTAAAGCAATGTGCCTACGGAATAACCGGAGATTTCTCCGCTGATGTCGTTCCAATTCTTACCGTCATATTTCCACACGCCGTGTTCAAATGTCGCCGCGTATAGCACGTCGTGCTCTACGTCATAGGCAAGAGAAGGTATCGAATAGCCGGAGATTGCTGCGCCAGTATTGGTCCATTCTGAGATGCCCATTAGAGGCTTGGGCTTGCTCTTGTTAGCATTGCCGTTATTGCCGCCATTCCCGCAGCCAATAACTGTCAATAGAATGAGAAAAAGGAAGATGAGGGTAAACACCGATGTTGCTGTCTTCCTAGTATCCCCAAAAGAAAGTCTCATAGACTCCCCGCAATGCCGCGCGCTTTCCCTGATTCTACTTTCGCTGACACCTGGCGCCAACCAAGGTCTCAGTTACAACAAAATCTAAGGGTTGTACTTCCAGACCCCTTTTCTGTTAACGGAATCTTCGTGGATTCTATCGCGATGTATTTCGGAACAACCGGCGTACAGCACGTTGTGTGTTGAGTCGCAGGCTAGAGAAATAGCTGCAAAGCTCGAAACCCCTCCGTCTGTGCCAGTCCAGGTATTGCCGTCGTACGTCCAGACTCCGATGTCCTTTCCTTCACCTGTGCGTTCGTCGGAGACATAGTAGAAACCGGCATAGAGCAAATTGTGCTTCGCGTCATAGGAAAGTGAGTAGGTGGAGCAAAGGCCTTTGCCGCCGACAGAAGTCCAGGTCTTCCCATCGTACTGCCAGACTTGCGCGCCCTGGCCTGAACCAGGATCGTAGCTGCCACCGGAGTAGATCAGGTTATGAGTTGAGTCGTAGGCGAGAGTCTCGACGCCGTAGTTCGTTCCATCTCCGCCCGTGCTGATCCAGGTGGTGCCGTCATATCTCCATACCCCGCTGGTCCTCTCCTGTCCTTTTCCGTCTGTCCCCGCGTATAACAGGTCATGTTGCGAGTCATAGGCGAGAGCATTGACGACGAATCCTGAGATCCCCCCACCGGTGTTACTCCAGGTTGTTCCGTCATACTTCCAGGCCCCTGTGCCTGTGCGTTCCGTATAATCATTGCTGCCATTCGCATATAGCCGGTTGTGTTTTGGGTCATAGACTAAAGCACGATCGCCAAGGCCCGCGACTGCTCCCGTGTCGGTCCAGCCAGCGCCATCGTACTTCCAGACCCCTTTGTTCGTCCCTGCGAAGAGCAGGTTATGCGCTGAGTCGTAGGTGAGAGAGTCGATCGGGTAACCTGAGAGCTGTCCGCGCGTTCAGACCAGTTCGTGCCATCGTACTTCCAGACCCCTTTGTTCGTCCCTGCGAAGAGCAGGTTGTGCGCTGAGTCGTAGGCGAGAGAACTGGCCGCGCTATTGGAGAGCACCCCACCAGTATTGTTCCAGGGCCCACCTCCACAGCCGGCAAACGGTAATACGGCGACGGCAAGAAGGGAAATTGTAAGAACTACAACTGCTTTTCCTCGAAGGTTCCCCGAATGAAATCTCATAGACTCCCCGCAATGCCGCGCGCTTTCCATGATTCTATTACTTGATACGCGGCGTTGGACACTGGGCAGTCGGTGTTTGTGCCTACAGTGACCAGCCGGGGCGGTCCTCGCAGGCCTGCTGGAGGTAGCCGGGGAGCCAGTCGGCGAGAGCGGGTTCGATGAAGAAGACGGGATGGAGCAGGTCCTGGCCGGGCTCGATCATGCCTCTCTCTATCGCGGTCTTCTCGATGTCGCAGCCGGGATAGATCCTGATGCCGGGGGTGACGAGGACCGCGTCGGGCTTCAGCTCGTCCATCAGGGCGATGCTCTCCTCGACCGTCTCGCGGGTCTCGCCGGGGCCGCCCATCATCAGGAAGCAGTTGAAGGGGACTCCCACCGCTTTGAAGCCCTTCGCCGCGCGGACGACCGCGGCGCGATCGAAGCCCTTGTTGAGCGACGAGAGGATCGGGTCCGAACCGCTCTCGTTGCCGAGGCTCACCAGCGAACAGCCGGCCGGAGTCAGTAACGGGAAAAGGCGCTCGTCCACCTCGAAGGGCGCGAAGGTCGAGCACCATTTGATCTTCAGTTCCCGTGAGGCCAGCTCTTTCAGCAGCTCGATCGTGTAATCGGCAGGGTAGTTGAAGAGCGAGTCGGCGAAATAGCAGAAGCGGACGCCATACTCTTTATCCAGCGACTCCAGCTCGTCGGCTGCGGACTCGACGCTGCGGCACCTGACATTGTGGCCCTCGATCAGCGGTGTCGAGCAATAAGTGCAGTGCATGTGGCAGCCGCGGCGCGTCTGCAGGTTCGCGGTCATCGGGTGTCCGACCGGGCCGGGGCCGCGGTAAGGAGTTACGTCAAAAGCATCGCGGTCGGGGGAGAGCATATCGAGGTCGAATGCGTGGACGGCCGGGTTTATCTTCCGGACGCCATCGCGGTTGAGCGCGACGCCGGGCAGGCTGTCGATCTCCAAGCCTCTCTCGAGCAGGTCGAGCAGCTCGACGAAAGCGACCTCTCCCTCGCCGACGATGCCGACCTCAAGGCCGAGGTAGTCGAGGCACTCGAGCGGGAACATCGAGAAGCCCGCGCCGCCGGCCACGACCGGCGCGTCGGTGGTGGCCCTCAGCGCCTCCATCGCCGGCAGGCAGTCGTCGAGCAGGAAGACGGGCGCGATGATGTCCTGGTTGTCTATGTTACGGATGGAGAGGCCGACGACTTCCGGGTCGAAGTCGCGCACCGCCCGCTCGACATCCCCCTCCGGGTCGTCCGAGAGCATCAAGTCAAGGCCGGCCACCTCGTGGCCCGCTGCCCTCACCGCGCCCGCGACGTAAGCTGCGCCCAGCGGGTACGGGACGAGGTTGTCCTTGCACTGGTTCTCCGCGATGATCAGTACCCTCAAGTCGCTTCTCCCCCCGCAAGGTCGCGGCAGTTCCTGACGTCCGGCACCGCCGGCACGCCTCGCCGCACAAGGAACTCGCACGACGGGTCATGCACCCGGTAGCGCGCCTTTGCGGTCTCGAGGTTCTTTGTTGCGTAGCAGTACACGCACCCGTTGACGCACGTGTCATATTCGCCGATGTCGCGCGACTCGTGGCAGGAGCACTCCTTGCGGTGGCTCTTGCGCCCCGCCTCGATCGGGTACCCGGCCACGTCGGACAGCCGGTGCGGGTCGATGCATACCGCCTCTTTCACTCCGTCGACGGCCAGTTCGCGCTGCCCGCAGACCGTAAGCTCCATGCCGTTGTCGAGCGCGATACCGCGCAGCTCGGCCAGCAGCGAGAGCTTCTCGTCATGCGAAGGGTCCCACCAGGTGAAGCCGTACTCACGGGCCGCGATTTCGAGGTTGCACCTCGTCTTCAGGTAGAACTGCGCGAAGCTGATCACGACCTCGTCGGTCGCGCCCTTCAGGGAACGCGCTATTCGCTCGAAGTTCTCGAGGTGGAAAGCGCGAGGGGTCAGCGAAGTGAAAAGGATCGGGTCGTACCGCCAGACGGCGACGCGCGGCCTGTAACGATCAGATATCTCGCGAAGGCGCTGGATGGAGCGCGCCGGGTCGATCACCGAGCTCTCCAGCTCGCGAGGATAGCCTGTGATGGTGCAGTCGACAATAAACGGATAGCCGAGCGTGCCGACCTCCTCGAGTTGCTTCATGAACGGCGACACGTTCCTGGTCGAGAATACGAAGCCGTCCGCGTCCACGCGCGTCAGCGATACACGGTAGGGCACACCGCTGTAAGGGTTGAAGACCATGCAGTATCCCGCCCTCAGGCGGTTTGCGAACCATTCTCCGTACAACGCCGGTATGTCGGTCCTGAAGCTTGCGCTGATAATCAATCGTTTTCCTTTCGCGATCAGCATACCGTCAGACGCGGCTTCGCTCCATCGATATCGTGCGCCGCGGACGCGCGCGGAGCTTATTCGAGCACGATTTCTGCTATCATAAGCGCAATGTTCCCACCCGGATTGAAACGCGTTAATGAAGGCCGGTCACACGCGTCACGAGTTGTCGCGCTGTTTCTCGCGCTCTCCATTTCTCTCACGATGATACTGGTTGTCGCGCCCGCGGCATCCGCGCTTCCCGTCAGGTGGGACGGGGGGATGGACGCGCAGGGGTGGACAGGCCCGGCCAAGACGATATGCTTCGCCGAGGGCACAACCCGCGACGGTTTCGAGGAATACCTGATGCTCCGCAACCCGGGGCTCTTCGCGAGCAACGTCAAGATCACCTACCAGCTCCAGGGCGGAGAGGTGCAGTCGCAGTCACTCCCGATGGAGCCGAACGCCGGCGCTGTCATCTGCGTCAACGACGCGGTCGGGGCGGGCAAGGACGTTTCGACGCTCATCGAGGCGGACCCCGGAGTCATCGCCGAGCGGCAGATCTACTTCAACTATAAAGGCGTCTGGATGGGAGGCACCGCGTCGTGCGGCGTCGCCGGCGCTTCCACAGAGTCATATTTCGCCGAGGGCACGACCAGGAGCGGATTCCAGGAGTGGCTGTGCCTGCAGAACCCCGGAGATACTGACGCACTAGCCGAGCTCACCTACATGCTGGGGGACGGGCGCAACCTCCCGCAGGATATAGCAGTGAAGGCGCACAGCCGCGAGACCATCGACGTCAACAAGGCAGTCGGGCCCGGCGCCGATGTCTCGGTGCTGGTCCGCTCGAGCGTGCCGCTGGTCGTCGAGCGGCCGATGTACTTCGACTACAAGAGCGCGTGGCGCGGCGGCAGCGACGTCTCGGCCGCAACTAAGCCGGCGAGCCAGTTCTATTTCGCCGAGGGGACCACCAGGAGCGGCTTCGAGGAGTGGCTCACGATAATGAACCCGGGAAACGACACGACCGTAACGGTCGATTACATGTTCGCACAGGGCACTGTACTGACGAAGACCTACGCGTTGAGAGGAAGGGCCCGCACCACGCTGTTCGTCAACGCGGAGGTCGGCCCGGAGAAGGACGTCTCGATGAGAGTGTCCAGCCCGGGGCAGATACTCTGCGAGCGGCCGATGTACTTCAAGTATCACGGCGCCTGGGAGGGCGGCCACGTTGTGATGGGCTCCGGCACCGGCTCCAGCAGCTGGTACTTCCCGTCCGTGCCCGCCGGGGAGGGCTTCGAGTCCTGGCTGTGCATGATGAACGCGGGCTCGCAGAAAGTGACCGTCAACGTCGAGGAGCCGGGCGAGGCCAACCCCGGCCCGTCGAAGCAGCTCACCATCGAGCCGGGCGCGCGCGCGACCGTCGACCTCAACGCTCTAAGCGCCGGGCAGTCGTCGGGCTGGCTGAGGATATCGTCGACGGGCGACATCGTCTGCGAGCGGCCGACTTACTTCTCGTACGACCCGCGCGTGAACCCCCAGCCTGTCACCTTCGCGAAATGGGGCAACCTCGAGCTGAAGTGCCCGATCCGCTACTGCGACCTCATCGGGATCGAGTTCCACGAAGGCGAGAGCGGCGGCAGCAACGTCCAGGCGATGCAGCCGATCGGGCTGTGCCTGAAGAACGACAACCCGTCGCGCAGGCATCCTTCGGTCTCGTTCGGCACCGACGGCGATCCCGCCTACTGGGTTGAGACCTCGAGGGCGAGGGGCACCTACTCGACAAGCGCGTGCGACGTCCACTCGAAGGAAGGCGCCGTCGTATACGCGCCGATCAGCGGCAACGTGATGGCCGCCGAGTCTTACATGCTCTATGGGAAGTACCCGGACCTGATGGTGAAGATAGCGATCGACGGCAGCCCCGGCTTCTACGTTGAAGTGCTGCACATGAAATCGCTGATGGTATCTAAGGGGCAGCGCGTCGAGGCCGGCGTCACTCCCATCGGCACGGTCAGAAACCTGGTGGTCTATTTCAACGACGGCCCGAACCCGTACACCCGCGAAGAGGGCAACCACGCGCACGTCCAGATCAACAACAAGCTGACCGCAACCCCCTGAGGCGACACAGATCAAACTGCTGAAAGTAGGTCTCACAGGATGAAGAAGTCCGAAATCACGATCGCGTTGGTATTAGTAGTCTCACTGATGGCGCTGATAGCGGGCTGCGGAAGCAGCTCGAACAGCGGCAACTCCTCGACGCCGCTCACAACCGCCACGACTTCATCGGCGACCCAGGGAACAACAGATTATTCGGTTGCCTCGAACTGGCTGGCGCTGCCTGCCTCCGCTTCAGCGACGAAGAAAGTAGACGTGTTCTACCTGAGTGACACCACGTATCAGAAGCCGAACGCGAGTGCTCCCAACATCGGGGCGATCAACGATCCCGCCATGCAGCAGGGCGCAAAGGCGGCGCTTTCGAGGACGGCTGCCGCCTTTGACACTGTCGCTAACATCTACGCGCCCTACAACAGGCAGGTAGATGCCATGTTCAAGAAGAGCCTGCCCATCCCGGAGCAGCTCGCGCTCGAGGCAGGGATACCGACGCAGGACGCGATCGGAGCGTTCGATTACTACATCAAGCACTACAACAAGGGACGCCCATACATCCTTGCGGGACATTCGCAGGGGTCGAACCTGACGGCCAACATCCTCTCTCAGTACATGAAGCAGAACCCCGAGGTCTACAAGCGGATGATCGCCGCTTACGTCATAGGATTTTCGATAACGCCAGAGTACCTCTCCCAGAACCCGGAACTGAAATTCGCAACCGGCGCGAAGGACACGGGAGTCATAGTCTCGTACAACACCGAGGCGCCCGTGGTCGACGGGACCAACCCGGTCACCATGCCGGGCGGCATCGCCATCAACCCGATCACGTGGACGAAATCGGAGACGCTTGCGACCGCCCAGCAGAACCTCGGGGGCATCCTGATCGACCCCAAGACCGGCTACGCGGTACTGGACAAAGCGGGGAAACCTGTCCTCGTGCCACACTACGCCGACGCCCAGGGCAACAAGGCCAGGGGCGTGGTGATCTGCAGCACGGCAGATGTGAATGCCCTGTCCCCCGGGAACGCGCTGCTGCCGAAGGGTGTGTACCACTCCTTCGACTACCCGTTCTATTTCTTCGATATCAGGGCGAACGCGGCGGACCGGATCGCCAGTTATTTCAAGAAGTAGCTTAACCCCCACCATCTCGGTGAACAGACAGGCGGTGACCTTCAACCCCTGTCTTATACTGGCTTCTGGCCCGTGAGGGCCACTCGTCCGGAGGACAGAGTGGCCCTCACATATTCCTCCGGGGCGGAACCGCGGAGTGTATCTGACCGACAACGCTCATCTGTTGTCTTCTAGTCATGTTCCCTCGTCGTCCATCAGTGCGAGCTCGGACCCGGTCATTCATCATGGGACTCGGGTTAAGACATCACACCCTGGGAGACCACCCGGTCCAGTCTCGATTGCCGGTCTGTTGAATGAGCGATCTTGCAAATGGGGTCAAACCTAAAAACTTGCATAACAGGTTGTTTTGTCGGCAGAGAGCGATGCAAGTTTTTAGGTTTGACCCCATTTGCAAGCGATGCGACATGACGTTCGCGAAGCGAATGCGACGGTCCGGGCATGAACAAGGACTTGTGGAAACACAAAGACCTGGCCCCAAATTCCTAAAAGTAAAGATTTCGGACCTGACCCCGTCAATAAAAGAGGGGCGGCTCGTGCCGCCCCTCTCGTATTAAGCGGTTACCTTGTCAGAGACCGTAACCGGCACTGTCCGAGCCGCCGGTGATGAAATCGCGATAGTTGAAGTACATCGGCCTCTCGACCGCGACTTCACCTTCCGCGCCCACGATCATGCTCGCGTCCATGTTCTCGCCGAGTATCTGGTTCGCGGACAGCGTGGTCCTGGAGTTCGGGGCGAGAGTCTCGGTCTTGATGACCCTGACCCCGTCCGACCTCATGAAGAAGATGATGACGTCCTGGGCGTCGGCGCCCGGGTTCACCATCGTGATCCATTCGTCGAAGCTGCCGTCATTCGGGTTGTTCCTCGTGGTGCCCTCGGCGAACAGGAAGGTGCTGCGCGCCCCCTGCGAGCCCGTCACCACGGTCCCTCCCGGCCACATGTCCTGGTAGTTGAAGTAGCTGGAGCGCTCCGCCACCACCGGCACGTCGGAGTCGACGACCATCGATACGTCCTGGTTCGGCCCGACGGCCGCGTTGACGCTCTTCGTCACCCTTCCAGAGGGCGGCACTGTCAGCGACTGACGGGTGCTAAGCCCGCCGGCCACCTGGTACTGGACCGTGACGGTCGCCGCGGTCGTTCCCGGGTTCCAGACGGAAAGCCACTCGTCGTACCACGGGTAAGTGGCGCCCTCGGCGAACACGTTGTGCATCGCCGGGTAGTGAAGCCCGATCACGTCGTCACCGCCGGTCCACTTGTTGGCGTAGTTGAAGTACATCGGGCGCTCTGCCACCACCGGGATGTTGGAGCTCACGTGAACGCTGACGTCATGCTGCTTGCCCACGTCGAGCGCGACGTCCCGCGTCACCCTGGACATAGCCGGAACGGTGACCCGTGCGGACTTCTTCACTCCGCCTTCGAGCGTGTAGTCGACGACCACGTTTGCGCTCTCTTCGTTGGGGTTGCCGATGCACAGCCACTCCTGGAACGTCCCGTCGGTCGCGTTGTCCCTCGTCGTCCCCTCGCCAAAGAACCAGTCCTCGCCGGGATTGGCGGCACCCAGGATGGCTGTCCCGCCGGGCCACATGCCCCGATACGTGAAGTACATCGTGCGCTCGGCGACGATCGGGCTGTCCGCCTCTACCATGGCCGAGACATCCTTGTTCTTTCCCACGTCGCTGTTGACGTTTACCGTCGTACGGCTCTGGGGATCGACCGTGATTTCACGGGTGCGCGTCGTGGCGCCCGCGAGAAGGTACGTGATCTTCACCTTGGTCGAGTCGATGTTCGGGTTGCAGATGCAGAGCCACTCCTGGTAGGTCCCGTCGACCGGGTTGTCCCTCGTGGTGCCCTCTGCGAAGAAATACTTGTCCGAGAGCTCCAGCCCGAAGTCCACCGAGTTCGAGGCCCCGGCCCCCGTGACGACGACAACGTCGTCGTCATCTCCGTCAAGCGCCGCTTTCCCGGTCCTGAGGACGGCACCAGTTCCACCGGCCTCGGCCCACTCCGGCACGCGGAGGCTTATCTCCGTGTTAGTCCAGGACAGGACATCGCCTGCGAAGACCGGCTGCCCCTGGAACGTGACGTTGTCGTCGGGCTCGGGATTGTTACCGAAGTTCGAGCCGGTGAGAGTGATCTCCGCTCCGTACGCGCCGCTCTCGGGGGATATGGACTGGATGAACGGGCCGGTGGGCTTCGACCACATCTGGAACCCGTTGAAGTTGCCTGTGCCCGCCAGGTACTGCCCGTTGAAGAGCATCGGCAGCACTATCGCGTTGCCGGGGTCCCCGAACTGATCTATCCACAGGGAGAATGAGCCGTCCGGGTTCGGGCGGTATACACGGCCGGGTCCGGTCGGTGGTCCCTGCTGGGAGAACACGGACGTGCAGAGCTCCAGCTCGTCGCCGAGAGCCGCCGGGGAAAAGGCGTTCGCCTGCGAGAGGTCGACGCCCGGGGTTGGCACCTGGGTCCACCCGGCGGCATCGAACTTCCAGAGCTGGCCTCCTGTCGGGTTCATCGTCCCTGCCCACGCCACACCCTCGGCGGTCGCCATAAGGTAGACACCCTGGTTATTAAAGTCACCGAAGTTTTTCGGCCCGGACGAGATCCAGTTCGTACCGCCAATGTACTGGATCGGAATGAATATACTCGAGTTACTCACAGAGCCAATCGTCTGGATGCGGCCGTCGAAGGTCGCGCCCCAGGACACACCTTCGATGCCCATCCCGAAGCCGTCGACGTTCGTCCTCGAGAAGTTCGTTCCATCGTATCCCCAGGTTCGGCACCCATCATTGCCGTTCTGAAACGCGATGATGAGTATCCCGTTCTGGACTCCCAGCAACTGGCAGCCCCTGTCGTTCGGTCCGCCTATGATCCCCTGGCCTATCTGCTCCCAGGCGGATCCGTTCTTGGTCCTCCAGAGCTGGCCGGACCCGTTCTGGTTCTCTGTGGACATGTAGAGAAAGTCGCCGAAGACGACCCCTCCGTTGATCGCGACGTTGTTCGGATCACCGAAGCCGTCGGCCGTGGCGTGAGAGAAAGTCGTGCCGTCGTACGCCAGACCGGGACCGCCGGGGACGGAGATCCTCCGGTCTGCGGCACGAAGAAATAGACCTTCCCCTGGAACTCGACGTTCGGGAACATGAACGCGGTCGATGGGTTGTCGATCCCGTTGTTCGCGATCCTGGTCCAGCCGTCGACGACCGTCTGCGCGGACGCCAGCGACGGCAGCATACAGGAGAGGGCGAGGAACAGGAGTGTCAGGATAGCGATAGATACCTTACTGGAACGAAGCATAAGAACCTCCCGGTCCTCAATCGAGGCAGGGCGCCCCGCGTCATAAACAACCGCTCAGATTATAACAGTGCTTGGGTTGACCGAGAAACCTTCGGGGTAAAGTCAGTGCGCGGCGGCCGCCTTCTGGAAGCCGGCCTCGAGCCGGGCCGGGTTGCCGCCGACCTGGCGCTCTATCTCGGCACCGGTGGAGTCAAGGAAGATGTAGGTAGGATAGGCGCTCACGCCGTACTGGCCGGCGGAGGGGTCCGCATGGGCGTCGATCCTCTTCACCACGACCTGTCCCGCGTACCTCGACTCCAGCCCATCGACGATGGGCGCCATCTCCTGGCACGCCGGTCACGTGTTCGTGTAGAAGTCGAGCAGCGTGGGCTTGCCCGCGACGACCATGTCGGGACGCGCCTTGCTCCCGCGCGCGAAAACGAAAACCAGCCCGATCACGGCGATGACGAGGATGATAGCCACTATGTAAGGCCAGGGGCGTGTGTACCAGGGACCGCCACCGCCTCCACTGGACGGTGGACGGGCGACGGGTCCCGTCGGTCCGCCCTGCCATGCAGGTGGACCCTGGTGTGGATACCATTCGCCCGGTGACGGGCCGGGGGGCATTCCGGGACTCCCCGGCGGAGGTCCGGCCTGCGGCGGCGCGGCCGGCCGCGCGACAGCGGCCCCGCACCACTCGCACTGCGCCGACATCTCGGAAGTCTCAGCCCCGCACCGGGGACAGATCATCTGTGTCTCCTCATTGCCTTCTCACGCACTTTCAGATGCTCCGATCGGCTCAATCTCTACTGAGAAGAGACCGTGTTCAGCAGCGGAAAGAACTTCGCGTCCATGGCGTCGTAGGCCTCCCCGTTCGGGTGTGAGTCCCCCGTATCGTACGAAGGGTTCAGGAAGCCGTCGGGCGCAGCCAGCACGGTGTACTCGTCGAAGACGGTGAAGCCGTCGCTCTTCGACTTCGACTCGAGCCAGCTGTTGTAGGCCTTGTATTCCGAGATCTGAGCCGGGGAGCCGTCCTGCTTCCTGACCGGGAGAGCGTTGCCGACTATCAGCTTGAAGCCACGCTCTTTCGCGGTCGCGACGACCTTGTCGACGACACCCTCCAGTGTCTGCAGGTTGTCGCCCGAGAAATCCACAAAACAGAACTTGAAGAAGACGACAGACCCGGCCGGCAGTCCTGCGGTGTTGCTCGCGAAGCTTCCCGCCATGTTGCCGATATCCGAGGCGTCGAGCTCCTTGTAGTCGAAGGTGTAGCCGTTCTTCTCGACCGTGCCGTCGCCCTGGTATCCCCAGTGTTGCAGCCAGTTGTACATGACCGAGCGGCCGTTCATGCGGATGGTGCCGGCGGGCGCGGACGCGCTTGACGAAACCGGCACGGCGGCGCTCTCCGACTGCTGCTCGACCGCCGGTGCGGGCTCCTCCTTCGTGCTGCAACCCGCCGCGAGTAGAATGCCGGCCAGGAGCAAGAGGAGTATGAACGAGACTACTGTCTTTCTACCCATGCTGCACCTCCGAACTTACAGGAGATATCGGACCGTATCTCGCGTAAGTGAAGACGTCTTGAGGCCGAAGGCGGTTACAGCTGTCTCAGTCCTTCATCTTGAAGAAGAACCAGTTCTTTCCCTTCTTGTCGAAGTTGTAGAGGACGTAGCCGCCCTTGAGCTTCTTCCCGTGGAGCTCGATCTTCAGCGCCCCCCGCTCGATCGCCTCGGTGACGTCGCGGTCGGGCTCTTTGTCGAGCAGCGGGGTATAGGTGCCCTTGTCCCAGATCTTCACGGTGCCGGCGCCGTAATGCCCCTTGGGGATGGTGCCGTGGAAATCCTTGTACTCGAAGGGGTGGTCCTCGACGTGGACGGCCAGCCTCTTCACGCCGGGCTCGGTTGGCGGCTCCTTGGTCACCGCCCAGCTCTTCAGCACGCCGCCCTCCTCGAGTCGCAGGTCCCAGTGCAGCCTGGTCGCGTTGTGCTCCTGGATGACGAACGCGCGGGTCGCCTCCTCCGGGCCCGGTTTCGCCTCCGGCTCGGGGGTCGACTTGAAGTCCCGCTTCTTCTTGTACTCCTTTAGCGGCAAGTCAGGCCCCCTGGCTTCTCAGATGGCCATCTTCCCGGACGGCTCGTCGTGAGCGGCGACACTGAGACGGGCGCCGGCGTTCTTGCTCAGCACCTTCATCGCCGACGACACGGACAGCTCGGGCGTGTTGTTCACCTTGCTCAGGTGAGCCAGCACCAGGTGCTTCAGGCCTCCGTGCGCCACGGCCTCGATGACCATCGCAGTGTCTTCGTTCGACAGGTGGCCCGAAGGCCCTCTGATCCACTTCTTCAGGAACGCCGGGTAAGGGCCGGTCGCCAGCATCTCCGGGTCGTGATTGGACTCGAGGACGATAGCGTCACAGGAGTCGAGGGCTGCGAGGAGGTCCAGGGTGACGCTGCCGATGTCGGTGGCGTACCCCAGCCTGGAATCCCCGTCCGATATGACGTACCCGACCGGCTCGCGCGCGGAGTGGGGCAGGGAGAAAGGTCTGATAACAAAAGGCCCGACGGAGAACTCGACGCCCGGCCTGATGATGCTGCAGGAGACGCCGTTCATCGACCTGGCGCCCTTGGTGCCGTCGGTCGCGTACACGGTCGCGCCGGTGGCGCGGGAGAGCGGCCCGGCTCCGCGAACGTGATCGGCGTGCTCGTGTGTAAGGAGGATGGCCTCGATGAAGCTCTCGTCCAGTTCGGCCAGGCCGATCCTCCTCTTTATCTCCTTCGCCGCGAGGCCGCAGTCGATGAGGAGGGCGCACTCGCCGGAACGCACGTAAGTCGCGTTCCCGTCGGAGCCGCTCGCCAGTATGCAGATCTCTATGTCGTCACCCCGTTATCTTTTGAAGCGCGAAGGCGCGCGGGCGCCATGTATCAATTATAGACCCGGCTTCCTACTAGAAAGACGGCGTGGTGCTGGTCGACTTCGGGGACAAAGGCGTGGTGTCCAGCGGAGACGACTCGTAAGGGAGCGTCTCGCTGCCGTACGGGCTGCTGTCCCAGGGCGACGTCTCGCTGCCGCTGTCGCTGTTATTGCTCGACGAGCTGCTGTTGAAGACGATCGGGCCGAGTGTCGCGCCGCTCAGCTTCACGGTGGAGGTCTTGCGCTGGGTGAACGAGGTCGTCGAGCTCACCGCACTGATCGGGATGCTGAAAGATATCATCCGCTCGGTCCCGCCGCTGATCCCCTGGATCGTGAGGGTGCAGGTGCCTTTCTTCTTGCTCGAGTTCTTGTAGCTCCCCGTGAGTGTCAGCGCGCTTCCGTTCTGCGCGAGCTTCAGGTTGGTGAACTCTATGTTGGCGCCGATCACGGACCCACTGCCAAGGTTGAACGACGACTTCGTCTTCCTGGTCAGCAGGATCGCCGCCGTCACGCCTCCCGCGATGAGCAGCACTACGATGATGACTATCGTGACTATCAGGCCGGTGTGCCTTTTCTTCCTCGGCGGCCACTGTCCGGGAGCCGGACCCGGCCCGGCGCCCTGCGGCCATGGTGCACCGTAAGGCGGCTGCATCGGCTGTCCGTAGCCCGCGTACGGCCCGCCCATCGGGCCCATCTGTTGTGGCGGAAATCCGTACGGTGGCATTCCGGGAGGGCCGAAAGGCATCATCGGGAAGGGCCCGGTCATGCCCGGATAGTAAGGCGATATCGGTGGCCAGAACGGCGACGGCATCCCGAACGGATACTGTTGTGCCATCATGGCGTACTGCTGCTGCTGCAACAGGGCCGCCTGCTGCGCCTGGATCTGAGCCAGTTGCTGCGGCGACAGCTGAGCCGGGATAAAGCCGGTGAGAGCCTGCCCCTGTCCGTCCGGCTGCTCGGCCGCCTCGGCCTCTTCCTCCGACGCGGGTTCCTCAAACTCCGAGCCGGTGAGCGGCGGCAGTGCGCCGATGTGCTGCTGACCCGGCGCCTGCGTCGCCACCGTCGCGGTCTGCGCGGGAGCCTGCTGAGCGGGCGCAGCAGATCCCTGGGCGCTCACGGCCGCCCCCTGGGGCTGAGGCGCCTGTTGCGTCACTTGCTGCGCGGGGGCTGGAGCCGGTGGCCTTCCGGCTTTCGCGGCGGTCTGCCCCTGCGGCATCAGGTTGAGCTTCCCCTTGGGCTGTCCGGCCGGCGCGGGAGGCACGGGCTGACTGGAGGCCGGCGGCACGGCCGGCTGTTCCTTGCGTCGTTGCTCGAATGGTTGATCTGCGATGGGAGGGGTGGTGGCCTTGCGCGCGGGTGGGCCGACGGGCAACGGCCCGCCGCAGCGCCCACACGTGAGCTTTCCGGCCTCGTTCTCAGTCCCGCAACGCGGGCAGATTACATCCACCTGGGCCCCTTCGAAATTTGTCGCTCCCCGTGCTGCTATTATAGGCCAACTTCCGGAGAACACGTTCGCTTCCCGCACTGCAGACTCTCGCCCTTTTCCGCCCGGGTCGCATTGATCGTTCACATCGTGCGCCGGACGCGGAAAGGCAGGGCGAGCGAATGTCTGTCAGGTGGTCTCGGCGCCCGGCTCGGCGGAGGGAGTCTCCTCCTCCGCCCCGGCCTTTCGAGCGGACACTTTGTAGAGCAGCGCCGGCATCAGCGTCAGCGCGGCGATCAGAGAGCAGAGCAGGCCGAACGCGGTGACCCCACCGAAACGCTTCAGGGGTTGTATCTGGGAGAGCATGATGATGAGGAAGCCGCCTATGGTCGAGATCGCGGCGACGATGTTCGCGCGGCCGAGGTTCTTCATCGTGCTCTGGATGGACTCGAGCGGGTGCATCTTCGAGAGGCGCGTGTCCTGTATGAACCTGTGCGTGAAGAGGATGCCGAAGTTGGACCCTATGCCGATCACCAGCGCTGATGACAGTGAGGTCACGATGTCGATCGGGTAGTGGAGCGCCCACAGGAACGCGATCTCCCCGGAGACACCGGCGAACGCGACCGCCATCGTTATAAGGCCGTAAGGGATGCTCCAGAACAGGAGGATCAGCAGGACGGCGCTCAACAGAAGAGACAGCACTGACGACCACGTCTCGGTCGGTATGATGTTCTTGGTCAGGTCCTTGGTGAGCGGCGATATCCCGCCGAACGCGTACCGGAGCCCGGCCGGCGCCAGGTACTTTTTCGAGTTGGTCTCGAGGATGCGCATCTTGTCGTTGACGGCCTGGGTGCTCGTCGCGCCGACGCCGTTCAGCTGGATGAGCGCCTGCCTGCGGGACGGGCTCAGCACTCCGCCGACGTATGCACCGTTCGCCGCGGCGGTGCTCAGGGCGCTTTCCACCCCGGCTTTCGTCGCCGGGACCTGCCCGTCGGTCGAACCGAGCACCACATCGGGCAGCCCGTTTATCCCGGCGGATATGAAGAGCTGGTTCGGGACCCTCTTGCCTTTGACACCGGTGTAATAGACGTTGCGGGGGTCGCTCTTCACGGCGTTCTCGAAGTCGTTCATGGCCTTGATAGCCTGCGGCGAAGTCACGTCACCCTTCACCAGCACCACGTCGGTCTGTTGCGGCCCGAAATACTTCTCGAGCAGGAAGTCGGACTTGATGGAAGGCAGGTCACGCGGCACGAGCTTCCGGAGGTCGGAGTCGGTCGTGAGGCTCAGGCTTCCGAGAAAGCCGATCACTATCAGCCCGACCGCGACGATTATCACGATGGTCGCGTGTTGAGTGGAGAGCTTCCCGAAGGTGTCGAGGATCTTGTCGTTAATGCGCGTGAACAGGCTGTAGGCCTGGCGCCGCCTGAAGCCTGTGAAGTGCTCGCGGAACTCGTGCGACGCCTCCGTCTCGATGGCACCGCCCTCCAGCTTCCTGTCTCTGAGGCAGATGATCGCCGGGAGCAGCGTTATCGCGAGCACGAACAGGAAGCCGGTGCCGATCGCGGCCGTCAGGCCGAACTCCTTGAGCACCGGCAGGGCGCTGAACTCGAAGACAAGGAACCCGGCTACGCTGGTCAGGGCCGCCGGGAAGAGCGCTATCCCGACCGTGCGCATCGTCTTGGTGATCGCGTCCAGTGCGCCGATCCTCGGCCCCGCCTCCTCGTAGTAACGGGCGACGAAAGGAACGATAAAGGTCAGGGCATGGCCCAGCAGGAGCGGCATGATCGCGACCGACGCGATCGAGTACGGGATGTGCAGGTATCCGAGCAGCCCGAAGGTCCAGACCAGCGACATGATCATCACCGCGAGCGGCACCAGCGTGTCCGTCGACCGGCGGAACGCCAGGAAGAGTATCAGGACGACGAACAGTATCGCCAGCACGAAGAGCAGGATGGTCTTGTTCTTGATGTGCCGGTCGAAGTCGCGGGCCAGCGTCGGGTCGCCGGAGAAGTCCACCTTCAGGCCGGGGATGCCGGTGAGCTTCTGCTTGAACATCTTCTCGAGGCTGTTCGCCAGCGCCACCTGCTGGGTGTCCGATAGATTGGGGTTCGTCTTCAGGAGGAGCAGCGTCGCCTTGTGGTCGTCGGTGAGGAACTTCTCTTTCCCGACCATCGAGGACTGGACGCGCGGGTCCGAGAGGTAATCCTGCTGGACGGTCTGCTGGAAATCCTTCCCGGTCTGGGCCTTGATCAGCTCGTTCGTTATCCCGCTCAGCTTGATGTTGAATCCGCTCTGGGCGATGCCCTGCTTGATGTTCGCAATGAAAGGCGAGAGGTAGTCCTGGATGACCGGAACCGGGGCCTTGAGTATCTCGGGAACGCCAGGGCCTTTCTGCCCGGGCTGCTTAACGATCTGGCCGCGCCCGAGATCGGGGTCCTCGTTGACGTAGTCCTCCAGGCTTATCAGGAACTGGACGATGCGGTTGCCGGTCATGTCCGGCCCGCGCAGCAGCACCTGTTCGTACGAGATGCCGTTGAAATCGCGGGCCAGCTCGTTCAGCGTCTTGATGCTGGTGAACTGCTTCGGCAGGAAGCTCTGGTAGGTGAGCACGCCCTGGAGCGAAAGCAGGCCGAGCCCGAGCACCAGCGTAACGACCAGCGAGGCCGCGACGATCCACCATGGGTACTTCTTGACGAGCTCGGCTATCCTGGAATAGATACGCAATAGACGACTCCCCGGTCGGCCCCCGGCACGTACGCTCCGTATTCTGTCGGCCGGCCTCCATCCCTTCCATATATTACAGGAGCGCCCGCGCGCTTCCTTTCTTTTGCGCTCCCCGGTGCGGGGCGATTAGAATAACAGTTGCCACAAGCTGTGGCGCAATAGAAGGGGGAAGAGATGGCGACGTTCATTATGCTCAGCAGCCTCACCGACGAAGGCGCGAAGACGATCAAGAAGAACCCGGAGCGAATCAAAGAGGTCAACAAGGACGTCGAGGCGCTCGGCGGGAAAGTGATGGAGCAATACGCGGTGCTCGGGGACTATGACTTCGTCAGCATCCTCGAGGCGCCCGACCTCGCGACGGTGGCCAGGATCTCGACCGAGATAGGGTCACGCGGGTCAAGCCGCATCAGGACGCTGGCTGCGCTCCCGATCGACGAGTTCATCTCCCGTCTCAAGTAAGGTTTCTGCACAACAATGAACGAGCTTTGAGGCACGGCATTCGCCGTGCCTCAAGTCGAGTCTCACCTTTGATCAAGGGGTGGGTGAACGGCGGGCGCGTACTTACTTCGCGAGGATCAGCATCCAGAAGTTCGCATACTTTCGAAAGCGCTCCGGCACCGGCGAAAGGAACACGAAGAGCGGTCCGCCGTGCAACCCGAAGACCATGGGGACGATCTCCGATTCAGTGAACGGTGATCCTTTCACCAGTTCTTCGAGGTCCTGCTCCGTGTATTCCCGCTGGTGTTCGACCACGTATTTCACGTCACCCAGCGGCTCGTCATCGGCTATCACGGCCCCGAAGTTCTCTGTAGCCCAGCCGCGAACGTCTCGTGTCCTGACTATCTGCCTTGGAAACCGCCGCTCCCGGCTGAACCTCTCCGCGACCGTCCTGGTGAACCTCTTGCGGTTCGGGGTCACGATGATCGCCACGCCACCCGGTCTTAGAACCTTGTACGTCTCCTCGAGCGCCTTTCTATCGTTCTCCACGTGCTCGATCACGTGGTTCGCGACAACTATGTCGACGCTCTCCGGCTCGATGGATTCTGACAGCTCCTGCCAGTCGCCCTGTAAGAAGGTCGCGTTCTCGAAATCCTCGGGGACCTGCTCGGGGATGAGCTCGAGCCCGGTAAGTTTGTGGCATGAGCGTGCAAGGTCCCGGGAGTTATCGACGACCGAAGAACCAATTTCGAGGACGACGGAATCCCCGCCGACGTATTCCGCGAAAGTCCCGAGAAACAGTACCCAGTCGTAGGAGATGCATTTTGACGCGGGTATGATTTTCAGCCTTGGTGACTTTGGCTTTGTGCGTTTGTTCATGCGCGTGATTCCCCGTGAGTGTTCGTCGGCGCGGATTATTCTAGCATTCGGCCAGGTGGTGCTTTAGCCGGAATGTGTTCTGAGGTTTAAGGCACATCGTGAATCAGGTGGCAGAACATCAAGGTTAACGCTTAAACACCGGGCTTCACTTGGGTTCGGAGGTCTACCGGTCATGACTCACCGCTGGCTTCAACGTAGATGACCGCGGCCGCCACTACCTGCTTGAGTCTTAGATCCCCCTCACCGGCAGCCATGTCAGACGTTAAGCACGGTTGCGGCCGGCTCGCTGCGCTCATCAGCTCGTAAACGTCTCCGGAAAGCTCGGAGCCTGATGCTGGCGCAGGTTTTGCATTAAGCTATCTGCATGCACAGATTCATCAGGATGACGACGGCACTGATGCTCGCACTCGCCGTCTGCACTGTCTTCGGCTCGTGCAAGACGGCAACACCCTGGAAGCTCAGCTACCAGGCGGCCGGGGGCTCTCTGACCTCGATAACGGCGGCCGACCGGACACACGTTTGGACAGTCGGTTCGGGCCAGGTGTACTTCAACGGCGGAGGCGACTGGGCGAAGCAGGCGGAACTGGGCGGCGACCTGCTCAGCGTGTCCGCCGCGGACAAGAGCCACGTCTGGGCGTCGGGCAAGGAGGCGATCGACACGCCGCAGTCGACAGGGGTCATCTACTTCTTCGACGGATCATCGTGGAAGAAACAGTTCGGCTCGGCCGACCTTATGATCGACCACGTCGCGGCCGGCGCGCCCGACAACGTCTGGGCCTCGGGGTGGAACGGCAGCGAGGGGCACATCTATCACTTCGACGGCAGCGCCTGGTCGCTGTTCGCAAGCGCAGGCCACGTCCAGGACATCGCGGTCTCGGGTGGAAAAGCGTTCCTGGTGCAGGAGCCGAAGCAGGGCACGAGCGAGGTCATGGCTTTCAACGGGACCGCATGGGCCCCCTACTACGCGGCAAAGACGACCAGGCTCGGCATCGCCTTCGCCGGGCCCTCGACCGTCTGGACCGTCGGCGGCGACGCCGAGAGGTCCGAGAGCGTGATCGAGCGCATCTCGTATCCATCGCCCGGCAAGGTGTCCGACTTCAGCATTCCCGATTTCCTCACCAAGGTGGCCGCGGCCGACACGACACATGTCTGGGCGGTGGGCGGCATCGGGTACAAAGGGCCGGTCTACTTCTTCGACGGCAGCAAGTGGGCCAGCCAGTACGCCGGGGGCGAGCCGCTCCTCGGCGTCTGCCAGGCGGGGCCGGGCAAAGCGTGGGCGTGCGGCTCGCTCGGCGCCGTTTACACCTACTCGAAAGGCGGCTCCGGCCCCTGACGTCTCCTTGAACAAGCGGGGTCACTCTGGAACAATAACTGTGCGGCGCGGCCACTCGCGCCTGCTCTTTTTAGAGGTGCTCTCCATGCCAGAGGACGGACTTCCCGAAAATGAAGACAGCACGGGCGGCGCGGGCGCGCCGGTGACCGACGGCGCGGAAAAAGCGCGACGGCCCGGCTGGCGCATAGGTGAGAAGCTGACGACCTCAGGGCCTTTCAGGGCGCTCGTCGTGGGCATCTTCGCGCTCAGCCTGATCGCATTGATAGTGATACTCACCCTCCATTTCTCCAGCGGGTACTTCAGCGGCCAGTCTTTCTTCTGGGCGCTTCTCGCAGGCGGGCTACTCCTGGTATCGGTGGCGGGCCTGTACGTCGTCCTCAGGCAGAAGATGAAAGTGCTCTCGGTGAGCGGGATGCTCGAGAGGCGCGAGCAGGCGAACAAGCGGCTGGCACTGCTCCTCGAGGCAGGACGGGAGCTGGGGTCGAGCCTCGACTCCGACGACATACTCGAGAAGGCTCTCGAGTACACGGTCGGCGGGACGGGCGCGGACCTGGGCGCCGTGTACCTGGCCGACAGGCAGGCCGGGACGCTGGGCCTCGCGAAAACCGCGGGGGTGGACGAGCAGAAGATAATGTTCAAGCAGCTGCCCATCGGCAAGGGCCTGATCGGCGAGGCCGCCGCGGCCAGGCGCATGCTGGTCATCGACGACACCTCTTCCATAGACAACCGTGACAACGTGTTCTTCGGGGCGGAGACCACCCGCTCCCAGGTGATAGTGCCACTGGTCTCCCGCGACAAGTTCAACGGGATGCTCCTCGTCGCGCGCAAGCATCCACACCGCTACAGCGAAGAGGAGAAGGCGCTGCTCCGCGGCCTCGCCGAGCTCGTGAGCCTCGCCATAACGAACGCGCAGCTGTACCGGGTGGCCAGGCGCAGCCTGGACGTGGCCGCCCAGCAGAGGGGCATCGCTGACTCGGTGCTGGATCAGATGGTGGCCGGCGTCATGACCGCGGACAGGAACGGCCGGGTCGCGGTCTTCAACGAGGAGGCGCAGAGGCTGACCGGGTACGCGTACGCCGAGCGGACGCAGATGATGCTCCGCCCGGAGGTGTCGATCGACATCAACCCCCTCGGGCCGCTCGAGCAGGGGATGCTCGACGTGCTGTCCGACCCGATGCAGCTGCGAGAGGGCGACGCGCTGATAATGAAGAAAGACGGCAGCATCCTGCCCGTCAGCTACCGGGTCTATCCGCTCTCCGACGGCGCCGACGTTATCGGCTCCGCCGCGGTCTTCATGGAGTCGCGCTCCGGCTCGAAGGATCTGGCCCGCGAGGACATGGACTACCAGGTGCTGCTGCGCTCGCTCGGCGCGCGCATCGAGCGACTTTACACTCACCCGCTCTCCCGCGTCCTCGACAAGGTCAAAGGGATGGACGTCGACTCCTGGTCGAGGAGCCGCAACGACGTGACCAAGATACTGGAGGCGGGTTCCGCCGCGCTGATGGGCCTGCTCGAGGACGTGGAGCAGTACCTGAACTGCATAACGACCCGCGAGTGGGACACCAAGGAAGAGTATGACATCCAGTCGGTGATCAACGAAGTGGTCGATAACCTGGTGCGCTCCGGCCTTTACGAGGGCGTCGTGGTCCTGGTCAACATGCCTGTCCTGCCGGCCGTGTTCGGCTACGGGCGCCTGATCAAGACAGCGCTGGAGGAAGTCATCGAGAACGCGATGACGGCCGCCGCCGAGGGCGGTAAGAAGGTGGAGGTGACCGGCAGGGAGGACGACGGCTTCGTCCGCGTCGAGATGCGCGACAACGGGCCTGGAGTCCCGCAGGCGGTCAGGGAAGCGCTCTTCCGGCCGTTCTTCACGGCGACGGAGGGCACGAGCGGCCTCGGGCTGTCGATCGTCGAGAGAGTGATGGAGAGAATAGGCGGCTCGATCAGCATCGGCGACCCCGATGAGGGGGCGCTCTTCTATCTCGAGTTCCCCAGGGTCAAGGGCCGGCTCGCTCCCGACGAGGCCGGGCTTGACAGCGCGTGGGCCGGCGGCGAGCGGGGCTGACATGCGCATCGGGGTGCTATCCGATACACACGTAAAAGACGGGGCCCTTCCCGGCTGGCTCACAGACCGCCTCGATGGAGTGGACATGATCCTTCACGCCGGCGACATCCTCGAGATGTCCGTCATCGAGCAGCTCTCCGGAATAGCCGAGACCTTCGCGGTGCACGGGAACATGGACCGCGGCGACACAGCCGAGTCGCTTCCCGATAAGCGGATCGTCGAGGCCGGCCGTTTCCGGATAGGGCTCACTCACGGTGCCGGCGCGCCCTGGGGCATGGCGAAGAAAGTGCTCCTCAAGTTCGCCGGGGACGAGGTCGACTGCGTGGTCTTCGGCCACACACACAGGCCGTGTGTGGAGACGGCCCAGGGAGTGCTGCTCTTCAACCCCGGGTCGGCGCTCGACACGCGGTTCTCCGGCCGCCGGACGATGGGGATGCTCGCCGTCAACGACAAGCTCGAGGGGCAGATAATCGACCTGGAGGTCTTCGCGCAATGAGCGGCGGTTTCGCCGACGAGGTGGCGATAGTAGGCTGGGCACAGACCGAGCACCGTCACCGCGTGGACGAGACGCCGATGGGACTCATCAACCGCGTCGTCCTCGACTCCCTCGCTTCATGCAACATGTCGATCCGCGAGATCGAGGTCATCGTGGACTCCGGCAGCGACTTCCTGGACGGGACCGCGACATCGGCGGGCCTCGCGGTAGACGCCTGCGGCGCACATTTCAAGTCTTTGATCAGGGTTGCCGGGGACGGGCTGCTCGCCGCCGTCTACGCGCTCTTGAGGATCGCCTCCGGCGTCGCTGACTCTGCGCTGGTGGTGAGCTACGGCAAGAGCTCGGAGAGTGACATAGCGGAGCAGGCGAGGGCCTGCGCCGAGCCCTTCTTCACGCGCCCGATGGGCCTGGACGCGGTGTCCGCCGCCGCGCTGCAGGAGTCGGTATACCTGGGGCGTTACGGGATCTCCAGGGACGCATGTGCGGACGTCGTCGTCAAGAACAGGGCGGCTGGCGCCGCGAACCCGTACGCACAGCTGAGGTCACAGGTCACCCGCGAGGCAGTGCTTGCCTCGGCCGACTGGACCCATCCCATCAGGAAACTGGAGGTGTCGCCCGCGAGCGACGGGGCGTGCGCGATCGTCATGGTGGAGGGAAGCATCGCCGAGAGGCTCTGCGTGGAGCCGGCATGGATAACCGGCATCGGCCACTCCATGGACTCCCACTACATCGGATCGCGCGACCTTCACCGGGCAGTGGCCGCGGCCAACGCGGCGACGATGGCAAAGCAGATGGCCGGTGTCGAAGACGCGGCGGAGGTCGATGCCTTCGAGATGTGCGAGTTCTTCGCTTACCAGGAGTTCATGTTCTACGAGGCGATGGGGCTCTGCTCCGAGGGCGAAGGGCCCGGCTTCCTCTCCGAACAGGCGCGGTCGGGAGGCCCGCTGCTCAACGCATCCGGCGGCGCGCTCTGCGCAAACCCTCTTCCCGCTACCGGGCTGGTCAGGCTGGCGGACGCCGCGGCGCTGGTCACAGGGAGGGGCGCGGCGGGGACCGGGCAGGTGAAGCGGGCGCTGGCGATAGGGAACAACGGGCTGGCGATGCAGTCGTCCGCCTGCATGATACTGGAGAGCTCGTGATGGCGAAGGAAGGTCCGGCATGAGGCCGGTAGCGGTCGTGGGGACCGGGCAGACGAAACATGCGCAGAGGCGCATCGACGTCAGCCTTCCCGAGATGGTGCGCGAAGCCGCCACCGCCGCGATGCAGGACGCCGGGGTGAAGCCCGCCGAGATCGACGCCGTCGTGATGGGGAGCGGCCCCGAGATATTCGAAGGGGTCAATTTCCCGGACCACTGGCTGGGCCCCGCGATGGCCGTGGCCGGCAAGCCGGTGATAAGGGTGGAGACGGGCGGCACCGCCGGGTCGACCACGGGCATCGCGGCATTCCACTATGTTGCTTCGGGCGTATTCGACCTGGTGCTGGCGATCGGTTACGAGAAGCTGTCCGACGGAGACACCCTGGCCGGGATGTCGAGGGTCTACGACCCGCGATGGGACCGGGACTTCGCGCCGGGCGCTCCCGGCCTCGCGGGCCTCCAGGCCAGGCAGTATCTCGACAGGCACGCCCATGTCACCGAACAGCACGGGGGGATGGTGGTGGTGAAGAACCGCCGCAACGGGACCCTGAACAGCCACGCGCAGGTGCGTCGGGAGGTGACGCTGGAGGAGGTAATGTCGTCGCGCCCGGTGGCCGAGCCGATCAAGCTGCTCGACTGTGCACCCTCGAGTGACGGGGCCGCAGCCATGGTCCTCTCGAGCGAGAGGCGCGCCAGGAAGCTGTGCGCGAACCCGGCCTGGTTCGTCGGGATGGGGTCCTGCAGCGAGAGCACATACGCACCCCACATGGACATCGCCTACCCGGAGTCATGCGTCAGGGCCGCCCAGCAGGCCTACCAGATGGCGTGGATCTACGACCCGCCTACGGAGCTGGACCTGGCCGAGGTCTTCGAAGCGTTCAGCTTCCAGGAGCTCGTCTGGTGCGAGGCGCTGGGGCTCTGCCGGCCCGGCGAGGCGGGCAGGCTCATCGAGTCCGGGGCTACCGGGATAGAAGGCTCGATCCCGGTGAACCCGTCCGGCGGCGCACTCTGCGCCAACCCGATAGGCGCTTGCGGCCTGATACGGCAGGTGGAGGCGGCGACCCAGGTGATGGGAAGAGCCGGCGATCACCAGGTCCCGGGGGCGAAGAGGGCGCTGGCCCACGCCTGGGGCGGGGCCATACAGTTCAACAGCGTGACCATATTCTCGAGCGAGCTCTAGATCATATAGAGGAAGACGAGGAGAAGGCATTGAGCGAGACCAGGGAGCAGAGGAGCAACGTCCGGTATCGCTGGGCTACCGGCGAAACGGTCGGCGCCTTCTTCTCCGCGCTTCGCGACAGCGGACGCCTGCTCGGGTCCGTCTGCCCGGAGTGCGGGGTCGTCGCGTGCCCGCCCGCTTCGTACTGTGAGCGATGCGGTGCAGGCGCGACAGAGCTCAGGGAGGTCGGCCCTTCCGGCGTCGTGATGACGGTGGCGAGGCAGTGCGAGGGCTTCACCGGCGCGCCGCTCGAGGCGCCGTTCCTCTACCTGCTCATAAAGATGGCCGGCGCGGACACGACCCTGCTGCACGTGGCGAAGGACGACGAGCGCGTTATCCCGGGCACAGTGGTCGTACCCGAGTACGCGGCCGACAGGAGCGGCACCATCATGGACATCGCGTACTTCAGACCTGAGGAGGATTGATGGCGCTCGAGATAGCCAGGCCTGCAGGCGGCAGTCCCGTCGTCGAGCTGAAGGGCCACATTGACTTCCTTTACAACCATACCCTCGGCCCGTACTACGAGCGCTTCTTCGACGAGATGCGTGAGAACAGGCGGATCATGGGCATCGAGTGCACCGGCTGCGGCGTGGTGCTGATACCCCCGAGGCCGTACTGCTCCTTCTGCTACGCCCCGACCGGGGACTGGGTAGAGCTCTCGGACGAGGGTCGCATAATGACGTTCACGCGCGTGCACGCGCCGTTCCCCGGCCAGCCCGTTGAGCCGCCTTACACCTACGCATATATAATGCTCGACGGTGCCGACGTGCACTTCCCACACATAATCGGAGAGGTCGACCCCGGTGACGTGACGGTCGGCATGCGCGTGAAGGCGAAGTGGGCGGAGGATAGAAAAGGGACACTGCACGACATAGAATACTTCCGGCCGACCACTTGAACGATGAAGAAAGCGGGCGACGTATCCAGATGAACAAAGTCAGGGCGCCGAGGCGCAGGTGGGAAACGCGATGCACCCCGGGATGGGATTCCTGGAGCGTCGACGAGCAGCGTACGATGCAGGAGCAGAAGCTGCACGAGTTCATAACAGGCCAGATCTACTCTTTCCATCCCTATTACAGGCGCGTCTTCGACGAGAGCGGGATCGACCCCAAGAGCATCCGGAAGATCGAGGACCTCAAGAGGATACCGTTCACCTACAAGGAAGACATCGCTCCGTCCCACGAAGACCCTGACGCGCCGAGACGGTTCGTTCTGGAACCCGGCTTCGAGCACGTGAAGCTCCACTCCGGACAGGGGTGGGTGCCCGTCTTCGCGCCGGGCACCGAGCGGGAGACCGCCCACGGGACCGAGCAGGAGTTCAGCGAAGAGTACCGGCCGATCGTGACCATGTTCACGACGGGCAGGACCGCCGAACCGACGCCGTTCTTCTCGACCCTGTACGACCTCGAGCGCATGCGCGAAGCAGGCCGAAGGCTGGGCTCAGTCGTCTCGAGCCTGACGGGAGAGGGCTCCGATTCCAGGCTGGTCGCGATCAACAACTTCCCCGGCGTGGCGCACCTGGCCTACTGGATGAGCGTGACCGGCGCCGAAGGCTGCGCGTCGACCATGGTCTCGACCGGCGGGACAGCCGGCGGCAACGAGCGGATACTGAACATAATCGAGCTCATCAGGCCCACCATGTACATGGGCCTGCCGGGCTACAGCTACGACCTCTTCAAGACCGCCGCCGCACAGGGCCGCGACCTCTCGAGCCTCGAGATGGTCGTCCTCGGGGCGGACCGGGTCACTCCCGGGGCGCGCGAGAAGATAGCGTCGCTGCTCGAGGAGATGGGCGCCGTCGACCCGGTAGTGACGGGCGCGTACGGCTGCACCGAGATGAAGTACGCGTGGGGCGACTGCGGCGACGACGACCTCTGGTACCACACCTGCCCCGACATGGAGATCATCGAGGTCGTCGACCCTGTGACCGGCGAGCCGCTCGGAGAGGGCCAGACCGGCGAGCTCGTCATCACGAACCTGGACGCGCGGGGGTCGGCCGTGCTCCGCTACCGCACCGGGGACATACTCATCGGAGGATACACGACCGAGAGGTGCCCCAGCTGCGGACGGACGATGCCCCGCATCAGCGGGAACATCAGCCGCAGGCAGGTCGTAAAAGAGTTCGCGCTGTCGAAGGTCAAGGGAAACCTGGTCGACCTGAACGCGTTCTCGATAATCCTCGACAACAACGTGGACGTGCTCGAGTGGCAGGTCGAGATAAGGAGCAGGAACGACGACCCGGAGGACATCGACGAGGTCCTCATCTATGTCTGCCCTACCTCCATCGGCGAGGTGAGCGGGCTGTCCGAGCGCATCGTCGAGGAGGTCCGGACCTCGCTGGAGTTCAAGCCGGACCAGGTGTCCCTGCTCAGCTACGACGAGCTCTCCGAGAGGCTCTCCCGCGAGGGCCAGCCGAAGAAGCAGAGGCTCACCGACCTGCGCGAATAGCGGGGTCAGGTCCGAAATCTTCGATTTCGCGCAAAAAGTGCCAGGTCTCTAACTGCAGACTTTGCCGGGTTTCATGGAAACGCGGCGGGCGCATCATTCTAACCCGCGTCAACCCCCGAGCGGTCCCAATTACGGTAAGATAATCCCCGGCTCTTACGTGCCCGGGGACCGGCGTGGTCGGCCAGCGGGCTTAGCGGGATGAGGAAGGGAAGGGAGTGTTGCCGGTGATTGACAAGAAATTCGTCGGAAAGGAGTACTCCGCCAAGGAGTACGAGATCGGCCGGGAGAAGATGAAGGAATACGCCGCGGCCCTCTCTGATATGAACCCCTACTACCACGACAAGGAGTTCGGGAAGCGCAGCAAGTACGGTGACAACATCGCGCCGCCGCTGTTCGCCTCGGTCTATAACCTTATGGGCTGCGCCGACATGTTCTTCGATCCCGAGCTGAAGCTGAACATGGCGATGCTGGTGCACGGCGAGCAGGAGTTCGAGTTCCTGAAGCCGGTGAAGCCGGGCGACGTGCTCACAACCTCCGGCAAGATAGTGGACATCCAGCAGAAGGGCAGCAACGACCTGGTGACCTTCGAGGCACGCTCCGTCAACCAGGACGGCGACCTCGTGACGATCGGTCGTGCGACGTTCGTGATAAGGGGGGGAAACTGATGGCGGCAAGCTTCGAGCAGGTGAAGGTCGGAGACGAGATCCCGCCGCTGTCGGTGGAGCTCAACCAGATGATGCTCTGGCTCTACGCTGGCGCGAGCGGCGACTTCAACCCGATCCACATCGACAAAGAGTTCGGCGAGAAGGTCGGCCTCGGGGGAACCATCGCGCACGGCCTCTCCAGCATGGCGAGGATGAGCCGGTGTCTGACCGACTGGGCGGAGGACCCGGGCGCGCTCAAGCGCTTCAAGGTGCGGTTCAGCAAGCCGGCGAAGCCGGGCGACACGGTGACCTTCGTCGCGAAGATCATCGAGAAGAAGGAAGAGGACGGCCACAAGCTGGTCGTGCTCGAGTGCGGCGCGACCACCCAGGACGGCGTCGCGGTGCTCTCAAACTCGGAGGCAGTGATAGAGCTTTCGTAGCATGAAAGCCTGACGGACAACATTGAGCCGCGACTTCAGTCGCGGCTCTTTCATTTAAATGAATACTCTTGTCCTGGGGTACTTAGCCGCGACTTAAATCGCGGTCCCGGCGTTCACATCTCCTATTTCTTCACACCTACGGTCATGCGGCCGATCGTATTGAGGCCGGGTGTCTTTTCTCCAGACGAGTCAACGTGGTAGATGGTCCCGAAATTCGTGAACCACATGTTGCCGTCCGGGCCCGCGGTAATGCCGTAGGGAGAGCCGCCATCGTCGGGGACAGGGTATCTGGTCATTCTTCCCGATGGCGTGATCTTACACACGTTGTCACCATCTGAATCCGTGAACCAGACGTTGCCGTCCGGGCCGGCAGTGATGTCATGTATCGAGCTGTCACCAAAGACAGGGTACTCGGTGATCTTGCCGGAGGTTGTGATCTTGCCGATCTTGCTTTTCCGACCCATGAGACTTTCCTCAAAGAACCACAGGTTTCCGCCAGGGCCGGCGGTAATGCACTGGGGAAAGCCGCTGTGCCTGCCAAGAGCGTATAAGGATACTTCGCCTGATGATGGGTTCATCTTTCCTATTCCGCTTTGCGATGCGAACCACAGGTTTCCGTCCGGGCCGGCGGTTATGCAGTAAGGATTGAAGACTTCATATTCAGTTATCTCTCCGGAAGGCGTAATCTTGCCGATCTTTCCTCTCATGCCCTCCACGAACCACATGTTGCCGTCAGGGCCCGCCGTGATGCTGTCTAGATTGCAGCCCCTGGTCGGAGTCACGTACTTTGTGATTTTCCCCGAAGGCGTGATCCTGCCTAAATTACCGTCGTTGAATTCCGTGAACCAGAGGTTTCCGTCGGGACCGGCGGCAATGTTTTGGGGTACATGATTCGACCCCGGTATCTTGTACTCCGTTATTTTCCCCGAGGTTGTGATCCTGCCGATCTGTCCGATCTGTTCGACAAACCAGATGTTGCCGTCCGGGCCTGCGGTAATGCCTTGAGGGTTGCAGTTCGGCGTTGGTATCTGGAACTCGGCAACAGGGCTGGTATGCCGTGTGAAAAACGGATTGTTGTGCCGCACTACGAATGTGGCGACAATCGAAAACAGCAGTATGCCGGCAGCAACAGCTACGACCCAGATCAATAGTCGTTTTTTCGACAGGCCAACCTTCGGCTGGACTGCCCCTCCCGGCATGGGAATCACCCTCGGCGCTGGTCTAGCACCTGATCGTTTTGAAACGCGGACCGAAAAAGCGACAAGCGCGACAACCAGGACAAAGAACAGTATGAATAACCACTGGTACTTGAAGGCAAGAAGGAATATAGCAACCAGTGCAATCAGCGGCAGCCATATAGCGAATAACACGAGGCCGGTTATAAAGGCGATCCGGCGTAATATGCGTTTTTGCCATACGCTAAGATTCCGGCTTTCCCGGGCAGCCTTTACCCAGTGCAGCCTCGCCACATAAGCGACAGAAAGCAGGTAATGCAATGCCGAACTGTCCGGGTAAATAGTGAGGAACTGCTGACCATAAGCGACCGCCTGCCGCCCCTGCCGAGATTGGAACAGGCACCACCCGATAGCATAGGCTTCCCCCTCCTCGACTTGATCAGGATCACGCAATTGGGCGATTTCAAGGACCTTCGCATATTCTTGCTTTGCCACATTTCGCTTGCGTTTGCCTGAATATACCTGGGAAAGGTTGTAGTGAAGAAGGAGATCACAGGGATAGTCCATAAGAGCCTTCTCGAGCAGCTCCTGGGCTTCTTCCCAACGCTTGGACCGCCTCAAGACCAATGCTCGTACAGCTATTACCCTTGGATTGTTTTTATCGTTATCACCGATACCAGTGAGTATCCCGGAGGCGTCGTCCAAGCGCCTCTCCTCTATCGCTTTTCTGGCTTGCAGCAGAAGGTCTTCAGTCTCGGCATCAAGCAATATGGAAGGAAAGAGCTCTTCACCGCATTCGGCACAGCACTTGGAGGGTTCTGTGATTTCGTTCGAGCACTTAGGGCAATTCAATCCGTGAATGCCTCCAGCAAGTCGCACTGTTTGCGCACTGGTCCGAATCGAATAAGAAACATCTAACAGAGACTGCCGTAGCGATGATACCATCATTCAACTTCACGTTGTTGCATAGAATAGCGGCCATGCGCCCCGGAGCCTTTTTTCGTTTGAGAACGACCTCTATGCTCAGGGGGGCAGCCTGCCCTTGCCAAGTCGTAATATACTTACCCAATAGACCCGGAGGTTATTTTGCTCAAGTTCGTCATACCAAAAGGCAGCCTTGAAGAGCAGACGATGGCTCTTCTGAAAGACGCGGACCTGCCGGTCCGTCGCAGCGGCGACCGCGAGTACAACGCGGCCATCGACGACGACCGGTTCTCGCAAGTCGCCATCCTTCGCCCGCAGGAGATAGGCAAGTACGTCGAGGAAGGGATATTCGACCTCGGCATCACCGGCATGGACTGGGTGGAGGAGACAGGTGCCGAAGTCGAGATAGTCTCCGGATTCGGCTACGCAAAGACAGGGAAGACCTCCAACCTGAAGATAGTGCTCGCGGTGCTGAAGGAGTCCGGCATCACCGACCCCGCACAGCTTCCACCGGGCACGAAGGTCGCGACCGAGTACCCCAATATCGCCAGGCGCTATTTCGAGGAGCTCGGGATCGATGCGAAGATAATGCCGTCGGCGGGCGCCACCGAGGCGAAGGTGCCGAACATCGTCGACGCGGTCGTCGAGATAACCGAGACCGGCAGCACTCTGAAGGCGCACGGGCTCGCCATCATCGCCAATATAATGTTCACCGAGACCAAGCTCATCGCGAACAAAGAGAGCTATGCCGACCCCGAAAAACGCAAGCTCATTGACGAGATAAACACGCTTCTCACCTCCGCGCTGGAGGCGCGGGGCAAGGTGCTTCTCAAGATGAACGCAGGCCAGGTGGACAGTCAGGCGATCATGGACATACTGCCATCGCTCGACTCGCCCACTCTAAGCAACCTGGCCAACGGAGACGTGGCAATAGAGACCGTCGTGGAGAAGAGCCTGCTGGCCGGGCTGATCCCGAAGCTCAAGGATAAAGGGGCCTCGGGGATCCTGGAGATACCGCTCCGTAAAGTGGTCCCGTAGGCCCGCTCCCCTGATTACAAGGCCCTGGTCGCCTAACGGGTGAGGCACGGTGAAAAAACGGCTTTCGGTCGAAGACGCGACGATGGCCTTCCAGTGGCTGGTCACGATCGTCCTCACGCCGTTCGTCCTGATCCCGGCCTTCTCTGACACGCCCGGCAGTTTCTACAGCAGGCTCATCATCGTCCTCACCGCCTTCGGCTACAGCGCGGTGATGACGGCGATCTACATGCGCGAGCGGAAGCGCTCGAAGGTGTGGGCCAACCGCATCGTCAACATAACAGCGACGTTCGACGTGATACTGGTCTTCGTTGCGATGCTGCTGTGGCCGCTCTATCTTCCAGACCTGTTCTGGATCTTCGCGATCCTGGTCATAGTGGTGGCGACGCGCTTCGGATACAAGGACACGATCCTCGCCACCCTCGGCCTTTCAGCCCTCTACGCGATAACGATCGTCGCCAGGTTCGGGCACGGGACTCCGGCCGGCACAGTGGTGGCGAACACATTGCTCAAGATCGTGCTCCTGCTGATTGTGGTCGCCGCGACCGTCTACATCACCCAGAGAGAGAAGCGGGAACAGCACGACGCCAGGGTGCTCTCGAAGGTGGCCGGCGCCATCGGCTCCAAGCTCGAAGTGGACGATCTGCTGCAGGCTGTTGTGGACGGCATGAGCGAGGCCGCCGAGCTCGGGAGGACCACCATCTACATGATCTCCGGCGACGGCAGGTGGGCCCTGCCGAAGTGCTCGACAGAGAAAGACCCCGAGGTTCGGGAGAACCTCTCAAAGAGGCCGATCGACCTGCGCGCGAACAACGTGGCCGCGAAGGTCGTCGAGACCGGCGAGAAGATCCTTCTGGAGGACGTCAGGGAGAGCTCCCTGATCGACAAGCGCTGGCTCAGGAGCTTCGATCTCGGCTCGCTGCTGGTCATGCCGTTCAAGGTGCGCGACGAGGTCAAGGGGATCGTGTTCGTCGAGAGGCGCCGGCCGAAAGGTCTCTTCGACGAGCGGGAGATCGAGATCTGCGAGACGATCCTGGCGCAGGCGACGACGGGCTTCGAGAACGCCAGCAGGTACGCCGAAGAGCAGAAGAAGCGCAGCGAGTACGACCTCCTCTATCACTCCAGCCGCGAGCTCGGCTCCACGCTGGACCTGGTCCGGGTCGCGGAAAACGCCTGCATGCTGGCGATCTCGAGCGCGGAGGCGACATCGTGCACTGCGTTCCTGGTCGAGGACGGCCGGGGCGTGATGCAGCCGAGGGTATCGGTGAAGACGGACGGCTCGAAAAGCACCAGCTTCCCGACCGGCAGCGGCGTCAAGGTTACTGACGTCGAGCACGTGATGTCTCTCGCGCAGCGACCCCCGGCACTGCTGATATCGAACCCGGGCGGCAGCGCCGCGATACCGCCGTTCCTTCGAGATGCCGGGACCGTCCTGCTGGTGCCGTTCTACGCGCACAGCAGGCTGTCCGGGATGCTGACCCTCTGCGACGAATCGTCCCGCAGCTTCGACGAGACGCAGCTCTCACGCATCTCGGCCGTCGCGGGCGAGACCGGGCTGGCCCTCCTGAACGCCACCCTGTACGAGCAGATCAAGGCCGACGCGGCACAGATGGCGAGCCTCATACAGCTCGCGAACTCGGTGGGGACCACGTCCGACATGCAGACCATCACGGGCATCGCACTCGATTCGGTGCGGCACCTCTTCGACTGCACCTCGGCGCTGATATACAGGGTCGACGAGAAGGACCAGACGCTCACTTATGTCGAGTCGTTCGGATACCACGAGGACATCCTCGGCAGTATCGCCTCCCCGCCCTACATGGGCGTCAAGGACTGCTGGACCTGCGCCGAGGGAAGGCTCATCGGCATCGACGACCTGTCGAACAACCCCGTCCAGTGCAGGACGCTGGAGCGCATAGGCCTCGGCTCAACGATATGCGTCGGCATGCAGGTCGAAGGCAGGACCCTCGGCGTGCTCCACGTCTACTCGGAGCGGCCGAACGCTTTCGGGGAGCAGGACCAGCAGCTCGCCATGGCGATAGCGGACCAGCTGGCGGTCGCGCTTCAGAGGAGCATACTCTTCGAGCAGATAAACAGGATGGCCATCACCGACCCGCTGACCGGCGTCTTCAACGTGCGCCGGCTCGAGGAGGTCCTCGCGGACGAGCTGTCCCGCGCGCGCCGCTACTCGCGCTCGGTCTCTTTCCTTATGGTCGACGTCGACAACCTGAAGATCTACAACGACACGCTCGGCCACCAGCACGGTGACCGGGTCCTCTCACAGATTGCCGCGATACTGAGCACGCAGACCCGCGACGTGGACAAGGTGTTCCGCTACGGCGGGGACGAGTTCTGCGTTGTCCTGCCGGAGACCGAGGGGCCGGAGGCGATGGTCGTCGCCGAGAAGGTCCGCCGCGCCATCGACGAGTTCTCGTTCGCCGGCGAAGCCGCCGCGCGCCCGGTCACCATAAGCGCGGGCGTCGCCTCGTTCCCCCTGGACAGCGACGACGAGACCAGCCTCGTCCGCTGCGCGGATACAGCCCTGTACGAGGCGAAGCAAAAAGGGCGGAACAAGGTCTTACGCTTCGGCAGGAGTTGACCGACATATAAAGAAAGTCTTGAAATGCCGGATACCCATGCGTATAATACTCGGCTATATCCCGGCAATTCGGAACTTGTCTCGACGAAAAAAAGCGTTACTAACGCGGTTTTCAGGGGTGCAGGCAATTGGAAATGACAGAGATGAACTCGAGGGACGAAGTAGTCCTCACCGAAGAGGGCAGGCGCAGGATGGCGCAGGAGCTCGATGAGCTCACGACCGTGAGGCGGCGCGAGGTCGCGGAGCGGCTCAAGAATGCCATCGGCTACGGCGACCTCACCGAGAACAGCGAATACGACGACGCCAAGAACGAGCAGGCGCGGATCGAGCACAGGATCGACCAGCTCGAGACGATGCTCGCCAAGGCCAGGATAATCGACCGGCGCCACGTCAAGACCAAGGAAGTCGGCATCGGGTCGCAGGTCGAGATCAAGCCGGTGGGCTCGGGCAAGAAGCAGGTCTATCGGATCGTCGGCCCGGCAGAGGCGAACCCCGAGAACCACATGATCTCCTTCCAGAGCCCCGTGGGCAAAGCGGTCATGGGCCACAAGGTCAACGATATAGTGGTCGTCCAGGCCCCTGCTGGCGAGGTGCGCTACAGGATCATCGCGATCAAGCGCTGATTCCCGGGGACAGAGAGTCCAGGCCCGCGGTCCCGACAGGACGCGGGCTTTTTTATGCTATCCTTTGTGCGATTTTCACCCGGTTCGGACTGAGAGGAAGAACCCACTTGAACGACGAGGAGACGACTGAAGAACAGTCGGGCGAGAGCGAGGTCACCAGGCTCAGGCGCGAGCGCCTCGACGAATACCGGAGCCGGGGCGTCGAGCCCTACCCGTCGAAGTACGGCGAGCCGGGGCAGATCCGTTACTCGACGGACCTGAAAGAAAAGTACGAGTCGGTCGAGGCGGGCGCTGGCTCGGGCGAGAAGGCGCTTGTCGCCGGGCGCATCATGGGAATGCGCGAGCACGGCAAGGCGTCGTTCGCCGACCTCCAGGACGCCAGGGGCCGTATCCAGCTGATGGCCCGACAGGACATTCTCGGAGACGAACCGTACAAGGATTTCCTCGCACTGGACATTGGCGACTGGGCCGGCGTCACCGGCGAGGTCGTCCGCTCCAGGCGCGGCGAGCTCACCGTCGTGGTCGAGTCGTTCGAGCTGCTCTCGAAGAGCCTCCTCCCGCTACCGGAGAAGTGGCACGGCCTGAAGGACCGCGAGTCGAGATACCGCAGGCGCTACCTCGACCTGCTGATGAGCGAGGAAGCGAGGCAGGTGCTCGAGGCCCGGGTCGCGCTTATCAGGGCGATACGAGGGTTCCTGGAGGAGCGGGGCTTCGTCGAGGTCGAGACGCCGATGCTGCACCAGGTGCCGGGCGGCGCCAACGCCAGGCCGTTCGTGACCCATCACAACGCGCTCGGGATGGACCTCTACATGCGGATCGCACCGGAGCTCTATCTGAAGAGGCTGCTGGTGGCCGGCTACGACAAGGTGTTCGAGCTCAACCGCAACTTCCGCAACGAGGGCATCAGCTCGCGCCACAACCCCGAGTTCACGATGCTGGAGACGTACCAGGCCTTCGTCGACTATCAGTACCTTCTCGACTTCATGGAGGAGCTGCTTTACACCGTCATCACGAGCGTCAGGGGAGACGACGTCCTGGAGTACGACGGGCTGACCATAAGCCTGGCTCGGCCATGGAAGCGGATCACCATGATCGACGCCATGCGCGAGCATGCCGGGCTCGAGGTCGCCATCGACATGGACCACGGAGAACTCAAGGAGATCGCCTCGAAGCACGAGGTCGACGTCCCCGACGAGGCCGGCAACGGCTGGGTCATCGCCGAGCTCTTCGACAAGACCACCGAGCCGAAGCTCATCAACCCGACCTTCGTCCTCGACTACCCCGAGGAGATATCACCTCTCGCAAAGAGGGACCCGAAGAACCCCGGCTTCACGGAGCGCTTCGAGCTCCTCGTCGCCGGCCAGGAGATCGCCAACGCCTTCTCCGAGCTGACCGACCCGCTGGAGCAGAGAGCGCGCTTAGAGGCCCAGGCCGCAAAGCGCGACGCGGGCGATCAGGAGGCACACCCGGTGGACGAGGAGTTCCTCACCGCCCTCGAGTACGGCATGCCGCCCGCGGGCGGCACCGGCGTCGGCATCGACAGGCTCACGATGCTGGTCACCGGCTCACCAAACATCCGCGACGTCATCACGTTCCCGCACCTGCGCCCGGAGGGCGGTAGGTCATCCGGCAGAGGGGTCGAATAGACTAGCGGGGCTGCAACCGGGACCGGCGATTGACTCAAATCATAACCGGCCGGCTTCCAACGTTATAGTATTTAGTCAACTTGCTGACTGCCTCAACTAAGGGCAGCGGAGACGGGACGTGATGAACATCTTTTGCGATGAGTGCAAGAAAAACATAGCGACGGTCTTCCTCACCAAGATATCGGGGAACGAGGTCTCCAAGGTGCAGCTCTGCGAGGACTGCGCGCGCCGCATGGAGGAGACGACCGAGGCCGCGAACCTCATCGCGTTCCTGCCGCAACTGCTAGGCGGCGTGGCGCCCTCGACGGTGGATGACGGAGCGGCCGAAGACGTACTCGGTACCGAGCCGATGGAGTGCGCCGTGTGCGGCACGTCATACAACGACTTCCAGAAGATGGGCAACCTGGGATGCGCCCACTGTTACGAGGAGTTCGGCGAGACCCTTCTCCGGGTGATCCTCGAGTTCCAGGAGTCGAGCGAGCACATCGGCAAGATACCGGGCAAGCTCTCCGAGAGCGCGCGGTTGAGGATGCAGCGCATGGAGCTCGAGAGGAACCTCGAGCGTCGAATAGCAAGTGAGGAGTACGAGGCGGCCGCCTCGGTGCGCGACCAGATCCGCGAGATCGAGGGAATACTCGAGACGGAGGGCGGCGATGGCGAAGCGGAGTAAGCCGGCCGCGAGGCCGGAGTGGCTGACGTGCAAAGGCCCGGGCTACCCACTGGTGCTCTCGTCGAGGGCCAGGATAGCCAGGAACCTCGACGGCCTTCCGTTTCCCTGCGCGTGCAGCGAGGAAGACCTCGAGCGGGCCAGGGGCACTGTGCTGGAGTCGGTCGCACACCGGATCGCCCCTGACAAGGACTGGCAGATAACTTTCGCCGAAGAGATGGCGCGCGAGCAGCTCGAGCTGATGGCCGAGGAGCACGTTACGTCGCCGAACTTCGGAGAGCACCCCGTGGGCAGGGCCGTCGCGATGAGGTACTCCGAGGGCAGGAGCATCGCGGTCAACGAAGAGGACCACGTCCGGATCCAGTCAGTCCTGCCGGGCGCGCAGCTCGAGAAGGCATGGCGCGCGGCCGACGAGCTCGACGGAAAGCTCGAGGGAGAGGTCCGGTACGCGTTCGACCAGAAGCTCGGCTACCTGACCTCGTGCCCCAGCAACGTGGGGACCGGCCTGAGGCTGTCCTCGATGCTGCACCTGCCGGCGCTGATGATAACCGGCGACATGGCGAAGACGATGAACGCCCTGCTGCAGGCGGGAGTGTTCGTGCGCGGCCTGTACGGCGAAGGCGCGGGCGTCGCGGGAAACGTCTTCCAGCTCTCGAACCGCCGGACGCTCGGCCAGAGCGAGGAGAGCATAGCCTCCTACCTCGACCGGGTCGTGTCGCAGGTCGTCGACAACGAGAGGACCGTTAGGAAGATGATGATGCGGGAGGATAGCATAGAGATGTCCGACCGCGTGTGGAGGGCGCTGGGAGTGGTCGAGAGGGCGAGGAAGCTGTGCTTCTTCGAGGCCCTGGAGCTTCTGTCGCTGGTGAAGCTCGGGGTGGACCTGGAGCTCTTGCCGGTGTCCGATTTCAACATGCTGGACGTAATCGTATCTATAGCCCCCTACCACGTCAGGCGGGCCCTGGACACGGACGCGGAGGAAAGAGACGTGGACGTGGAGCGCGCTCCACGGTTGAGAATGCTCCTTGAGATATAGGCGGCCCGAGTGTCATACTCGGGCATAGAATAGACAGACAGGGGAGGACGAATAAATTGTTCCAACGATTTTCAGACAGTGCGAGAAGGGTTGTGGTCCTGGCCCAGGAAGAGGCCCGGAAGCTCAACCATAATTACATAGGGACCGAACACCTGCTCCTGGGCCTGATCCAGGAAGGTGAAGGCGTGGCCGCCAAGGCGCTCGAGAGCGTCCAGGTCAACCTCGACGCGGTCAGGGGCCAGGTAGTAGAGATCATCGGCAGGGGCTCGTCGCCGCCGAGCGGCCACATCCCCTTCACGCCGAGGGCGAAGAAGGTGCTCGAGCTCAGCCTCCGTGAGGCTCTGCAGCTCGGCCACAACTACATCGGCACGGAGCACATCCTGCTCGGCATCATCCGCGAGGGAGAAGGCGTAGCCGCCAAGGTCCTCGTGAAGCTGGGCGTTGACCTCGAGAGGCTGCGCAACCAGGTGCTGCGCATGCTTTCCGGCTCCCCCTCCGGCACGGGCGAGGCGGCGACCGGCGAAGGCGCGCACGGCGCCATGATGCTCGACCAGTTCGGCCGAAACCTGACGGAGCTCGCGGCCCAGCATAAGCTGGACCCGGTCATCGGGCGCGAGAAAGAGATCGAGCGCGTGATGCAGGTGCTCTCCAGGCGCACCAAGAACAACCCGGTGCTCATCGGCGAGCCGGGCGTCGGCAAGACGGCCATCGTCGAGGGGCTCGCGCAGAGCATAACCGACAACGACGTCCCGGAGCTCCTCAGGGGCAAGCAGCTCTACACGCTCGACCTGGGCGCGCTGGTCGCCGGCTCGCGCTACCGCGGCGACTTCGAGGAGAGGCTCAAGAAGGTCATCAAGGAGATCCGCGGCCGCGGTGACATACTCCTGTTCATAGACGAGCTGCACAACCTGGTCGGCGCGGGCGCCGCGGAGGGCGCCATCGACGCCGCGAGCATACTGAAGCCGGCGCTGGCGCGCGGCGAGCTGCAGACGATCGGCGCCACCACCCAGGACGAGTACCGCAAGCACCTAGAGAGGGACGCGGCTCTGGAGCGCAGGTTCCAGCCTATAAAGGTGGACGAGCCCACGGTCGAGCACACCATCGATATTCTGAGAGGGCTGCGTGAACGTTACGAGGATCACCACAAGGTGGAGATAACCGACGCCGCGATCATATCAGCGTCGAGGCTGGCGCAGAGGTACATCTCCGACAGGTTTCTTCCGGACAAGGCCATAGACCTGATCGACGAGGCGGCCAGCAGGCTCCGGATGAGGGCGATGACCGCCCCGCCGGACGTGCGCGAGAAGGAGGAGGAGCTTCAGAAGCTCCGCACCCTGAAGCAGGCAGCGATCGCCGGGCAGGACTTCGAGAAGGCCGCCGGGATCCGGGACAGCGAGCAGGAGATCATCCTCGAGATCGCCGAGAGCGAGAAGGACTGGAAGGTGCCCGAGGGCAGCAACCAGCTCCAGGTCACCGAGAACGACATCACCGAGATACTGTCATCCTGGACGGGCATCCCGGTTCACCAGCTGACAGAGGCCGAGACGGAGAAGCTGCTGCGCATGGAGGAGGAACTCCACAAGCGTATAGTCAGCCAGGACGAGGCGGTCGTCGCGATATCGCAGGCGATCAGGCGGACACGCGCGGGCCTGAAGGACCCGAGGCGCCCCGGCGGCTCGTTCATATTCCTCGGGCCGTCCGGCGTGGGCAAGACCGAGCTTGCGAGAGCGCTCGCCGAGTTCCTGTTCGGCAACGAGGACTCGCTCCTGCAGATCGACATGTCCGAGTACATGGAGAAGCACTCGGTGTCGAGGCTGGTCGGGTCTCCGCCCGGGTACGTCGGTCACGAAGAGGGCGGCCAGCTGACGGAGGCCGTCAGGCGCAGGCCGTTCTCGGTCGTGCTGCTGGACGAGATCGAGAAGGCCCACTACGACGTCTTCAACGTGCTGCTCCAGATACTGGAGGACGGCAGGCTGACCGACTCGCAGGGCCACCAGGTGGACTTCCGCAACACGATCATAATCATGACCTCGAACCTCGGGACGCGCGAGATCCACAAGGCAGCTCCGCTGGGCTTCCAGCGGGGAAGCGAGTCGTCGCTGGACTACGAGAACATGAAAGAAAACGTGATAAACGAGCTCAAGCGGACTTTCCGGCCCGAGCTGCTGAACCGCATCGACGACGTCATCGTCTTCAACGAGCTGACGCACGAGGACGTGCTCCGCATCGCGGACCTGCTCCTCGACAGGGTGCGCGAGCAGCTGCAGGAGCAGGACATCAAGCTCGAGGTCACGACCACGGCCAAGGAAGTGCTGGTGGGCGAGGGCTTCGACCCGTCGATGGGCGCGAGGCCTCTGCGTCGTGCCATAACCAGGCTGATCGAGAACCCGCTCTCCGAGGCGATACTGCGAGGCCACTTCGTCGGTGGCAACACGGTGACCGTCGGCGAGAAGGACAAGAGGCTGACCTTCGACGTGAAAGAAGTGACTGAGGAGGAGGAAGTCGTGATCGTCGGGGCCGAGGAGTCCTGACCTCCAGGTAAAGACAAAACGAAGCCGGGCTCTGGTATCATTTCCACGAGCCCGGTTTTTTTATCGAGGAGAGTCATGCCGGCAGAGAAGGCCAGGGAGAAACAGGAGCGCTTGATCGGGGTGCTGAACATGGTCGCGCCCGGCACCGAGCTGCGCGAGGCGGTTGACCGCATACTTAACGTGGGCTCCGGCGCGCTCATAGTGATCGGTGAGATCGTAGAGCTGCGCCCGATCATGTCCGGCGGATTCCGCATAAAGACCGACTTCAGCGCGCCCAGGCTGTACGAGCTGGCGAAGATGGACGGCGCCGTCGTGCTAAGCCACGACCTCAAGTGGATCCACTCTTCGAACGTTCACCTGGTGCCGGACCCCTCCATCCCCACGCACGAGGCGGGCATGAGGCACAGGACCGCGGAGCGCGTGGGGAGGCAGACCAGCGCGACCGTGCTGGCGATCTCTGAGAAGATGCACACGGTCTCGATCTATATCGGCGAGGACCACTTCACGCTCGAGAGCATCCCCCTCGTCCTCGCGAAGGCCGACCAGGCCCTGCAGACCCTCTCGAGGTACCGGACGCGACTGGACAAGGAGTTCGCGCACCTGAACCAGCTCGAGATCGAGAACATGGTCACCCTGATGGACGTGACAAAGGTCGTCGAGAGAAGCGAGATGGTCATGAGGATGGCCGACGAGGTGCGCTTCCAGGTAAGCGAGCTGGGCAAGGACGGCCGCCTCTTGAGCCTGCAGCTCGGCGAGGTGATGGCGGGCATCCCGCGCCAGCGGATGATGCTCATACAGGACTACACCGTGTCCAGGGACGGCCGCACGCCGGCCGACGTCGTCGCGGACCTGGAGGACCTGACGGCCGACGAGCTCATGGACGACACCATGGTGACGAAGACGCTCGGCTACAGCCGGACTCCGGAGCTCGCGAACAAGGTGGTCAGGCCGAGGGGCTACCGGATACTCTCGATGCTGCCCAGGCTGCCGATGCCGGTGATCGAGAACATAATCTCGCGCTTCGACAACCTCAAGAACATCCTCAGGGCAGGGCCCGCGCTCCTGAACGAGGTCGAAGGCGTCGGCGAAAGACGCGCGGTCGCCATCAAGGAAGGCCTCGACAGGATCGCCGAGTCCATAATCATGGAATCATTTATCTAAAGTACCCCGTCCTATGGGACGCTGCGGCATTCGAACACCGATACATCCTCACCGACCGCGTTCCATCCGCGAAACAGTGCTCAGGGGTGTCCTGTCCCGTCGTTCCACGCGAAAGTCCCCGAGCTGAAGATGCGACCCTGGTAGTAAGTGGTGTAGTGCGCCACCCCCGCATGGGAATCGAGCGCTAGAACCGTCAAGTAGTAATTGGTCGTATTCGCCCATGCGGCCCCGGTCCACCTGTAAGGGAAAATACCGATATTTCCGTAGAGCCACTTTCCCCAGTCCCGGCCGCCGCCCGCGGTGGTGTTGTTGAGCAGCGTGGTGGCGTAGGGTGCCCTGTTGACTATGTAGCCGCTCCGGGTGTACACGTTCTGCACGTAGAGCTGCGTGCCTGATGGGACAATGTAAGCCCAGATCATCCTCGGCTCCATGTAGCTCATGTATGCCCCGTTGACGGCGTAGCCGTTCGTCAGGGAGCCAGGGTCCCTGGCGGAGCCATGTCCCTGTAACTGTTCCTGTAGGCAGCGGTAAGGTAATTCTGCGGTCCCGACAGGATCTTGAAGTACGCGTTCTCTATGGCTTTTGAGCCCATCCTGATGTTGGCCATGGCGGCGGTGTTAGCGGCTTTCTTCTGGACGTTCAGGAAAACGGCGACCACGATGCCGACGAGGATTCCCAGGATGATGATGACGATCATCAACTCCATCAGCGTGAAGCCGCATTCACGCATGCGTTGCGCGCTGTTTCCGCAGCTTGGTCTCATCTCCAGGGCCCTCCGGGCGCAGTCGGAAACGAAAGCGGAAATGGTCAGATTGTTGTCGCCCTCGTTTTAACAGATGCCCGCCCAAACACCTGCCGTTCCCAAGTGTATTCCCCATATTCTTTTCGTGTCAACGCGAGCGGCGGCCAGCCAGAACGCATTGAGAATAAGGAAACCTTTGTGGTCTCAATCAGGCGGTGCGACAGCGGATGAAGAAGACTGATGGCTTTGCGGCTTTGAAGAAGCGGGCCGGATGCCTTACGTGAGGCTGTAGACCCCGAGAGTGGTTATGCGGTCGTTCTCTTTCTTGATGACCTCGTAGAGGTCGATGCCGGTCAGAGTGCAGAGGGCGGCCAGGAAGAAAACGGACTGGCCCATCTCCTCCTCGATCACGTCCTTGCAGTTGGGGCAGAGATGGCCTTCGAGGTGTGTCTTGACGTACTCGCTCATCTCGGAGAGAGAGCTGTCGGCCGGCAACGCCTGCTTGGAAGCGTCGATCTTCAGGCAGCCGCAGGAGGTCACCGACTTCGCGATCGCCCTGTTGATCCTCGAGCATGCGTCCTGGTACTTCGTCATGACGTCGAGGATGCTTCGATGGCGGATCAGGTGGAGCGAAACGGTCTTCTGGAATTCGTTGCACTTCTGCTCGAGCTCTTTAGGCACTTGGCCTCCGATGCCGTCGTCAGACACGTCGAAAATCGCGTTTTCATTATATTTGTCGCGTTTCCGAAGTGTCAAGAAAAGGCTTTATTGAAGGATAATCTTGCCGCTCGGGGCCCGTTGTGGTACCATATGAGACGCTTAACTCAACTGAAGAGCATGACGTTCTCCGTTTCAAAAATATCAGCGCCGCTGAAACATTGAAGCCTCCTGATGGTCGTGGCATGTCGCGGCACGGCCGGTGAGGTCAAGGGCCTCCAGTTGCGGAAGGGGATGCTTTAGATTGTTCAATGTTGGTGACAAGGTAGTCTATCCGCACCACGGGGCGGGTGTCGTCGAGAAGGTCGAGACCAGGAGCATAGAGGGAGAGAAGAAGAAGTATTTCATCTTGAGCCTCTGTGGCGGTGACCTCAAGATAACCGTACCCGAGGAGAGCACCGAAAACGTCGGCCTGAGGAGCGTCATAACCAAGACACAGGTCAAATCTGTCCTCGAGGTGCTCTGCCAGAAGCAGAGCCAGATGCCCTCCAACTGGAACCACCGTTACAAGAAGAACAGGGACAAGATCCGGTCCGGTGACGTCTACGAGGTCGCCGAGGTCGTCCGGAATCTATCCATCAGGGAGCGGGAGAAGGGCCTTTCAACCGGCGAGAAGAGGATGCTGAACCAGGCGCGGCAGATCCTGTTGTCCGAGATAATATACGTATTGAACATCGACAACGAAAAAGCGGCGCGCATGCTCGACGAGGCTTTCGCCACCAACGGCAAGGGGAAGTAGGGCGACGCGCCGGCGGGCAATAGCAAGCTGACGCCGGAGGAAGCATCGATTGGTAGTCATCGCCGTACGCCTCTTGAGCATGTTCCTCCTTTCCTTTGGTGGTTACGAGGTCGCCAGGCTCCTCAACGACAACTTCATCAATAACCACTCCCAGCAATCACTTTCCATTTCGGTCGGCATCATTCTCGGGCTTCTCATCGGCTACGTCACAGGCGGGATAATAGGCCGATACATGGCCGACGCCTTCGGCGGCATGGAGGGCGGCCTGTTCCGGGTGTCCGGAGCGGACGTCTTCTTCGGAACCGCCGGAGCGCTCGCGGGCATCCTGATCGCCATCGGGCCTGCGATAGCGCTGCTCCAGTTCAAGTACGCGGGCGCGCTGATAGCCCTCGTGCTGTTCGTGCTGACGGGCACTGTCGGCGCGAGGATGGCGATCGCGAAGAGACCGGAGCTGTCCGCGCTGTTCAAGCTCGGGCCCGGCTTCGCCACCGGCGTGGCCGGCAAGGACAGCTCGCACATCCTGGACACCAGCGTCATCATCGACGGCCGCATAGTCGACGTGGCGAAGACCGGTTTCCTCGACGGGACCATGGTGGTGCCGAGGTTCGTCCTGACCGAACTCCAGTCGATCGCGGATTCCGCGGACACGCTGAAGAGGAACAGGGGGCGCCGCGGGCTGGAGGTGCTTAACGCGCTCCAGAGGCTGGAGAACGTGCGGCTAGAGATCACAGACCAGGATTTCCCCGAGGTCATGGCGGTCGACGGCAAACTCGTCGAGCTGGCCAAGCTCACCGGGATGCCTCTTACCACCAATGATTACAACCTGAACAAGGTCGCCGACCTGCAAGGCGTGAAGGTCCTCAACATCAACCAGCTGACCAACGCGCTGAAGCCGGTCGTGCTGCCGGGCGAAGAGATGATGGTCAGGGTGATCCGCGAGGGCAAGGAGCCCAGGCAGGGCGTCGGATACCTCGACGACGGTACGATGATCGTCATCGAGAACGGCAAGGCGAAGATAGGCGAGGAAGTCGTCGCCGTGGCCACCAGCGTCCTCCAGACGCCGGCCGGCAAGATGATATTCACCGAACTCAAGGAAGACCGCGTCGGTGACTGAGACAGGCGCGTTCGCCATTGTGACTTCGGGCGGGAAGGGCGAGCGGATGGGCGGCGCCCCCAAGCTCGAGGCCGAGCTCCTCGGGAAACCCCTGATAATCCACACACTGCTCGCGTTCGAGGACTCTCCTCGCGTCACCGGCGTGGTGCTGACCGTGCCGGCGGACCGGCTGGCCGACTGGACCGTCGAGCGCCTGCGCCTCGAGGGCGCTGGCAAAGTCACGGCGGTGGTCGCCGGCGGCGAGACGAGACAGGAGTCGGTCGCGCTGGCGCTGGAGATGGTGCCCGCGGACGCGGAGCTGGTGATGGTCCACGACGGCGCGAGGCCACTCGTCACCACCTCGCTTATCGAGGCCGCCTGCGCGATACCTGAGGGCTTCGAGGGCGTGGTCGTGGCGATGCCTCTGACGGACACGGTCAAGAAGGTCAGCGAAGGAGAGGTCCAGTCTACGCCCGACCGGTCTTCGCTGGTCGCGGTCCAGACTCCGCAGTGTTTCCGGGGAGAAGTTATCAGGGAAGCGCACCGCTTCGCCAGGGAGGCCTCCTTCACCGCCACGGACGACTCGTCGCTCGTGGAGAGAGCCGGCGGAAGGGTCGCTATAATCGAGGGCAGCCGGGACAACTTCAAGGTCACCTGGCCGGAGGACATCAAAAGGGCGGAGATGGTGCTGGAGGCGAGGAGGGGAGGTAGCGCATGAGAGCGGGGATCGGCTTCGATGCCCACCGTTTCGAAGAGGGCAGGCCCCTGATGCTGGGAGGGGTCGAGGTGCCGTTCGCGCGGGGCCTTGCGGGCCACTCCGACGCCGACGTCGTGCTGCACGCCCTGATGGACGCAATGCTTGGCGCCGGCTCTTTCGGTGATATTGGTATGATGTTCCCCGACACTGATGAGGAATACCGGGGCGCCTCGAGCCTCGAGCTGCTGAGACGGGTGGTAGAGCTCGTCGATTCCAGGGGCTGGCGCCTCGGGAACGCAGATATAACGGTGATATGCCAGGCACCGAAGATCTCCGACCATGCCGGCGGGATGCGCTCCGTGATAGCCGCCGCCTGCGGCGTGGCCGAAGAAGAGATATCGATCAAGGGAAAGACGACTGAAGGCATGGGCTTCACCGGTCGCGGCGAGGGAATAGCCGCGATCGCGGTCGCGACGCTGAGGCCGAACGAGTAGATAGGCAAGAGAATTGGCAGAGAAAAAGCGAATGGTAAAGGAAAGGGTGCCCTCGAGAAGCCAGGACGCCTCGGAGAGGATAGGTAACTTCGGCGAGGTCGCGCTGGGATACGACGAGGCCGAGGCCGCGTCGGAGGCGTCGAGGTGCCTGCTGTGCAAGAAGAAGCCGTGCGTGGCCGGCTGCCCGGTCGGGGTGGACATCCCCGGTTTCGTCGCGGAGGTGGCCGGCGGCGAGGCGCTGAAGGGCGCCGCCGTGATAAAGGAGACGAACCTCCTTCCCGGGATATGCGGCCGGGTCTGCCCCCAGGAGACGCAGTGCGAGGTGCTGTGTACCCTCGCAAAGAAAGGTGACCCGCTTGCCATCGGGCGGCTCGAACGCTTTGTCGCGGACCGCGAGGCGGCCGCGGGCGCCGCAGGCTCGCTCGTCAGGGCGGAGCCGACCGGGATGCGGGCAGCGATAGTCGGCTCCGGGCCGGCCGGACTCACCGCGGCGGCCGAACTGGCAAGGATGGGCCACGAGGTCGTCATACTCGAGGCGCTGCACGCCCCCGGCGGAGTGTTGACCTACGGCATCCCGGAGTTCAGGCTGCCCCAGGCAGTCGTCGAAAGGGAGGTCCACGGCCTCGGCGCGCTCGGGGTCAGGCTCGTACTGGACTTCGTCGTTGGAAGGACCGCGACTCTCGGCGAACTGGCCGAAGAGTACGGCTCGGTCTTTATCGCAACTGGCGCGGGCCTGCCGATGTTCATGGACATCCCCGGCGAGAACCTCAACGGGGTCTATTCCGCAAACGAGTTCCTGACCCGAAGCAACCTGATGCACGCGAGGGACTTCCCCCAGTACGACACGCCGGTCAAGCATGCCCGGCACGCAGTGGTAGTCGGAGGCGGCAACGTGGCGATGGACTCGGCGCGCACCGCCCTCAGGCTGGGTGCCGAGAGGGTGTCGATCGTGTACAGGCGCTCACGCGTGGAGATGCCGGCGCGCGAGGAAGAGATAGAGCACGGGGAAGAGGAAGGCATCATCTTCTACATGCTGACGAACCCCGTAGAGGTGTTGGCCGTCCAGGGACGCTGCGGCGCCGTGCGCTGCCAGCGCATGGAGCTCGGCGAGCCCGACGACTCCGGCCGCCGCCGCCCCGTCCCGATCGAGGGTGACTATTTCATCCTGGAGACAGACCTGCTGGTGATGGCGATCGGCACGCGTGCGAACCCGCTCCTGGCCAGCGGGACTCCGGGGCTGGAGCTGGACCGGCGCGGCTACATCAAGGTCGGCGAGGACCTCTCGACGAGTTTGCCCGGCGTGTACGCCGGAGGCGACATCGTGACCGGCTCCGCCACAGTCATCGAGGCTATGGGCGCGGGAAAGCTCGCGGCGGGGTCGATGGATTCGTACATGAAAGCGGGAGCGACCGGCTAGCCCCCTTCGGCGGCCTTGTGTATCTTCTGGTAGTCCCGCTGCTGCTGGCGTTCCTTCTCGATCGTCTCGATGTTCGGGCTCTTGCGCTCGCCGGCCATGATCTTGTTGACCAGCGCCAGGTCGACCACGGCGATGTTCCTGTCCGCGTCGTTCGTAGCGAGCTTTATCGACCTCTCGAGGTGGTACTTCGCCTTCGGAAGGTCGTGCATGTAGAACAGGTAGATGTCAGCGAGGTTCTTCTGCAGGATCTCCGAGTCCGGGTTGTTCCTCACCCCGTCGAGCGCCATGTCGAAGCCCTCCTGCACCTTGCCGTAGCGGCAGAGCATCCAGCTCGCGAAGTAGTACGCCTCGACGTAGTGAGGGTCCAGCCTGGTGATGAGCCAGAAGTAGGGGAAGATCGGACCGTCGCTCGCGATGTCCTCTCCGAGGAAGCCGTGGAATATGTTGTCCGTCTTGACCCACAGGTAGGCCGCGAAGGTCTCGCGCACCCCGCCCAGTACGTCGAGAATGGACTGCGCCGTGTCCTTGGGAGCGCTGGCGCTGGTTCCGCGCACGGTCGCTTTCTGTGAGTCGATGCCGTACTGCAGCACCACGACCCCGGCCATCAGAGCGACGCCCACGACGATGATAGCGGTTATCCTCACCCACCGGCACCTCAAAGGTTCCGCCTCCTGAACAGCAGCACGCCGATGCCGAAGATTATGATCATGAAGAGCAGGGCGTAGCCCGTGATCCTCAGCATGTATAACCACCCCGCGCCGTGGCCGTATCCGACCCGCTGCGAGATGTTGAAGTTCTCCAGGTTGGGCAGCACGTAGTAGACCGCCCAGCTGAACACCTTCGCGATGCCCTTGACCCCCTCGATCAGCTGCTGGTGCAGGAAGCCCGTCTTGAGGTGCGTCACCAGGTAAAAAAGGATCACCGAAAGGATGTTGACCGGCACGCTGGTGACCGTCGACAGGCAGATGCAGAAGGCCGAGATTATCGCGGCCTCGAGGAATATGGCGAAGATTCCCTCGAAGATGATCGGGGTGAAGACGGACAGCCTGAGGTATACCAGTAGCAGTATCTCGAGGCCCATCACGAACAGTATCGCCGCCAGGGACACGAGCACCCCGATGTATTTGCCGAGAAGGTACTCGAAGCGGCTCACCGGCTTCGAGAGCACGTTGTAGACCGTCTTCCTGTCGATCTCCGAGGAAATCTGGCCAACCGAGAGTATAACGGCAAGGACCACCGCGAAGAGCGAGGTGAGGCTCAGCGACACGTCGCGCAGGAACTGGGCCTTCAGCCCGAGCTCAAAGGTCGGCAGCAGCGGTGAGAGGGCCACCACGGCGATCCCGAACAGGAACACGACATAGAAGACCTTGCGCCGCGCGGCGTCGCGGACGACCTGCCAGGAGAGGGCGAGGACGTTCCTCATCGGCCTCCCCCCTCGACGGTCTCCATGAACAGTTCCTCCAGCGAGCGGTGGCCGGTTGTCACCGACATCAGCTCGAGGCCGGCGTCGCGCGCCGCGTCGACGAACGCGAACACCTCGTCCTCCGGCACGTTGAACGCGGCCTCCCCGTCCGGAAGCGCGCTGCCGGGGGCTAGGCTCGAGAGCGCTTCGACCGCGCGCTCGCCGCCTGACACGATGACCTGCTTGAACCCCGTGATCGTGAGCAGCTCGGACACCTTACCGGCCTTAACCGACTTGCCCTTGTTCACGATGCTGACCGAGTCGCAGATCTTCTCTACCTCGGAGAGCTGGTGGCTCGAGAGGAAGATGGTCTTCCCTCTCCTCTTGAGCTCCACCAGAATGTCACGCACCTCTTTCTGGCCCACCGGGTCGAGGCCGCTCGACGGCTCGTCGAGTATAAGGAGCTCCGGGTCGCCCAGCATCGCCTGCGCCAGGCCGAACCGCTGGACCATCCCCTTGGAGAACTTGTCGATGGAGAGGTGCGAGTCGCGCTGCAGGCCCACGAGGTCGATCAGCTCGCCGGCTCGCACGGCCGCCTCCTTGCGGTCCAGCCCGAGGAACCGCGAGTAGAAGGCCAGGCCTTTCTCCGCGGTCATGAAGCCGTAGAAGTACGGCTCCTCCGGGAGGAAGCCGAGCTTCGCGTGGGCGGTGCGGTCTCCAAGCGGACGCCCCAGCAGGGAGCCTTCCCCTGAGTCGGGCCTGACAAGCCCGAGCAGCACCTTGAGCGTTGTGGTCTTGCCGGCGCCGTTAGGCCCGAGCAGCCCGTAGATCTCGCCGCCGCCCACTTCGACGGACACGTCGACGATGGCCGGTCTGCGCTTCCTGCTCAAGGCAAGCCTGTACTCCTTGCTGATGTGGCTCAAGGAGATTGCGGCATCCAAAGTAATAGAACCTCCGGTCGATTTACTAGATTATACATTCGACGCCGCGACTCGCTAATGATAGGCGTCAGCATGCCGCGGCCGCCCTCATCGGTTGGACGACCGCCGGGGTGGGCGCGACCCAAGAATGGGGTCAGACCCACGCAAGAATGGGGTCAGGTCTTGAATCGTGAATTTCAATTGATCAATTTCTCATCGCACCATGCAAATTCACGATTCAAGACCTGACCCCAAATCGGCTAGAATTAAGTGAAAGACACGACTACCGAAGGTGATGCGGATGTGTGAATCTAACGTGTATCTGAAGGGCGACGACGGAGACACGCTCCTGATGGAGGACGCGGTCCTCCTCGAGAACGACGGAGGCCGGATCGCGGTGACCGACATCCTCGGCGACCGCAAAGAGGTCGTTGGGGACATCGAGGAGATAACGTTCCTCGAGCATCGGATAGTGATCAGGCCCAGGTAACAGGCCACATAGCGAGACGAGAGCCCGCCTTAACGCAAGGCGGGCTTTTCTCATTCGGTGTCAGGTCTTGAATCTTGAAAAGGTGTCAAACCTAAAACTTGCATTAAGTTTGCAGGCGAGATCAAAGCGGTGAGTGACCGTTCGCATGATCCAACTATCAAACAGGTCGTGCTTCGGGGTCCTGCCTCATCGTCCAAATATGGCGCACGCTTGCGCGTGCGCCGCCCAGTGTCCGACCGGCGCTCGTTGAGCGCCGGCTCGGAATAAACCCGGCCCGATTGTGAAATGAGGTATCAAAAGAGTGTTTCTCCGTTATCAAAGCGAGGGCCGGGTTTACACGTTGCTGACGCACGCCGCGAAACAGCCGACCTCCGCCCCGGGGAGATATCCGACTCGCACGCACGACGATATTACTTCGTATATCGCGTGGTGTTCGTCGGGTAGAGGGGAGAGGACAACCGGGCCTTGGAACCGGGTCCCGATCAAGATCGGCGTATTAGACCTTAATGCGGCAACTCTTGGGGATATTTGGATGGTCCAAATACTTTAACCCTGAGCTGTACCCGGTTGTCCGAACTTGGTACTGGCAACCGTCCCTCCCAGGAGACCCGGGAGCTCCCGGTCGCCCTATCGGATGAGAAGCGGTACCTCTGGCTACCATTCTTTATGGAAAAGGTCGCCGTATCAACAAGATTTCCATCTACGGCTGAAAAGTCAGGCCAAGCAGCATTTAGAGCAGTTGAGCGGAATAACTGAACAGAACAGGGGTCAAATGTTCAAAAGTCGCCTGAGTTCGGAACTCTGACGCCTGCTCATCGGGATCTTGCTCTTGGAGGGGTCGCTCATCGTGAGCTCGTATGCGGACGTTCCCACCTTGGTTATCTCCTTCACCTTGCGCAGGTTGACGATGTAACCACGGTGGGCCCTGAAGAACTTGTTGGGATCCAGAAGCTTCTCGAGCTCGCCCAGCGTGTAGTTCGTGAGATAGCGGTCGTTGTCCGTGTGCAGGTAGGTGTAATCCCGCTGGATGTTGATGAAGTTGATGTCGTCCACGTTGACCAGGTAGATCTTGTCGCCCTTGCGGGCCGGTATCTGCGAGCGGTGCACGTCCACCCCGCCACCGGGCGTGTGCCTGTCGGTGCGCTTGAGGACCGCCTCGACGCGGGCCATCAGCTCGAGCGAACTGAACGGCTTGGTGACGTAGTCATCGGCGCCCCCGCGCAGGCCCTGGATCTTCGAGCGTTCGTCGGAGAGGGCGGTGAGCATTATGACCGGGATGTCCTTGTTCTGCGGGTCGTCCCTGAGCCGCGTCAGGACCTCCCATCCGTCCAGCTTGGGAAGCAATACGTCCAGGAGTATCAGGTCCGGAGAAGCCTCCTTGACCTTGCTGAGGCCTTCCTCTCCGTCGCGCGCCGACTCGACGCGGTAGCCCTCCAGCTTCAGGTTCTTCGCGACCATCTCGCTTATAAGAGCGTCATCCTCGACGACCAGCACGGTCTGTTTCTGTCCGTTCATAACTTCTTTCGCGGTCGGTGCCCGGTTGTTGCAGGGAAGCTTCCTGGCACAGGGATCTCACGTGCATCATGAAGCCGCTATCTTCGCTGCGCGGGCTGTCCGCCTGAAATCGCCTGACCCCTGAGTGTCACTTAAGGATTATCCATCATGGCAGATTGACTGTCAAAGACGATAGTGGAGCCACTTTTCACGGTCGGGACATCGGGAAACGGGCTTGTCGAAAGCGGTGGCGCGCACCGCTATTTGCGCACCCGGCGCTTCTTCTACTTCGCCAGAGGAAGGACGATCAACAGTTGGCCGCGGCTTCTTCCCTGTCCTCGGTGTCCTGGTAGCTCATCGCGACGTAGTAGATCGCGCGGTCGAAATAGAGGATCACCCTGTTGTTCAAGAGCAGGGCCTGCGAAAGCTCGATGTTCTTTGTCAGCAGACCTTCCTGCAGGACGTAGAGCCAGATCTCCCGCTTGAGGAGCATGAGAGCCATCACGACTTCCTCGACCTCGTAGCCGTGCTCCCTGCGGTTCTCGCCGATCCTCTTGTAGAAGGACGCCATCTTCTCCTTTGGCAGCTTCCTGTCGAGGAAGTACCCCAGCCTGCGGCAGATGCTCGCGGCGCGCTCGTGCAGCTCTTCCCTCGGCACGTTCCAGTAGGAGCGAGTGTAGGGGGACTTCGCCACCTCGTCGACCCAGCGTTCGGCGATCGTGTCGGAGTTCTTCTCGATGGTCTTTACGAGCTTTCCGGCTAGCAGCATCTGGGTCTTCCCTTCAAATAGTTATGGAAAAAGGTGTGGATATTTTATTGCAGGTCGCGACTTGTATCAACGTGATATGAGGGGTCGTCGCAGTTGCGGGAGTTGTTTTGTGCCGGCGAGTGTGTCAGACGACCCGGAGCCTGGCCCTGTCCGCGGAAGGGTTGACCCGCTCGAGTATCGCCTCGCCGGTGATCTCCTCGAGCGGGAAGTAATCGGCTCCCAGTGCGTCGGAGATCCGCTTCGCCGCGGTGGGCCGTCCTCTGCGGGCGCCGTCCATCCGCCTGCTCGCGCTGTCTATGACGACGGAGCTGATGCCCCGCGCCTTTATCTCCGCAGCGAGCTCGAGCGCTTCGGCCAGCGGGTTCGCCGAGCCCAGTGTTATGTTGCCGCACCCGTCGGATATGAGGACCATCACCGGGCTCGGCTGAGGAGTGCGGGACAGCTCGCGGTCGAGGACCTGGCAACCGAGCGCGAGCCCGTGCGAGAGCGGGGTCGTCCCGCCCGGGGCGAGGTTCACCAGCATCCGCCCGGCGAGAGCGGGGCTCGACGTCGGCGACATGACCAGCTGCGCGGCATCGTCCTTGAACACCACGAGCCCCACGCGGTCCCTTTTCTGGTAAGCGTCGAGGAGCAGCGAGAGGATGGCTTCCCTCGAAGCGTCGAGCCGCTTGCGGGCGCCCATGGACGCGCTCGCGTCGACCACGAACAGTATCGAGGAGCCGCTCTTGCGCTTGCGGAGCTTCACCTTGAGGTCCTCCGGGGATACCTCCGGCCTGCCCAGCTGGTCGCCGCCCCTCAGGGCGGAGGCCCTGATGGTAGCGTCCATCGCTATGTCGGAGCCTTGCGGCGAGCGCCCGGGCGTTGGTGTCGTGCTGCGGTAGTAGCGCCCCCTGGAATCATTCGCGGACGACTGCCCCCTGCGGCCCGGCAGCGCCCCCGGAAGCTCAGGATCCGGCAGCTTCGGCCCCGCTTCGACCAGTTGCGCGGGATGAGGCTTCGGTGCATCGGGGACGTCGGCGGTCGGTTCACAAGAATTGCCGCTCTCCGCCGCGTCCGCGCCTTCTTCGGCGCCGATGGAGCGAACGGCCGGGGCGCTCCGGCGGCTCTCCCTGATTATCTCCGTCACGTCCTTCTTCTCGCTACCGCCGAGGCCGAGCGGTCCCTTCCGCATCCTGTGCTGGAGTGCGAGCCGCGCGACCCTCTCGACATCATCGCCGGTGGCCTCGAAACGTCCCTCGAAGGCGGCCAGCGCCCTCGCTGACTGCATCATCGCGAGGTCTGCACGGTGGCCGTCGACGCCCGCGTGGTGCGTGATGCGCGTGATGACGTCTATGGTCTCGTCGGTGATCAGGACCTCGCCGCACGCCTCCCTGGCCATGAATATCTTCTGACGCAGCAGCTCCTGCTCGGCGTGCCACAGCGACTCGAACTCGAGCGGGTTCCTGCCGAAGCTCAGGTTTCTCTTGAGCACCTCGGTCCTGTCGGCCGGCGAGCACTCATCGTCCACCTCGGCACACAGGCCGAAGCGGTCCTCCAGCTGGGGCCGCAGGTCGCCTTCCTCCGGGTTCATGGTGCCGATGAGTATGAAGCGCGCCGAGTGCCTGAAAGAGATTCCCTCGCGCTCGATGACGTTCATGCCCATCGCGGCGCAGTCGAGCAGGACGTCCACTATGTGGTCCTCGAGCAGGTTTACCTCGTCGACGTAGAGTATCGAGCGGTTGGCGCGCGCCAGGAGACCCGGCTCGAACGCCTTCTCGCCACGCCGGAGCGCTTTCTCGATGTCGATGGTGCCGACCACCATCTCCTCGGTGGCGTTCAGGGGGAGCGTGACCATCCGCATGCGCGTCATCGCGGCCGGGAGCGTGCCCTGGGCCGCGAGCATCCCCGCGCAGTAACCGCAGAGCGACTCTGTGTCGGAGGGGTCGCACGAGAAGGGGCAGTCCGCTACGATCTCCATCTCGGGGAGCAGGTGGGAAAGCCCTCTGGCGAGCGTCGACTTGGCCGTGCCCCTGCGCCCACGGATCAGCACGCCGCCCACCAGGGGGTTGATCGCGTTGAGGAGCAGCGCCAGCTTCACCTGTTCCTGATTAACAACCGAGCTGAACGGGAAAACCGGATCTTCCCTGTTCAATATCGCCTCCCTGGAAGGTGGTACAATATCTCGTGGCGCCGACCGTGCGACGCCTCAGTATATAGTTTCACCCATCCCTACTTGCTGTCCTTTAGACACTCTGTGCGGGCCGCGCGCGGCAAAGGTCGTGCAGCCCGGGCGGTAGAAGTATTGTTCGACCGCCTGGGCGGGAAGGTATCCCGGTCCGGTTGCGGCCGGGTGCTGGCTATGTTAGAATCGCTCAGATTTACGCTCTGAGATAAAATCCGGGAAAAACAGTCAGCGTTGACTGCTTTTTGGTAGAAAACCGGGTCGCAGGGCGGACAAGGGGGTCGGATAGCATCTTAGCTGGTAAGCCAAGAATGAGACTGCTCGTGCTCGCGGTGCTGGTGGCACTGCTTATGCTGAGCATTTGCCCTTCCGTATTCGCTCAGACCGTCCAGCAGGCAAAGCAGGACGTCGACCGCCTCCAGGCGAACCTGGAGTCGGCGATGGAGCGTTACAAGGCCGCCTGCGACAACGTCGAGGCGACCAGGGGCGACATACAGGTGAACAGGGAAGAGCTGACGAAGGCCGAGGCCGAGCTGAACGTCAACAAGGCGCGCCTGAACCGCAGGGTCCGGGCGATGTACGTCGGCAACGAGAACAAGTTCCTCGACGTCATGGTCAACGCCAGCAGCTTCGACCAGTTCCTGGTCGCTTCAGACCTCTCCAAGCGGCTGAGCCGCAAGGACGCGAGCCTGGTAACGGAGGTCAAGGACGCAAAGGCGAAGCTCGAGGGCCAGAGGGCGAACCTCCAGGACAGGCTGAGTGCACAGGCCTCGGCGGCCGACGAGCTGAAGGCGAGCAAGGCGCAGGTCGAGTCGGACCTCGGCGCCGCGAAGGGCAAGCTGGCGAACATCGAAGAGCAGGTCCGCCAGGCCCTCGCGAGGCAGCAGGCCGAAGCCGCGGCGAGGGCGTCCGCCAGCAGCTCGAGCGGGAGCAGGAGGTCGTATCCTTCCTCTCCGTCCAGCCCTGACATAGTCGCGCCGCGCACCCGCCCGCCGGGAGCACCGAACACCGGTGTGGTCGGCGTGGCGTACGACCAGCTCGGTAAGCCCTACGTCTGGGGCGCCGGCGGTCCTAACAGTTTCGACTGCTCGGGCCTCACCTCGTATTGCTACAGGGTGGGAGCTGGCAAGGACATATCGCGAAGCTCCTACGACCAGGCCAACTGCGGCGTCCGGGTCTCGGTCAGCGAACTGCAGCCCGGCGACATACTCGGCTTCCGCGGATGGGGCCACGTCGGTCTCTACGTGGGCGGCGGCGAGTTCATCCACGCGCCTCAGACCGGCGACGTGGTGAAGGTGACGGCGCTCGCATCGCGGACCAACTTCTGCGGAGCAGTAAGACCTTAGTACCCCGATCCATAAATATACTTACATTCGAACGCCGATGCATCCACACCGGCTGCGTTCCACTCCCTGCGGCGTAATACGAGATTACGTCTCAGTCGCGCGACTTGTAAGAGCATCCCGTCCCACAAACGCTGCGGCATTCGAACGCCGATGCATCCCCACCGCCAGCGTTCCGCTCCCTGCGACGTACTCAGCGAGTACGTCTCAGTCGCGCGCCTTGCCGGAGGGGCGCCTCGGCGCTCTCGGTGCTCACACCATCTGTGGGACGGGATACTCAGCGGCGCCTCGGCGCTCTCGGTGCAACAGCGTATTCATGGAACGGGGCACTTGGCTCTTAAGCCCCGCAACATAGTGGTGTAAAATCAAAGGCCCCGGAAGGGGCCTTTGTTAATTCTACCGAAAGGCGGCGGCATGGAAGATCTGACGATCTTCTTCGACCCGATCTACGAGGAACACATGACCGGATACGGCCACCCCGAGAGGCCCGAGCGCCTGCCCGTCGCCATCGATGCGCTGAAGGAATCCGGGCTCCTCGAGAAGTTCCCGTTGAAGTCGCCACGCGATGCCACCGTCGCGGACATCGGGCTCAATCACAGCGTCCGGTACATCGAGCAGGTGCGGGTCCTCGCAGAGTCAGGCGGAGGGCACCTGGACATGGACACCGCCGTGTCCAGGCAGTCTTACAGCGCTGCCTTGAAGGCCGCCGGTGCGCTGGTGCAGGCGGTGGACGAAGCGTTCTCGGAAAGCGGGCCGCAGAAGGCTTTCTGCCTGGTCAGGCCGCCGGGCCACCACGCGGAGCCGGGAAGGGGGATGGGCTTCTGCCTCTTCAACAACGTCGCGATAGCGGCGCGGTACGCGCTCCTGAGGGATGACGTGAACCGCGTGATGATCGTCGACTGGGACGCGCATCACGGGAACGGCACGCAGGACTCTTTCTACAGCGAGTCTTCTGTCCTTTACGCCTCGCTCCACCAGTACCCTCATTACCCGGGCACCGGCTGGGTGGACGAGACCGGCACCGGCGCTGGCGAAGGCTACAACATCAACATGCCGTTTCCCGGCGGCACCGGTGAGGAATATTACCTCGAGGCTTTCGAGCGGGTGATCATCCCCGCCGGCGAGCAGTTCGATCCGGACCTCGTACTGGTGTCGGCCGGGTACGACAGCCACGAGGCCGACCTGCTCTGCCAGATGCGGCTCAACGATCTCTCTTATACGAAGATGACGCGCATGCTCGATGATTTGGCGAGCTCATGCTGCAGTGGTAGACTCATTATGACCCTGGAAGGCGGGTATAACTTGCATGCCGAGGCCCGCTCGATCGTCCAGACCGTCGCATGTATGGCCGGCGTGGAAGCCGAAGTGAAAGACGGGCCGGCCAGGGCAAGCGCCTACCCGGAGCGGGCGCGCGAGGTCATCGAGCAGGCAACGAGGCTGAGGTAATCCTCCCGGGAGTTTTTTTCTAAAGCACGTATAGCGCCTGAGATGCGCTGCAGGGAAGAGAGGCGGTCGACTTGGACATCCACGCACTGCTCGCGCTGGCCGTCGAGGCCAAGGCATCAGACGTACATATCAAAGCGGGCAGCGTTCCGTACCTCAGGGTCGACGGAACGCTCGTCGAGACCGATTTCCCAAGGCTGCCTCCGACCGAAGTCGTCGACATCGCCTTCGCCCTGATGGAGGAGAAGCAGGCGAGGGCATTCCACGAGACGAACGAATCGGACTTCGCGTACAGCGTCGCCGGCCTCGGCCGTTTCAGGGCCAACGTCTTCAAGCAGAGGGGCACCATCGGGATCTCGATCAGGCGCGTGCTCACCAAGAAGATCCCGAGCTTCGAGGAGCTGGGACTCCCGCCTGTCCTCCAGAGGCTGGCAGACGAGGCCAGGGGTCTCGTGCTGGTGACCGGCCCTACCGGAAGCGGCAAGACCACGACCATCGCCGCGATGGTGGACTGGATCAACGAGAACAAGAGGCTGAACATAGTCACGATCGAGGACCCGATCGAGATCCTGCACATCGACAAGAAGTGCATCGTCCACCAGAGAGAGATCGGGACTGACACCGACTCCTACCGCGAGGCGCTCCGGCACATCACGAGGCAGGACCCGGACGTCATCCTGGTCGGTGAGATGAGGGACGTCGAGACCGTGACGTCGGCCATGAACATCGCGATGACCGGCCACCTTGTGCTCTCGACTTTCCACACCCAGGACACCACCGAGACGGTCAACCGCATGATCGACTTCTTCCCGCCGACTCAGCAGAAGCAGGTCAGGATCACGCTGACAAGCACGCTGGGCGGGATCATCAGCCAGATACTGCTGCCACGCGCCGACGGCAACGGCCGCGTGCCGGCCGTCGAGGTGCTTGTCATGAACGGGCGCCTGGCCGAGTGCCTCCTCAACGAGGAGCCGACCTCGATAATGAGGGAGGTCATCGCGGATGGCGAGTTCTACGGGATGCAGACGTTCAACCAGTCACTGGTCTCGCTCTACGCCGACGGCCTGGTCGATTTCCAGACCGCCATGAAGGCCTCCAACCAGCCGCACGACTTCATCCTGTCCGCGAAGCAGATGGGGCTGCCGGTCGAGGAGACGCTGGCGATAAGGTAGAACGGCTCAGGTCGGCGACTTCACTCCACCGGCCTGCTCTTCACTCTCGTGCAGGTTCCAGTGGGCGACTACCCTGTTCCTCCCCGATTCCTTGGCGCCGTAGAGCGCCTCGTCGGCGGAGACGATGATGTTCTCCGACTCGCTGCCGTCCCGCGGGTAAGAGGAGACTCCCAGGCTGATGGTCACGCCGACAGGCTCGTCCTCGCCGTCGATCGCGACCTTCGTCGCCTCGATACGCTTTCGCAGCTTCTCCGCGACCTCGAGCGCCTCGGGGCCCTCGGTCTCGGGAAGCAGCACCGAGAACTCTTCGCCGCCGTACCTGTACACCCTGTCGACCTCCCTGCGGCCGGAGTCCAGGGCTTCGGCGACCCTCCTCAACACCTCGTCCCCGGCGGTGTGCCCGTAGGTGTCGTTGAAGTTCTTGAAGTGGTCGATGTCGGCCATGATGAACGAGAAGGAGTGCTTGTACCGCTTTGACCTGACGACCTCTCTCTCCAGGTCGCGGCCGAGCTTCCGGTAGTTGTAGAGCTCGGTTATCGGGTCGGTGATGGCCAGCAGGTCCACCTCGTCGAAGAGGTAGGCGCGCTGCATGGCGAGCGCGAACTGGTAGACGATCGCCTGCGCCAGCTGGACGTCCTCCTTGGTGAACGCGTCGGTGAAGCGGCGCCTCAGGTGAAGGACTCCCCACAGCCGGTCGCCGCTCGTTATAGGGATGCACAGAGAGCTGCCGGTCGTCACCCGCGCCATCCTGTGACACTTGTCTTCCCCGGACAGGTTGTCGACCATGTAGGGCTCGAGCTTGGAGCAGGCGAAACAGGCGGAAGCGTAGGTCACGCCCTTGCCCTTCATACGCTCCAGCATCTCGGGGCTGTACCCGAACGAGCTGATTATGATGAGCCTCTCGGTCTTTCTGCTCACCCTGTATATCAGGCCCGAGTCTGCCTTGAAGACCCTGCGGGCCTGCTCCAGCCCGTCGGTCAGCACCTCCTGCAGCTTGTTCTTGGTGCTGATGGCGCTGGTCACGCCGATGAGCGCGTTCAGCCTGGACAGCCAGCGGTTGGACGTCGCCAGCGCCTCCTGCCGGGAGGCCGCCAGCTTCTGCATGTCGTAATAGAGCTTCTGCGCCTCGCGGGTGAGGAGCGTCGCGAAGTAACAGATCGCTATGCCGGCCAGAAAGAACCTTATCAGCACGGAGAAGATGAACAGGCCGCTCACGCCGGCCGGGTTTCCCTCGTGATAGAAGACGAGCTCGACGGCGAGAAGCGCCGTCAGTATGACGAGCAGCAGGTAACGCCAGCGGCTCCTGGTCGCGACCGAGAAGACGGCGAGCACCGCCATGCTGAGCGAGATCACCAGCGTGGTGGCGCTGGACGTGTGATAGATGCAGATGAAGAGCAGGAGTATCGCCGCGCCTACGGCAAGACCGCTCTGCAGCGTGTTCCTCTTGAGCTCGTCCATCGCAAATAAACGGGAGCGGATCATTTAAGTTGGTCGGCGGTGAGCGCGGCTCGTCACGTGGCGCCGCTCACACGGGCTCGACCGTCACCTCCGTGTAGCCGGAGTCGGCCCGCGTCCATGACGCCCTGGATCCACGGCCGGTCGTCGCCTCGTAGAAGCCGGCGATGAAGCCGGCGATCAGAGGCTCGTAGTAAGGGTTGTCGACGCGCGCGGTGAGCGTGTCGCCGGAGAACGACGCCGAGATGCCGTTGCCGAGGCCCCTGAGCTGCAGCGTCTTCATGTACCGCATGTATCCCTGCTCGCTCGAGTCGAGATCCTTCCCTTTTGACAGGATGATGTCCTTGACGCGGTCTTTCTCGATGGTCATTATCATGCCGGGTATCTCGTCCCCCAGCTCGTTGGCGAGCTCGTCGAACAAGCCTCGCAGCGCGATCACGCCGATGATGACGACCCTGTGGCCGGTCTTCTTCTCGATTATCACCCCGCGCTCCAGGTCGAACGAGTAATGCCTTCCCAGATCGATCGGCGCCCTGCACACAGGGCACAGCTCGAAGATGTTGCGCCCCGGCACCACCGGCGGCTGGACGAAGCTGAACCGGCCGTCGAAGGGATCGCACTCCGAGCCGGCATCTATCTGGACGTGCAGCGTTCCGTCGGGGGACATGTCGAAGGCGACCTCCCCCGCGCATCCCTCGACGCTGTCGAACGCACCGGATATATCACCGGCTATCGCCGGGGCGTTGTACGGGTTTGTCACCTTGCCCTCGAGGAACCTGTGCCGGCGGTAGGCGATGACCCGGGCGTGGCCGAGGCCGAGGGACGACAGCTGCTCGCCGAGGCGGTCGTAGACGCGAGCGCTCGCGAGGTTGCGCGCGACGACACCGAGCATTCCCGAGAGGAGCGCGTCCATGAAGTGCCTGCTGCTCTTTCGCTTGGCCTCTTTCACGATGTTGTTCACCGGGAGGCCGATCCTCTGAGAAATCGACTCGAAGATGTTGTCGAGCGCCTCGTTGTCGAGAAGCGTCATCCGGTGGGTGGGATCGCGCGTAAGCGTGACGTTCCCTCCCGGGTCCCACCTGTGCTCGCTCGCCAGCGTCCTCGAGACCCCACACCTGGGGCAGTATTTCATCCTCGGCTCCCTTCGCTTCTCATCCCGCCGCTCTTCAGAGCCCGGCGAGCCTCGAGATGAAATTATAGCTTTCCGAGAAGATCCTGTCCTTGTCCAGGTCGAGGGTCGCGACATGGCAGCAGTTGTCGAGCCAGATGATCTCCTTGTCCTTCGAGCCGACGTTATCGAAGATGTACGAAGCGTTCTCCGGCGGCACTACGTGGTCGTCGTGGGCAACGTAGATCCTGATCGGCTGCGTTATCCTGGCGAGGTCCGGCCGGACCACGTCCGCGAGCTTCACAAGCTCGTGAAGAGCGTTGGTGCTGAGCTTCTCGTACGCGACCTCGACCACGTCGGGGTCCTTCAGGTCGTTGCCGGGGCCGGGGAAGGTCTTCATCACGTGCTTGAGCACCGGTATCAGCTTGAGGAGGTAGTTCTGGGCGCCCGGCGCGAGTCGGACGACCGGCGCCGAGATGGGGATGAGCCCCGCGATCTCCGGGTGCTTCTCTCCCATGTACAGGGTGAGCAGCCCTCCCATCGACAGTCCCGACACGAACACTTTCTCGCAGATCTCCGATATCTCCGCGTAGGCCTTCTCGACCGTGGAGGTCCAGTCGCTCATCGTGTAGAGGCCCATGTCCTTCACGTCGGTCCCGTGCCCCGGCAGCCGGGGGCCGAGGACCGTCAGGCCCTTCTCCGCCATGTAGTCGCCCATCAGCTTCATCGAGGACGTGGTCCCGGTGAACCCGTGTACGAGCAGGCATCCCGCCTTCTTCGATCCTTCGAAGAAGAAAGGCTTGCCCTCTTCCATCACGTCCAGACCGGCCGGTATCTTGAGGGTCTCGAGCTCCATGTCATGGCCTCCTGTCAGGGGATCTCAGTTATCAGGGTTCTCGAAGATACTTATGTCGTCGACCTCCAGCTCCTCGCTGAAGAACTCGCCCCAGTAGGTGAAGAAAGTCTGCAGAGTTGAGTAGAGCCAGCGGCGGTTGGTGAGACGGTAGAGCGCGTGCCCTCCACCCGGGACGAGCAGCGAACCGACCATCGGGTTTCCGAGCGCCTGCGCCACGATGTCGTATGCCTCGCCTACCGGGACGACGCGGTCATCGAGCGAATGGAGCACCAGGCACGGCACCTCTATCTCGCACATGCCGGCGCCCGCGCTGGCGCCGCTGTAGATAGTGCCTTCCGCCGCCTCGTAATACTGGCTCGAGACCTGGCGTATGAAGTCGACCAGGTCGGAGAGCCGGCGCGGCCCGTTCAAAGAGGTCCTCAAGAGGAGAAGCAGCCTCGTCCTCATCCTCGCCGCGACAGGGGCCTCGCCCCCGGCCGACAGCCTCTCGGCCTCACGCCTCGCGTCGCTGTAACAGTTCAACGAGGCGACGCCTCCCGCCAGCGGCCCTTCCACCTTCGACGCGGACGCTGCTATGAGCGCAGCGGCCCCGCCGGAGCCGGTGCCGCAGACCGCCACGGTGCTCACTCGTTCCATGGACTCCATAAAGGCCGCCGCGGCGATGATGTCTTCGCTCTCCCGGAAACCGAGCGAAGGTGGCGACTGAGCGAACCTGCCTGAGTCACCCGCACCGCGAAGGTCGAGCGCGAGGACGTGGAAGCCCCACTGATAGTAAGCCCTCATCGCGATCGAACGCGGCCCCTGAGAGTTCTTGCACTCGAGCAGGTCGTGGGTGACGATCAGGGCCGGCCCCGACCCGCCGCCCGACTGCATCGCCAGCAGCCCGCACACCGGTGTGCCGTCCTCCGACTCGACCATGATCGGCTCGAAGGGCCCGGGGTACGGGTACATGAAACCCGAGGTGAGCTTGCTGGTGTCGAGGATCTCCGGCACCATGTCGATCGTCCAGGCTGCGAACGATGAGAGCACGCGCGACCACGGCCTCCCGAACGGAAGCCGCTCGAGAAGCTCCATCGCCTCGGACATCGTCTTCACTCCCGCGCGAGACGCGCCTTCCACTTCATCTGATGGGCCCGGTGACGGGCACCTCCTCACGCGCAGGACTATTCCGACCAGCAGAGAGAGGCTGACGAGCAGTGGCGAGAGAACGACCACGAGAATAGCGAGAGGCACATATCTAAGCGCTCCCTTCCACAAATACGATGGCATTCGAACGCCCCTGCGCCACTCCGACGGCGTTCTGCTCTCTCCCCCTACTTCCCGAGTACGACTCGGTCGCGCGCCTTGTCGGGCGCGGCGCAGGGACGCCCTCTGTGCACGACCGTACTTGTGGAAGGGAGCGCTATGTGCCCGGACGAGTTTATCTTTAGGGAAGGTATTGCTCATTTCGCGATTATTCTATCAGATGAGAAAGCATGCGGTAACCGCGGGCCGCAGCCGCGCCGGTCCCGCCAGCCTGCCGCGCTTTGTTAAGATAAGAGCTCGGACAGCTGAAACCGCGGGCCGCAGCTTCGAGGGCGCGGCGCGAAGGAAAGGGAAAAGATGACAGGCAGAGCCAGGGCGGTCGTGGCAGGCGGGGCGGGCTTCGTGGGCTCGCACCTGTGCGAGCTGCTGCTCTCGGAGGGCGCCGAGGTCGTCTGCGTCGACAACCTGATCACCGGAGCGGAGAAGAACATCGAGACGGCGCGCCAGGACCCGCGCTTCTCCTTCGTGAAGCAGGACGTCACCGAGAAGCTGGACTTCGGGGCCGACATGGTCTTCCACTGCGCCAGCCCGGCCAGCCCGATCGATTATGCCATGTACCCCATAAAGACCATGCTGGCCAACTCCGTCGGTACGATGAACTGCCTCGAGCTGGCGGTGCGCGAGGGGGCCCGCATGGTGATGTGCTCGACCTCCGAGGTCTACGGGGACCCCGAGGTCTCACCGCAGCAGGAGGACTACTTCGGCAACGTCAACCCGGTCGGGCCCCGCTCGTGCTACGACGAGTCGAAGCGGTTCGCCGAGGCGATGTGCAAGGCCTACGAGCGCGAGCGCGACGCCCAGGTCGTGATAATCAGGATCTTCAACACCTACGGGCCGAGGATGCGCGAGGACGACGGACGCGTGATACCGAACTTCGTCTGCCAGGCGCTGGACGACCGCCCCCTGACCGTGTACGGGGACGGAAGCCAGACGCGGAGCTTCTGCAACGTCTCCGACCTGGTGCGAGGGCTCTGCCTGGCCATGACTACCGAGGGCGCTCCCGGAAACGTGATCAACCTCGGCAACCCCGCGGAGATGACGGTGCTCGAGCTCGCCCGCAAGGTGATCGAGTCGATCGGCTCGTCCTCCGCGATCGAGTTCGAGCCGCTGCCCCAGGACGACCCCCGGCGAAGGCGCCCGGACATATCGCGGGCTGCGGAGATACTCGGCTGGTCGCCGAGAGTCGGGCTCGACGAGGGGCTCGAAGGGGTCGTCGCCTACTTCAAGGAGAACCAGTGAGCGAGGAGAACGAAGGCAGGCTCTGGGACGCGGTCACCCCGGAAGAGGAAGAGCGGTTCCTCCGGATCGTGACGGACCGGGTGGACAACTCCCCGTTTTACAAGCTCATAGGCATGGAGGTGACGGGGCTGTCGCCAGGCCGTTCGAGGCTTCGCCTGAAGGCCGGACCCCGGATACACAACCTCGGGGGCATAGTCCACGGGGGCGCGATAATGGCGATAGCGGACGCCGCAGCCGGGGTCGCCCTTGCGACGCTGCTCGACAAGGACCGCGAGCGGCCGATGACAATCGAGATAAAAGTGAACTTCTGCTCTCCGTCCATCGATGACGACCTGCTTGCGGAGGGGAGCGTCGTCAGGAAGGGCAGCAGGATCGCCACATGTGAGTCGGAGGTAACGACGAAGGAAGGGCGGATCGTCGCGAAGAGCCTCGCGACTTACATGATCATCGACCTGGAGGAGGAGCAGCCCGTCTGACCTCTTCCGCCTCCCAGACGTCGGCGTCCCAGGTGTAGGTCAGGTCGAAGACGTAGCCGTCGCGGTCTTCCACGCGCCATACGCTGCGGGTCAGCCGCTCTTCACCCTCGCGCTGCTCGACCTTTGAGCGCAGCACTTTTTTCACCACGTGATGGACTTCACAGAGGTAGAACTCCCTGGGTTCGTGCGCGTAGGAACAACCGCTGTATTCGATGACTCTCAGGGACTCCCGACCGCCAGGTGTCAATCCTTGACCGGGTTGCCTATGTCCTCGAGGTCCTTGCCGTTGCCCATCTCCGCGGTGGTCATCAGTCCCTGCTCGTCGCCATGGATGAACGACTCGCAGAGGTCGCGTGCCCGGTCGTCGGAGAACTGGACGGGCGGGGACTTCATGAAGTAGGAGGCCGGACCGATGAGCGCCCCCGAGAGGCCGCGGTCCATGCCCACCTTGCAGCAGCGCAGCGCGTCGATGACGATGCCGGCCGAGTTCGGCGAGTCCCAGACCTCCATCTTGAACTCGATGTTCAGCGGCACGTCGCCGAAGGCCTTGCCCTCGCAACGGATGTAGGCCCATTTGCGGTCGGTCAGCCAGGACACATAGTCGGAGGGGCCGATGTGGATGCAGCCGCTCTCGATGTTGTGGTCGAGCTGGGAGACGACCGAGTTGGTCTTGGATATCTTCTTCGACTCCAGCCTGTCGCGCTCGAGCATGTTCTTGAAGTCCATGTTGCCGCCAACGTTGAGCTGGCTGGTCCTCTCCAGGGTGACGCCCCTGTCGTTGAACAGCCTCGCCAGCACGCGGTGTACGATGGTCGCCCCGACCTGGCTCTTGATGTCGTCGCCGATGATCGGCACGCCCGCTCTGCGGAACTTGCCCTGCCACATCTCCTCGTTGGCGATGAAGACCGGTATGCAGTTCACCACTCCGCAGCGGGCCTCGAGCGCCTCGCCGCAGTAGAACCTCGTCGCGTCCTCGCTGCCGACGGGAAGGTAGTTGATCAGCACATCGGCACCCGAATCTATCAGAGCCTCGGAGACGTCGACCACAGGAGCGGAGCTCTCGGTGATGGTCTCCCTGTAATACTTGCCGAGCCCGTCGAAGGTCGGCCCGCGCTGCACCTCTACGCCCAGCTCCGGGACGTCGGAGAACTTGAAGGTGTTGTTCGGCTCGCTGAAGATGGCCTCAGAGAGGTCCTTGCCCACCTTGTTCTCGTCCACGTCGAAAGCCGCGACGAACTTGATGTCGCTGATATGGTAGGGGCCGATCTGCACGTGCATGAGACCGGGTACGCTGTCACCGTCCCGCGTGTTGCGGTAGTACTCGATACCCTGTGCCAGAGACGACGCGCAATTTCCCGCCCCGACTATAGCCACTTTGACTTCGGACATTCCCGTTGCCTCCTTGCTGCCTTCGGGCTCTTACCTATGCGCCCGCGGCCGATACGCGCCTGCTCTCGCCTTCCAGCGGAGCCGGCTGGCCGCCCTTTTCCTCTGCCTTGTGTTCTTTATCCAGCTTCTCGACCGGGGGCTCTTCGATCATCTCGCGCTCGTGCGCGATAAGCCTGTCGAGCCACCTTATATCGCTCCTCGTCTGGTCCACCTTGTGACTGAGGAGACCGGACTGGTAGTGGTCCTGGTTGCGGTTCGAGGACTTGTACGCCTTGAAGCTCTTGACCTGCTCCTCGAGGAGAGAGCGCCTCTTCTCGAGCAGTCGCAGCCTCGTCTCGGGAGTCAGATACTGGAAGAACGCCATCCGGATGTCGAACTTCTCCGTGTCGGACAGCGCCGCCTCCGCGCGGGTGTCGGCGAGCAGTGCCATGAAATGGGCCTCGCCCTTGGACGTGACACGGTAGACGTTTCTGTTCCTGGTCTTCTCCTTCACCGAGTAGGCGCGCTCGATGTCGCCCTGTTTCTCGAGACGCTTCAGCGCCGGGTAAAGGGAACCGTAGCTGACCGTCCAGAAGTGCCCCAGCATGAAAGAGAGACGCTTTTTGAGCTCATAGCCGTGCATCGGCTTCTCTTTCAGCAGCCCCAGTATCGCGAGTTCAAGCACTTCTTTTTGTTCCTTTTCGTAAAAAATGCCGCATATATCTAATCGATATATCCGAGGTGAAGTTTATATCGATTCGATATAAGTGTCAATACCGGTCCGGGGAGGGCAATAATAGCACCCTCGTACTGCTTCGTCTACTAGTCGGGACTGCGCCTACCGCCACCTGCTCAATCAGAGCAGCTTAACCCCGATCACCATGGTGATCAGACAGGCGGTGACCTTCAAACCTTGGGCAAGCCACCCAACGAGATCTGAGGCGCGGCATCCCAGATGCCGCGCCTCAGATCGAGTCCCGCCTTGAGCAAGAGCGCCGTTGAACGTCCTCGGACTTTCAACGGCGTGAATGCGGCCGCAACCGGTCTCAACGTTTACGGGGATTCCGGGTGAGGGGGATCTCTGCTCGAGCAAGGTGTTGCGGACGCTATCATCTCCCTCGAGCTCAGAGGTGAATCAGAACCGGTAAACCTTCGAACTCAGAGGTAGCCCGGTGTTAAGCGTGAATCCTGAAGTTGAGCCCCCCGACTCACGATCTGTTTAAGACCTCAGATCATATTCTGCCCAACAATCTGAGATCAGCCTTGAACAGACTTACCGTGACTCGGGGTCCTGACTCACGGTCAAAATATGGCGCACGCTAGCGCGTGCGCCGCCCAATGACCGGCCGCCGTTCTGCGAACGGCGGCTCGGGGTTGAAATGCAAAGCGGTGCATGGCACCGCTTTGCATTTCAGAGACGCAGAGACTTCGACCGCAGGCATGAAGAATCGCCGGCCTGGTACGAGCCGGCGTTCGTCAATGCTGCGGTCTTAAAGTCTCTGCTACAATTCTTGCACTGGAACTGCGACTATTTTTATTCGGAGAGAGAGCCTCGCATGGAACCCTCTGATGCAAGACAGAAGATCGAAGACCTCATCGCCAACGTCGAGAAGGTCATAAGGGGCAAACCGGAGACGGTCAGGCTGTCGGTGATCGCGCTGATGTGCGACGGCCACTTGCTCATCGAGGACGTGCCCGGCGTCGGGAAGACGATGCTCGCGAAGGCCCTCGCGCGCTCCATCGACGCGAGCTTCCAGAGGATCCAGTTCACGCCCGACCTGCTTCCCTCGGACGTCACCGGCGTCTCGATCTTCAACCAGAAGAGCTCCGAGTTCGAGTTCCAGCCGGGGCCGATCTTCGCGAACGTCGTCCTGATCGACGAGATCAACAGGACAACCCCTCGCACTCAATCCAGCCTGCTCGAGGCGATGGAGGAGCACCAGGTCAGCGTGGACGGTCGCACAATGACGCTCGCGGAGCCTTTCTTCGTGATGGCAACGCAGAACCCCATCGAGTTCTACGGCACCTATCCGCTGCCGGAGGGGCAGAGGGACAGGTTCATGATGGCGATCGGCCTGGGGTACCCGTCGTTTGAGACCGAAAGGGACATAGCCCTCGACCAGATGGTGAGGCACCCGATCGAGGACCTCACCGCGGTCATGACCGCCTCGGAAGTCCTCGAAATACAGGGCCTGACCCGCGAGATACATATCGACACCTCCGTTCTCGATTACGCCGTCTCTATAATCCACGCGACGAGAAACCACCCCGCGCTACTCCTGGGCGCCAGCCCCCGGGGCAGCCTCGCGCTGGTGAGGACGTCGCAGGCGACGGCCATGCTGGCCGGGCGGGATTACGTTCTCCCTGACGACGTGAAAGAGATGGCGAGGTGGGTCCTGCCACACAGGTTCATCGCCCGTGAGAGGTCGAGGTCAACAGTCACCGACTCTTCCGAGGTGATCGAAGCGGTGCTCGAGGAGGTGCCGGTGCCGGTCTCGGGCCGGGACGCCGGGAATTGAACCGCCGGGCACTCGTTGTCGTAGCGGTAGGGCTGGCTCTCCTGGCGATCGCGTCGACCATCAGGTCCGGATGGCTGTACCTGTTCGCGAGCGGCCTGTTCGCGATTGTCGTCTACGGTCTCGTCTCGGGCTACGTCGAGACCCGTGGCATCGAGATCGAGAGAGAAGCGCCGGCCGAGGTCTTCGAGAGGCAGCCTTTCAACGCGCGGCTCATCGCACGCAACAATGGTCGAATCAGCCGGGTACTGTGCACTATCACCGACACCCAGTTCGATTCGCGAAGCGGCCAGCGCATGTTCGCTGAGCTTCGCGCGCGTCGCGCCGAGTCCATTGAGGACGCGGGGCCGGAGTCGGCAACGAACACTCCGCGCGGAAGAAGGCGCCGCGGCGTATCGGTGTCCTTCGAGAAGATCAGCCCCGGAGAGGATGCCCGCGCGACATACGAGCTGTCGGCGCCGGGGCGCGGACTCTACGGGGAAGCGCCGCTTACGCTCAGGTGCGCAGGCGTCTTCGGCGTCTCGGGGATGCGCCGGACCACGAAGCTCTCCTCGCCGGTCCTGGCCTACCCTGAGATCAGCCAGCTCGAGCGCTTTCCTTTCACGCCGGTGGCTACGACCGCCCCGCTGGAGACCTTCGAGTGGGAGCGCAAAGGGCCGGGTCAGGACTACTTCGGCGTCCGCGAGTACGTCAGGGGCGACGCGCTGCGGAACATCCACTGGCGCTCGAGCGCAAAGGTCGGTGAGCTCATCGTCAAGGAGTACCAGCAGGAGTACACGCCTGCTACGGCCATGCTCCTGCTGCTCAGAGCTCCCGTCTTCGGGGATAGATACAACAACAGCCTGGAGGACTCCATACGGGCGGCTGCCTCGATAGCCGCTTTCTACTCGGAGTCGGGACGGGTACCGAAGCTGTTCCGGGCGACGAACGGGACCATCGAGGAGCTCGAGGGAGGCGTCCTCGAGTCATGCCTGAGGAGCCTCGCTCTGTTCGAGCCCGGTTTCGAGGGAGGGGCGGCCGAGGCGGCCGGCCTGCTGGTACGGGCCAGGTCGATGCTGAACATCGGCGCCGGGCTCGCCGTCGTGACCAACCTGCCGCTCGGCGACGTCAAATATTTGCTGGGCTCGCAGGCCGCAACAGGAATCGCGGTGGTCGCGGCGGTCGACGAGTCCTACGCGGAGCGACAGGCTGTCGCGGACCGGGACGCTCCACTGAGGGACCTTGCGTCGACCGCGACCGGGAGAGCGATCGCCCTTTATGTCATAACCGCCGACCGGAGTGTGGGTGGATGTTTAAGAGAGCCGTTGAGTCTTACAGACGCCTGAACAAGCCGGGCGTGCCGGAGGAGTCCATTCCTTTCCGGGTGGCGGTCCTCCTGACCGTGCTCATAAGCGCGTTCGCGGCCATCTACTATGGATCGATAGGCGCCGCGGTCGGCGTACCCGTGATCGCCGGCATCCTCATCGGCTTCTACTTCTCCTACAAGAGGCGCACCCACGCGAACCTCCTGTTGAAGCTCATCATCACCGTCCTGCTGCTCGTCGTCTTCGTGCTCTTCTGGTCGGAGCTGAACAGCTCGATAAACGACCTGCGATACCCGCTGGTCAGGTTGTTCCTCTGGCTGCAGGTGCTGCACTCCTTCGACCTTCCGACGAGGAGAGACCTCGACTTCTCGCTGCTCAGCTCCACGATCCTGATAGCGTTCGCCGGATCGCTCAGCATCAGCACCGGTTTCCTCTACCTGCTGATACCGTTCTTCATCGCCGGCGCCGCGGCCCTGTACCTCGGCCACCGCTCCGCCCTCAAGACCTCTGGCGTGTTCGTACCCTCGAGCAAGGGGAAGCCCACGAGGGCGGTGGTACTGGCGAGCCTCCTGCTTGTGCCGCTCACCATCGGACTGTTCATCCTGCTGCCCAGGCTGCCGGGATTCAGCTCGAACTTCCTCCCGGTGTCATCCATGCGCGACATGGCATCCGCCTTCGAGGGCCTGATAAAGAACCCCGGCTACAACAAGATGCCGGACACGTTCCCCGACACCCCGCTGCCGTTCAACAGGAACGCGTACCAGGGTTTCAGCAGGTACCTTGACCTGAGGATGAGGGGAGTCCCGTCGGACAGGATAGTCATGAAGGTGCGGTCGAACCAGCCCGAGTACTGGAGGGCCACCGCGTTCGACAGGTTCCTCGGCAACGGCTGGGAGAACTCAGAGAAAGAAAAAGATTTCGAGACGCTGAACTCGAACAGCCTTCCCATGACCGTGAGCTACCCGAAGGAGCCGGGAAGGTACGCGACCCGCGAGCTGGTCCAGACTTTCTTCGTCCAGGAGAAGCTGCCGAACACGCTCTTCGCCGCGTACCTGCCGCGCGACGTGTTCTTCCCAACCCGCGTCCTGAAGGTCGACTCGATGATGTCGGTGCTTACACCGGTCATCCTGGACAGGGGCCTGATCTATACGGTCATCTCCGAGGTCAGCGTCGCGACGCCGGACATGCTGCGCCAGGGTCGCGGCCCTTACCCGGAGAACATCAAGGACCGGTACACGCAGCTCCCGAAGATGTCGGGCGCGGTCGCCGAGCTGGCGGCCAGCGTGTGCGCGGACGCGACGAACAACTACGACAAAGTGGTCGCGATGTCCGACTACCTGCAGAAGACGTACCCTTACGACCTGAACGTCAAGAAGCAGGACCCCAAGGAGAACTCGGTGGAGTTCTTCCTGTTCAAGGCGAAGAAGGGCTTCTGCGAGCATTTCGCCTCGGCGCTGACCGTGATGTGCCGGACGCAGGGGATACCGGCCCGGGTAGTCGCCGGTTACGACACCGGCCAGATGAACCCGCTCACCGGGTATTACGAGGTGACCGCGCGCGACTCGCACGCCTGGGTAGAGGTCTACTTCCCGATGTTCGGCTGGATACAGTTTGACCCGACGCCGGGATGGAACTCGCCGACTTCCGGCGGCCAGAAGGACACGTGGTCAGGGTTCTCGCTGTTCCAGTACATCGGCCGGGGCCTTTCACACCTGCTTCCGGGAAGCGTCATAAACGGCTTCAAGAGCGCGGGGAAAGCGGTCGGCGGCGCGTTCAGCGCGGTGGCGAAAGGGATTTCGGACCACTGGAAGGGGATCCTGCTCGTCGCGATCGCTGCCGGACTGATAGCGGCGGGGTTCATCCTGTACAGGCGCAGGCGCCCGTCTTCGGCCGGGCCCGGCCCGCCCGGGCCGCGCGACGATGCTGTATCACTCTACGAGCGGCTGGCGTCCGCGCTGACCGCGGCCGGCCTGACGCGAAAGGTCTCCACCACTCCGCTCGAGCTGGCTGGTGATGCGGAGAGCAGGCTGGGAATAGATACACCGCTGAAAGCCGTGACGCTCTTCAACAAGGCAAGGTACTCGGCCGCCGGGCCCGGGCCCGGGGAGCTGGACGGCCTGAGGACGGCCGTCGATGCGGCTGTGGAAGATGCCTCAGCTACTGCGCCCCCCGATATGGAGGACGGCTCCTAGGAGAGCCGCTCCACTATCATCGCTATACCCTGGCCTCCGCCGATGCACAGCGTGGCGAGCCCCATGGTCTTGTCCCTGTCCTTGAGCTCCTCGAGGAGGGTGATGATGATACGGGCGCCGCTCGCTCCGACCGGGTGCCCGTAGGCGATCGCGCCACCCCAGATGTTGGCTATTTCGCGATCGACACCCAGCTCGCGGGCGCAGTACAGGTACTGGGCCGCGAAGGCCTCGTTTATCTCCCAGAGGTCGATGTCGCTCACTTCCATGCCGGCGCGCAGGAGAGCCCTCCTGGACGAGGGTACAGGGCCGTATCCCATGTAGGCCGGGTCGACGCCGGAGGTCCCGAAGGAGACGATGCGACCCAGTGGCTTGATGCCCTCTACCGCTGCGCGCTTCTCGGACATCAGCATCACGGTAGCCGCGCCGTCGTTGATGCCGGACGCGTTACCGGCCGTCACCGAGCCTCCGTCGCGGAACGCGGTGGGCAGCTTGCCCAGCTGCTCGAGCGTGGTGTCCTTGGGGTGCTCGTCGGTATCGAAGACGCTGACCTTCTTGCGCTCCTTGACCTCGATGGGGATGATCTGCGGCTTCAGCTTGCCATCTTTGATGGCGGCGAGGGCCCGCTGGTTCGATATCAGCGCGTGCTCGTCCTGGTCCTCGCGGGTGATCCCGTGCCTGGCCGCGATGTTCTCAGCTGTCTCTCCCATCATCAGCCCGGTGAGCGGGTCCTTGAGGACTTCCCAGAGGCTGTCGGTAAGGACGGCGTCCCTCATCCTGAGCCCGAACCTCGCGTTCTTCGAGAGGTATGGAGCGGTGCTCATGCTGTCGCAGCCACCGGTCAGGATGATCTCCTCTTCGCCGAGCATTATCTGGCGCGCCCCGCCGGCGATGGCCTCCATGCCGGAGCCGCAGCCGCGTATAACGCCGTGCGCGGGGACAGTGTACGGGTAGCCCAGCTTCAGCCACGCCTGGCGGCACACCAGGTTGTTCTCGTCGGTCCTGGGCAGGACCTGGCCCATTATCACGCTCTCCACCTGCCCTGGCTCGAGGCCGGAGCGGCTTATCACTTCTTTCACGACGGGCACGGCGAGGTCCACCGGCAGGACGCTCTTGAGCGAGCCGCCGAAGGAGCCGAAGGCCGTCCTGACGCCTGCGACGATTACGGCGTTTTCCAACGGTGCCTCCTTGTAGTGCGAACCGGAAGCGCGGCACGTCGCCGCGCGGCCACCTATTGTAATCACAGGGGCAGGCGACGGGCAACGCCGTTTTTGTCGCGGGCTAGGCATAAAAAAGAGGCGCCCTTGCGGGCGCCTCGAAACGTTCGTGAGCCTCTAGCTGTTCAGCCAGGGGAAGAGGGCCTCATCCGTCTCCGGGTGGGACAGCTCGACGGTCCTCGTGATTATGTCGGCGTAGCTGTAGGACACCCTCTGGCACGGAGAAGTCTTGTTCTCGACCCTCACCACGAATACGTGGGGATAGGTCTCCTCGAGGACCGCGAGGTTCTCGATGACGATCTTGCGGCCTTTGTTGGCTTTGACCTTGAGTTTCGTTCCGAGGCATTCATTGAGGTCTTCACGGATTCTCTGCATTACGTTCATTTCAAGGGGCTCGATGTTCCTCAAGTAATCACCTCTTCGAAGACGGCGGACCACAAAGCAGCCTGCTTATTATAATCTATTTGGTAAAAATTGTCAATATGGTTGGTTTCCTTGTCTATATACGCCGGTATCTCCCGGTTCCGCCCGCTCCGGGAAAGGCAAACGGCGAAAACGGGGTGCGAATAGAGAAACCGGCCTGACTGAAGCTCAGCGGACGCGCTTGCCGCAGTGCTCGCAGAACTTCTTGCCGGGATTGAGCTCCTCGCCGCAGTTCGTGCAGTGTTTCAGGGGCGAAGGCGATGTCGGTGGTGCCGCGGCGGGCGGAGCGACCGGGCCTGCGGTCGTCGCGGCCGCTTCGGCGGTCCGGGTCTTCCTGGTCAGCACGAACACCAGCAGCAGCGCGAATACGAGCGCCAGCAGCCCGAAGAGCAAAGTGAGCCAGGTCTTGTTCTGGCTGAAGAAGCCGAGCTGCGCCCTGGCGGGAGGCATGTCGTACTTTATCGCGGTGGCCTCTTCGTCCCAGCGCACGTTCTTCGCGGCGTCCGGCAGCTCGATCACCGACTTCGTCGCCATCGACTGTGTGGTGAAGAGCGTGAACTCGCTGTTGATGTCGGTCTTGCTCTCGAAAGTGACCTCTTTCTTGCCGGTGGTCTTGGGCTTCTCCCCGAAACCGTAGGCGACCCAGAAGTCCCTCATGTTGTAGCTGTACCCGGGCGTATCGAAAGTTATGCTGATGCTGTGGTCCGTGGCGTTGAACGAGGTCTTCAGGTTGTTCACTTCGCCCGTGTTGTTCTCGTCCTTGTACCGCCGCGAGAGCAGCGACGGGTTCTCCTTCACGACCTTCTTCATGGTGTCGAAGTCGTCCGGCGAATATTTGAGGACGTCTACGATGTGTGCGTCACCGACGTCGTTGACCGTGACCGTGTATTCCTCGTTGATGGTGGGCTCGGAGGACTTCTGGTCCTCCTGGGCCGCGACAGGCGCCACCACTATGAGCAGAAGGCAGAGGACAGCAAGGACAGCGAGGAGGAATCTCCAGCTTCTCACCATGACGGGACCACACCCTGCTCCCACCAGTAGCTGGGGTCGATCATGATCAGCTTGCCTTCCTCGCGCGCCTTGTCGAGCTCGTCCTTCGCGATGTTGATGCACTCGGACGCCGTCACGCCGGCGCTCACGTCCCCGGGGAAATGCGATGTCGCGTACTGCTGGTCGACGAACGTCGATTCGATCGCATACGTGTCACCGCTGTTCGGCAGCTCTATCACCGGGATGGCGTGGCCTGGCAGCAGGGCGACGTACGACTTGATGCCGACCGCCTCCATCAGGGCCGCGAAAGTTATCGCGAGGTCCAGGCAGGTCCCGGTCTTGCGGTCGATGGTGTCGCGCGGGAACTGGACGTACTGGGCCTCGGAGCCCGCCCAGAAGGCGGGAGGTTCCTGGATATATTTCACGCCGTGCGCCCTCAGCGTATCGAAGCACCTGAGGAAGGCGGTGTAGACGTCGTCGTCGTTGGTGCGGGTCTCGAGGCCGCCGGCGATCATGTTCGCGAACGTCTTCGTCGTGCCCTCGTTCGGCGTGATGAAGGCGGTTATGAACCTGTAGTTGTCGAAGGCGTCCGTGAAGGTGACGATGTCTTTCTTCGCGAGGCTCGTGAAGATGAAATCGTTCTTACCGAGGAAGGAGACCTGCTTGTATTCCTTGACCGGCTCGGTCAGCCCGCGGTACTTGTAGCTCACGATCAGCTCGACGGGCGTCTTTGTGGTTATCTTCTCGATCTTCGCGCCGTCGAGTGTCGGCCAGCAGTAGTCGCGGACGGTCTCGCCCGGCGCTATGACCGGGTACGTCTCGCCCGACGTGTCTTCGGTGAAGTCCTTGAGCCCGTATGTGATTGAGAAATCGTAGACCGGGACCTTCCCGGTGTTCTTGATGAGAGTTCGCGCCACCCACATGTTGTGGCTCTTGTCGCCGTAAAGCTTGTACGCGGCGGTGACGATGTTGTCGCGCGTGTCGATGTGGACGTCCAGCTTCACTTTCTTCGGGTCGTAGCCCGTGCCGGGCCTCGTGAGAGTGAACGCCATCAGGCCGAGCGAGCCGACCAGCAGGGCGATCAGCACTATACATACGGTGAGGCGGGTTGTTCTGCTCAACTGTATCCCTGCCTTCGCGCGGCGTTAAGGGTAGATAAATAGTAGCACAGGGTCAGAAGATTTCACCCGGTATTTCCTTAACCGCCAGGTAATTCCTATTTTCCTGAATTACAGACCCAATTTACTACGTAAACACTAGCAAGATTATAACTAAAAAGTTAGGAGTAAGTGATTAAAATGCTAAAAAATAATGAGAGTATTTTACAGGATTTTCTACTGTCTAAAGAACTTCAAGGCTGTTCAGACGCGACGCTTGAGGATTATGAATTTGTAATCAGAAAAATGCTTGAAGGGATTAACAAAGAAGTAACAGAGATAACCCCTACTGACCTGCGTTCCTACCTTTCTAGTTTGACTGTTTGTAAAGTGAGCCTGTCAAGTTATCAGAAAAACTTGAAAGTATTTTTTGGCTGGCTAGTAAAAGAAGAAACTATTACTAAAAATCCGTTCGACAATATCCCTATGCCAAAAGTCCCGTCCACGTTTCCGAAGATACTAACAGAGGATGAAATAAACAGACTGATTAAAGTTGCTAAAAAGTCAAAACGCGACTTGGCGATTTTATTGACCTTGATAGATACAGGGGTTCGGGCTTCAGAGTGCTGTCAAATAGAGTTAGAAGATTTAGATTTAGCAGGTCGTTCCATTTTAATACGAAAAGGAAAAGGCAATAAATCACGTTATGTATTTTTTAGTGACCTGACAGCCAGAGCCTTGAACCGTTATATCAGTTCACGTCCAGAGTCTTTTGACAATGCCTTATTTTTATCTATAACAAGAAAGACAAAAATTGACCGAGCCACTTTAAGACAAATTATTAAACGTCTTGGAGATAAAGCAGGAATTACTTCTCAATGTTCCAGCCATGTTTTGAGACATTCGTGCGCGACCCTCTATATTCGTGGAGGGGGAGATATTCATTCTCTGCAACTCTTACTCGGCCATACAACACCAACAATGACTATGAAATACGTCCATATTGTGAGTGCTGATTTAAAACAAAGTCACGCCAAATTTAGCCCTGTTAAAAATCTTTTTAACTAATTTGCTGAAAAACGACACGAACGTAATTCCTCTGGGTACAATCAAATAGAAAGGTGGTGATGAAAAATGAAATACTATGTGGAAATGCAGGTGCTACCATACACCGAAGAACTTGGAAAAGCCTTAATAAAAGAGGCTAGAGCCAACAGATATGGAAATGAACTTCCTGTTCTGGTGACTACAATGCTGGTGGATATTGACGACAAGGAAAAAGACTTGGTTACGTCTATAGTCCCACGCAGGGTTCTTGATTCAGGTTCGCGTGAAACCCTACGACGGTTCAGGAAATGCCTGCAAAACCTACTGCGAGTTGCTGACCGTATGGAAACGGTTCCTAACGAAACGGAAGTTGTTATCTATGGCGACAACAGTAACTAATAGTAAATGACAAAGCCCCCTGCCGAAGTCTGACGGGGGGTTACGTCTGTCTTGAGGTTGGTATATATTTTGGCTGGCAATTAGCAGCAAACGTGGGGGTTTCATTTGACAGCGTCAGACGGTATGGATTGTCCTCATTGTCGAAAGGGGTTCTTCTCTCGGTGGGAGGACAGATATCTACTCCAAGATGAAGAAAAAGAGTGGTCTGTAATTTACCAGCAATGTCCCACGTGTGGGAAGGCAATCATACGGCTGGTGTCATACAACACCGTCTATGTCGACGGAAATAGAACCCAAAATAATCTTGAACTCTTAGCGGCATATCCGATATCAACGACGCGGGCGCCAGTACCACAGGAAGTACCAAAGGAATACTCAAAGGACTACATTGACGCTTGCCGTACGCTGCCTGTATCTGCGAACGCTTCTGCTGCGTGTTCTCGTAGGTGTCTGCAGAATCTGATACGTCACCATTTCGGGATTGACGATAAGCAGAATCTGTACGACGAGATAGAGGCACTTATTGAGACAAACGATATCCCTTCGTATATTAAGAAAGACCTCCATACATTTAGGGAAGGTGGAGCTGTAGGAGCACACCCAATGAAAGACCCTGTTACGACACAAATACTAGACGTGGAACCCGAAGAAGCCGAACACCTGCTAGACGTTCTTGAAGCCTTGTTCGATTTCTGCTTTGTAGCACCCGATAAGGCTGAACAAAAAAGGCAAGCACTATCGGAGAAGTACAAAAAGAAGAATAGAAAGTAAGGGTGTTTGGGGTGCCGGAGTCAAGATTGTTCCTAAAGATAATCCAGCTGGGTTCGGGTGGGGATATACCTATCGACGTTGTATCTGAAGCCCTTATCATCCGTGAACAATTAGGGGACAGGTGGGGTGAGTGGATACCCGTGACTGTTCCCAACGGGTCAAAGGGAGTGGAAGCAATGTATCGTCCAGGTAGTGAACTAGTTGAATACCTGTGTATCCGTTATCCAGTCAATGAAAGTGGTGGACAGAGATATGACGGCTTCCAGTTAACTCGTACCGAACCACCCACAGCGACCCGATGGGAATCAGTTGAAATGACCCCGATAGCGAGGTCAATGCTTTTCTAGATATCTAGATACTTGGATTTAATAGTATCAATGCGCACTTGTTTTGACGTATGCGACTATAGCCTAATAACCCCATAACACTTTGTTAAATCCCAAGCCGTTACTATGCCAAGTGGTTTCTGGTTGTGAAAACCGGACTCTGTAACAATGATGGCTTCCAACCTATTGCCATTCTCTTCGTATTGCGTAAAGGCATTTAACACATCAAACGCCGATTTATCCCTACCCATAAACTCATAATTATCTTTATCTTCCGATTCCCGAAGAACTGTCCGAATAGTCGTATCTTTCAAAGAAACAAGTTCTTCGTCTACGCAACTGCCTAACCAACGGGTCACTGCATAAACTGTGAGAAGTCCTACGAAGGATTTGTCATTTTCATAAACTGGGATTTGAGAATATGATGATCAGCGACAATTATTTCTGAGGTCCAGCGATAGTTAGAATTGCGGGCCAGCGACAACTAGAATTGCGGTTTCCTTAAGCCATCTAGACTGTCTGAAGACATCCCGTCAAAAGGAGGTTTTGGAT
>Ga0209539_1000023_pt1 | contig 86590 bp, 73 predicted proteins | sample BarGraNGADG00312_2_FD_184499 | JGI IMG/M metagenome (GOLD analysis project Ga0209539, IMG submission 184499) | Arctic peat soil microbial communities from Barrow, Alaska - Barrow Graham LP Ref core NGADG0011-312 (SPAdes) (version 2) | ecosystem: Environmental > Terrestrial > Soil > Wetlands >...
CCGCCTCGAGCTCCTTGTTGCGCCCGTGGGTGTACTCTTTGCCACGCGCGTTGTCGATGATGCGGACTGCGTAGAAGTTATGGCGCCCGATGATGCCGAAGACCTGGCCGAACCTGCCGACGACCTCAACCGGGTCGCCGTCGCTGAGCGGCGGAGGGAGTCGGAAAGAGCGGTTGAACCAGACGTGGGTGGTCTCGCCTTCATCGTCGACGATATCGAAGCTGATGTCGAAGCTTAGGAACGCGGAGTTTCTCTCCTGCTTCCTGGAGAACGTCTGGAACGGGTTCGTCGATATATTCTGGACTATTCCCGAGATACGCTTCCTGGCCACGGCATCCGTCCCCTACTCACCGTCAATACGCCTCGTAAGCTTGTCGACAACACATATAGTCAACTTTATCACCTTGGGAAGGCCTTTGAGTCTATGTTTAACGATCAACTACCGCGAGTGGCCGATATTGACGGCCTTACGGCAGAAACAGCAACCCAAGCGTCAGGAGGACAGCAGCCTTGCGACCTCGTCCAGCAGGCGCTGGGCGAGCTCGGCCTTCGTGGTCATCTCCAGTGAAGCGTCATCGTCCGCCGAGCAGATGATGCAGGCCTTGTCGGTCGCGCAACCGAATCCCGAGCCGGGCTGGTCCACGGTGTTGGCGACGATTATGTCCAGCCGCTTGCCCGCGAGCTTCTTCTTCGCGTTCTCCGTCACGCAGTCCGTCTCCGCGGCGAACCCGACAACGACCTTCGGCCTCGCTCCGGATTTCTCCACCGCGGCGAGGATATCGTCGGCCGGAACGAGCTTTATCTCCGGCACGCCGTCAGTCTTCTTGATCTTCGAGTCCGCCGGCTCGGCCGGCCTGAAGTCAGCCGGCGCCGCAGCCATGACGAGGGCGTCCGCGCCTCCGATAGCGTTCATGACAGCCTGCTTCATCTCGGCGACGGTAACGACGCTCTCGAAGTTCCTGACAGCCGGCGGGGACAGGTGTGTCGGCCCGGAGATCAGGGTGACGTCGGCGCCGCGCTTCGTCGCCGCCTCGGCGACCTTGAAACCCATCAGGCCCGTCGAGGGATTCGAGATGAAACGAACGGGGTCTATGGCCTCGCGTGTCGGCCCGGCGGTCACGACCACACGCTTCCCCTCCAGGTCTTTCACATCGGCGCCCGCCAGTGCGGCTATGACCTGGCGCAGTATCTCCGCCGGCTCGCACATCCTTCCTACACCCTCAGAGCCGCACGCAAGTTCTCCGGTCCCCGGGTCGACGATGACCACCCCTTGCTCCTTCAGCTTACCCAGGTTCTCCCGGACGGCGGGGTGCAGGTACATGCGCTCGTTCATCGCCGGCGCGACGACCACCGTGCAGCAGGCTGCCAGCAAGGTCGTGGAGAGCAGGTCGTCCGCGAGACCGTTCGCGTACTTGCCGATTATGTCGGCGGTCGCGGGCGCGACGACAATAACGTCCGCCGAATCGGTGAGCGAGATGTGCGGAACGGGTGAAGAAGGATCGGCCCAGAGCGTAGAGGCTACCGGGTTGCCGGTGAGGGTCCGGAGTGTGAGCGGGGCGATGAATCGCTCCGCGGCCTCGGTCATCACCGCGGTCACGTCAGCGCCGGCCTTGATCATCAGCCGCGCCAGCTCAACGGACTTGTAGGCGGCGATGCCGCCGGAGATGCCGAGGATTATCGTGTGAGAGTCAAGCTCGGGCATGTCAACCCCTGGATCAAAGTGCGGCTGTCGGCCCGCCTTTCCGCCGGCCGCCCTCCCGCCTTATACGCGCTCTTCTTCCACGTGCCCCTTGCCGTCCACGTGGAAAGACTCGTCCTCATCGTCGTCCTCGATGCCAGGGCGGATGTACTCTATCTCGCCCTTCGCTATCTCGCCGAGCGCAACCGACAGGGGCTTCTTGGAGATGTCGTCGAGGCGCATCGGGGCGACTCCGCCGATGCCCTCACCCAGGCGCTTCTGGAAGTTCGTTATCTGGCGCGCACGCTTTGAAGCCTCTATAACCAGAGTGAACTTGTTCTCGGAATGAGCAAGGAGGTCCTCGATCTTCGGATTGATCATCGATTGCTTTTCTTCCATTACCCGGCTTCTCCTCCCAGTACCTTCGCCAGTTCGTCGGCGGCCTTCTCGGCCTCGTCGTTAACTATTAATACGTCAAAATGCTCCGCTTCCCCCATTTCCCGGGGGGCCTCGATGAGCCTTTTCGATATCTCCTCGCCGCTCTCCCTGCTGCGCCCCTGCAGGCGCGAACGAAGTTCTTCGATCGACGGCGGCATGATAAATACTAGCAGACTCGAGGGCATGTTTGCTTTGACGTTCAACGCTCCCTTCACATCGAGCTCCAGGATCACGTCCCGGGAGGACTCGACAAAGCCCTCAACCTCGCTCTTCAGCGTGCCGTAATAGCAGCCGAAGACCTCCTCGTATTCGAGAAGGCCTCCATCGCTGATGAACTTCTCGAACTCGTCGCGGCTGACGAAGAAATAATCCCGTCCTTCGACATCGCCGCGCCTCTTCGGCCTCGTGGTCACGGACACAGAGAAGTGGAAGTCGCCGGCCCTTGAGCCTAGTTTCTCGAGCGCAAGGCCGGTGACCGTGCCCTTCCCGGCACCCGAGGGACCGGCTATTACGAAGACCCTGCCTCTTTTCAAGCGTTGCTCACCGCCTGTGCTTCCGGATCGCCGAGGTCGTGCCCGGAGTAAAGAAATATTCCAGTTTTTAGACCTGACCCCTTTTGCCAGTTAGGTGCTTGAGTAGCGGCTTCCCGGTGCGTCTATGGGGACGCCGTCCGCGCAAAGGGGGCATTCAGTCTCGTCGTAGGACCGGGCCTCGAGCTTCGCCAGGGACGTCAGCTTATTGTCGCCGGGGAGGTTGCCTCGCTCCACAATGCACGCAAATCCGGCCACGGTCGCTCCCGCTTCCTCCACCAGCTTCGCCAGTTCTACCGCGGACCCGCCGGTTGTCACCACATCCTCGATTATAAGCACTCGCGACCCGGGCTCGATCCAGAACCCACGCCGCAGCTTCATGCTGCCTTCGCTGCGTTCCGCGAAGATCATCGGCCGGTCCAGCGCTCTTGCGACGGTGTAACCGATTATCAGCGCGCCGAGCGCCGGTGCCAGGACCAGGTCGGCCTCCGGGAGCTTACTGGAGAGCAGCTCCCCCACCGCGTCGGCGACGGAGGGCTCGCGAAGAAGCAGCGCGCACTGTACGTATGTATCGCTGTGGCGCCCCGAGGACAGCCGGAAGTGTCCCCTCCGTACGGCGCCGGTGCGTTCGAGTTCTTCCAGGACATCAAGCTCGTCGGTCAACGCCGGCCTCCTCCAGAATCCGATTTGCCACTTCCGCTGGATCTTCCGCCTTCGTGAGCGGCCTCCCGACCACTATGAAATCCGCCCCGCCATCGAGCGCCTCCGAGGGGGTCGCCACCCTCTTCTGGTCGTCGACCGACGCGCCGGCCGGCCTGACTCCCGGAGTTATCAGTACCATGTCATCGCCGACCGCGTTCCGAACGGGTGTTACCTCAAGCGGCGAGGCCACCAGCCCATCAAGGCCCGAATCGGCCGCCAGCATGGCGAGCCTGATGACCTCTTCGTCGACAGAGTAAGTGACGCCGATCTTCTTTAGCGCCAGCAGGTCGATGCTGGTGAGCACCGTTACTCCGATGAGCGCAGGCTGCCTTACGCCTCTGCCCGAGCAGTGGTCCCTGACCTCCGCCGCCGCAGAGCGCATCATCTCCTGCCCGCCCATCGTGTGCAGCGTCATCATCAGCGGCTCGAGCGCGCAGACCGAAAGGCACGCCGACGAAACCGTGTTCGGTATGTCGATGAACTTCATGTCCAGGAACACCTCGAAGCCGTCGGACTTGAGCAGGGTGACCGCCTCGGGGCCGTACCGCGTGAAGAGCTGAAGGCCTATCTTCACCACGTCGACGCTCTCCGACACCTTCGACGCCGCGCTTCTCGCCTGCTCGAGGTCGTCCATGTCCAGCGCCATGATCAGCGGGCTCATCCCGCGCAAAGCTTCAGGCTTCAACAGCCGTTCTCCCTTCCTGTCCCCTTAATAGTCAGAGTACCGACCAGGCTCGAAACGCTTGCGGCCCCGACAGTCTCGAGGGCCGAAGGAAGACCGCGCGCTATCGCTACCGGACGCAGCGGGTCCTTGAAAATGACTGTCCCCAGCGCGAGGGCCGAGGCCCCTGCGATCATGAACTCGAGCGCGTCGTCCACGTCGAATATGCCACCGCCCCCGATGATCGGGAGCCCGGTAGTCCTGTAGCAGTCCCAGACGGCCTTGAGTGCGATCGGCTTTATGGCCGGCCCGGAGAGCCCGCCGGTGACTCCGCCAAGGCGTGGCCGACGCTTCGCCGGATCTATCGCCAGGCCGGGCATGGTATTGATAAGAGACAAACCGGACGCGCCGGATTGCGCGGCGGCGAGCGCCAGGTGGGCGATGTCCGTCACGGCCGCGGAGAGCTTCACGAAGAGAGGGAGGTCGCTGTTCTCGCGCACGGCGGTGACGACCGCCTGGATCGCCCCGGTATCCACCCCGAACTGGATCCCGCCCTTCTCGACGTTGGGACATGAGACGTTCGTCTCAATGGCCTTCACGAGCCCGGTCTCATGGATCTTCTGAGCAAGCGAGGCAAACTCCCTGACTGTGGTGCCCGCGATGCTCGCGATGATAGGGACGCCGATGCCCGCCGCCTCGGGCAGGGTCTTCTCGCAGAACTCGTCGAGGCCTACGTTCTCGAGCCCGATCGAGTTGAGCATCCCGGCGGCCGTCTCCCAGATCCTCGGTCCCGGGTTTCCCTTCCTCGGTTTCACCGTCACGGATTTCATGATTACGCCGCCGAGTTCTCTTATGTCAGCGACTTGCTCGACCTCCATGCCATACCAGGCCACCCCGCTTGCCAGCAACACTGGGTTGTCGAGCCTCAAGCCCCCCAGGTCGACTTTGAGGTCGGCTTTCATCGCGCCTCACTTCCCTCGAACGCCACCCGGCGCGAATCGAATACCGGGCCATCAGAGCAGACGCAGATATTGCCCTCGTCACGGGCTTCGCGGACGCACCCCCGGCAGGCGCCTACGCCGCACGCCATCCTGGACACGAGCGATACCTGGCACGGCACCGCCATCTCCTCGCAGACCGCCGCGATCCGAGCCATCATAGCCTCGGGCCCGCAGGCGAGGCAGGACGAGAAGTCGCCGTCCGAGAGCGTCCGCTCGACCCCGTCAGACACAAAGCCCGCCGTGCCCTCGCTGCCGTCGTCGGTCCATAGCCTGAGCGCCCCCTGGAGCTCTCCCAGCCTCGGATATATCGACGAAGCCGTACCGAAGCCGGCCATCATCTCGTATGGTGCGCCGCGCGAGTCCAGCACCTTCGCCGCGAAGAAGAGCGGCGCTATCCCCATGCCTCCCGCTACCATCAGTACGGGGGCGGCCGAGATATCGAACGGTTCTCCCAGCGGGCCCAGCAGTCGGACACTCGAGCCCACGAGCATCGAACTGAGCGAGCGCGTGCCGGTGCCGGTGACCTCGACGAGAAAAGAGACCGCCTCGCTCCCTGATATCCACGATGGGACTTCGTTGACGCTGAGCGGCCTGCGCAGCACGTGTTCCCGTCCGCCGCCCGTTTCGTCGAAGCAGTCCACCATGTAGAACTGTCCGGGCTGAGGTGACGTCCGTGGAACCGGGCCTTTGAGGGCGACCTCGATCAGAAAGCTCCCGCGGGTGACCTCGACCGACTGCGATATCGTCCCCACCCCGTCAACGAGTCCCGGCGCCGTGATCAACCGGCCTCCTCTTCGGGGACCGCCGCTTCCATGTCCGCGTGGTACTCCTGGATTGTCCTGACCTCCACGCCGCTGTCCTTCAGGGCCCATATCCCCTGAACCAGCGTGAACGCCGCCGACATCGTGGTGATGCACGGGACGCCGCTCATCGTGGCCTCGCTCCTGATATGGTAGCCGTCCCCACGCGCACCCTTGCCCAGCGGCGTGTTGATGACAAGGTCGATCTTCCCGCCCCGGACCAGGTCGAGCACGTTCTCCCCTTCTTCGCCGACCTTGCGCACGCACTCGACCTTTATCCCGTTCTTGTCCAGGACGTCGGCGGTGCCCGATGTAGCCAGTATCTGGAATCCAAGGTCCTCGAGGGCCCTGGCGAGCTGTATCGCGCTGCGCTTGTCGCGGTTGTTGACGCTGATGAACGCAACGCCTTCGGTCGGGAAGTTGGTGTTGCTGGACATCTGCGACTTGGCGAAGGCGACCCCGAAGCTGGAGTCGATGCCCATCACCTCGCCGGTCGATTTCATCTCCGGGCCTAGCACCGCGTCGGCGCCGGGGAACCGCCTGAACGGCAGCACCGCCTCCTTGATCGAGAAGTGGTCGAAATGAGGCTGCTCCCTGATCTGCATGTCTTTCAGCTTCTCCCCCAGCATGATCCTGGTCGCGAGCTTCGCGAGCGGCAGCCCGATGGACTTGCTGACGAAGGGGACCGTCCGGCTGGCGCGAGGGTTCACTTCGATGACGTATACGATGTCTTCCTTCACAGCGTACTGGACGTTGATAAGCCCGACGACCCCCAGCTCGAGGGCCATCCTCTTCGTGTACTCTTTGATGGTGACTATCGTCTCGTCCGCCAGCGTGTGCGGCGGGATGACGCAGGCCGAGTCGCCGGAGTGGATGCCGGCCTCCTCGATGTGCTCCATGACCGCTCCGACGAAAAGGTCCTCGCCGTCGCAAAGCGCGTCGACGTCTATCTCGATCGCTTCCTCGAGGAACTTGTCTATCAGTACCGGGTGCTCCGGTGACGCCTTCACCGCCGAGGCCATGTACTTCTCGAGCATCTCGTCCGTGTACACGATCTCCATAGCGCGGCCACCCAGCACGTAGGAAGGCCTTACCAGGACCGGGTACCCGATCCTTCTGCTGACCTCGAGCGCACCTTCGAAGGAGGTCGCAGTGCCGTCGGCAGCGTGAGGTATGCCGAGCTTCTTGAGCACGTTGCCGAACCGCTCGCGGTCCTCGGCCATGTCGATCGCGTCGGGAGAAGTCCCCAGTATCGGCACGCCCGCCCTCTCCAGCGGTATCGCGAGCTTGAGCGGCGTCTGGCCGCCGAGCTGCACGATGACCCCTATCGGATTCTCGCGCTCGATGATGTTCATGACGTCCTCGAACGTCAGCGGCTCGAAGTACAGCCGGTCGCTGGTGTCGTAGTCGGTCGAGACGGTCTCCGGGTTGCAGTTGACCATGATCGTCTCGTACCCGGCATCGCGGCATGCGAAAGACGCGTGTACGCAGCAGTAGTCGAACTCGATCCCCTGGCCGATGCGGTTCGGGCCGCTGCCGAGGATCATCACTTTCTGCCTGTCGCCCTCCCGCACCTCGTCCTCAGACTCGTAGGTCGAGTAGTAGTAGGGCGTGTAGGCTTCGAACTCCGCGGCACAGGTGTCGACCGACTTGAAAACAGCCTCGATGCCCCTCTTCTTGCGCTCCGCGCGCACCGTGAGCTCGTCGGTCCCTGCGAGTCTCGCCATCTCCACGTCCGAGAAGCCGAACCTCTTCGCCTCCAGGAACTCGTCGTCGTCCAGGTCGTCCAGGCTCCGGCCCTCGAGGTCGTCCTGCATCTCCACTATCTGCAGGAGGTTGTCGAGGAACCACGGGTCCACCATCGTGTGCTCGTAGATCTCCTCGACGCTCATGCCTTCCTGTAGCGCCCTGTAAATATAGAACAGCCTGAAGTGGCTCGGCCGCTGGAGGTGTCCCGGGAGCGAGGCGGGGTCCGTATCCTCGAGGTCGCGCAGGCTGTACCTGTCCACCTCGAGCGAGCGCACCGCCTTCTGCATTGCTTCCTTGAACGTTCGCCCGATGGACATCACCTCGCCGACCGATTTCATCTTTGTCGTCAGCTCGGTGTCGGTGTCGGGGAACTTCTCGAAGGCCCATCGCGGTACCTTGACCACGCAGTAATCGATCGTCGGCTCGAAGCAGGCGGGGGTCTCGCGGGTTATATCGTTCGGTATCTCGTCGAGCGTGTAGCCGACCGCCAGCTTGGCTGCGATCTTGGCAATCGGAAAGCCAGTGGCCTTCGACGCCAGGGCGCTGGACCGGGACACGCGCGGGTTCATCTCGATAACGACCATGCGGCCGGTGTCCGGCTCGATCGCGAACTGGATGTTGGACCCGCCGGTCTCGACCCCGATCTCCTTCATGATATCGATGGAGGCGTCGCGCAGCATCTGGTACTCGCGGTCCGTAAGCGTCTGCGCAGGCGCGACCGTTATCGAATCGCCCGTGTGGACGCCCATCGGGTCGAAGTTCTCAATCGGGCAGACGATGACGACGTTGTCCTTCTTGTCGCGCATCACCTCGAGCTCGAACTCCTTCCAGCCTTTCACCGACTTCTCGATGAGCACCTCGGTGATCGGCGAGAGGTCGAGCCCCTGCCTGCACACTTCCTCGAGCTCGTACTCGTCGTAGACCAGGCCTCCCCCTCCTCCGCCCAGTGTGTAGCTGGGCCTGATAACGAGCGGGAAGCCGAGCTTCTCGGCTATGTCGAAGGACTCGTCAAGCGAGTACGCGAAGTCGCTGTCCGGCACCTCGAGGCCTATGTTGTTCATCGCGGCCTTGAAGAGGTTGCGGTCCTCGGCCTTGCGTATCACCTCGTAGCGCGCGCCGATCAGCTCGACGTTGAAGCGGTCGAGGACGCCGCTCTCCGCGAGGGCAACGGACACGTTCAGCCCGGTCTGCCCACCGAGCGTCGGGAGCAGCGCGTCCGGCCGCTCCCGCTCGATTATCTTCGCGACCACGGCCGGTGTGATCGGCTCGATGTAAGTCCGGTCCGCGAACTCGGGGTCTGTCATTATCGTCGCGGGATTGCTGTTGACCAGCACCACCTCGAAGCCGTCTTCCTTGAGCACCTTGCACGCCTGGGTTCCCGAGTAGTCGAACTCGCAGGCCTGGCCGATGATGATCGGGCCGGAGCCGATCAGCAATATTTTCTTTATGTCGTCCCTGCGCGGCACTATCGCCACTCTCCCATCAACTTCATGAATTTCTCGAAAAGGTACCTGGAGTCGTGCGGGCCCGGCGAGGCCTCGGGATGGTACTGGACCGAGAACGCGGCGGCGGCGGAACAGGACATGCCCTCCGACGTCTCGTCGTTCAGGTTCCAGTGCGTCCGCACGACGCTTCCGAACTTGCACTCGCCTAGCGAATCCGGGTCCACCGCGAAACCGTGGTTCTGTGCGGTTATCTCGACCCTGCCGGTGTCTGAGTTCATGACCGGCTGGTTCGCCCCGCGATGGCCGAACTTCAGCTTGTAGGTGCGGCCGCCGAGCGCCAGCCCCAGCAGCTGGTGCCCGAGGCATATCCCGAAGACCGGCTTCCGGCCGATCAGCTCCCTGATGGTCTCTATCGCGTAGCTCACCGGCTCGGGGTCACCAGGCCCGTTCGACAGGAAGACGCCGTCGGGCCGCAGGGCCATGACCTGCCTGGCCGTCGCCTGCGCCGGGACCACTGTTATCCTGCAGCCGTGCCCGGCCAGCAGCCTGAGGATGTTCCGCTTGATACCGAAGTCGAACGCCACGACGTGGAAGCGGTCCTCGCCGTTCGAATCCCACTGGTAAGGCTCGGGGACGGTCACGTCTTTGACGAGGTCGACACCGACCAGGCCGGGCGAGCTCTTCACTTTTTCGAGCAGGCTGTCCTCGTCCGTGTCGATGCTCGAGAGGCAGCCCTGCATCGCCCCTTTGCTCCTTATGTGCCGGGTGAGCGCCCTGGTGTCGATGCCTTCGATGCCGACGACGCCGTACTTCTTCAGAAACGAGTCGAGGTCGCCGCTCGAGCGCCAGTTGCTGCGCACGCGCGACGACTCCCTCACTATGAAGCCGCCCATGTATATCGAGTCCGACTCGAAGTCCTCGTCGTTCACGCCGTAGTTGCCGATGAGCGGGTAGGTCATGGTGACCATCTGGCCCGCGTACGAGGGGTCGGTCAGTATCTCCTGGTAGCCGGCCATGCTGGTGTTGAAGCACACCTCGCCCATGTACTCGCCGTCCGCTCCCAGGCTCAGCCCTTTGAAGCTGCGCCCGTCCTCGAGGACCAGCAGCGCCGGAGCCTTTTTCACTCTCTTCATCGGGACTTCCCCGCCTTCGCGGCCTGGGCGATCGGCTTACGTGCCCCGGCGGTCCCGGACCTGGCCGTGCCCCTGCCCGGAGCTTCGAGCTCGGCCCTCTCCACCACAGCACCGTCGCGCATCACGAACTCGCCGCCGAACAGGACGCTCCTGGCCTTCCCCTTCAGCTCCCATCCGGTGAAGGGAGTGTTCTTGGACCTTGACTCGAAGCTGGCCGGGTCCACCGTCCAGCGTTCCTCCGGGTCGATCAGCACGAGGTTGGCGTTCGCCCCCTCGTCTATCGCCGGAGAATATCCCCAGCGCTCCATCGTCATGATCCTCGCGGGCGCCTCGGTCATCTTTCTCAACACTTCTTCTACCTTAAGTAACCCCGAGTCGACCAGCCTGGTCAGCGCCAGGCCTAGCGCCGTCTCGAGGCCGACCACGCCGAACTCGGCGACGTCGAACTCGGTCTCTTTCTCGTGGGAAGCGTGAGGAGCGTGATCGGTCGAGATCACGTCCACCGTACCGTCCGCGAGCGCCTCGAGCACGGCGTTCACGTCGTCTTTCGACCTCAGCGGCGGGTTCATCTTGAAGTTCGTGTCGTACTCGACCAGCAGCGAGTCGTCCAGCGAGAAGTGGTGAGGCGTCACCTCGCAGGTGACGTCGATCCCGCGCTTCTTCGCCGATCGCACGAGCTCCAGCGATCGGGCGGTGGAGAGGTGAGCCAGGTGAAGCTTCGCGCCGGTCATGCCGGCCAAGCAGATGTCCCTGTATACGGCTATCTCCTCCGCCTCGGACGGCATGCCCCGCATGCCGAGAAAGGTCGAGTAGTAGCCTTCGTTCATGTGGCCGCCGGCCGTCAGGCTCTCTTCTTCGCTGTGGGAGATGATGAGCGCCCCCATGGTCCTCGCGTACTCCATCGCGCGGCGCATTATCTCCGGGTCCGCAACCGGGCTCCCGTCGTCGCTGAAACCGAGGACTCCTGCGCGGCACGAGCCCATCTCGCCCATCGGGGCGAGCGCGGTACCTTCTCTTCCCTGCGTCACGGCCCCGTGCGGCAGGACGAGGCACAGTCCCCGGTCGACTCCGAGGTCGTATACGTATTCCGCGACGGACGAGTTGTCTATCGCCGGCTCGGTGTTGGGCATGCAGAAGACGGCGCAGTAACCGCCCATCACCGCGGCGCGGCTCCCGCTTCCTACGTCTTCCTTGTATTCCATCCCGGGCTCCCTCAGGTGCGCGTGCATGTCGATCAGGCCGGGCGCCAGGATCAGCCCGCGCGCGTCGACTACCTTCCCGCCCTTGAGCCCGCTGCCCTTCTCCGCGATCCGCCCGTCGCGGATGCGGACGTCCATCTCTCCCTCGAAGCCCCCCGGGAAGGAGAGCACCCTCGCTCCCCTTATGAGGATCTCCTCACTCACGGCTGCCTCCAAGTACGTCGTAAAGTACGGCCATCCTGGCGGCGACCCCCGCCGCCACCTGGCCGGTGATTACAGATTCCACCTCGTCCGCGACGCTGGACGCTATCTCGACCCCGCGGTTCATCGGGCCGGGATGCATCACCAGCGGCTTCTTCTCCAGCGACTCCCATCGCTGTTCGGTGAGCCCGTACTCCAGCGTGTACTCGCGCAGTGAGGGGAACCTCGACTCGTTCACGCGCTCCATCTGGATCCGGAGCAGGTACAGGACGTCGCACCAGCGGAGAGCCTCGTCCAGCGAGCCGGTCGTCTCGGCGCCCATCTTCTCGATCCCTTCCGGCAGCAGCGAACGCGGGGCTACGAGCAGCACGCTCGCGCCGACCTTGTTCAAGGCCAGCATGTTGCTCCTGGCCACGCGCGAGTGGTCTATGTCGCCCACGATCGCGACCTTGAGGCCTTCCAGGCGCCCCATCCTCTCCCTCATGGTGTACAGGTCCAGCAGGGCCTGGGTCGGGTGCTCGTGCATGCCGTCCCCGGCGTTGACGATCGAACAGTCCAGCCATTCCGTGAGCTTCTTGGGCGCTCCGGCGCTCTTGTGCCTGATGACGACCGCGTCGACGCCCATCGCCACTATAGTCTTGGCGGTATCCTTGAGGCTCTCGCCCTTGGACACGCTGCTCGTGGTCGGCGAGAAGTTGATCACGTCGGCCGAGAGCCGCTTGGCGGCAAGTTCGAACGACATCCTCGTCCTGGTGCTGGGCTCCATGAACATGTTCACGATCGTCCGGCCTCGCAGTGCCGGGACCTTCTTTATCGAGCGGGTCGAGACCTCCGCGAAGGAACGCGTCGAGTCCAGCAGGCGGATGATGTCGTCTCCCTCGAGGTCGGCTATGGCGAGCAGGTGCTTGTAACCCGCCTCCTGGACCCGGACCTCTGACTCTTCGACCCCCGCAACCTGGGCGCTCACTGCTCCTCCTCACCTATCTCGACCATGTCCACTCCGTCGACTTCCTTCAGCGATACTTTTACCTTCTCGTTCCCGGACGTGGGGACGTTCTTGCCCACGTAGTCAGCCCTTATCGGAAGCTCGCGGTGCCCCCGGTCGACAAGGACGGCGAGCTGGACCGATTCGGGCCTCCCGAAGTCCATCATCGCGTCCATCGCGGCCCTGGTGGTCCTGCCCGTGTAGAGCACGTCGTCGACCAGCACGACCGTCTTTCCCGCCAGGTCGAAGTCGATGCGGGTGACCTCGACCTTCGGCGCAGGTCTCATGGAGACATCGTCGCGGTAGAGCGATACGTCGAGTGAGCCCATATCCACGTGGTTGCCTTCGATGGAATCGATTGTGTCAGCGAGCCTCTGCGCCAGGAAGACTCCCCTGGTGTGCACCCCGATCAGGGCAAGGTCCTTCGATCCCTTGTTCCTCTCGAGGATCTCGTGCGAGATGCGCTTGACGATGCGGGCGATGTCTTCGGTGTCGAGGACGCGGGCGCGTGCTCTGAAAGTCATCTTCGCGGCTCCCCTCCGGCCGGGCCGGGGGAGTCCGAAACAAGAAAAACGACCGCCTCTGCGTGCACGGCCGTCTCTTCTTTTCGCATCTGCCTTTCCCCTTTCCAGCCTCTCAGGACCAGTTTAAAGGCCACGTGAAGGATAGCACCACGGCATCGGCTCTTCAAGGAAAGCGGACAAAATAACGGAAATATATCGGATTTTAAGCAGGGCGGGCGTGGAGGCTGCGGTCAGGGACGGTCGCAGGGCAAGCGGCTCAGCCCGGCTCGATGTCGCCGGTCTCCCCGTCGCGATTGACCCTTCCAAGGACACCGTTGATGAACTTGCCGGAGTCCTCCGTTGAAAACTCCTTCGCGATGTCGACCGCCTCGTCGATGGTGACCCCGGGCGGGATGTCTTCGACGTAGAACAGCTCGTAGAGCGCGATCCTCAGGATGTTCCTGTCCACGCGGGGCATGCGCTCCAGGTCCCAGCCCTCGGCGTAGCGCGATATCAGGCCGTCGAGCCAGGCCCGGTGCACGGTGACTCCCTGCACGAGCTGCAGGGTGAACTCGGTCGGCTCGGCCTCGCCGACCAGCTTCTTGTTCCGGACGACTTCGTCGAGGTCCGTCCTGTTGATGTCCATCTCGAAGAGGATGCGAAGAGCGTTACGCCTCTGTCTTCCGCGGCTGGAATCGCCCATCGGCGGCTAGACCCTCTCGATGTAGCGGCCGGACCTGGTGTCGACCCTGAGCGTGTCGCTTTCCTCCACGAAAAGAGGGACCTGGACCGTCAGCCCGGTCTCAAGCGTAACCGGCTTCGTCGCCGCGCCCGAGGTGTCTCCCTTGAGCCCGGTCTCGGCGCTGGTGACTTTCAGGTTCACCGCAGCGGGCAGCTCCATGGTTATCGGCTTGCCCTTGAGCAGGAAGAGGCTGACCTCCTGGTTCTCGACCAGGAACCGGGAGTCATCGCCCACGACCGGGGGCGGCACCGACACCTGCTCGTAGTTCTCGGTGTCCATGAAGATGTAGTTCTCGCCGTCGTTGTAGAGGTACTGCATCTTGCGGTGCTCGAGGATCGCCTCCTCGACGCGCTCTCCGGCGCGGAAGGTCTTGTCGACGACCTGCCCGGTCTCGACGTTCTTGAGCTTGGTGCGGACGAACGCTGCGCCCTTCCCGGGTTTCACGTGCTGGAACTCCACTATCCTCATCAGGGAACCGTCCATGTCCAGCACCAGGCCGTTTCTGAAATCGCTCGTAGAAGTAATCTCTGTTGACCTCCGGATGTAGTCGGCAGGCGTTCTCGCCCGCCTCGATAATTCTAAACTGTGAATAACGGTATGATAGCAGAGCAGCAGGTAATTTTCCTGAGGAGCAGGAGCGCTCGACCAGCACTTTCACAGGTGGGAGACTTAGACGGCGGGGTATGAATGAGTGAACGGCAGCTGATCCCGGAGGCTGAGCTCGAGCAATCCGTTGCGACGCTTTCCAAGGGAAGCGCGATGCTGATCGTCTCCCTCGCCTTCAGCTACGCTTTCTCATTCGTCCGGGGAATAATTGTCGTCCGCGCTCTCCCGAAGGATCAGTATGGCCTTTACTCGATAGGCCTATCGGTGATGGCGATAGCGACGGTCGTTTGTAGCCTTGGCCTGTTCGAGAGCACGCAGAGGTTCATTGCGCTCTACAGGGGGAAAAACGACCTTCGAAGGGCAAAAGGCGCCGGGTATTCGGCGGCGATCGTGCTGGCGATTTCTATCGTGGTCGTCATGTTTCTGATGATGGTCCTCGCGAAACCGATTCAGTCCACCCTTAACAAACCGGGCGTTTCATGGGTTATCTTCATGCTTGCCTTTATGGTGCCGAGCGTTACGATACTGAGCTTTATTGGAGCTTTTTTCCAGGGCTTTGAGTTGGCCTTCCCCAAAGCAGTATTCATCGATGTCTTCTACACGTTCATCGTGATGTTCCTCACCATTCTAGCCGCGTTCTTTCACCCGACCCTCGGTGCGATGATCCTGACGTGGGTGGCAGGCGCCGCGGTCTCCGCCCTCGTGCTTCTCATCTACGGGATCGCGAGGATCCCCCGGCCGATCAAGGGCATCAAGCCTCAATACGAGTATCGCACCCTGCTTGCCTTCGCCCTGCCTCTAGCGCTAGCGCTCGATCTGACCATCGTCACCAACCAGGTGGATACTCTGACGCTCGGGTATTTTAAGAACTCGACCCTGGTAGGCAACTACAACGCCGCCCTCAGCCTTACGCAGCTGGTAACGATATTCCTGATAGCGATCGGCTTCCTGTACGCGCCCGTCGCCGCACGTCTCATCGGAGAGAGGCGCGAGGACGCCATCAGGTACTTCTATCAACTCACGGCAAAGTGGCTGGTCGTTCTCACGCTCCCGCTCTGGCTGCTCCTCTTTCTCTATCCCAGCTACGTGCTGCGCATCGTTCTCGGTGCGCGCTACCAGAGCGCTTCGGCCGCACTTCAGATCCTCACCGCCGGGCAATTCGTGTCACTTTGTCTTGGACCGGCATACCTGACACTGATCGCGTTCGGGCGCGCGAGGCTTCTACTGGTCAACGCGGCAATAGGCGTGATCGCGAATACGACGCTCAACCTGGTCCTGGTTCCGAAGTACGGCGTTACGGGAGCTGCTATTTCGACGGCTATCGTAACGGTTTTGATCGGACTGGTAGTCCTCGGGGAAGTCTTCCGCAAATACAGGGTCCATCCGTTTACGCGGTCGTATTTCAAGCCACTGATAACTACGGCGGTCGCGGCCGGTATTCTCTACTACCCGATGGCCTACATTCTGCACCGGCACGTCTGGGTCCTGCCTGTCTACTTCTTCCTCCTGCTATCGATCTCAGTCGGATCGGTGTTCCTGACGAAGAGTCTGGACGAGACGGAGATCGAATTGCTGAAGACGGGAAGAAGGAAGATAGTCGGGGCGCTTAGCGGCATCTTCCGGTAGGAAGGGATCTCTATTCGCCCACCTTGGTCGCAAGGATCATGGCTGTCGATACGAAGAACCTGCCGGGAAGGTAGAAAGGTATTCTCGGGTTCAACGACCCGCTTATTCGCCACAGGAGCGGTGGATAGGTCATCGGGGAGGTCTTGATTCCTTCAAACCCTGCGATCTCGAACAACTTCCTCCAGTTTTCCGGATGAAGGACGTAGAGGTGCGTTTCGTCGGCGCGGATGTTGCTTCTCCACGGGTAAGGTGTTGAGCCCACGAACGACCCACCGTCTTCAAGTAGTCCGCGCATGCGCTCGATCGCACCGAGGGGATCCCGGAGATGCTCGAGCAACTCGAACGCGAAGATCAGGTCATACTTGACATCGGGCTCGAACTCCTCGAAGCAGACGTTCATGAATGAACCTTCCCCGAAGTAAGAGCTTACCGCTGCAAACCGTTCTTTGTCCGGTTCGAGTCCAAGATAATCCACCGCCGGTGTGGTCTGCCGAATCAGGCCAAGAACACCTCCGTAACCCGCTCCGACCTCGAGAACCCTCCGAGAACCGACCTCACCGATTTTCGACCTGATGAATTTCCACCTTGTTACGAAAGCCTTCTGCACTTCCAGAATGTCTTTCTCGGGGATCAAGTCGTCCATCCCCCCGTTGAACCGTCAGGCGGCTGAAGATGTTCCACGCTGTCGTATCCGCCTTTCATCAGCATCATGTAGTGCTTGTGTTCCGGGTTCTTTTTCACTCGCGCGAACACCTCGCGGTCGCTCATGCGGCGACACGCCTGAACCTGCCTCCTCTTCCTGAGCGTTCGGGGCAGGTGCGCGACATTATAGACGATTGCCCGGTAGACGGCCTTGAAGGAATCAAAATCGCCCGCGCGTAACCACAAGAGGCTTTTCAGGACGAGGACCGCAAGGTGGACCGGGATGACCGTCAAAAGAGTCCGCGACTCGAAGTTTTTCAACATGCTCGTCAACCCATTCCTGCAATCGTGGTACCTGACCAGGCTTATTGGCAGAGACGAAGCTGTAGCCGCCTTCGCGTGTCTGACCAGGGCAGCCGGATAGTATCTGCACTCGTATCCCGAGATCCAGAGCCTGTGACACAGGTCGATTTCCTCGTAGAAGTTCCAGAAATCGGGGTCGAACAGACCCAGTTTTTCTATGACCTCTTTTCTGATACAGAGAGCCGGCCCGCCGAGCGCGAACGCCGTCATCGTGTGATTGTATTCGGGCCTGCCCTCCTCCTTCATATAGCCATAGCAGTAGAGTATCGTGCTGCTGGTCCAGAACGCCCCGACCGCGTTGATTATCGTGGGATCGTCCATCATCAATATCTTTGGCGACAAGAGACCTGCGCCCCGATACTCGTCGAAGCCTTCGGCGAGGCTCTCGAGGCATCCTGGATCGAGGGTGGCGTCGTTGTTGAGGAGCAGCAGATACTTTCCATTTGCTTGCCTGACCGCCTCATTGTTGCCGCCTGCGAACCCGAGGTTCTCCTTTTCCATTATCACTTTGACCCCCGGGATCCGGCCAACAGCATCGCAACTGCCGTCGCTGCTTCCGTTGTCGAGCACAATTGTCTCGAAATCCTGGCCCTCCTGTCCGAGCACCGAGTTGACACAGTCGATCAGCATGGACCCGCCGTTGTAATTTACGATGATCACGGAGAAATCGATTCCAGCCTGCTCGCGATCGCTCATCGGCGGCACCCCGGAAAGGTATACACGGATATACGTGTCACGAAGATCACTCTAGTCACCGGGCCTGCCATCAGAGGGCCATGCGTGTATCATCATCGGGACTCCCCATCGTCCCGCGACGCCTTTGGCAAATGTTCTGTATCCGACATCGAAGCCTCGCAGAAGCTCGTCGATTTCGCCGGCATGCGCTCGGTCGTGATAGGTCGTAATCGCCATTTTAGGTCTGTTACGCTTGATAGTCCTCTCCGCGCCTTTTAGCATCTGCAACTCGGAACCTTCGAGGTCCGCCTTTATGTAGTCGACATTAACGCCTCTGTCGTGGAACAGGTTGTCGACGGTGTCCAGGTCGACGCATGTCGAATTCTCGTGCACGTCGCCCAGGCTGGATGAAATGTCCTTCTGATTTAGCCATCCTTGACCGATGTGGTCCGACAGGGCGACAGGCATGATCTCCACGTTGGGGTAATTCCTGAACGTCAGCTCGAGTGCCTCGACAAACCTGGGCAGGGGCTCAACTGCGTAAACGTGCCTGCACCTCGGCGCAACGTGAAAGCTGAACAGGCCCTCCGCCGCCCCGCAATCGAGCACGACGTCTTCGGGTCCAACCCTCGTCTGTTCGATCTCGTATTCGTGCCAGTTCCCCGGATAAAACTCCTCCGCCAGCGGTAGCCACAAAGACTGCACCGGCAGCTCGGCCGGATAGTACAGCGGGTTCTCAAAACCTACCAGTCCGACCTCAAGGAAACTGTCGCGTCGAACGACGCTTTCGATCATTCTCTTGGCCTTGAAACTGTAAACCGGCTCAGTAAGAAAATGGAGTAACTCGCGGCCGGTGACCCCGTTTCGGTTACCGCCCATCCACTGCTTGAGCACTTCCCATCTGTAGATCAACGATCAAGTCCTCCCTCTTATCAACCAGCGCTACTGTAGAACACGCGCACCATGGTGACGACCTGTTGAGCTCGTGATCCGATCATCTTTTCGCCAGCTCTAATCACTCATTCCGGGTTGCGGAACCTGCATATGATCGACCGGCCCAGCGTCGGCCACAGTCTCGCAAGAAGCTCCGAACCGAAGAATGGGAAATTCACGATGTCGGAAACGCACCTTTCCATGACAAAACCCTGTTCCAGCATGAATGAGATAAGCAATTTCCTTGAGAAAAAACGGATGTGCCCCGAAGGTCGCGGTACCGGAGGATAACTGAGTGACGCCTCCATGAACACAGCCCTCCCCAGAAGGTAAGACAGCCGGCGCCCGAGAGAGAGAATGTTTGGAGTCGTCAGTATCAGGGTTCCGCCAGGTTTCAGTACTCTGTGAATCTCGGAGACGAAGAAATCTGTATCGTAGAGATGCTCTATCACTTCCCCGGCAAACACCAGATCGAAATCGTCATCGGGGTACGGAAGGCCGGCCGTAATGTCACACGACCGGAATATGATGCTCTTCTCTTTCGCAAATTCCGCGATGTTCTCCGCGATGTCAACGCCGTTCATCTCACATAACGGGCCGAGTACGTCCCTTATCCTGACAGACAACTCACAGTCGTAGCACCCGATATCCAGCGCCTTGCATCGAGTGTCCGATCGCCCCACCAACGAGAGCATCGCTCTTACCCGGCTGTCTTCCTCGTAAGAAATAGTGGGACTGTGGAGCGGGTCGAAGCGCGACCGGTGAAATTCTTCGACGTTGTTTTCAGACATTGAGCTCAGCCACCACTCGAGCCGCCCAGAAGGCCCAGGACCTTCTCGCCGGTTCTCCGCCACGGCAGATCGCGAACGTATTCCATCCCAAGCTTACTACAACGCATGCGGTACTCTTCATCGTCGAGCAGCCTCAGTATCTCCGCGGTGAAGGCCTCATTGTCGAGCAACGGGACTTTGATCATCCCCTGCTCGTGCACGTCGTAGACGGGAAGGTCGTAGGCCACCACTGGCAGGCCGCACATCATCGCTTCCCGTATCACGATCCCGAAACTCTCGTAGTAACTCGGAAATGCGAAGACTTTTGCTTTTGCCAGCAGCACGAAGCGTTCCTCGGAGGCTTTGTACCCGCTATACACGATGTTGTCACTCACGCCCAGGGTTCTCGCCGCCTCCTTGAACCGGCGAAGGAACCTGCGATTCCCATCTCCGATCATGAGCAACTTCACTTCAGGCTTTTTCTCTTTGAGGCGCCTGAGGATTTCGAGTAGTTCGAACAAGCCTTTCTGGGCGTGAAACCTACCCATGAATGCGATGTCATATTCGGCATCGGCTGAGGTCGATTCAGCGTTGACGGTATCGGTCCCGAAGCCGGCGAAGTAGGCCTCCTGATCTGGGAACAACTCAAAATAGGCCGGGTTGGAGACGATTATGTTAGCTTTTCTCGAGAGCCTCCGGAAGAGCAGCTGATTCAGTTTGAAATGGACCAATGAAGGCGTCGGCAGTCCCAGCTTTCCCGTATACTCTCCGACGTATCCTCTGAAAATCCGCGGGCAGAGCATGTGGAACCAGTAGTAGGGAACCCTCTCGAATTCCCCCGTCAGCATCCTCGTGACGACGGTCGATGGGAAGAAATCGCTGTGGCACATCAGGACGTCCTCATGCTTGTCTATCATGTCGGTTATCTCGTCCTTGATCCCTAGGAACCTGCGTACCCTTCCGATGTACGAAAGAAACAGCCTGAGACCTTTTCTACCGGAGCCCGGATCAATGGTGATCATCGTGAGCAAGTCACCCTCGATAACACCATAACGTTCGTATATAGGCATCATATTCCGGGTGGTCAGAAGCACATTCTTTATCCCGCTCTGCATGAGGTACTTTATTACCTCCAGCATGCAAGTCTCGCCGCCACTCGCGAGTCCGGACGCCGCGAGATCCACGTGGAATACCTTCAAGAATCAAACCTCGTCAATTCATCCAGGAGCGACGCTTCTGCCCAAACACCATGAATAGTACTGACCACTCCTGTTCTTATCAAGGATAATCGTCATCGTATGTATAGAGGCATGCCGATGGTGCCTCTCAGACCTTACCCCGGGCAGGGGACCCATGTTCGCTCATTTGCGCGACGACAATGAATCCCGGCGTCCAATCCCATAGAATAAACGTGACGCAATTCCGGTTGTATTGTAAGTTATCTGTCCATAATGGCCGACACGAGGAAGAAAATGGCTGAAGGACTTCCTGGTATCTCACTCGTGATACCTGCTCATAACGAGGAGAGCTCCATATACGACATGGTGAGCGAGTCCGTGGCGGTGCTGGAGAAACTCGGGCGCGAATACGAGGTCATCGTGGTCGATGACGGCAGCACTGATGGGACCGCGGGCGAGCTCCTGCGTGCGATAGGAAATTTCGAGCACGTCACTGCTATCGAGCTGACGGCCAACCTCGGGAAGGGCAACGCCCTCAAACGTGGCTTCGAGATCTCTTCGATGGACCTCGTGTGCTTCATCGACGCGGACCTGGACCTGCATCCTTGCCAGATAAAGAGACTGCTCGCGGTCATGGAGAACGAGCGCGCGGATGTCGTCATCGGCAGCAAACGGCACCCGCAGTCGAAGATAAACTATCCCTGGTACCGCAAACTGTACAGCAACATCTACTACCTGCTCGTTCGCACGTTGTTCCACCTGCCGCTCAAGGACACTCAGACAGGCATCAAAATAGCCAGGCGCGAGGTCATGGAAGACGTGTTCGCGAGAGCCGTATGCAAGCAATACACACTCGACCTCGAGATGCTGGCGATCGCAAACAGCCTCGGATACAGGATCTCCGAGGCGCCCGTCGACCTTAATTTCCACGCGCCTTTCGGCAGCATTCGCTGGCGCGACATAAGGAACATAATCGTTGACACCATGGGGATCTTCTACCGGTTCTACATCCTCGTGTACTACGGCTGCCCCCTCAAGCCTCCCGGAGACAGCGAGCCTTCTGTCTCGATAATCGTACCCACAAGAGAGATTGACGCCATGACCGAGGAGTGCCTCCAGAAATGCTGCGACCTGAACTACTCCCAGTTCGACGTCAAGCTGCTGCCCGACTACGAGGTGCAGGCGGATCTCCCCAGCGCGATCCAGGTCATCACGACAGGCCCGGTAGGCCCGTCGGTCAAGAGGAACATCGGGGCCGCCGCGAGCGACTCGGACATCCTGGCGTTCATCGACGCTGACGCATGGCCCGAGGCCGAGTGGCTCCGGAACGCCGCCGCCTACTTCGAGGACGATGACGTATGCGGCGTCTGCGGCCCCGCCCTGACGCCGCCCGACGACTCGATGGCGCAACAGGCGGGCGGCCTCGTGTATTCGTCTTCTCTCGTCTCGGGCAACACGACTTTCCGCTACACCTGCCACGCTCTGAGGGACGTGGACGACTACCCCTCGTGCAACCTGCTGATCAAGCGCAAGGACTTCGAGGCCGCGGGAGGGTTCCCCGAAGAGTACTGGCCGGGCGAGGACACCGTTCTCTGCATGCGGCTCACGAAGGATGCCGGAAAGCGCCTCATCTACGTGCCGAACGTCGTCGTCGCCCACCACAGGCGGCCGCTCTACCGGCAGCACATGAGGCAGGTCTACGCATACGCCAGGCACCGGGGCTACTTCTTCAGGAAGTTCCCGGCTAACTCGCGGAGGCTGACCTTCATGACGCCGAGCGTCTTCGTCCTGTGGCTCGTGGGCGGCCTGGCCGGGTCGTTCTTCTTCCGCCCGATCAAGTACGTCTACCTCGCCGTCATGGCCCTCTACCTGACCCTGGTGACCATATCCAGCATGAAGACTCTCGATGTCAAAGTGAACGCGATGGTCTTCCTGGGTATCATCGCTACGAACGTCACCTACGGAGTGGGCTTCATATCCGGGCTTCTCTCAAGTGGAATGGAGAAGTCGTGAAGATAGCGATCTCGTATCCGCCGCTCGAGGACGATCGCACTCCGACACTCGGGCAGAACAGGCAGTTCCAGTGGTTTCACAACCCTTCGTTCATCTACCCGATGGTCCCTGCGTCGGCCGCTACGCTCCTCAAATCACAGGGCCACGACGTTCTCTGGAACGATGCCATAGCTATGAGCTGGACGCCCGCGCGTTTCAAGGAATTCCTGTTGAAAGAGCGCCCGGAAGTGCTCCTCATCGAGACCAAGACGCCGGTCGTCAAGCGGCACTGGGAACTGATACGCGACATAAAGGAATACCTCCCGGCGACAATTGTCGTCATCTGCGGGGACCACGTGACGGCCCTGCCTGAAGAGACCCTGAAGAACTGTCCGGTAGACTTCGTCATCACCGGCGGCGACTACGACTTCATGCTATCCAACCTGGTCTCGCACCTCGATGAAGGAACGCCGCTCGAGGAAGGTTTCTGGTTCGTCGAGAACGGGACCCCCACGTCCACCGGCGAATTCGCGCTGCGACACGACCTCGATTCGCTTCCCGAGATCGATCGTGACCTGACGCGCTGGGACCTGTACGGCGAGCACCTCTTCATCAAGTCACCTCACACCTACACGATGGCCGGGCGCGACTGCTGGTACGCCCGCTGCGCTTTCTGCTCGTGGACCACGCTCTATCCGAAGTTCCGGGCCCGGAGCGCGGAGCTGGTGCTTGAAGAGATCGAGCATCTTTCGACGAGGTACGGCGTGAAGGAGATATTCGACGACACCGGCACGTTCCCGGTCGCAGGGTGGCTGGACCGCTTCTGCTCCGGGATGATCGAGAGCGGCCTGGCCGGGAAGGTGACGACGTCCTGCAACATGCGGGTCGGCGCCCTTTCGGCCGACGAGTACGCTCTGATGAAGCAGGCCGGGTTCAGGCTTCTCAAGTTCGGGCTGGAGTCGGCCAACCAGGAGACGCTGGACAGGTTGGACAAGGGAACGACAGTCGCGAAGATCGTCGAGAGTTGCAGGCTCGCGAAACGGGCCGGCCTGACGGTCCACCTCACGACGATGGTCGGCTACCCCTGGGAATCGAAAGCCCAGGCCCAGGCGACCCTCGACCTCGCGAGGGACCTGCTCAGGTCCGGCGACGCCGATATGCTCCAGGCCACGATCGTGATCCCCTACCCGGGCACGCCTCTCTTCAGGATGGCGGAAGAGAACGACTGGCTCCTCACCAGGGACTGGGACATGTTCGACATGAGGGGACCGGTCATGCGGACCCCGATCCCAGATGACGAGCTCAGGGGACTGACCCGCGGCCTGTACTCCGCTTTCCTGTCGCCGCGTTTCGCCTGGCGGACACTGAAGGGCATCAGGAGTGTTGACGACCTGCGGTTCGTAACGAAAGCGGGCAGGGCCGTGCTCGGGCACCTGAGAGACTTCCGGATCGGAAAGAGGTCTTGACGGCTTCGAACCGGCGCCATTACCAAGGCGTCTTAAGGTTAAAGGAAGGTCTCGCCCTCCGTCCGGCTTCCCCGGGAACGATGCCGGCGGACCGGCTTGTCTTGATGGCGGGGCTTTGCTATGGATGATCACCATGATGACTCGAAAGAAACGCCTATGAGCGAAAGCCCTGTCCGGATCGAAGACCTGGAAGAGGCCGGGGTTAACCGGGGGTTCTCGGGGCGGCTATTGTCGTTCTGGTTGAAGTATCGCGTCGAGATAATCCTCTTTCTGTTCTTCTTCGGTGTCGCGGTCTTCCTGACGTGGCCTCTGCTCATCAAGTTCAACACTTCCATCTACGGGTTCCCCGGCGACAACCTGGGCGGCATCTGGAGCTTCTGGTGGACCAAGCACGCGTCGTCTCTCGGTGGTTCGCAGAGCTTCAGTACGCTGCTGGGCGCTCCGTTCGGGACGAAGCTCGCTCCTGTAGGGATTGAGTTCGTGAACTCTCTTGTCAGTCGCTTTCTCCTGCTCTTTGCGGGAGAAATATTCGTGAGCAACCTGATGACCCTGCTCGGGTTCTGGCTTTCCGGCATCACTATGTATTACCTGGTGCGGTACCTTGCAAAGGACAAGCTGGCCGGGGGACTCTGCGGACTGGCTTTCATGGTGGTTACCTACCATTCGTACCAGGCGATGTCGATTCCGGTGCTCGGGTATACAGAGTTCATGCCGCTTTTTGTTCTGGCTCTGGTTAAAGCTGTTGAGAAGCGCACCTGGAAATGGACTATCATTGCTTGCCTCGCATGGCTGCTCTGTCTTGGTACGAACCTTCATTTCGGATTCTTCATGCTCATGTTCACCCCGTTCTTCCTTATCGGCCGATACTTGTACATAAAGTACGATCAATACAGGGGTCGAAGGGCGTCTCAAGAAGCACGGTCAATGACGCCGGCACTCGATCGCCAGGTGCTGGCCATGTTTTTGCTGGCGATCCTCGTTGTCATCGTTGTGTTCTCGCTCGTATTTTTCGCGCAGCAGAACACAACGGTCGCAAAGTGGCCTACCGGTGCTTCACCAGGGGTAATCAGGGCTCAATTCAACCAGGACTGGGGAGCGGCACAGCCGTACGATTACTTCGTTCCAAGCAACTTCAATCCAGTGATCGGCAAGCTGCTTCCGCAACGTATGTCCTACCAGGACACCATCTATATCGGGTGGAGCATGTTGATCCTTGCCTTCGCCGGACTTGTTCTCGTGTTTATCAAGTACAGGAAGAGGCGCAAGGTGCCGGAAAGCGAAAAAGGCTCTGGCTTCGGGGCGGTTGAGGCGCCCGTATCGACGGTATCTCCCTGGAAGCCCTATATGGTAGGTTTCCTGCTTGCAGCGATAGCCGCGTTCTTGTTCACGATGCCGTCGACACTCCAGGTCGGGCCGCTGCGAATTCCCATGCCGTCTGTGCTGTTCCACTACGTGCCATTCTTCAGGTGGTACATAAGGCTTGCCATAGTTACGATCCTGTGCGTGATAGTGCTGGCCGGCTACGGGCTGAAGGCCATAAGGCTGACCCTTACGGCGAAGCGTGGAAAACGTACGTCGCCCTGGGTATATGTCATCGCAGTTGTAGCGGCGGTCTTGGTCGTGATGGAGATGTTGATCGTGCCACCTTTCAAGTCATACGATTTCAGTCATACGCCCGAGCTATATAGGTACTTGCGTGTGGAGCCCAAAGCCAACTATGCCCTCTATCCAGCGTATGAATACGGGTACTTCAATACGGGGGAATACATGTTCTATCAGCGCTATTCCAGACAACCAATGCTAAACGGTGCCTCGGACGGCTCGGACGGAGAGGCGTTGCGCCGAACCATATACAACCCGTATGACCCGGGCGTACCGTCGATCCTCGCCCGATTCAAGATCGGTCAGGTCATCTTCTACGATACGATGTTCTCCAAATACGAGGGACGCGACTCCGAGCAGGCCTTGGTTGCGAAGCTGCCGCGCGGTCTGCGGGAAAAGACAAGCTTCAGGGATAAGGTGGACCCTCTCTTCGGAAACGCTCATGTGTTCACGGTTACGGCCCCGCCGGCGGATGTGGTCCCGATATTCCAGGGGGATATCTCCGTCCCGCACATCGACGAGGGACTCAAGACAGTTCGACTAATCGGATCCAGCGGGACGATCAGACTGGTGAACTACGCCGGTCAACCTGTAAAAGTCGACCTGGATGTGCCACTGACCAGCTACGGGATGACGCGCAGCGTGTACGCCTCGGTTGGCGGTAAGGAGGTCGCTGTATTGACGTTGAAGGATAAAGAGACTGGTGAGCTGGAAATCAAGGGGTTGCGCGTGCCCAAGAATGGGCTGCTCATCGACCTCGGCGTCACTGGAGCTCTCGCACCGCTGAAGGATAGCGACGAACAGTTGCTGTTCGGGGTCGGTAGTTTAACCGCCTCCATGGGGAGCCTGAGTGTAGAAATCGTTCCGTGATTGAAGAGAATCTATCACTCGAGGAAGCATCTTCTGACAGTAATTGAGCAGAATGACAGAGACTTTACAGAAGACTGAACAGAACACCGAAGCCTCCGCGCCGACTGGAAAGATATCGGTTGCCCGGAGGGCGATGTATTTTATCGTTCGCAACCATGTCGAGATAATGATATTTCTGTTCTTTCTCGGACTTTCAATCGCGCTTACCTGGCCGCTGATCGTAAAGATGAACTCCTCGATGTACGGGTATCCCGCAGACAACGTCTCGGGTGTCTGGACGATGTGGTGGGTCAAGCACGCGCACCAACTCGGCGGTACGCCGTCCTTCAGCCCTCTCATCGGTTATCCATTCGGAACGCCCACAACGCTGTTCAGCATCGAGTTCATCAACAGCATCATCTCCTGGTTCATGTTGTTCTTCACAAACGAGATTATGGTCACGAACCTCTTCATGCTTTTCAGCTTCTGGCTTTCCGGAATAACCATGTATTACCTTGTCAGATACCTGACGAGAGATCGACGTGCCGCGTTTCTCGGGGGAACAGCATTCATCGTCGTGACGTTTCGGACTTATCATGGAATGTCCATCCCTGTGCTTGCCTTCACACAATGGATGCCCCTTTTCATCCTCGCAATACTGTTGTTCAACGAGAAACGGACATGGAAATGGGCAATTCTGGCAGGTATGTCATGGGTGCTGGTGGCAGGTACCAGCATTCATTACGGGTTCTTCATGGCACTCTTCGTACCTTCATTTTTCATCGGAAGGTACCTGTATATCAAATACCGCCAACTAAGGGAAAGATCGAAGAGTAAAGAGGGGGACAGGCTCAAGCCTTCTCTTGACCTGGGTCTCCTGGTAAAGGTGGTAGTAGTCTCGTTTGTTATTCTTGCCATATTCCTTCCCGTACTGCTTTACCAGCTGAACAAGGTCTATGAGCCGGGCAAGTGGCCTACCAGTGTCACCCCCGGTATATCCAGGGGCGACTACAACGCCGACTGGGGCGGAGCCAACATCTACGACTACTTCACGCCCTGCAGCCTGAACCCGGTGTTCGGCCCGATATCGAACTCGATCGTCGGCACCAGGCAGGCGTACCAGGAGAGCGTCTACCTCGGCTGGAGCATGCTGATACTGGCCCTTATCGGGCTCTTCATCGTCTTCATGCCGTGGTTCAAGATCCGGCCGAGGGCGCCCGACGAGATCGAGTCTCCCCTGCCTGAGAAGGACGGGAACTCGATCGAGTTCGCAAGGTGGAAGCCGTACATGGTCGGCTTCCTGGTGGCTGGCATGGTCGCGTTCATCCTGTCGCTGCCGCCTCACCTGACCGTGGGCCCCCTCAGGCTCGCGATGCCATCCTGGTTCTTCCGCTACCTCTACTGGTTCAGGTGGTACATGAGGTTCGCCATCGTCGTGATCATCTGCGTCAGCGTCCTCGCGTGCTACGGGCTGACGGCGCTGCTGAAGTACCTCGAGGGCAGGAACAAGAGCATCCTAGCGGCCGTGGCCGTGATCGTCGTCGTAGGGGGCCTGGAGTACGCCGTGGCGGCCTACCTGCACGGCGCGTGGCGTTGGGTGTTAGCGGTGATCGTCCTCGCGGGGACGGGGCTCATCGTGTACCTCCTGTACGGGATCGACTCTCTACTCAAAGAGTCGGGCAGGCGTCCGTTGTGGCCCTATGTCATAACGGCTATCGCCGCGACCCTGGTCATCATTGAGATGATCATCGTTCCCCCGGCCAGGACCTATGACTTCGGCCACGTGCCGGAAGTGTACACGTACATGGGCAAGCAGGCGGACGCCAACTACATAATCTACCCGGCGTTCGAGCCCGGGTATTTCAGGAACAGCCAGCTGATGTTCTACCAGCGGTACTTCAAGCGGCCGATGCTCAACGGGATGTCGGACAACAGCGACGGCGAAGCCCTGCGCAGGACCGTCTACAACCCGTTCGACCCCGGCGTTTTCTCTTACCTCTCGAGGTTCGGGATAAACCACGTCGTCCTGCTGGACAGCATGTTCGCCGGGTATGAAGGCCACGACACCGTCGAATCGCTGAACAACAAGCTCCCGGCGGGGATAAAGCTGGAGAAGGCCTTCTTCGACACCGAGGACCTGTTCGGTTACGCCAAGGTGTTCAAGGTCACGTCCCCACCGGCGGATGTCGTCCCGATACTTCAGGGAGAGATATCTGTGCCGCATATCGACACCGGCCTGGTCACGATCCGGCTGATGGGGAGCAAAGGCATCCTGCGGCTAGTGAACTACGCGAAGCGCGAGGTGACGGTCGACGTGGACATCACCCTGAGCGGTCTCGGGACGGACCGGCGCGTGACCGCCACGGTCGGTGACCGTACGGTAGCGGACATCAGCCTGACCAAGACAGACAAGACCGTCATGAAGATAAGGAACCTGAAGGTGCCGTCCGGCGGCGTCGTGATAAACATGGACACGAGCGGAGCGCCCACCGGAGTCAGCGCGGCGGAGCAGGCGCTGTTCGGTGTCGGGAGCGCGTGCGCGTCGATGGGCTCGGTTTCCGTCACGGTGCAACCGTAACAAGACGTGAAAGAATCACTGGCGCCAGCGGGACCTCTCCTGCTCTCTAGGGCTGACCCTTCCCTCGATGTAGCCGTAGCCGTAGACCGCCAGTGTGACGAGACAGGCGGGCACATGAAGCAGCCATGCGGAGTCCGGCTTCCTGCGGTGGCCTTTGACGGCCTGGTATACCAGCGGAACCAGGAACACGCAGCTGAGTATGAACCTGGCCAGGCCGAGCGACCTGCTGCTTCCCCATGGATAGCTGCGCATCCCCTGGCTCGAATAGAAGCTGAAGTCCCTTATCCTCCTCAGCTGCTTCCTCGCGAACGTCCGCAGGCCGGTGCCGTAGAGGTGTACTATGCCGACCTTCACCTTCGCGAACCGGTCGTGGCCGAGCTCGACGAGCCTCGCGACCACGTCTATGTCGAACAGGTAGTCCCCTATCTCCAGCAGCTCGAGCAGTTCGCGCCTCACTATGAAGCCGTTCGCTCCGATCGTCGGTATCGAGCCCCCTCGGAGCTTTACATCCAGGTAGTCTCCCCTGTCGGTCGAGTCGACCGGCAGCCCGGTCCATCTTCCCGAGAGGACGCACATCCTGTCGTAGTTGCCGAGGAAGTAGCAGAGCGGGTCGTTCATGCCCATCAGGGCGCAGTAACGCGTCAGGCGGCTGTCAGACGGCCTGACCGTGTACTCGATCGGCTCCGAGCCCGCTATGTCCGGCTCGGCGAACGGGGCCGTCATCCTGGTAAGCCAGTCGGCGCCGGGAAGTATGTTGTCGCTGTCGACCAGGGCCACGAGCTTTCCGCTGGATGCATGGAAAGCGCGCGCCTTGCCCGCCTCTCCTGTCTTGCCGGGGTTGTCCACCACCAGGCACCCCCGCCCTTCGGCGATCGCGACCGTGTCGTCAGACGAGCCCCCGTCGGCGATGACGACCTCGATTGAACCGTCGAACTCCTGGGCCTCGATGCTGTCCAGGCAATCGCCCAGCACGGAAGCCGCGTTGAGTGTCGGTATTATGATGCTCACGTCCGGTCGCCCGCTCAAGAATCCTCCCCGCTCGGCCGAAATCGCAGGCCACATAAAGGATTATAGTAGTAACTGGTTTGTTTGGACTGTAACGGCCACCGACCTGGCGGGAGAGGCGCACATGGGACACGTCGAATACCTTCTGCGCAAGCTGGAGGATATGAAAGCCGACGGCATGCTCGTCACGAAGATCGAGAACGTCTGTTACCTCACCGGCTTCAGCGGCTCGAGCGCTTTCGCCCTGGTGTCAGACGATAGGCGCAGGCTCCTGACTGACGGCCGCTACAAGGACCAGGCGGCGAAAGAGTGCGCCGGATGGGACGTCGATATCTATACCTCCAACCTCTTCGATTCGCTCGGCTCGATGCTCGAGGGCGTCGGAAAGGTCGCGTTCGAGGCCAGCATGTCATACGAGTTCCACCAGCGGCTCGAAGCCGTGGTGCCGGAAGGCGGCGAGCTGGTCGAGGCACGCTCTCTCGTCGAGACGCTGAGGACCCGCAAGGACCCCGAAGAAGTCTCCCTCATCGAGGCCGCCCTGCGGTGCGCCGCCGACGCGTTCGAGCTCGTCCGCCCGATGATCGCCCCGGGTGTCACCGAGCGCGATGTGGCGGCCGAGCTTGACTACCGGATGATGAAGGCCGGCGCTGACATGACGGCTTTCGACACGGTCGTCGCCTCCGGCCCGAACTCGGCCCTCCCCCACGCGGGGATAACCGACCGCGTCATATCGTATGGCGACCTGGTCGTCGTCGACTTCGGCGCCAGGAAAGACGGGTACTTCTCCGATGTCACCCGCACACTGGTAGCCGGCGGTAAGCCCTCGGAGAGGCAGCGGTTCGTGACGGATGCTGTCGCCGACGCGGTCGAGGCGGCGGTTGCGGGCGTTCGCCAGGGAGTAGAGGCAAGCGCGGTGGATGCGCTGGCGAAGGGAGTGCTCGACGAGCGCGGCCTGCTCGAGTACTTCACTCACGGCACCGGCCACGGCATCGGGCGGGACGTCCACGAGCTTCCAACAATCTCGAAGACGTCCGCGGACGTTCTGGAGCCGGTGACGATATTCAGCATCGAGCCCGGCGTCTACATCGAGGGCTGGGGCGGGGTCCGTATCGAGGAGATGGTGATGCTCGCAGCTTCCGGCCCCGTTGTGATGTCCGGGGCGATCCCGCGCTGAGAACGGGGATCAAAGGGTCGCGAACAGAAGGGCGGACAGCCCCAGCAGGCCGACGCCCCCCACGAGCTTCAGGGTCATCACAAGATAAGGTACTGCTAACTCAGCGTGTCATGACGTTTCGCCGCTGAACCCCCGCCAGCCGAGCCTCTTCTTCAGGGGCCACCAGCCGACGAGAAATGCGAATGCCGCCGAAGGCAGCAACCTATAGACGAACAGGTTGAACGCGTAGTTCTTGTAGTAGAGGCTCGGTTTGGACATCTCGTAGAATGTCGGCTTTACCATATCAAGCCCGTTGACGATCTTCAGGTACACGAGCAGCTGCAGCAGGAGGTCTCCTACTACGAGCGCAAGCAGTGCCAGGCACACCCCGATGAGCGCGGTGGGCGGATCGAAACGGCCTCCCATCACGTAGCCGACCGAAAGAGCCACACCTCCAGCTATCACGACGGCGACGGGCCAGTACCGGTGATGACTGATGGCGGATATCAAGGCCCAGAGGACGGTTCCTGAGGCGACCGTTATCGCGAGACCTTTCCAGGACTCGGCGAGCTTGGGCATGCCTTCGAAATGTTCCTTGTCCCTCAAGACGATGGGGAACCTCGAGACCAGGTACTTCCACGTGGAGGTAACACCCGTGACCGGCGCCCTCGCCGCGCTCTTGATGCCCGCGCCCGTGGCCGCCGATCGGTTGGGACGGGCTATCAGCGGGACACCATCGACCTCTATCGAATTGCCAGCGCCCCGAGCCTCGACGCCTTCCGCCGGTTCTCCCGGCGCGCCGCCCTGGCCGCTCTCCCGCAGGGCGGGCTTCGGCCGTGACCTGAAGGCCCCGGACATGCCTCTCCGGTCCTTTCCCTTCAGGTCGGCCACGCTCGACTGGTAACACGTGGGACACATCTGCCCCGCGCCTTTCGGCGCGTCACAGATGCGGCAGAAAGAGCGCCCGCAGCTCAGGCAAGGCACCATGGTGTCGATGTCCGGGTGCTTCGCGCACCGGTTTGCTCCTGTCTGCGTAGAGGGTGGTTCCTGGGCGCTCACTTGGAGGGCGTACTCCCGACCGGTCCGCTTGACGGGCTGCTCTGTGGCGCACTGGTGTTGGGCGTCGCTCCCTTGAGCTTTATGCCCTGCTTCTCGAGTTCGGCGAGAAGCTCCTGGCCTACGAACTGCGTCTTCTGGCCATACCCGTCGACGATAGCCTTCAGATCTGTGGTCGGTTGCCCTGTGAGCGCTGCTTCGTTGAGACGGTTCTGCGCTTCCAGGCGGTCCCTCAGGGCGGTCATGTAATAGAGCGTGGTGGCCTGGACCTTCCTGAGCTCCGACGGAGGATAGAGCTGCAGGAGCTCGCCCTCCACCTGGTCGACGTTCGCGATCCGCGCCTTGACGAGCGTGATCAGCCCGCCGATGTCGTTGGCGGCGACCAGCTGGTTCGCCTTCTGGTCGTCGGTCGAGACCCTGGACTGGAACGCGTCCATTATCTTGACGTACTGATCCTTGTACTGCTGTTCCTTCGAGCTCAGGGATTCCCCGCAACCGGCCGCGAGCATCGTCACCGCAAGCCCTCCCAGCAGGACCATGACGACCGCCACCACACCAACCCTTTTTGCCATCCCACGTGCGTTCATCAAGATCGAATACCTCCGTTCAAAAAGAACCGCTCTGCGAAAGGGCCGGCCAAGGTGGCCGGCCCGTTACATTCTAACATCGCGTCTGCCGGGTGTCGGGCAGGCTAGATCTCCTTCCAGGACAGGACCTTGAACGGCGGCACCCAGGCGACCGGGTCGATAGCCCACCGTGACCACTTGAACGTGGTGGAGTCCCAGAAAGAGTTGCTCGCGTAGCTGACCTTGTTTCCCGCCGTCAGCGATCCGGTGAAACTGTTGATCCCGGCGATCCCAAGCTGCATGTTCGCCAGGTCGATGTTGTGGTCCGCCCAGAAGTGGAAGTTGCAGTTGTTCTCGGTGACGAGGTTCAGGCCTCCGGGTGATATCCTCCTGATGTCGATGCCGGCGACGACGTTGAGTGTGTCGTTCGTGCCGACGAACCAGTCAGATCCCACGGTGGGCTGTATGGTCACGTTGCCCTTCGTGACGACCGTGCCCTCGAACGCCGCACCTTCACCGCTCCAGTTCAGTGTCTGGATCACGATGTCGGCACCGTCGACCGCGTAGACCGTCTCGTTAGAGCTGTAATGCTTCGTGCTGTCCCAGACCAGGTAGATCTCGCCGGGATGAGCGTTGGGCGCTCCGTCCTGGTCGCCGGGGCCGCCATCCGAGATGAGGTGTGGCGGACCGTTCGTTATAGCCACTGCGCCGAGGCTGGTCCCATCGACGAGGCACGAGGCCGGCCACTGGCCGTTGCCAATTGGCGGGTCCGGGTTCTTACCCCACTTCTTGTGGCAGGTCGGGCATATCTTCCATTGCGTCGTAGGCCCGTCAGCGATGTCGTCCATGCTCGCCTTCTCGTTGAAGTAAGCCCAGTTCGGCGTAAGGATGTTGACCGGCGCCGTCAGGTTCGCCAGGCCCAGCATCGTGGCTGCCGCTTCGCCGGCGCCAGACATCGGCGGGTTCTTGTAAAGGTAGTTGGGCAGGTTCGCGGTCGTGCTCGTCGGGCCCCAGTAGGCCAGGCCGTGGAGCGCGGCGTTCGGGCTCGCCGGAATCGGCGGGAGAGGCGGTGTCTGAACACCCGGGTTCCAGTTCTGGAGCGCGCCGACCCAGCCGTTCTGCTCGTTGTAGAGGACGAAATTCAACACGTTACTAAGGTTGCCGCAGTTGTACCCCGCGTTCGAGTCGCCTACAGGGTTGTACACCGCGAGAAACGGGTTGTGTGTTCCATCTAGGACTAGGTAGCTGGTCCACGGGCAGGTCGCGTTCAGACTCCCCTGGACGGTGATCGCGTCGTTTGCGTCGTCGCCAAGCGGGTTGCTGTTCGGCTGGGACAGGACGTTGTACCACGAGGGTCCGCCGGGGGGGAGCTGCTGTGCCCCGGGAGTGTTCCAGCCAAGGTCAGCGAACCTGTGTACCCTCATGCCCGTCACCCCGGAACCGGTGATATTTGACGTCGCGCCTCCGGCCCCCCCGGCCTTTATCCCGTAAACGTCGTTGAATCCAGCCCCGGATACCGAATAATTCACTACACCGTTGGCAGTGATGCGCCCCACTGTGCAATCGTTCGCACCTACGGTCACGCCCATGTTCACGTTTCCTACAGCGCTGATGTTCCCGATCGTGCTACTGGAGAACCAGTTCATGTTCAGGTATGAAAGGTTAGCACTGCTACCCGTCCAGACCCATCCGTTGTTACCGCCTGCTCCGAATATGAAGTAGATATCAGCCGAGAGGTCCACGTTGCCCACCGCTGCTATATTCCCCACGTTTGTTTGAACAGCGCTTCCTATGCTAATGTTGACCCCGGACCCGCCGGTTCCGGTACCCGAGTTGGTCCCTGCCCAGACATTACCAAGTGTAGTTAGAAGTCCTCCGCCATTGACATACACCCTGCCCCGCGACTGGATCCCCGTCGCGAATTCCGTGGCGCCTAACGACCCGGCATTTATTACTACGCCATCGCCGCCGGTCCCGCTAGTTGAATCGCCGCCCGCATATATATCACTGGCCCGGGCATAGAATGCGTTTGTGATATCGACCGTCACCTTGCCGACCGACTGCAACCGTGTTGCCTTCACATCTCCAAGTATGACGTCGAAATCGACGCCGGTTCCGCCGAGATAATAGTTGGTCCCGACCTGATAAGGATCAGCTACCAGTGTCGCCGAGTCGCTGTCGGCGTACAGGTTGCCCAGAGAGATATACGCGTTGCTGACGGTAGACTTCGCCTGCACCTTGCCATAGCTGAAAACGTTGTTGGCGCCTATGCCCTTCTTGTCGCCGATCGTGAGAGATACGATCGTCTCTGCGTAAAGACCGAGGCCAGACGCATCACGGCCGGTGTTTATGGTACCGAAAATCGTGCCGGCGGTGCAGATCGATTTTACGTAGGTCTTGCCGGTGGCGAAGACATTCCCCAGATTACTGGATGCCGCCAGGGTCGCAGTCCCGGTCACATTGACGTCTCCACCCGCAATTATTCCGCCGAGGTTCACGCCACCGCCTACATTGGCGATGGTTGAAGTTGAGAAGTTCTGCGGCGTCGCGACGTATCCTTCGATGATCGCGGGGGAATTCGGGAAAGTGTTGTCCGCCACCGTTATCGTGTTGCCCGCCGTGCCGGTGTTTGTCAGAGTGACATTACCTGTACCGTCCAGTCCAGCTATGACGTTTCCATAGACCTGGAGGCCGCCCGCTCCTCTCCATATGCCGGACAGGCTCCACTGGTTCTGAAGGTTGATGTCGTCGAGCGCGACGATGTTTCCCTTGTAGGTGACTCCACCGAGAGCCGAGACCGGGATGTCGATCGAGCCCTTGGTATAGACGGCGCCTTTCGGGGCGTGGCCGTTGCTGAGCGTCCCTCCGTCAAAAGTGAAGCTTCCGGCGAGGTAACCCCAGCCGCCGAACCTGAGGTTAGGCCACACGCCGTGGCCGTTGTCGTCCGAGCAGCCGTTGTAGATCAGGTAGTCGAAGGACGCGTCGTAGTCGGTCCCTCCGCCCCCAGCTATCATCCTTGCTTCTATGGTGCGCTCCGCCGTCTTGCCCGTCCGCGAGATCGTCCCTTTAGACTTCAGCACCTTGTAGGCCGGGTCGGCATTTGCTTCGCTCTGATAGATGTCGACCGTGAAGCTGCCGGTGGTGCCGGCCGGGAAAGTCTGCGTTATGCTCTTCTGAGGCGTCCCGGTACCGTAGTTGTGAGTCCCGTCGTTGGATGTGCTCAGCGTGGTATCGGTCCTGAGCTCCACTGTACCGCGATCGATGCCGGCCGAGGCGATGTTATAGGACTCATCCATCAGCTTGGACCTCGCGGAGATGGTGAACTCGTTGATGCCTACCATGGCGAGCCCAACACCGATCAAGGACAGGATGATGAGCACGAACAAAGACATGATCATGACGTAACCGGAGTCATCTCCGGCCGCGTGCCTGATCTTGAGCATCCCCATCGTCTTCATGGACTCAATCCCCCTCCGGTCTTGTCATCATCACTGGGTCCAGTCTCTCGTCGTGACCCGCAGGAAAACCTGGTCTGTGTAGGTCCGCGCCACGCCCTGTCCGGTGGCCGGCTTCCTCAAACCAAGGACGATCTTTATGCTTCCGACGTTCGCGTTCGATACCGCTATGCCGCTGCTGTCAGGCTGCTGTCCCACTCCGTAATAATAGAAAGTCAACGAGTTCCCATAGGCGCCGAGGACCGCATTAGTGGTCGCTCCGCCTTCGGACGCAGGCTGGATCGTCTCCTGCATCACCTTGCCGCCGGAGAGATAGAACCTGACGTGTTCCGCGTCGGTATAGTGGGTGTTGCCCGGCAGGTTCTCAGAAGTAGCCGTCGGGTTGTCGTTATCGATATCCCCCCAGAAAGAGAGCTGGCTCGCGGTGCTCATGCCGACCGCGTCGTCCAGGTGCAGCATGCTCTTCATCTGCCTGGTCATCGCCGAGAGTATCCTGCGGGACGAGTCGTTCACCGCCTGCAGGTTCTTCTGCGTGTTGAACAGCCCGAACGCCGCCGTCACCAGGCCTATCATGCCGGCGAGCATGACCATCGAGAGCACGACGACGAGCGTGAGCTCGACGATCGTGAAAGCATCCTGCCTGCCTGCGAGCCGCGCTCTCCTGTTCCGCTCCGCAATTAGTCTCATCTACTCCACCCGTGCCTGCCTGCCTTGCAGGCAGGACAAATAACTGGCTCTAATCCTCTTGAATATATAACGTTCAAAACCACTTATTAGTTTACATCGGTTAACGCGAATAAGTCACATTTGGTGGGTATTTCAGTCAGAAAACCGTCGGCCATAAGCTCCTTCGTTATAGAAACATACATTATCACGGTCTGGTCAACATGACTGTCTCAAAGGGTGGCAAACAAAACTGCAGAAAGGCCCAGCATTGCAATGCCACCGACCAGTGTCAGCCCGGGAGCGTGCTTTCGCCCGAATTGGGCAAGTCTCTCGCTACTGGTCCCGAAATATGCGAGCATGAAAACGACCACCAGGGGGATCACTGCCATCACGTTGTACAGAAGAAGATAGATGATAGCCCTTGCCTTGTCGCTTCCAGCCCTCGCCACGAAGGTGATAGTCGGCAGGTATACCTGCCCGGTGCAGCCCAGTTCGAACACGGTAACCACAAACCCGATGACGACAGCCCCGCCTATCAGATAAGTGACCTTTGTGTGTTTCTTTATCGATTCGTGGATCCTTCGTGTCATGCTCGTGCTCAAGCTCAGGCTCGATTTGGCCTTCCCTGATTTTCTTGATCGGACATAGTCGGCTATAGCTATTATCCCGAATACCGCTGTGAGGCCGGCGATGGTACCGGCCAACCACTTGCCGGCTGCACCGGTCGAGCCGATCGCGCTTACGAAGGACAGCAGTCCAAAGCCGATGAAGGTGTACACGACGAACACGGTCATGGTGAAGGCGCCGCCCACCACCAGGACCTCACCTCTCCTCCTCCCGATGAAAGACAGGTATGCGATAAGGAAGATTATCACCGTGAAAGAGCAGGGATTGAGGCCATCGACCAGCCCGGCCGCCAGCACAGTGGGCAGGCCCAGGGTCGAGAAACGCTTGTTGATGGATTCCTGGGCCTGGTCCAGCAGGTGAGCGGCGTTTTCCCATGGTACCTTCTGTAAACCGGACATCCTGCTCTTCGTTATCGCAGATTGCAGGGATTTCCGGTTCAGGTCATCCCCCGCCAGATATGTGGAGCCGACGAACATGGAGGGATAGACCCCTCTCTCTCTCGTCGGGACACCGAAAACCTCGCCCATAGCTTCATTCATCTTCGCGCTGGCAGGCTTCGACATATCATATTTCCTGACCACGATGTTGCTGCCGTACTTCTGCATATATGAGAGCTCGATCGACAGCGCATCGCATTCGCGGCAACCCTTGCCGTAGAAATACGCGATATAGACGGGTTCGCCGGCTATCGTCGGTGCCGAACTCGTCTGCGCCGGAATCACCGGCATTTCCACCCCGCCGGCCGCGAGGTACTCCTGTACCTTTTTCTCGAGGCCCTGCTCTACCTCTTCGTGGCCTATCAGGGCATTGGTCCCGATGTATGCCTGTGGGAATTTTATCTCCGACCTGCCGTACGCGCTCTCCAGGCTGATCATTTTTCGGGTATTTTCGAACTTGTTGTAATCGAGGACCTGGTATCTGATCTTCGCGCCGTATTCCTTTTCGAGCCTCGGAAGCAGGTCCTCGTTCAGGAACTTGCAGTCCGGACAGGTGGGGTTGCTGAAAACCAGGAATTCCACAACACCGTCTGTAGTGGACGCGGTGGCTTCCCCCGCGACGAATACCGCGGACAGGCACAGGCACGACAGGGCGAAAAGACAAAGAAGCGTAACTGCGTGTTTCAAACGCTCCTTCCTCGCTATGGATGTCTCAAGGTAATTGATGCTCATCGCTCCTTCGGTACCCACACTGCTGGCCGAAGGCGAGCCCCGGCCAGGTCACGCAAAGGGCCACCTCACCGCGACTCTCGTGTCACTGAGGTGGCCCTTTATTGTCTCAGCGCCAGCCTGCGCTTTGATCGCGTACTCAGCGCTACCTCTATGCGCGTTACCGATCACGCTCAGCTTGGAAAAGCCTCTATAGTATGTTGATGGCCGGGTCGATACCCGTGCTCCAGCCCCAGGGGCCGCTCACGTATATCTGGTCCACATCGTCACCCAAAGTTGACGGGTCCTGAGTGTAGCCGCTGTGGGTACACTTTACCGGCCATATGCAGTGAGAGTGGCTCCAGTCGCCGTAGTGGGTTTCCAGCGTGATGGTATGGTTGTCCCAGACACTCGTACCAGCGCGGTTGGTGCCGATGGTGTCGCCGCTGCTGTACTTGTACCAGCGGTTCCCGCGGTTACTTGTGCCGCAGGAGCAAAAGCCATTATCGCTACAGTACCTCTCCTGGCCCGGTCCAGACATGCGCACCTGGATGCTGCCCGCGTAAAGGCCCCTGCCATAGACCTTCACGTTCGAGTACGCGGTGCCCTTGTTGCCGCTCGTCATCGAGTAAGAGATCAACTCGGGTGTCATGTAGCTGACTGCCAGGTTGCCGTCAGCATAACGGTTGTTCTCGGTATCGGTGACCCTGATGGTGTAGTTACCCGGACCCATGTCGATGCAGTTGTAGTAGATGGAGTCCGAGAGATACTGACCGGGATTGTAAGCATTGTTCACGGTGACCGTTCCCGAAAGGGTGTTTACACCCGACGGGTTGGTCAGGCAGGTAATGGTGGTGCCAGTAGGATCAAAGTAGTTACCGTTGATCTGTCCTGTCAGCTGGCCCCAGTTGTTTGTTTTCCCTGCAGGCGTATTGGTTATCGCGATCGGCGCGTGGCTGATGCTCATCGTGTATGCGGTCTGCCAGTTCGTCGGGGCAGGCCCCTGCCAGTCCCAGTTGCCGTTCTGGAAGCAAGCCGTATAAGTAGTGTCGTTCAGCAGGGTCGACGTGCCGGGTACCACAGACCCGCCGTTCCACTTGATGAACGAGTTCTTGTCCATGTTTACGACTACGCCGCTCATCCGGTTTCCGGCGCCGTTGATGGAGCTTATGCCGCACGGTATGATGACCGTGTTGTCCGACCAGTTCCCGCCGTTGTTCGTGAGGTATACACCAAGCGAATCCTGGAAGTAGGACCCGTTGATGATGACACTGCTGGTCACCACTCCGGTCTTCCTGTAAGCGCTGGCGGGAAGGTTCTGTATGCTGCTGCAGGTCGGCTGCGGGTTCATCAGCACCCTCTGGTTGTCGGCCGTAGACACGGCCGTGCCACCGAGGGCCCCCGTCATGTTGACGTTCCACCTCGTGTTGGCCACCTCGGAATGTGGCGCCGAATCGCTCGGGTTTATACAGGCCTTCACCGGGAACGACAGTATCATCGGGGTGTCGTAGACACACGCGTCACCGGCAGCTCCCGATACCCACGTAGCATTGGCCGTTGTCATCGTGGTCCCGTTGCCGGGGTTGTACCAGCTTATCGTCGCCTGCCTGTCCAGCGTATTATCGAACCCGTACAGGTACTGGCCTTCGATCCGTACCCTCCTGCCCACGTTGGTCTTGTAGGCCCAGTCGAAGTAGCCCGGGTTGTCCACGGCTTCCATCGGACTGATCCTTGTGAAGACCGGCGGAGGGTTCATCCAGAAACGTTTGGCGTCCGTGTCACCGGCATTCCATCCGATCGGTGCCGGGTGCGAGACTCCATCCGTGATATACGTACCCCCTATGGAACTCACTTCGAAATCCCACCTCGTGTCGTTCGGCCGGCTCGCCGCGTCCCCGGTTATGTTGAAGGTCGCGACAACGGAGTACTGAGACGCCGTCACGCTGGTCGGAGCGATACTGTAAGTATTGCTGGGCCTCGGTCCTTTCATGAGTACCGTCGCGCCCCAGAGGTTGGTACCGTTTATGGTCACCGTCCGCGCGATCTGCCTGCGGTACCCCCAGTTGTTGGCGCTTACGCTGGTCACTGTCGGCGCTGGAACGGTGACAGAGAAGCATTCCCTGAACTTGTCGTAATTGACACCCCTCGTCTGCCAGTAGACGCCGAGGTTGTACATGCCGGGTCTGCACCTGGAGTCGGACAGGTTGAAGTGGACCGCGGCCGTCGTTCCAGCCGAGTTCACCGTCGCGTACTGCTCGACGCTCGGTAGGTTCTGCTCACCAGGGTACCAGAGGTAGACCGACATTTTATCGGTCAACGGATTCCAGCCTGATGTGGTCATGTTCACGGTCAACGCGAGGTTCGTATCCACCTGCCACTGGCCGGTCGTCGGGTTGATGCTGTTCACGGCCATCAGCGGGTTGTTGGACCCGCCGGCGATTATCATGTCGCCCGCGACGGCCTGCTCGACGTAGCTGCGCTCGCCGAAGTCGGTCTGGTAGTAGACCTTGACCTGGACAAGTATCGCGTGAAGATCGGTCGTGGTGCTGGCGTTGGCGCCTCCCCGCGGCTGGTCGAACTGAGTACCTTGCGGATCGCTGTTCTTCCAGTTCGTGTTCATCACCGCGTCGGTCAGGTCCGTGTTTCCGCTTCCGGGCACGTAGAGGTACTTGGCGGTCGTCACCCTCTTGTACTTGGGGAACCCCGCGATACTGCCGTATTTCTCGTAGCGCAGAGATGTGTCTGACGGCGCGGGGTCTGTAACCGGTTCGACGAACTGGTTCGCGTTCGTCCGGTTCATGTCGTAATAGGAGTCGTCGATGTCCAGCGGGCTGCCGCTCCACGGCTTGTAGAAGGGAAGGCTCTTTACGTCCTCTATCTTCTTGTTGGCGAGCGTTATGGCGGTCTGATCCATCGCTCCCAGGGTCACGTTCGCGCCGCCGCTTATCATCATGCCGGCAATGCCCGTCACCGCCGCGGCGAAGACGAACATCGCCACAACGACTTCGGCCATGGAGAACCCTGACCGCCCTCTCAGTTTGCCAAAAAGACCGAGCATCCTACTCGTCCTCCCCTTTCTCGCCACGCGGGCCGGCTTAGGCTCGCGGGGCCCGACTCCTCGTCAATCAGAAACGGATCCTGTCTCAGAAATCGTTATCGGGTAATCCATCCCGCCGCCCGTGATCGTGATCACGGTGTCGCCGGCGGTGTCCTTCTGGATCACCGAACCCTTCGAAATAAATGTCATTCCCTGGCAGGTGCCATCGCCGTTGCCCGGGTCGACGCTCGAGAGGTTGTTCATGCCGGACGCCTTGAACTTGGTCTCTGAGCTGTTGCTGAACTGGATCCAGTTGTTGCCCCCGGCCTTGAAGGTCGAGAACCTCTCCGCCGCGACCGTGGTCCACGGGCTGGTGGCCCACGAACCGTTGTAAGTCTGCTTCAGGATCTTGTAGGCGTTGGGCGGGTTGTCCACCGCGACGTAATGGAACTCTATCCTGTACCTGTCCCTCTCGCCGTTGGTCTTGTTGCCCGCGTCCGCCATCATGACCACCTTGCGGAGGTCCTGCTTCACCATCTCGACGCCGGCTTTCGCGTCCGTCCTCTTCATCGTCGTGAAATAGACGATCACTGTCACCCCGAGGAGCATGGTTATGAGAAATATCACGACCATGAGCTCGACAAGGGTGAAAGCATCGGCGTCTTCGAGACCTCTGGTGACGCGCCTCAGTCCGGCTGAGAGACTTTTCATTCCTGCTCCATCGGCCCGTGCTGCATTCGTGCACGCACAATGAACATTATTATTGTCAATGATTATAACGCTGCCGCGGCCCGGGGGTTTACACCCGCCAGTGTCTTTTTTTGAGGCTTCTCAGCGCGTCTGTACCGGGGCGAAACGAAGCTTTGACTTCAGGAGCGACTGCCGGGCCGTGTTGCCTTCACGCATCCAGACCCTCAGCTGAACGGCACCGGCACCCCCCGGTTCGCCTTCCTGGGACGTCGCTCGTGCTGAAAACGAACCCATCCGCCTGTCCAGGGTGCTGCTCATCACGACCCGCTGCACGTGCCCCTTGCCGGTCGCGACGGTGGCGACGAGCCGGTTCCGGGCCTCCGGGTCACGCGAGATCTCTACCAGCTCGAGGCCTTTCCCGTACTTGAGGTTGAAACCGGTGGAGGTGTCGTCGTCGATATCCGCCGCGAACTTCAGCTTCTCGACCGTCACTCCCAGCGGTGCGTCGATGAAGACGCTGTTCGTCAGCATGGCGTTTATACGCTTCAGGAGGGCGGGCCCGTTTCCCGCACCGGCACCGGCGGACCCTGTCTCGAAACCACGGTTGACCATGACGATCGTGCCACCGAGGAAAACGGCGACCAGGAACACGAGGAACACGAGTTCGGGCACCGTGAACCCTGACTTACGGGGCTTCTTCGCACTCTCGCAGTCCTTCAATCGTATCCTCCAGCCGACGGTGTCGCGACGAGCCGCGCGACTGCGTCATTCTCCCCCAATCCGGGACAAGTTTCAAAGCCGCCGGGAGCCGGCCTCGCGCGGGTGTCTATTAATATAGACGGACAAAGGGCGTTGGTGTACACAAGGGATAGTGCGGAAGGTGCGGTAAGATTAATCAAGTTTCCGGCACGAGCCCCACCTCGGGGTTAACAGAATGCCGGTGAGTTCCGTTTCAAGGGAATGGAGAACAGGCTTGGGCAAGAGCCCGCAGGAAGATGTCCTGAAGTCGCTCGTCGCGCAGGCGTGCCGGGGCGACGAGAGAGCCTACGGTAAGATTTTCAGGCTCTGCTACAGCGACATCTACGACTACATCGTCAGGCGGGTCGGGAACAGGAACGATGCCGAGGACCTGACGATGCAGGTCTTCGCCCAGGGCCTGAAGGCGATGGGCTCCTACGAGGAGCGTGGCCATTCGGTGAAGGCGTGGTTGTACCGGATCGCGCACAACACCGTCGTGGACCACTTCAGGAGCCAGCGCGTATCTCTGGAGCTGGACGAAGTACCGGAGATAGCGGACGCGCAAGACATCGAGTCCGAGGTGTCGACCAAGGAGGACCTGAGGGACCTCTACAGGGAGATCACCAGGTTGCCGGTGGCGCAGTCCGAGGTCCTGATACTGAGGTTCATCGAAGACAGGAGCGTCGGCGAGACGGCGATGATACTGGAAAAGAAAGAGGTGACCGTGAGGGCCCTTCAGTTCAAGGGCATCCGGAACCTCCGGGAGAAGATGGCGCCGGCGAGCGACAGCCAGGCGGCGAGGACCGAGGAGATCGGCGGGTAGCCAGCAAGATGCAGGAGAGAAAGCCAACGAAGACGGACATCACGGAGCCCAGGGACGTCCTGGCCTCCCAGAAGATACGCTCAATACCGAAAGTGAAGCCCGGGGTGTCATTCCGCGCCCGGGTCACGCTGTATTCATATTTCCCCTCTCTTGGCGTGAAGGCCGCCGAGAGAACTGCCGCGCGCCGGAGTGGCGGCGAACTGAGGTCGAGGCCCGCGGTGTCGAGAGGGTTCGCGTACGCGGCCGCCGCAGCTGTCGTGGTGCTGGCCCTTTTTGGCGGCCTGACCATAGCCGCCGGAAGTGCCGTCCCGGGCGACGCGCTCTACGGTTTCAAGAAAGTTCGGGAGAGCGTCGAACTCGCGTTCACTGGCAGCGGCTCGGGTGGTGCGGAGAAGAACCTGCAGCTGGCCGAGACCAGGATGACCGAGCTCTCGACCCTGGCATCGAAAAACCAGGCAAGCGCAGACAGGGTCGAATCCATCGCCAGAGACTTCGAGGCCAAGACCGCCGCGGTCGACAAGGTCCTCCAGGAGGGCAAGGCCGGAGATGAGGCCGCTACGATAGCCACCCGCCTGAGGAACGTGACCGCGCAGAAAGACAACGTGGTGCGACACCTCGCGGCAGTCGAGCCTTCTGGGCTCCTGGCGCCGGTGACGAACGCGAAGGTGCGCGTGACGTCGAACGGCAGGGACCAGTACTTCACGACCGACGCGTCGGGCAGGTTCGACGCCGCCCCGACCGATGTCGCCGCAGGAAGCGAGGCGCTCGTCGAGGCGGACGGCCGCAGGCAGATCATGCAGCTAGGTGAGGCCGCGCCGGCCGTGTCCGGCCAGGCGACCGCCAGGCTGGAGAACGCGGTTGGAAGCGTGGTCGTCGGAAAGCCGCAGACGCTGACCGCCGTCATCAGCAGGAGTGACGGCACGCCCGCCGCGTTCAAGACTGTCCGCCTGCGCGACAACACCAACACCAGCATGATAGACGGCAGGACCGGAGACGCCGTCCTCGAGACCGATGCGAACGGCAAGGTGAGCTTCAGCATCACCAAGACATCGGTCGACAGGATGACCAGGCTCACCGCCCTCGTCGAGGACAGCGCCGGAGAGGTAGCCGTCGCGACCATCGGTGGCCTGGAATTGCCTGCGACATCCGCCGCGACTCCGGTCGCCGCAACGGCCTTCGGTCCGAGCGACAACTTGAGCAACATCGAGCTGGACAACGGCCTGGTCAAGGTCACCTTCGATCGCGTGGTGCCAGGCAGAGTCGTCACGTCCGTGACCAGGGGAGGATTCACTTCGCTGCCGCTCGAGGATCCACTCGGCGCCGTTCCCGGTGCCGTCGTCTCTGCAAGGCTCGTCGCAGCCGCCGGGAATTCGGCCTCTTACGAGGTATCGATCACCGCCCCCGTCGGGGGAAGCAACGCCACGCGGGTATGGCGCGTCGGCCTGAACCAGGGCGAGGAGTTCGCCCGCATGACCTGCACGTTCGAGAAATCGTCGAGCGCTGCGGCTGCCGGCCAGGACGACCTGAAAGTCCTGAACGTCAACTGCCCCGGGGCCGTCATCTCGGTGTCAGGGCAGGCATACGACGCGTCCGGCAAAGCGGAGGCAGTCCTGCTGTCGTTCGATCGGGCAGCGCCCTACGCGACGTGCGGCTCGGGCGCGTCCATGACAACGATCGCGGTTCCGGTGGATTCACCATCGGTCCCCGCGGGCTGGCTGGTCTCGCCGTCGTCGCTCGGCGTACAGGCCCAGTCCAGCATGCCCGCCCTCGCGGGCTCCGCCGGGATGGAGTTCATGGTCACCGTCGGTGACGCGAAATCGGCGCAGGAGCTCGGCCATAAGGCGGTAGCCGGCGCGGGCCAGACGGCGCTGAACGACGCTTACGACTGCACTGGCGAGGGTTTCCTCCTGGATGTCACCGATTCGGGGCAGAAGAAGACGGTGGGCGTCTACAAGAAGTACAAGTCGATCTTCTAGAAAGAAGGTCTCTCAAGCGCCTTGCCTGAGGTGCTCCACGATCCTCTCGAGTGCTCTCACGTAACCCTGCGGCCCTTCTCCGCTTATGGAGAACAGGACCACCTCACGGATCACCGATTGGCGCCGCCACTCCTCCCTCGAGCCGATGTCGGAGATGTGTACTTCGGCCACCGGCGGCGCTACCGCGTCGATCGCGTCGCGAAGGGCGTAGCTGTAATGCGTCAGCGCGCCCGGGTTCATTATGAAGCCCGCGGCGCGTCGCCGTTCGTCGTGCAGGATGTCGATGAGGTCTCCCTCGTGGTTCGACTGGAAGAAAGCGACCTCGACCTCAAGGCGGTCGGCGGCCTCCAGGAGCATGCTATTTATCTCCTGCAGGGTCGAGCTGCCGTACTCGCCGGGGTCCCGCTCGCCGAGCAGGTTCAGGTTGGGCCCGTTGATGACGACTATCCTCATCTTCACGCCGGTCTCCTCAGTCTCTCGTAGGCGGCCCGGAGAAGCTCCGGCCGGATGCCGTCCATCAACACGAGCCGCCCCTCCTCCTCCAGCAGGACCATCACGATGTCTCCCCTGCTCTTCTTGTCCTGGCTGATGAGCCGTATCAGTTCGTCTAACCCGGGCGCCGGTTCGGCCGGCCTCACCGGAAGGCCGAGGGCCTCGAGTACTTCGACGTGTCTGCGCGAGAGCCCCTTCGCCAGGCCTGACTCTTCCGCGACGATCGCGGCGAAGACCATGCCGATCGACACGGCTTCACCATGAGTGTACGCGCCGCTGTATCCGGTGGCGCCCTCGAGCGCGTGTCCGAGCGTGTGCCCGTAGTTCAGCACTGCGCGCAGGCCGGTGTCCCGCTCGTCCTGCGAGACCACCTCCGCTTTGATCGAAACGCACCTGGCAACTACTTCTACCAAGGCGTCGAGATCGAGTCCTTCACCGGCGATGAGGCTGTCGAGCTCCGGCCACCCGCCGGGGTCGAGGAACGAGTACTTGGCGACCTCCGCAAGGCCTGAGCGGATCTCCCTCTCGGGCAGGCTAGCCAGGACGTCCACGTCGCAGACGACCGCCACTGGCTGATGGAAGCTTCCCGCGAGGTTCTTGCCGTGAGGCAGGTTCACTCCTGTCTTGCCGCCGATCGACGAATCTACCTGGGCCATCAGGGTCGTAGGAACCTGTGCGAAAGGAAGGCCCCTCTTAAAAATGGATGCCGCGAAACCTGCGAGGTCGCCTGTCACCCCTCCGCCGAAAGCGACCACGATATCGGACCTGGTGGCGCCCGCGTCGGCGAGCCGGTCGAGCATCAGGCTTGCAATCTCGATCGTCTTCGAGCTTTCGCCGTGCGGAAAAGGCAGAGCGGTCACGGTCAGGGACGACCGCTCCAGTGACTCGCGCAGCGCAGGTCCATAAAGTCTCTCTACCGAATCGTCATCGATGACCAGAGCCGCCCGGCACCACGCGGGTGCTATGAGGGCGCCGGTATTCTCCAGCAGGCCGCGCCCGACGTACACAGGGTAGCTGCGCTCGGCCAGCTCTACGTGGACCACCCGCGTTCCCTCGCCCGCCGACCTCGCCCTGAAGTCTTCAACGATCAGGCGCGCGATCTCCGCCGGCATCCTGTCAGTCGTATCGACGACGAGCTCCGCGGCTTCGAGGTACGCGTCGCGCCGCGATTCGAACAACGCTCTCGCGGTGTCCGGGTCATCGAGAAGTGGCCTTCCGCCCTCGGGCAGGGCCCTCACCAGCGCGTCCTCGAAAGTGACGTCGAGCAGGTAGATGACCGCATTCTCCCTGAGCGCCTCGACGTTGTCCCGGTCCATCACCGCCCCGCCGCCCAGCGCGATCACGCGGGAGTCCCCTGACGACGCCTCGACCACGACCTGGCTCTCGATCCGCCTGAACGTATCTTCGCCGCCAGCGGAGAAGATGTCTTCGATGCTCATTCCGGAAGCAGTCTCGGCGATCTCGTCGGTGTCGATGAAAGCCATCCCTGTCAGCTCGGAGATGATGCGGCCGACTGTGGTCTTCCCTGACCCCATGAAGCCTGCCAGGGCAATGTTCGCCGGCGGCATCTAAGCCCTCCTCCAGAGACCGCCCAGCCCGTCGAGGTAGCTCCTGAAGTTCCGCTCGAGCTCCGCCATCGAATCGCCGCCGAACTTGTCCAGCACCGCGTCCGCCAGCGTGATCGCGACCACTGCCTCTCCTATGACTGACGCCGCTGGAACGGCGCAGACATCCGCCCGCTCTTTGAAGGACTCGGCCGGGGTCAGATCCGAGACATCGACGGTCTTCTGAGGTCTGCCAGTCGAGGGAATCGGTTTCATAGCCGCCCTCAGCAGAAGCGGCTCCCCGTTGCTGATGCCGCCTTCTATCCCGCCGGCGTTGTTTCCTGTGCGCCTGAGTGTCCCGTCTTCGAGCACTATGCCGTCCTGGGCTTCGGTCCCCCTCACTCTGGCAAGGTCGAAACCGGCGCCCGACTCGACACCCTTGACGGCAGGGACCGAGGCGAGCGCGGCGAAAAGTGCGGCGTCCAGGCGCCTGTCGTACTGCGCGTGAGATCCGAGGCCTGGAACCATTCCGAAGGCGCACACCTCGAACACGCCGCCCAGGCTGTCTCCCGCCTCCGCGGCGCGATCGATCTCTTCGACCATGGCCTCTGACACCGCGCCGTCAGGGCAGCGCACGGGGCTCTCGTCCGCCCCTGCGAATCCTTCTGGCAATGCGCCGGACCCCTCCATCCGAACATGCCCGATCGCGACCACCCGGCTCACGATCGTGATACCCAGCGTCTCGAGGAGCGTCCTCGCCAGTGCGCCGGCGGCAACCCGCGCCGCCGTCTCCCTGGCGCTCGCGCGCTCGAGGATGTCCCTTGCGTCTCGCGTCCCGAACTTCAGCATCCCCGCGAGGTCGGCGTGTCCTGGGCGCGGCCTCGTCTCTGGCTCCAAGCCTGCGCCTTCGACTGACATGACGTCGAGCCAGTTTGCGCTGTCCCTGTTGTCTATCTGCAGCGCAACGGGGCTCCCGATCGTATGCCCGTGCCTGACACCCGAGAGTATCCTGACCGTGTCGCTCTCGATCTTCATCCTGGCCCCCCGTCCGTGCCCGGCCTGTCGCCTCGACAGGTCCCGGTCGACGATCTCCGGAGAAACAGCCAGCCCGTGCGGAAGGCCTTCGACGATCGCGACGAGGGCCGCGCCGTGTGATTCCCCCGCTGTCATTACCCGTAGTCTCATCCGCAAGTCTCCATATCCGCTGCCGCGCCTTCTTCATCCCAATATATATAAGTACAGAATAGCAAAAGGCGACGCCCCGTCCGCGGCGTCGCCCCGGTATCTCGAATGTTTCCTGCTGCCGCTGGCTGCCGCGCTCCTACCAGTAGATGGACTGGCCCACGGAGATGGTAAAGCGCTCGTCGCCGTAGAGGATCGTCGCTGTTCCATCCTTGTTGACGTCCAGCAGCTTGTAACTGTTGTTGAAAGTGTCTCCGACTGAAAGCTTATCGAAGATCTGGTCGCCCACGGACACTCTCGCGCAGGTCTTCCCGCCCTGCTCGAACACGCCCTCCAGCGTGACCTGCGTCGCCAGCACGTTGCTGTTGCCGCCGGTCTCCGTCCGATCGAGCTCGGGAGGCACGGTGACCACTCCTGCTCCGGCACTCCCGGCACTGGTGGCCGAAGTCGGCGCGAAGAATGTCTCGACAAGCGGCCTGAACGGGTCGCGCCGTCTGTAGATCGAGAGCGGCGGAACCAGCACCTGGTCGAGGGAGACTGCCGGAGCCGTGACCAGTGGTGCGCTCGTCACGCCGCTCGACGTCGCGGACGTCCCGGACGTAGTGGCACTCTCCTGAGCGACGATGCGCTTCCCGGGTGATTTTCCGCCCGAATTGACCACAGCGAGGATGCCGATGGCGAGGGCGACGCAGACGACAGCCACGACGACGATCAGCGTCGTGCGGCTGTTCGATTCTTCGGTCCTCTTCGGCTTCAGCTTTCTGATTGTTTCTGCCATCTCAGGCTCCTCGCGACTCTAATGGGTCGCGCTGCTCGGCGACGACGTCGGCGCGCTGCTCGGAACGGGCGTAGTCGGCTTGGCGGTCGATCCGGCCGCCCCAGGCGGCGAGGCGAACGTGAACGTCCTCGCCGTGATCTGTGCCTGAACCAGGCCGACGTTTGGATTGTACTCTGTAGTCAGGATCGACGAAGTCGGCGTCATCTGGATGGTGTCGACGACAACCGCTCTCTGGAACCGCTCGATCCTGTATATAAACTCTGTGATGTCGTCATAGAAGCCCGCCACGGTGAGACCGAACGTGTACTGCGAGTACCCGCCCGCGGAAGCCGTGGAGGCGGCTGCCGAGCCGGCGGCTCCCGAGCCCACTTCGCTCGGAGTGAACGCAAGCCACGGGATGTCGGCCCCGGTGCCCGGATCGGCGGCTGCCTGAAGCATCCTTATCAGTGAGGGCAGTTCCGGCTGCTGGGGGATCATCGCCTGCGCGGCCGCGAGCCTTGCCTCGTACTCAGCCGACTTGTTCTTGATGTCCAGAAGGGTCTTGTTCTTCGCCTTCTCGGCGTTTATCTGCGTGTCGGTGTTTTGGATGTCAGTGATGATCTTGTCTTTTTCCTGGTTCTTCTTGGACACCAGGAAGAAGAACATCAGGGCACCGAGGATTATGCTCAACAGCACTGCTATGAGAGCTATTATCAGCGGTCGGCGCAACATGTCTATCTACCTCCAGGCGCAGAGGTCGAGGAGGAACTGGGCGCTGAACTCGGCGTCGGCGACGACGTCACGGGCGGAGCCACCGTGCTTCCACCTACGCTCGCCGTGTCGATGTTGAGGGTCGCCTGGGAACTGAACCTGATCACCCACGTGCCCTCGCTTGCAACGGTAGAGTCTGCAACCGGTGCGCCGCTCTGTATCTGCGCGGGCTGCGCCGATGACAGCCAGACCCTCTGGAACTCCAGTATCTGGGCCATCCTCTCGAGCCATCCCGCGATGGGCCTGTAGTCAGGCAGGTACGGCCAGGGCTGATTACCCCATTCGTCTTCGCCGGCTTCGCTGGCCAATCCTTTGAACAGCCTGTTCGGGCACTGCAGTGCGTATCCCTCGAACGTGACCGTGCCGCTGGTCCCCTGGCTGGAGGTTCCGTTGAGCGAGATCAGCCAGATGTCTTTCGGCATCATTATCGCGATCTCGTTCAGGATCCTCGCCCAGTAGATCCTGCCGCGAAGCGCGTTCACGACAACTCCCTCGGTGGAGGCGATCTCCTGCTGCCGCGCGGCGTACTTGGACAGCTGCGCGTTCTTGGCCTGCCAGTCAGCCAGCTCCGTCTGCTTTTCCTTCAGAGCGGTCTGCTGGTTCTTGACCTTGCTGCTGGCGGACAGGTACAGCATCACCATAAGGATTACGACGATCACCGGGAGTATGAAAAGGAGCCATGCAAGCGGCGGCCCTCCGGGGGCTCCCGGCCGGCGCCTCTTTTCTTTCTTCTTTTCCGGGGGAATAAGGTTTATCCTGGTCAACTTATTCCTCCGTGTCCCTCAGGGCCAGGCCGACGCATACCGCGATGGATGCTTCCAGCTCGGCAAGCTCTTCCGGCGTATAGGGCATCTTCGCGAGCTGAACGTTCTGCAGCGGGTGGCCTATCTCGATGGGAAGCCTGAGCCCGCGGTTCAACTCGAGCGGAAGATTGATCATCTTCGAGCCGCTGCCGGAGAGGACCACCTTGTTGAGGTCGCGCTCCTGGGTCTGGGAGATGTAGTACTCGAGCGACCTTCGTATCTCGCCGACGAACGACTGTATCTCTCTCTGCAGCAGCGCGTTGGCCTGCTCGTCGGAGCTGCGGCCCCTCTTGATCTCCTCGGCGTCGACCGGAGATAGGTTCAGGTGATCGCAGAGCAGCTTCGTGAAGAAGTCGCCGCCGCGCATGATCATCCTGACGAAACGAGGCGTCCCTTCCTTGACGACGCAGATGTTGCATATGCCGGCGCCGATGTTTATCAGGCAGACGCTTCCAGGCGACTCCCCGCCCTCTTCCTCGAGGAACTGGTATTCCTTCTTTATCAGCGAGCGTGCCATCGCGAAAGCCTTCAGCTCCACCGCCCCCGGGGAGAGCCCGGCGCCCTTCATCGCGTCCATGAAAGACGTGATCATCTCGCGGTGAGCCGCGGCGAGGAGCAGCGTCTGCATCCTCTCCTCTTCGCCGGTCATGTACTCGTCGACCACTTCGTAGTCCACGATGGCGTCTTCGATGGGGATCGGGATGAACTCCTGCACCTGGTACTTGACCGCGCTCTCGAGTTCTTCCTCCGGCATGTACGGGAGGTCCATCGGCCGGACGATGACTTTCTGATTGGAGATGCCGAGGATGATGTTTCGCTTGCTCAGGCTCTCGGTCTTCCAGAGCTCCTTGAGGTAAGCGGCGAGCGTCGTGGGATCGTCGATCTCTCCATCTCTAACAACGCCTTCGGGGAGCATCCTGATCGCCAGTCTCGTCAGAACGGGTTCGCGGCGCGAGATATTCATCTCCGCCACCTTTATTGATCCCGTACTGATGTCGAGACCGAGTGCCACTCCCGCCCTTGCCACTGGTTACTCCTGTTTCGAATCGCTGCTAGAACAAAAGAAAATCTATTCGGAGCCTCTGTTCAGGTATTTGTCTACGTCGTTTTCCTTGATCCGGTAGTTCTTGCCGACCCGGATCGCGGGAAGCTGCTTGCTCTTCACAAGGCGGTAAACGGTCATGTTGGAGACGCGGAGGATTTTCGCCACCTCGTTCACCGTAAGCAACTTATTGCTCACTTTTACTCACTCCCCCCACCGACGCCGTTTGCCTTAAATCTTATTGACTGGTTGAGACACAACCAATCTATCTTAACGAGAGAATTACATTATCAACTATGAGCAACAATACTGTCAATACTCTCTTTCATCAACTTCTTCAACAAATCTAGGCAACTTCAACAGCGGCAATATCTAGTCAACAAGATTATCGTCTCGTATTGGGGCCATGAGCGTGCGGCGAACCTTAAACCCTGTGCCTCAGCGTACGACAAGTGGCCTAATCCTCAGCTTAAGAGTTTTATGTACAGGTCTACGACCTGCTGGCCGAGGAAAAGCGTCAAAAGGCCTCCTGCCGCGATATACGGGGCGAACCTTATCTTCCTTCTCTCCTTCCACGGGCCGATTCTCGTCACCACGACACCGATGAGCCCGAGCAATGCGCTGAAGAAGAGAACCAGCACGGCGAAGTACCAGTGGAAGTAACCCACGGCGAGGCCGAGGAAAAAGAGCAGTTTGACGTCGCCCATCCCGCCGCCCATTGGTGGGAGCAGGGCGTCCTCTTCGTCCGCCGCTTCGGTACCGAACTCGAGGTCGCCTTCACCGGCGAGCACATCGTCCTCATCTTCCTCGATATACCCGTCTCTCTTGAAGACCATCGAGCCGACGATCAAAGACAGGGCAAGGAACAGGCCACCCAGGAGGAACGCTGCCAGTAAAGAGTAGCCAATGCGGGCGGGCTGCCCTCTATAGATCGCGAGGCCGGTCACCAGGCAGGTCATGACGACGATGCCTGCATAGGTGACGACATTCGGGATGATCCCGTGGTCGATGTCGGTTCCAGTCGCTATCACAAGCACTGAGACGGCCACCAGCGCGATGAAAAGCTCAGGGACGAAGGCCTGGCCCTTGACGACCGGGTGGGAGGCTGACGTGACCATCGAAGGGACTGCCTGCGAACTCCAGAGATAGCTGATTACGAAAAGCGACGCGGTCGAGAACTCGACCAGCGGATAGCGCCACGATATGTGCTCCGAGCAGTTCCTGCATCGTCCTCGCAGAACCATGAAGCTCACCAGCGGAACGTTGTCGTACCACTTTATCTGGCTGCCGCACGCCGTGCAGTGGGAGCGGCTTCCGAGACCCTCCTCAAGTGGAAGCCGGTAGATCACAACGTTGAAGAAGCTGCCGAAGATCAGGCCGAAGCCCGCGACGACCAGGTAGTAAAACCACGTTGGCAAGTGCAATAGAAAGGCTCCTTTTGAATAACGGTATTCCCGAGTTTATAATCAATACAATGCAAAAAGAAACATCCCCGCGGCCGGTCCGGGCCCGCAACATGAGACTTTTTCGTCATCCTGACGCGCTCTCAATGGGCGCTATTTTCATCCTGAGCCTTTCTTTCCACATCACCGCCTGCGCGATCACCGTCACCTTCTCCGACTCGGGCGATTTCCTTATGGCGCTCTCGACCGTCGGAAATGTCCACGGCCCCGGTTATCCGCTGTACGTATCGACATGCAAGCTCTTTACGCTGGTCTTCCCTTTCGGCTCACTCGCTTTCCGCGCGAGTGTCTATTCAGCGATCTTCGCCGCGCTTACTGCCGTCCTGCTCTACTGGATCATCGTCAGGATGACGAGAAGCAGGGCCGGCGGAGCGATCGCCGCTCTCATCTACAGCTTCTCTTTCACGTACTTCTATCAGACTGTCATCCCTGAGACGTACGCGCTCGATACGTTTCTCATAGCCTCGCTGATCATCCTGGCGTTGAGGTGGGAGAGGCAGGTCACGCACGGCGAGAAGGGAAGGGCGGTAAACACCCTGTGTGCCTTCGCGCTTGTCTTCGGGCTGGCGATGGCGAACCACTTCACGGTCATCTTCCTTCTGCCCGCCTTCATCTTCCTGGCGCTGGACACGAACTGGCGCGAGGCTCTGTCCCTGAAGAACCTGGTCAGGGTCGCGGCCTTCTTCGTCATAGGACTTCTCCCTTACCTGTACGAGCCTGCGGCCGCCTTCCGTGGGCCCGCCTACAATTATGGCGACCCTTCGACCCTGACCAGGTGGTTCCAGCTGGTCAGCGTCCACTATCAGCAGTCGGGCCTCTTCGCGTACCCGATGGCCTACTATCCCGCCAGGTTCTGGAGGTATTTCGGGACGCTGAACACCGAGTTCCCTTACTTCGCGTGGCTCGGCGGATTCGGGTTCATCGCCTCCTTCTTAAGGCGCAAGAACAAGCACGCGATCTTCCTGCTGGCTCTGTTCCTGCTGTCCCTGCTGCCGGTCATGGGTTACGGCCAGTCCGAGTCGGTACTGAGAGCTCATTTCTATTACCCCAGCTACATGCTGTTCTCGATCTGGATAGGGATCGGGGCCGCCACCCTGGTACAGCTGACGAGGCGGGCGCTCAAGCGGCGAGACCTCGTAGTCAAGAGCGTCGCGGTTTTCGTGATAGTCATCCTGCTGCTCCTGTCTCCCCTCCTCGCGCTCGTCATTCACTACAGGAAGGTCGACAAGAGCTCTTACGAGTACGCGCGGCAGATGGCCGTCAGGATGCTTTCAGAGGCCGAGCCGGATTCGGTGATACTCGTCGACAGTGACAACCTCTACTTTCCGCCGCAGTACATGCAGGTCGTCGAACATTTCAGGCCTGACGTCCGCGTGGTCATCGTCACTTCGATAGGAGCTCCCGGGTTCCACGGCCTCGACCTTCTTGCCTCACCGACCCAGAGCGGTCCCAGCCTTGCGGGCTTCGAGCGCTTCTCGCAGATCGTGCAGAACAACATCGTAACGGTCCCCACGTACTCGGCCAACCCGTTCTTCCTGACCTCGAGCTTCGACGCCGTTTGGCTGGGCCACCTGATCCGGTACTATCCGCGCGGTACAGGCGAGAAGGCGGCGTCCGTAACGCCATCGATAAAGGTGAAGGGATCGTACAGCGACCTGGACAGTGACGGCAGGCAGGCGGTGCTCGCTCCGGACACACTGCAGGCCGCGGTCCAGAGTTCCGCCGGCGATCAAAAAGCCGCCTCCAGCACATACAGGAAAGCAATTCTTGCTTTTCAGCGGGACATGTACGTGCCGACGCTCTACAGCTGCGCCGATTTCGCCCAGCTGTACTCGTACTGGGGAAACATCATGACGAGACTGGGTCAGGAGACCCAGGTAACAAAGTACCTGCCGATGGCGCGCGAAATAGAACCGAACGCCTACTACACGTCACTCGCGAGGGCGTACCTCGACACCGGAAACACGACCGCGGCTGTCAAAGAGTTGAAAGGTGTGCTTGCCTTCCAGGGTCTGAACGCCCTGGCGTTTCAACTGCTCGGAGAAGCCTACTACAAGGAAGGCAAGGATTCTCAGGCCGTCGCGGAACTCGACAAAGCTATCAAGGCAGACCCGAACGACCCAATTTCGCATTTTCTGAAAGCCGAATCGCTCGTCGTCCTGAAACGATTGTCAGAGGCGAAGAGTGAGTACAACGCTGTTATCAAACTGAACCCGAGCGGGCCCCTCGGCGAGGCGGCGCGCAAGAAACTCACTGCCATCAATCAGTAAGTGTCCGCTCTCGGGAGTCAAGAAAGCCAGCCATTTTCACGGCTGGCTTTCGCGTCTCCTATGAAGACAAATTCAACCTAGGTGCCCTGCGGCGGATGCTTGGTGCACGACAGGTACGGAGGCGTTGCAGATACGATGCTGTAGGCTCCACCTGCTGGGCAGGTCGGTACCGTCTTGATGACCTGCACCCCTGCAGCGGTCATGTCAACCCACCCGGTCGGATACCTCTGGCTACCGTCATTGGCCTGGTAGCTCTGGACCGCACCGTCGACCGTCCTCTGGTTCGCCTGACAGGTCCTCTTCTCCGCGTTGGACTTAGAGTTGAGGTATACCGGAACAGCGATCGCGACGAGGATGGCGATAATCAGGATTACGATCATCAGCTCGATCAGCGTGAAGCCTTTCCGGCTTGTCATAAGCTTCCTCATTTCCTCTCACCTCCTTCAAAAGACTAGCGTTTCTCTAACCGTTTATCGGCAGGAATACGTTTTTGCTTGAGTTCGCCAGACCCCGAAAAACCTCACTTGACCATCGTGATAATACGGAATATCGGCAGGTACAGGCCGATGACGATGGTACCGACTGTGATCCCGAGGAAGCAGACCATGACAGGCTCCAGCGTCGAGGTAAGGCTGTCGACTGCAGTGTTCACCTCGCTGTCATAGAACTCGCTGACCTTCGCGAGCATGACGTCGAGGGCACCGGTCTCTTCGCCGATCGCGATCATCTGGGTGACCATCGGCGGGAACACGGCCGCCTCGGAGAGCGGCTTGGCGATCGTCTCGCCCTCTTTGACCCCTGACCTGACATCATCGAGAGCCCTGGTCACGACCATGTTGCCGGTCGTCTCACCGGTGATCTCGAGCGCTCCCAGGATCGGCACGCCTGAAGAGATCAGGGTTCCGAGCGTCCTCGAAAACTTCGACATGGCCGTCTTGTGGAACAGGGTCCCGACCACTGGAAGCTTGAGCTTGATCGAGTCGAGCATGTATCGACCCTTGTCGGTCGCCTTGAAGCGGCGGAAAAGGATCACTGAGCCGACGATGCAGGCGATTATTATCAGGCCGCCGTAACCACCGACGAAATGGCTGATGTTCACGAGGATCTGCGTGAAGGTGGGTAGCTTGCCGCCCAGCTGGGCGAACATGTTGGCGAAGCGCGGGACGACGAAGACGATCATCGCTGTCAGCAGCATAACGGATATGCCCATGACAGCGATCGGGTAAGTCATGGCCGACTTGACCTTCGCCCTGATCTCCTGCTCACGCTCCAGCTGGTTGGCTACACGGAGGAGGACGTCGTCGAGCATACCACCGAGCTCGCCCGCCCTCACCATGCTCACATACAGGTTGCTGAATGCTTCAGGGTGCTTGCCCAGCGCTTCCGAGAGCGAGCGCCCTGCCTCTACCTCTTTCTGGCAGTCGGTGATGATGTCGGCGAGCAGGTTGCTGTCGGTCTGCTGGGCGAGGATGTTGAGGCACTTGATCAGCGGAAGTCCGGCGTTGATCATGGTCGCGAACTGGCGGGTGAAGATCGTTATCTGTTCGGTCTTCACCTTGGCGCCGAAGATATAGATCTCCTTCTTGCGCATCGAGCTCTTTACTTCGTCGATCTGGACGACGTAGTAGCCCGTCTGCCTCAGGCGCGCCGCAAGGACATCGGCGTTGTCGGCTTCAAGAGAGCCGGTGATCTCTCGGCCCGTTCTGTCCTTAACGGTGTAGTTGTATGTAGTGGCCACCGTTTATCCCTCCCGAATAACCAAACGTTACCAATTTATGTATCGAAAGAACCACTATGATTCTTTACCTTCAGGAAAAGGGTCCAAATGATATAACGCAAGTGAAGCTCCATACGTTACCGCCTGTCGCCCTACCTGCCGACCAGCCTCCTGAAATCGTCCTTGTTGTGCGCCCTGGCAAGGCCTGTCTCGTAGGTGATCTCACCCGCCCGGTAGAGCGCCGCCAGCGACGCGTCCATGGTCTGCATCCTGAGCTGGCCACCGGACTGCATCGCCGAGTAGATCTGGTGGACCCTGGCGTCGCGGATCATGTTCCTGATCGCGGAGGTCGCGATCATTATCTCCACCGCGGGCACGCGGGCCGATCGGTCCTTCGTGGGCACCAGTTGCTGTGTGACGATGGCCTGTATTGTTGAAGCGAGCTGCAACCTGACCTGCGACTGCTGGAAGGTCGGGAAGACGTCGATCATGCGGTCGATGCTCTGCGGAGCGTCCTGCGTGTGGAGAGTGGCGAAGACGAGGTGGCCTGTCTCAGCCGCCGTAAGCGCGGTGGAGATCGTCTCGAGGTCTCTCATCTCACCGACCAGGATGATGTCGGGGTCCTGGCGCAACGCGAACTTGAGCGCGTTCGCGAAAGAGTGCGTGTCCGACCCGACCTCCCTCTGGTTGACTATGCACTTCTTGTGCAGGTGCAGGAACTCGATCGGGTCCTCGACGGTGATTATGTGTTCCTCGCGTGTCGAGTTGACCAGGTCGACGATCGCGGCCAGAGACGTGGACTTGCCCTGTCCCGTTGGGCCCGTCACCAGGACGAAGCCGCGCGGCAGCCTGGCGAACTCTTTGATAATCATCGGCAGCTTGAGCTCTTCTACTGTCTTGATCCTGTAAGGGATGATCCTGAAGGCCGCCCCCACGCTGTTGCGCTGGAAGTAAGCGTTGACCCTGAAGCGCGCGCTGCCGGGCACGGAGTAAGAGAGGTCGTACTCGAGGTTCGTCTCGAGCGACTCGCGCTGTCGCGCGGTCAGGATGCTGTACACCATCTCGCGCGTGTCGTTGCTGGTAAGCCTCGGAAGGTCCATCCTCTGGAGCACTCCGTTGATACGGAATACCGGAGGTACGCCCACGGTGATATGCAGGTCGGAAGCGCCTCTCTTGATCACTTCCTCCAGCAGCTCGTTGATATCGAGTTTGAGTCCCTGCTTCGCCAACGCGGGTCACCTCCGTCAAATACAAAACACTGAAAAGCCCGTGGGATTTCTTACATTACAACACGAAGGACCTCTTCAATGGAAGTGACCCCGTTTACGACCTTCGAGAACCCGTCGTCCCGAAGCGTTTTCATGCCCTTCTCCCGCGCCTTGTTTCCTACCTGGTGAGCGGTGGCATGATCGACCACGAGCTTCTCTATGTCCTCGTCGACGATGAGGACTTCGTACAGGCCGATCCTTCCTCTGAAACCGTTTCCGTTGCAGAACGGACAGCCGCCGGGCTTCGCCTTGAAGATGGTACCTCCGTTCAGCTCCGGGAAGCCGACCTTGCTGAGGTATTCCTGCTCGTAGGACGCTTCCTGCTTGCAGCGCCCGCACAGTTTTCGAGCGAGCCTCTGGCTCACGACCCCGTCCACCGCAGAAGCGATGAGGAAGGGCTCGACGCCCATCTCGGTCATTCGAGTCATGGCGGAGGGCGCGTCGTTGGTATGGAGTGTGCAGAGGACCATGTGACCGGTGAGCGCCGACTCGATCGCCATCTTGGCGCTCTCGGCGTCACGGATCTCTCCGATCATCACGATGTCGGGGTCGCATCTCAGTATCGACCTGAGGGTGGCGGCGAACGTCAGGCCTACCTTGGAGTCGACCTGGACCTGGTTGAGTCCCGGCATCTGATACTCGACCGGGTCCTCGACGGTGATGACGTTCACCTCGCGCCTGTTCAGCTCGGAGAGGGCGGCGTACATCGTGGTGGTCTTTCCGGACCCGGTGGGGCCGGTTACTATGACAGTCCCGTAAGGCTTGTGGAAGGAGTTCGAGAACGCCGCCAGCGGTTCGGCCTCCATCCCGAGCTCGGTGAGGCTGATGAGGCTGGCGGAACGGTCCAGGATCCTCAAGACTATCTTCTCACCGTAGACAGTCGGCAGGGAGGCTATGCGAAGGTCGATCATCCGGCCGCCCACGCCCATGCCGAAACGGCCGTCCTGCGGAATACGCCTCTCTGCGATGTTCATGTTGCCCATGATCTTCAGCCTCGACACGAGGCCGGGGTGTATACGTTTCGGCGAGCGCCTGGTCTCGTGGAGAACGCCGTCCACCCTGTACCTGATGCGGACGTCCTTCTCTCCGGGCTCTATGTGCACGTCGCTCGCGTTCTCGTGGACGGCCTCGGTGATGATCAGGTTGACGTACTTGACGATCGGCGCGTCTTCGCCGGCCTCCTTGAGCTCTTTCTCGTCTGCGTCGAAATCGTCGATGGACGGGAGCTCGTCCAGCTCCTCCATATCGTCCACAGTGTGCATGTAACGGCCTATCGCGCCGATGATGTCGTCTTTGGTGCTGACCACCGGCATTATCTCCATGCCGGTCATGATCCGCATGTCGTCGAGGGCGAAGACGTTCGTGGGGTCGGCCATCGCGACGACCAGCTTGCCGGCCTCGTAGTCGATGGGAATGACCATGTAGCGGCGGGCGAGGTGTGCGTCTACCAGGTTCGTGGCCGCCGGGTCCACGCTGTAGGAGTTCAGGTCCACGTACCGGATGCCGATCTGTTCCGCCAGGACCGACGTCAGCTGCCCTTCAGTCAGCATCCCTTTCTCGATGAGCAGGCGACCGAGGGACTTGCCGGAGGAGTCCTGCGACTCGAGCGCCTCCTCGAGCTGTTCCTCTGTGATCATCTGGTTCTGGACAAGCAGCCGGCCGAGCCGGTCCTGTTTCGGCTTCTCCATCTATCCCACGTCCCTGTTTTCGAGCCTCGTCAGATCCTGGCTTCCTCGAGCGCTTTGAGAAGGGCCATCCTCATGACCTCAACCGGCGCCTCGAGGCCGGTCCATATCTCGAAGGCCGCCGCGGCCTGGTAGAGGAGCATCCCCTTACCATCCACGACCTGTGCACCTCTCGCTTCGGCTTCCTGTAGAAGCGGCGGCTGGTAGAGCGAATAGTTCAGGTCGCACACCAGCTGGTTCCTGTTCAGCATCGCGACCGGTACCCGCAGGACCGATCCCTGAAAAGCGGTCAGCGGGGTCGCATTAATAATCACGTCCGAGTCGGCGACCACCAGGTCATAGTTATCGTCCGGCGCCAGCCAGGACACGCTTACCTCAGGAGCGCTCCGCTCGATTATACCGGTGAGCTCGCGGCTCCTGTCCGCCGACCTGTTCACTATAGTGATGGACGAAACGCCGGCGAGCGCGAGTGAGACCGTCACGCTCCTCGCGGCGCCCCCCGCTCCCAGTATCAGGACACGGCGGCCTTTTACCTCGTAGCCTACATCACGGGCAAGAGAAGTGTAGAAACCTCTCCCATCTGTGTTGTAGCCTATCAGCCTTTCCTTGTCCATGAGAATGGTGTTCACCGCACCCACGGACTGAGCGAACGCGGTCACCTCGTCGAGAAGGGGCAGAACGTCGGTCTTGAAAGGCATCGTCACGTTGACCCCGCCCAGCCGCAGGGCCCTGATACCCTGCACCGCCTCGGGCAGGCGCCCCTCCTCCACCGGGAACGGGACGTAGCACCAGTTCAGTCCCATGTAGTCGAACGCCGCGTTGTGGATGGCGGGCGAAAGTGTGTGACCCAGAGGGTTTCCGATGATCCCTACCACGCGGGTGTCGCCGTCGATCCTCATCGACATCTCCATTGAACTATCCCGCCCGCTCCTGGACCCCGGCGCTCTCCTCAACCTTCTCGAGCAGGCTGATCAATATATTCTTTACGTCTTTGACGCTCCTGGCGTCGCATCCGATGATCTCGACCCCGCTTTTCAGCCCCAGTCCTCCGGCCAGATCGTCGGCACTCACGCAGCTGCGCCGGTCCGAGCGGGTCATCCCGATGACGAAAGGCACGTCGGACATCTTCAGGAAACTGTCGACTATCGACTTCCCGTCCTCGAACGTCTCAGGCGAAGAACCGTCGACGAGGACCACGTAGCCGAGCATCCCCTCCGACAGGATCTCCCACATGAAGTCGAAACGTCCCTGGCCCGGGGTGCCGTACAGGTGGAGGACGTATCCGTCGTCGAAAGTGATGCGCCCGAAGTCCATAGCGACGGTCGTGCTGGCCCTGTTGCCGGACTTCGTCCTGGTGGATTTCTCGGTCGACACCACGTCGATCTCGCTGATGCTGCCGATGAAGGTCGTCTTGCCCGAGTCGAACGGACCGGTCACGACTATCTTGAAGACACGGCCCAATCAATCCCTCCCAGGCATCACATCTTTTTGAGGTCGTCGATTATCTTCCTGACGGACCCCTTGTCCACCTTTGCGCCCTTGCCCTTGCCCTTGCCCTTGGGCTCCTTGTCTTTCTTCCTCGCATTGTCATCTTTCTGGCGGTCCTCCGCGGTGAGCTTCCGCTTCTGAGGGCCGGTCTTTCCGGCAAGTTCAAGGAGCTCCTGCTCGAGCTCGAAGGTCTCGAGGTCCACGAGGCTCGTCCCTTTGCCCCTGCGTCCCCTGACCTTGAGCGACCCCATCAGGCCGCCGTCTTCGAACTCGTCCTCCTCGTCTTCGGCCAGGAGGGCCGCCGGCTCCACTTCCGGCGCTGCCACCTCCGGCTCTGGCGCCGGTTCCTCGACCTCGGGCTCGGGCGGCTCTTCGACCGGGGCCTGCCGCTCGCGGCTGGCCACACTCGAAAGCTCTTCTAAAACTTCAAGCTCGTCGAGACCTATACCTGCTTCTTCTTCTCTGGCCTCAGGAACGGGAGCGGTTTCGAGGACCGCCTTTTCGATCTCGTCGATAGACTCGGACGAGATGTCAGAGAGTGCAACCGAGACCGATTCCTCGATCCTCGGCTCGAGCTCGACCTCGACATCGAGCTCGATCAGCTCCGGCTCCACAGCAGGCGCCTCCTCGGCGCCGAAAGTGATCGCCGCTTCAGGCTCTTCGTCGCCGACGATCAACGGTTCGATATCGGTCTCGACCACAGGTTCCGGCTCTACCGACTGCATCTCGACCTCTTCGAGGATCTGCATCTCCGGTACGGCCTCGGCCTCCAGCTCCTCTTCCTCCGCGACTATGAACTCCTCTTCCTCCGCCGGCGGCTCCTCGGCTGCCACCACTTCGGCTGCCGCCGCTTCGATCGGCACGGCCTCCTCGAGTTCGGGCACCGGCTCGAGGGCCTCCTCCATCACGGCCGCCCCGAGCGGGGCGGCGACTTGTGGGGCTTCGGCTTCGGCAGGCTGTTCTACGGTCCCGGCGACAGGTTCCTCGATCGCCGCCTCCGGTTCCTGGACCTCGAGCTCCGCGGCCGGCTCCTCGGGCAGCGCCTCAACCACAGTCAACGGCTCGGGGGCCGGTTCTGGTTCCGCGGGAGTCTCTACCGGTAGCTCGAGCTCCGCGCCGATATCGAGCTCCTCAGCGGTATCCGACGCCCTCATACGCTCGATCGGGATGACTTCTGCTTCCTCCAGGCCCTCGATCTCAACCGCAGCCGATTCTTCTTCAGCCCCGGTGATCGCTTCGACCGGGCTGACCAGCGGCACGGTCTCCAGCTCCGGTTCCGGCTCATGCTGCGCTTCGATGACGGGCTCTTCGACAAGCGCTATCTCTTCCGCTGAAGTCTCAACCTCTACTTCAGGCGCTTCCATCTCGAACTCGAGTTCGGGTGCGTCCGATATCTCGTCGGATATCACGGATTCTACTACCGTGTCCGGCTGCTCCAGCTCTACTTCGTGGTGCTTCTCCGCCGCGCTCCTGGTGAAGTTGAAGACTTTTCCTAGCACCTTGGACTTCGGTTTGCCGGCCTTGGTCGGCTTCTCCTCCACGACTTCGGTGTCCTCGACCACCAGCGGCGGCTCCTCGGGAAGCTGTTCCTCCTCCGCCCTGGCCACGTCGGGGTAAGCAGGCTGATCGAGCGTAAGGAGCTCGTCACGGGTGAGTTCTCTCGGGGTGTCGGGCGCCAGCAGCTTCTCTATATCCCCGTCGGCCGGAAGGGCGGTCTCCGCGGTCGGGACCTCCGCTGGCTCATGTTCCTCACCGATGAACGCTATCGCCTCCGCGGCGGGCGCTTCCTCGACGATCGGCGCACTCTCGACGAGCTCCGGTTCCACAGGCTCGGGCTCCACCGGCTCAGGCTCGATGAGTTCTGCCGCCTCCACGATTTCCGGCTCGACGACGGCCGCCTCGACGGTCTCGTCGATGACAGGTTCAGCCTCGGGCGGAGGTTCGACCTCTAGTTCAGGCGCAACCTCCATCAGCTCTTCCGCGCTCTCGAGTACGCTCTCGGGCGGGCCCTCCTCGAGCACCAGCTCTTCGATGACCGGCTCGACCTCCAGGACGGCTTCGGGCGGCTCCTCCAGTACTGTCTCGGCCAGCACAACCTCCGGGGGCTCCTCGTGAGCCTGGGCCTCGACCTCCTGCTCCATCGTCACGAAGCCCTTCGCAGCGGGCGGTGGCTCGTCCTCAGGCAGGTACTCCCCGGCCGCCACGGCTTGGGCGACAGACGCCTCGATCTTCGCCTCTACCTCTTCGACCTCCGGTTCGACCTCCTCCAGTTCGGCGATCTTTTCCTTGTCTTCTTTCTTGCCCGAGCGGGGCTTCCTTATGCCCTTCAGCCTCTGGAGGTGACCCGCCCACTCGAGCGGGATGTCCTCGGGTTCTTCGAACTCGCTGACCTCGTACTCCTCTGGCAGTTCCTGTTCGGCTTCCTCGAGCTCGACGACATCCTCGTCGCCCGTCAGCTTCCTCGCCTTCTCCTCCGTCTCGGAGAAAGCCATTATCCTGTCCGTGTCCTGGGCTTCCTGCATGGCGAGCGACCGGTAGTAGTCAACCAGGCTCTGCCCCGGCGCGGGCGCCGAGTCCTTGGTGGCCTCGGGAATCGCCGGAACATCTTCGTGGATTATTGCCGGCTTCTCTTTTTTCAACTCGGGTGCTTTTTCCTCGACCGGTAGCACCTCGATCTCGATATCGACCTCGTCCTTCTTCGGCTTGCGGATGCGACGCCGCCTCTTGTGGGTCTCCTTCGGCTCCTCGTCCACGACAACGACTTCTTCCTTGACCGGAGGCGGGGCAGCAGGTTCCTCTTCCGCGGCTTCCTCCGGGGCTTCGGCGGCCGCCTCTTCTTCGGGGGCCTCAGCCGCTCCGGCTTCCCCGGCACCGGCGTCCTCTTCCGCCGCTTCGACTGCCGGTTCTTCAGCGGGCTCCGGCTCAGGCTCGGACGACGATTCCGCAGCCGTGTCCGCCAGGGACAGCTCTTCGGCTTCAGGGACGACTTCAGCTACCGCGGCCGGCGCATCGGCCGGCGGTGCGTGCTCCAGCATCTCGATCTCGTCCTCGAGGCCGTGTCCGGCCGCGGCGGCTTCGCCTTTCGAGAGCTTGATCAGCCCTGCGGTGACGAGGCCGTACAGCGCCTTACACGTCATGAGCGCGCTCTGGCCGGACTTTTCGATGATGTCCCGGACGGAGCTCTTGCCGTCGACATGGTAGAGGACCAGCCACTCCTCGCTCGTGAGGTTTATGTCGGAGGCGTTCTTGTCGGGCTGCTTCAGCATGCTGAAGACGGCGTCGAGAGAAGGCACCTTCTTCTCGATCTGGAACCATTCGTCGAGCCGCCTGCTCCCCTCCATGATGAGGTCCTCGGTGCTCATGGAGAGCCCGATGTCCTCCTCCGGGAATATCTGGTTCGGGTCGAAGTCGAAATCGCCCTCGGACCACCTGAGCAGGTGGAAGACGGCATCCCTTATCTGTTCTTCGATGAAGACCTCGAGCGCCTCGCGGCTGAGGTATCCGAGCTCGACTAGGATGTTGCCGAGGCGCTGCCCCTTGCGGGTCGTCTTCTGCAGGTCCAGCGCCTCCTCCACCTGGTCTTCGTTCAGCATCCCCGAGTCGACTAGCCTCTGCCCGAGCGGGGAACGCTGGGAATTGTGGGTGGCGAAAAAGACGTTTCCGTTGCGGAAGCACACGTATCCTACGGCATCGCCGTTGGTGATGTTCAGCGTGCCATTCTTCTTCCCGAAATGGATCAGCTGGAACAAGTCGGGAAGGCTGAAATCCCGGAGACTACCTTTAAGCGGCATCTTTTCCTTGTCTGTCTACTCGTACTCGACCTGAAGGTTCGTTTCGATTATTGCCGCGATGTTCCGCGCGGCGTTCCTGATGTCATAGAGGACCAGGCCCAGTTTGCTCCCACGCTTGACGATAGCCGTCAGAACGGCATCCTCACCGGCTGCGAGCAGGAAGACATAGCCGTGGGTGCCCTCCACGAACACCTGAGCAAGCTCTCCCCGGCCGAGTTCGAGAGCGGTCCTCTCGCCAAGGCTGAGCAGGGCGGCGGACATGGCCCCCAGCCTGTCCTCCTCATACTCGGCTGGCAGGATGCCGGCCATGACGAACCCGTCCATGCTGACCACGGCCGCGGCGTCGATGTCCTGGGATTTGTCCAGGAGTTCCTTGAGGGCACTCCTGAGTATCTCCTCTTGTCCACCATCCAAGCTTGCTACCTCCAGAGCCGTTTCGTCGGCAGGCGAAAACAAGGGAGAGCCGGGATGGGAACTGGCGTCCGCCGTTCCCGTGACTTGCGGGGTAGGCCCGTGCTCGCCGGTCACGCTCTCTCCCCGGTTCAATTCTACCATAGCCCGCTGGCCTCCCTGGCCGTCGAAACCGCCCGGATTCCTCTTCGCTAGATCACGTCTGAGAGCCGCTGGGCGCACCGATTGACCTCCAGCAGCGTGATGCCCATCTTGGCCTGGTGGTCCACCACGCACGCCAGCACGGCGTCGTCGTTGACCCTCGCCACCACCAGGTCCCCGTCGCCCCCTCTCAGGTAAAGGTGCTCGACGTCGCCGCGTGAAAGGTCTTTCGCGACCCTCTCGCCCGCCGCGATCAGGGCTGAAGCCATGGCGCTCAGCACCTCCTCCTCGAGGCCGTTGCTCAGGTCGGAGGCCAGCGGCATCGCGTCAGAGCTGATCAGCACCGCTCCTTCCACGCCCGCGCTCTCGGCCCTCAGTTCCTTGAGCATCTCCTCCATCTGTTTCTCGCGTGAGTCACCCACGGTTACCCCCTGAACGTTTTGTTGAAAAATACGTACCCCGATCAACGGACCTTCCAGGCGCCGCTCAACACCGGGGTACCGTATTATATATCGGACTCGGCGGCCCGCCTCATAATGCCGTCGGTCATAGAATCCTGTTCCGCTGCCTGGTCGGGAACACTTCCGGCTGCCGGTCGCGCGGGCTCCGGTCGCCGGAGATGACGATTGCGGACGCCCTGCAGTACTCGACGCAGCTGAAGCAGGCGATACAAGCTTCGCGGTTCTCGACCCTGGGCTCACCGCCCTGCATCACGAGCGCGGGGGACGAGACCCCGTCCGCGCTCTGCGGGCAGATCCTGACACAGTCTCCGCAATAGACGCAGCGCTCCTTCAGCAGCCTTATCTCCGGTACCTGTGCCATCCGCGGCCCTCCTCATAAAATAATTTGATTTCTTTTAGTGCGTCCCGCACGGGACGCAGGGGTTGAACGACCTGACCAGCAGCTCGAGCCTCCCGCTGATGGCGTCGTCCATGTCGAGGCCGTCGACGGCCTCCAGTGCCCCCTTCGAGAGAGACTCGTTCAACATGTCGTGATTGAACTGAAGCGGGCTGATTATCTCGTAGGACGATATCGTCGAGCCCTTGCCCAGCTTCAACTTGTGCAGGAGCAGGCCGCGCGGTGAATCGACGATTGCCATGCCTGTTGAGCCCGAGAGCTCGATGCGCGCGGCGCCCTCTCCGACGAACGGCCCCTCGGACAGCAGCGAAATAGATTTCTCCCACGCCCTGGCCGCCTCGATCATGAGGGCCATGAAATTGAACAGCGGCCTGTCCAGTACCTCGCCCCACTGCTCTCTTACCCGGTCGCTCTCGAGCCTGGCCAGCGGCGTGTCGACCACGAACCCCGTGTTCAGCCTTGCGAGCGGCCCGACGAGCAACGGCCTCGAGTCGCCGGCCGCGACCGGCACGAGGTAAGACCAGGTGACCGGTTCCTTGACGATCGAGGAATAGAAGTCATCGGGTGTCATCTCGACCGTGTCGGAAGGTGATGCGAACGCCTTCATCGTGACCGTGTCCCCGATCGGAGAAGGGTCGCCGCCCGACGTGAGGACCGCCATCGACCCCTGCATCGGGAACGAGTCCATGACCTTGGCGTCTCTCTTCATCAGCATCTCTGAGAGCCTTATCGCCTCGCGGATGTCGCCCTCGAAGCTCTTGAGCGCCTCGACGGCGCGCTCGACGGCCCGCTCGTCCGGCATCGAAGCGACCCCACCGGGTACGATAGCCGACGGGTGCACAGGCATTCCGGCCAGCGCGGACGCGGCGTCCCTGAAGGCGCAGATCGCGCCGGTGAGGCCGGCGATCGCCTCCTGCTGGACCATGTACATGCCGGTGACATTGCGCACGGCGACGGCGGACATCGGGAGCGCGTAATCGGGCAGCTCGTGGTAGGTGATGTTCATCAGGTGGTCCGCCCCGTAATTGAGCCAGCACACGGCCTCGCGCAGCCGGGCGGCCTGCTCCGGCACGACACAGTCCGCGGCCTTCTCCAGGGCCATGCACGATGCCAGCTGGTGGAACGGGCCGCAGGCCCCGCACGCGCGGGACACGACCTGCGGGGCACGAAGCGCCGGCAGGCCGTGGACGAGGTGCTCGAGGCCCCGCACCTCGAGTCCACGGAACCGGGCGCCGGAGACCTTGCCGTCCGAGGCGAACAACACCTCGATGTCGGCGCGGCCGTCGATCCGGGTCACCGGGTATATCCTCAGTTTCTCAGCGTCGAATTCGTCGGGCATGATCGTGTTCAATCCGCGGGCACCTTCTCTCTGGGCCTGCGCCTGGTCACCGGGTCCCGCCGGGCGAACAGGTACATGTGCTTGAGATACCTCTGCAGCTTCTTCTCGACCTTTTCGTCACGTACACCCGCAGTGCTCGCCGCGTAGCGGACGAGGTCGGAGAACATCGAGTGCATCTGTGATGACAGGACCACGTCCGAAGGCCCCCTGCATCCGATGCATATCGACCCGTGGGCGGTGCAGGCCGCGTGGCAGCCCCCGCGCGTCACCGGCCCGAGGCACAGGTGCCCGCCGGAGAGCAGGCACACATCGGGTGCGACTCCCTCGCCCGGATGGTCCCGCCACTCGATCTCTCCCCTCTCGGCCCGGCGCCTGCACTCGGCGCATACCGTCACTTCGCTTCGCGTGGGAGGGTATCCCTCGAGCACCGATTTCAGGCTGTCAAGGATAAGGGCGGGCGGAGGCGGGCAGCCCGGTATGTAATAGTCGATGTCCATCACCGAGTCCAGCGGGACTGCCTCTGTGAGCAGTTCGGGAAGGCCTTCGTCCGTGCCGGCCTGAGTCATCTCGTCCGGCAGGGCGGCCATCCCGGGGATGCCGCCGAAGACGGCGCACGACCCGACGGCGATGACCTTCCGGCTGGTCCGCGACACCTCGCGCGCCAGTTCCATCTCCTCGGAGTTCCTGACGCAGCCGGCGGCGAGCACGATATCCGATGGCGATATCGAGTGCCTGTCGACCAGCTGGCCGGAGAAAGAGATGTTGTTCTCGCTCAGCAACGCGACGAGCGGCTCGCCCGTCATCAGCAGCGATCGCTCGCACCCTCCGCAGGAGCAGAGGCTGATCGTGCCGATGTACATTACTTGACCTCCAGCAGGAGCTTACAGGCCCTGGGTCCGCAGTGCGCGATCCTGATGTCGACCCTGGAGTCCATCATGAGGCCGATCCTGCCGGCCATGTAACCGTGCAGCGACTGGCACACGAGGCCGCCGGTGGTGGAGCCCGTCCTGCGCCCGAGGCTCAAGAGCGGGCAGGCCCTGAAGACCAGCCAGGTAGAGCGGCGGCCGTTCTTCTCGGTCCATTCGGCTTCGCCCGGGTCGCTCCACCTCTCGACGCGCCATATCCCGTCTTCCCACTCGGAGCCGATCAGGGCCAGCGCCTGGTTGAGGTCGGAGGTCTTTCCTGGCAGGTCGGACCCGGCCTTTCCGGCGTCCAGCCCGGCCTGGTACATCATCGCGGGAGCGCCTTTGCCCAGCACTCCTTCCCCGGCCGATTCCATCAGGCCGAGGATGCGCATCAGCGCCTTGAGCTGTGCCTCGTATTCACCTGGAGCGCCGTTCATGTTCAAAGCCGTTCCCCGAACTTTCCGCCCGACCCCGCTTCAGGGACTGCCGTTCAGTTGCGCCTTCCACTGCGCGAACTGCGCGTAGTCGGCGGTGAAGCTGTGCTTCCCTTCCGCGGGCGAGGTCAGTATGTAATAGAGATAGTTAGTCGCGTCGGGATAGAGAGCCGCCCTTATCGACTCGAAGCCCGGGCTGCATATCGGCCCGGGAGGGAGCCCGTCGATCTTGTAAGTATTATAGGGCGAGTCGACCTTCAGGTCTGCATCGGTGAGCACCGGCTTCCAATGGCCGAGCGAGTACTCGACGGTCGCGCAGATCCCGAGCTTCATCTTCTTCGCGAGGCGGTTGTAGATCACCGAGGCGACGACAGGCCTCTCGGTGGGCAGCTTGACCTCGCGCTCTATCATGGAGGCGACGATGACGGCCTGGTACGGGGTGATGCCGAGAGCGGCGGCCCGCGACCAGTCGAGGCCCGAAGTCTCCTTCGAGTACTGCTTCAGCATCATGTTCACCGCCTGCGCGGCGGTCGTGTTCGCGGTCACCTCGTAGGTCTTGGGGAAGAGGAAGCCCTCGGACCCGTTCTTCGAGTCCTTCAGGAATGAGTATGGGTGGGTGGCCTTCGCCTGCGCCAGGAAGTCTGCCGCGGTTATCCTGCCCCCGGTCGCTTCCTCGAAGCGCTCCGCCGTCTGGTTGACCGTGAAGCCCTCCGGGATGACGACCTTGTAGGTCTTCACCGGAGGCGGCTTCTTCTTCCCGAAGACCTTGACGGCGAACACCGCCCCGATCGCGATGAACACGACGAGCAGGGTCACGCCGACCCACGCCGCTATGCGGCGGCGTCTCGCCCGCTTTCTCTCGCGCTCGGCGAGCAGTCGCCTCGAGCGCCTGCTTTCGCCTCCCGGTTCGGTCAAACCGTTCACCTCTCGATCCGGTCGAGGTAAGTCCTCAGTATCAACGCCGCCGCAATCCGGTCGGCGGCCTCTTTCTTCTTCTTTCCTCCGATGGGTTCGCCCGCGAGGACCGACTCGGCCAGTTTCGTGGTTAGCCGCTCATCCACGAAGGTGATCGGAAGGCCGACGCTCTTCTCGAGAGAGTCGGCGAACTCCCTGACGAGCTTCGCCTGGGCGCCCTCCGTCCCGTCCATCAGCACCGGGAGCCCGACGACGAACAGCTCGGCTTCCTGCTCCCCTGCTATCTCGCGAAGGCGGTCGAGAGTCCTGTCGTCGCGCCTGACCGTCTCGAGCGGCTGCGCCGTCGTTCCCAGCGGGTCGCTCGCCGCGACCCCTACCCGGCTCTCGCCGACGTCCAGCCCGAGGAACCTCACTGCCCGAGCTTCTCCCTGACGGACTTCTCTACTATCTCGAGCGCCTCTGACAGCCCGTCCAGCTTTGAGCCGCCCGCGACGGCCATGTCCGGCCGGCCGCCTCCTCCCCCGCCGAGCGCCTTGCCGCCCGCGTTAGCGAGCACCTTGGCGTCGAGCCCGCGGGAGACGAACCCTTTCTCTACCTTGACGACGAGACTGGCCTTGTCGTTCGAGGAAGAGGCCAGTGCGACCACCGCGGCGTGGCTCTTCGACATGACGACGTCCGCCATGTCCCTGAGGATCTTCACGTCCGCGCCTTCGACCTGCTGGGTCACCAGCGTTACGTCGCCGATAGTGACCTTGCGGCCGGTCTCGGCGATGGCCTCCGCGCTGGTGGCCATATCGACCGAGCGCTCGCGCGCGGCACCGCGCTCCAGCTCGCGCAGCTTTCCCGCCATCTCGCCGACACGCTCGGGGACTTCTTCCGGCCTCGCCTTCAATAGCGCAGCGACCTGGTTCAGCCTGTCCTGCAGGAAACGGAAGTGCTCGAGCGTCGCGTGGCCGCTCGTGGCCTCGATGCGCCTGAGCCCCGCGCCGATACCGCTCTCGGAGATTATCCTGATCGGCCCGATCTGGCCCGAGTTCCTCACGTGGATCCCTCCGCAGAGCTCCATCGAGAAGTCTCCCATCTGGACGACCCTGACCCGCTCGCCGTATTTCTCGCCGAACAGGGCCATCGCCCCTGAAGCCTCGGCCTCGTCGCGGGATTTTACGGTCGTGTCGACCGGCCAGTCCTCGAGCACCCTGTCGTTGGCTATCGCCTCTATCTCGAGGAGCTCCTCGGGAGACAGCCCTTTGAAGTGTGTGAAGTCGAACCGCAGCCGGTCCGGCCCTACCAGCGAGCCGGCCTGTCTCGCGTGGGTGCCGAGGACGCGTCTCAGCGCGTAGTGCAGCAGGTGAGTGGCGCTGTGGTTCCGGGATATCGCCTGGCGCCTGAAGCCGTCCACCTCGCAGTGAGCGGGGTCGCCCTCTTTGATCGTGCCCTCGAGCTTTCCCTTGTGTACAACGAGACCCTGGGTCCCGTAGTAGGTGTCGAGAACGGTCAGCGTGCCGTCCGGCGTCGTGATGATCCCGGCATCGCCCAGCTGGCCGCCGGCCTCCGCGTAGAAAGGAGTGCTGTCGAGGACGACCTCGACGCTTTCCCTGTCCGACGCCGCATCGACCCGCGCCCCGTCGACGATGAGCGCCGTCACTCGCGAGTCAAGCGTCGAGCAGGAGTGCGCCTCGAGCGTAGTCTCACCGACCACTTCGCACACCTCGGTGAATACGCCCAGCTCTTCGGCGACGGCTTCGCCCTCGCGCGAGCGGCGGGCGCGCTCCCTCTGCTCTTCCATCAGCTCGTCGAAGCCTTCCTCGTCGACCCCCATCCCGGCGTCGCCGGCGATCTCGCGGGTCACCTCGAACGGAAACCCGAGCGTGTCGTGAAGGTAGAAGACCGTCTTGCCGTCGATCGTCTCTTTGCCCTCGGTCTGGCCTTTTTCCACGACGTCCTTGAGGAGCTCGAGGCCCTGCTCCAGCGTCTGGGAGAACCTCTCCTCCTCTGACGAGATCACCTCTTCGACAAGGCGGTAATGCTCCTTCAGCCCCGGGTAGACCCCGCCGAGCAACTCGACGACGACGGCCGCGAGTCCGTCGATGAAATGGCCCTCGATGCCGAGCAGACGACCGTGCCTCACCGCCCTTCGAAGCAGGCGCCTGAGGATGTATCCCCGGCCCTCGTTCGACGGTATGACGCCGTCCGAGATGAGGAAAGTCGCCGCGCGCGAATGGTCGGCCACGACCTTGATGGATATGTCACTCGCGTGCCCGTCCCCGAGCTTCATCCCGGAGAGGTCGGCGATGGAGTCGATGACCGGCCTGATGATGTCGGTCTCGAAGATGGTACGGACGCCCTGCTTCAGCGCGGCGACCCGCTCGAGGCCCATTCCGGTGTCGATGTTCTTACGCGGTAAGGGTACCAGGCTCTCGTCCTGCTTCCTGTCGTACTGCATGAACACCAGGTTCCACAGCTCGAGGAAGCGGTCGCAGTCGCAACCCGCCTCGCAGGTGGGACCGCAAGCGAGGTCGGCGCCGCGATCGAAAAGTATCTCGGAGCAGGGGCCGCAGGGCCCGGTCGCGCCCATGTCCCAGAAGTTGTCGTCGGCGCCCAGCCTGATGACGCGCGCCGGGTCGACGCCGGGCGTAGACTTCCAGATCTGCTCCGCCTCGTCGTCCTCTTCATAGACGGACATCCAGAGAGACGCGGGGTCTATGTCGTACACCTTCGTTATGAGCTCCCACGCCCACGGGATGACGCTCTCTTTATAGTAGTCTCCGAAAGAGAAGTTCCCGAGCATCTCGAAGAAAGTGTTGTGCCTGGCCGTTATCCCGACCGATTCGATATCGGTCGTCCGCAGGCATTTCTGCACCGTCGTCGCGCGTGAGAAAGCCGCCTTGCGCTCGCCGAGGAAATACGGCTTGAACTGGACCATGCCGGCGTTGGTGAGCAGCAGGGTGGGGTCGTCCGGGACCAGCGAGGAGCTCGGCACCACCCGGTGGTCCCTCTCCTCGAAAAAATTGATGAACGTGTTTCTTATCTCTTCGCTCTTCAAGGTCTCGCTCCGCTTGAGTTACTCCAGAGCGGCCGCGAGTGCGCTTCAGAGCACCGCGGCCTGATTCGTAATTATACAGCAGGCGGCCGGTGAGCCCATGCGCTACGTCAGGGCCTGCCCGTCAAATAAAAACGGGGCCTTCCGAATGCAAAGGCCCCGGCGAGATCTGTAGAAGCCGAACCCGGCGCGCTACCTCTTCTTCCACTTGCTGTAGGCCTTGCCGGCGCCCGCGCTGACTCCGATGACCTTTACCAGCGGAGAGGTGACGACTTCCTGCACGGTCTTGGTCGCGTTGTTGGCCTTCTGCGACATCGACTCGACGGCGGTCATTATGCCGTCCACCCTGTCGAGCTCGGTGTTGACGTGGTCCATGGTCGTCTGGACCCTCGTCATAAGCGGGATGGTCTCGACCCTGACGTCGTCGAGGAACCTGTTCATGATGCCCATCGTCCTGACGAGCTGCGCGAGTAAGACGATCGTCGCAATCGACATCAGGGCGAAAGCGATTGCCGCTATCAGCCCTGAAACCTGGCCAACGGTCATCGACATCTCCTTTCCATACCGGCTGATGAAAAAAGCCCGTCTCGCGGGCTGTGGCCCTTTCTCGTTCCCAGCGTGGCTAACATGATAGCACAGAGCGAGAGGACAATCCGAGCGCACAATCTCCGTTAAAAGAAGGCGTCATATCACCCTTCGCACGGCCGAGATCTGGCCCTGGTAACGGGCCAGCCGCTCGACCCTCACCGCGGGCGGATACGCGTGCACGAAGATGCCGTCCCCCAGGTACAGGCCGACGTGGCTGTTCCCGCGGAAGAACACCATGTCGCCCGGCGCGATCTCTCCAAGGGTCACCGCTCTGCCGGTGTTGACCTGGTCGTAAGTGACCCTCGGCAGGTCGACGCCGACGGACGCGTACGCGTGTTTGACCAGCGCGCTGCAGTCCCAGGTGTCCGGCCCGTTGCCTCCCCGCTCGTACTTCTTTCCCATCTCGGCGATGGCGATCTGCAGAGCGATCAGGGCGTCCTTGTTCGCTCCGGAGGACTTGAGCTTCGCAAGCTCCGCCGAAAGCTCCGCCGGTGTGACAACGCTCTTGTCGACGGGCTTTTTCACATGGGGTTTCGTGGCGCTCGCGCCGCAACCGGCGAGCACCACGGCGAGCAGCAGGAAGGCCAGAACGCATGAAGCTATCGGCCTGATGCTCTCGATGAATGAGGGTCTCCGACCTGCGCCGTTCATCAGTGGCCCGACACTCACTCGAAGGAGTGCTTGAGCCCCAGGTCGCGCAGCTGCGCCGGGCTGACCTCGTCGGGCGCGCCCGTCAGGAGGTCCGACGCGGACTGGGTCTTCGGGAACGCGATGGTGTCGCGGATGCTGTAGCGCCCCGCGAGCAGCATGACCAGCCTGTCGAGGCCGAGGGCGATGCCGCCGTGTGGTGGTGCGCCGTACTGGAGCGCCTCCAGGAGGAACCCGAACTTGGTCTCGTACTCGTCCGGCGCGATGCCCAGCACCTCGAACATGCGCTGCTGTACGTCGCGGCGATGTATCCTGATCGAGCCGCCCCCGATCTCTACGCCGTTCATCACGATGTCGTATGCCCTGGCCTTCGCCGCCGACGGGTCGGTCTCAATGGACTTTACCGACTCCGCGGTCGGGCTCGTGAACGGGTGGTGCAGCGACTTGTACCTGCCCTCGTTCTTGTCCCACTCGAGGAGCGGGAAGTCGACGATCCACGTCAGGACGAATCGGTCGTCGCGGCACAGGCCGAGCGCGTCGCCTATCTCGGTCCTCAGGATGTGCAGTATGTCGTCGCAGGTCTCGCGGTACCCGGCGACGAGGAAAGCCGCGTCGCCGTCTTTGAGTCGCATCGTCGAGACGAGCGCCTGCTTCTCCTCGTCCGAGAGGAACTTCGCGGTAGGCGAGCGCAGGCCGTCGGGCTCCTTGATGAACCATATCAGCCCACCGGCGCCGAGCTCCTGCGCTTTCTTGTTCCAGCTGTCGAGCTCCGAGCGGGACATCGTGCCGCCGCCGTCCACCCTCAGCCCGCGAACCGCACCGGCCGTCGCCTTCAGAGCCTCGGCGAAGACCCTGAACTCCGTGTTCTTGAAGACCTCGTTGAGCGTCGACATCTGGCAGCCGAAGCGCAGGTCGGGCCTGTCCGACCCGTAAGTCTCCATCGCCTCGTCGAACGGGATGCGCTGGATGGGTATCTCGAGCTCCAGCCCGCAGGCCTCGAAGACGGCGGCCATCAGGCCGTCGGTGCATCCGATGATGTCGTCCTCGTCGATGAACGCCATCTCGATATCGACCTGGGTGAACTCGGGCTGCCGGTCGGCGCGGAGGTCCTCGTCGCGGAAGCATCGCGCGATCTGGTAGTACCGGTCGAAGCCGGATATCATCAGCGTCTGCTTGAAGAGCTGCGGAGACTGGGGAAGCGCGTAGAACCTGCCCGGCTGCACCCTGCTCGGGACCAGGTAGTCGCGGGCGCCCTCGGGAGTGCTCTTCTGGAGCATGGGCGTCTCGATCTCGTTGAAGCCGTTGTCCTCCAGGTAGCGCCGGGTCGCTTTCGTTATCCGATGCCTCAGCTTCATGATTTCGTGCATGTCGTCGCGCCGCAGGTCCAGGTACCGGTAGCGCAGCCTTATCTTCTCGTCAGCGTTCGAGTCGCTCTTGATCTCGAAGGGCGGCGTCAGCGACGTGTTGAGCACCTCGATCTCACGAACGACCACCTCGACCTCGCCGGTGGGCATCGACGGGTTCTCGGTGCCCTCGGGTCGCGGGCGCACGAGGCCCTTTACCCCGAGTACGTATTCAGGCCGGACGTCCTCGGCGGTCGAGTGCGAAGCCTCGGACTCGCGAGGGTCGAAGACGACCTGCACTATCCCGGAGTCGTCCCTGAGGTCTATGAATATCAGGCCGCCGTGGTCGCGCCGCCGCGCGGCCCATCCGTTGAGCGTCACTTCCCGCCCGGCGTCCGTCGCCCTCAGCGCGCCGCAGCCGGTATCCCTTTTCAGGGAGAAAGATACTTTCAGGGGCTCGTCAGTCATCGGAGTTCCTTTTCTTTCTCAACAGCTCAATGGTCTCTGATACGGCATCTGCCACGCGAAGCGGCCACTGTTCTGAGGCGTCCAGGTCACGGACGATCACTTCGCCGCCGGAGAGCTCGTCCCCGCCGACGATCAGGACGTAGCGGGCCCCAAGTCGGGAAGCCTGCTTCATCTGGGCCTTGAGGCTGCGTCCCATGTGGTCGGCGTCCGAGGAGGCTCCGGCGCGCCGGAGCTCGCCGAGCATCCGCAGCCCGGCCTCCCTGCCGTCCTCTTCTATCGTGGCGACGAAGACGTCCAGCCTCGCCGGCTCGAAATCCTTTATGCCCGCGGCGTCGAGCGCCATCATCAGACGCTCCATGCCGAGGCTGTAGCCGACACCGGGAGTATGGTTACCGCCGAGCTCCTCGGCCAGGTAATCGTAACGGCCGCCGCCGCATACCGTGTTCTGCGCGCCGAGCCCCTCGAAGCGGAACTCGAACGCGGTCCTCACGTAATAGTCCAGGCCGCGGACCATCCGCTGGTCGAGGACGTAAGCGATTCCAAGCGTCTCAACGTGTTGCAGCACTTTATCGAAGTGCTCCCGGCAGGGCGCGCACAGGCTGTCGCCTATCAGAGGCGCGTCGGCGGTGGCCTCGCGGCAGCGCTGTTCCTTGCAGTCAAGCACCCTCAAGGGGTTCTCGGTGACCCTCTTCTGGCACTGATCGCACAGGCCCTCGGCCCCTTTGAGGAAATCCCTCAGCATCTCCACGTAGGCCGGGCGGCAGTCCGGGCAGCCGACGGAGTTCATGACAAGCTCGTAGCAGTCGAGTCCCAGTGCGCTGAAGTAGATGTCCGATATCGAGATTATCTCCGCGTCGGTGAACGGGTCCTCACTGCCGATCGCCTCGGCGCCGATCTGGTGGAACTGCCTGAGCCTTCCGGCCTGCGGGCGCTCGCGTCTGAACATCGGGCCCGAGTAACAGACCTTCTGCGGCAGCCCCTTCTCGAACAGCCCGCGCTCGAGGTAGGCGCGCATGACCGGCGCCGTGCCCTCCGGCCTCAGCGTCAGCATGTCACCGCCCCTGTCCTCGAACGTGTACATCTCCTTGCTGACGATGTCGGTGTTCTCCCCGATGGTGCGCCTGAAGAGGTCGGTGCTCTCCATCACGGGGGTGATGATGCGCCGGTACGCGTGGCGCTCCATTATCTCGAACGCGATTCTAAGCAGCTGCTCGTAGCGCTCCGAGTCCGGATATATCATGTCGTAGGTGCCCTTGGGCGCTCGGAAGGAAGGCTCCACGTCAATCCTCCAGTTCGCGCAGGTACGGGTTCCGCGCCTTTTCCCGGCCGACTGTCGTGTCCGGCCCGTGCCCCGGGTGTATCCGGGTGTCGTCATCGAGGACGAAGACCTCGCGCCTGACGGACTCCAGCAGGTCCGACAGGGAACCGCCGCTGAGGTCGGTCCTCCCTACGGAGCCCTCGAACACGAGGTCGCCACCGAAGAGGTCGTCGCCACACAGGAAGCTCATCGAACCCCTGCTGTGTCCCGGCGTCGACAGCACTTTCAGCAGGACGTCTCCCATGTGAAGGTGCTCGCCCGCGTGCAGGTACTCGACGCCGCGCGGTTTCGAGACCAGGAGGCCGCCCAGCTTCGCGCCGAGCGTCGAGCCGGTGAGCACGCCGGCGTCACCCTCGGAGATGTACACGTCCGCGTCCAGTGCGGCGGCCACCTTGCCGACGGCCCCGACGTGGTCGATGTGTCCATGGGTGCAGAGGACGCCCTTGCAGTCGAGGCCCATCGACCGGGCCGCCTCGAGTATCTTCCTGGCGTCCGAGCCGGGATCTATGATGTAGCCCTCTTTCGAGGCGGGGTCCATCACGATGTAACAGTTGGTGCCGAGCATCCCCACCTGTATTTTTCTGACTACGGGGTCGTTCATGGGTCCGGTCCTGTCGAAGCGTCTTTGAAACCTCGCAGAAGATGATAGCATTACCGGCCTCCGCCGGGCTGCCGGCCTTGGGAGCGGGCGCGGCTCAGGGGGTGTCGATCACAACGGTCACCGGGCCGCTGTTGACGAGCGCCACGTCCATCATGGCGCCGAAGACACCGGTCCGGACTATGATGCCTCTGCCGGAAATAACGTCGACGAAAGTCTCGTAGAGGCGCTCCGCTTCATCGCCGGTTGCGGCCTTCACGAACGAGGGCCGCCTGCCCTTGGTGCAATCCGCCAGCAGCGTGAACTGGCTGACGACCATCAGCTCTCCGGAGATGTCGAGCACCGAAAGGTTCATCCGGGATTCGTCGTCGGGGAATATGCGCAGGTTGAGCACTTTTTCGGAGAGCCAAGCGGCCTCGCTTTCGCTGTCACCGCCGGCCACTCCGAGCAGCACCAGCAGGCCGATACCGATGGACGACACCTCGCCGCCGTCAATAGATACTGAACAGCTGGAGACCCTCTGGACGACCGCCCTGATGAGACCCGCCCCCTATTCGCCCGCCGTCTCGGCCTCGCCGGGGGCCTCGTATACGTCGTAGACCGCGTCGACCTTCCTGAGCTCCCTGATGATCTCCTCGAGGTGCTGGCGCGACCCTATCTCGAAGAGGTAAGTGCTCCTCGCGATGTGCTGTGAGTCCGCCGAGAAGGACGCCGAGAGTATGTTCACGCCCTGGTCGCCGAGCACCGTCGTGATGTCGCGCACCAGCTTCTGCCTGTCCATCGCCTCGACCTGGAGCTCGACGACGCGTGAGGTCGGGACCCGCTCGCCCCAGCTCACTTCGATCAGCCGGTCGGCTTCGCGCAGGAGCCCCTGGACGTTTGTGCAGTCGCGGCTGTGAACGGATACGCCCCGGCCCCGCGTCACGAAACCGACGATGGGGTCACCCGGCGCCGGGTTGCAGCACTGGGCCACCGTGACGAGAGCGTTCTCCACTCCAACGACCTGGACCGCGCGGCCCGGCTCGGCCTCGCGGCGCACCACGGGCGGCCTCTCGAAAGGCTCGCCCTCCGGCACCATCTCGTCTTTCTTCTCCAGCCCGAGGTACTGGGCGACCTTGGTCGCGACCTGCTTGGCAGAGTAATGGCCCGCGCCGATCTGCCGGTAGAGGTCCTCTACCTTGTCGTAGTGGTAATCCTCGGCGACCTGGTTCAGTACTCTCGAGACCTCTTTCTTGTGGAGTGGCAGGTTCCGCTTTCGCATCGCGCGGTCGAGCATCTCCTTGCCCTCGTGCCTCTCGTCCTCGCGGCGCTCGCGGCTGAACCACTGCCTGATCTTGTTGCGCGCGCGCGTCGTCTCGACGATCCCCATCCAGTCCTGGCTCGGCCCCGGCGAACTCTTGGACGTCATGATCTCGACGATGTCCCCGTTCTGGATCTGGTATGCGAGCGGCACCATCTTCCCGTTCACCTTCGCGCCGATGCAGTGGTGGCCGACCTCGGTGTGGATGCTGTAGGCGAAGTCGATCGGCGTCGACCCGCGCGGCATCGCGAGCAGCTTGCCCGCCGGCGTGAAGGCGAAGACCTCGTCCTGGAACAGGTCGACCTTGAGCGTCTTCATGAACTCGGTCGGGTCCTGCAGCTCCTCCTGCCACTCCATCACCTGCTTGAGCCACTGGCGCCCGCCGTGCTCCCTGCGTCGCGACGTCTCCTTGTAGAGCCAGTGCGCGGCGATGCCGTACTCGGCGGTTCTATGCATCTCGGCCGTCCTGATCTGGATCTCGAGCGGCCTTCCCTCCAGGCTGATGACCACCGTGTGAAGCGAGCGGTACATGTTGAGCTTTGGCATCGCGATGTAGTCCTTGAAGCGGCCCGGGACCGGCATCCATACAGAGTGGATGACGCCCAGGGCGGCGTAGCAGTCGCGGACGTTGTCCACTATAACGCGGACCGCGGTGAGGTCCATGATCTCGTCGAACTCGACGTCGCGGTTCACCATCTTCTCGTAGATGCTGTAGAAGTGCTTGACCCGGCCCGACACGTCGGCCTTCACCTTGTGTCTCTTGAGCTGGTCCGCGATCTCGTTCTCGACCTGCTTCATGAACAGCTCGCGCTCGACCCTGCGCTCCGCGACCATCTTGCGGATCTCCTCGTAGCGCTTGGGGTAGAGCTGCTCGAAGGCGAGGTCCTCCAGGCGCCACTTCATCTGGGATATCCCGAAGCGGTGGGCCAGCGGCCCGTATATCTCGAGGGTCTCCTCGGAGATGCTGCGGATCTGGTCCGGATCGAGGGCCCAGATAGTCTGCATGTTGTGAAGGCGGTCGGAGAGCTTGATAAGAATCACGCGCACGTCGCCTGCCATTGCGATGAGCATTTTGCGCATGTTCTCCGCCTGGCGCTCCTCCCTGCTGGAGAACTTGAAGCGCTCCAGCTTGGTGACGCCGTCGGTGATGTAGGCGATCTCGTCGCCGAACTCGTCTCGTATCTCGGGAAGCGTTACGGATGTGTCCTCGATGACGTCGTGCAGCAGGGCGGCGGATATGGTGTCGACGTCGAGCTCGAGCTCGGCCAGGTTCGTCGCGACGGCGACAGGATGCGTGATGTAAGGGTCACCCGACTTCCTGAACTGTCCTTCGTGGGCCAGCTCCGCGAACTTGTACGCCTTTTCCACCTGGCGCTGGCCGCTCTTGGACAGGTGCTTCCGGGTGAGGGAAAGGAGTCTCTCAGCACCTTCCGGGGCGGATGTCATCTCTTCTTCTTCTTCTTACTTCCGCTTCCTGGTCCCTTGGTGCGCGACTTCGCCGCGCTCTTGGACGTCACCTGCTTCTGGCCGGGCTGCTTCGGTTTCGGCTTCGGTCTGGGTGCGACCGCTGCGGCCGCGCCGACCTCTGCTTCTTCGGCGGCGGGTGCGGCTTTCGGCGCCGGCGCCGGTGCTTTCTTCTGGGCGGGGACCTTGCCGGCCGCCTGCTTGCCCTGTGCCGCCTTCTTCGCGGCCGGGGTCTTCGCGCCGGCCTTCCTCGAGGCGGGCGTGGTCCCCTTGCCCTTGACGGCCTCCGGGGGCTCCGGCTCGCCGCGCGCCTCGCGAGCCTGCCTGCGCTCGACCCGGTCACGGTAGGCCTGGTACTTCGGCTCGGTCTCCTTCCACATCGCCAGTATCGGGGGAGCGAGGATGATGCTCGAGTAAGTCCCCGACACGATCCCGATGAACAGCGCGAACGCGAATGCGCCGAGGGTCTCGCCGCCGAATATGAGCAGCGAGGTTATCGGGATGAGGGTCATCAACGACGTGTTTATCGAACGGGTTATGACCTGGTTCACCGAGTCGTTTACCATCTCGGAGTAGGTCCGCTTGCTCTGCCTTGTGAGAGACTCCTCGTTCTCTTTTATCCTGTCGAAGATTATAACTGTGTCATAGAGTGAGTATCCGATGATGGTCAGAAGGGCAATGACGGTGGCAGGGGTCACCTGCCTCCCGAAGAGCGCATACACGCCGATCGTGATTATGAAGTCGTGAACGAGCTCTATGATGGCGGTCATCGCCATCTTGAACTCGAACCTGATGCTGATATAGAGGACCACCGCTATCAGGAACACGATGAGGCCGATGAGCGCCTGCCTGCTGATCTGGGCGCCCCATCCCGGCCCGACTACGAGGACCTTCACGACCGTTCCGCCCTCGTCGGTCTTGAACTGCTGCTCCAGCGCCGCCCTCTTCTCGGCCGTGAGCTTGGGCACCCTTATGACGAAGAACTCCTTGCCGGACTGTATCTGCGCGCCGCTCAGTCCCTGCTTGGCCGCCGATGCCCTTACCTGGTCTACCGTCGTGCCGGGCTTCATCTTCACGTCGAGCTCCACGCCGCCCTTGAAGTCGACGCCGAAGTTGAGCCCGCGCGTGAATAGAGCGATGATCGAAACCGCGATGAAGATGCCGGATATCCCGAACCAGATGTACTTGTGCTTGACTATCTCAATGTACGGCTTCCTGGGGAGGATCCTTCTCATGATGCCTCACCCCCGGCCGGCTTCTCCCGCCTCAGCCGAAGACCCATCACACCGGGCTTTCCCATCCATTCCCAGTTGGCGAGCAGGCCCACCAGAGGCCGGGTAAAGAAGTACGAAGTGAATACGTCGAACAGCGTCGCGAGCCCCAGCGTGAAGGCGAACCCTCGCACCGAGCCGATCGCGAACACCCAGAGGATCGCAGCAGCGCCGAACGACACCAGGTCGGCGGCGATGATAGTCCTGAAGGCGCTCTTGTAGCTCCGCTCGGCGGTGGAGCGCAGGGTCCTGCCCTGCTTCACCTCTTCCTTGAGCCTCTCGAAGTAGACGATGCTCGAGTCGGCGGCGATACCTATCGCCACGATGATTCCGGCGACGCCGGCGAGCGTGATGCTGTAAGTGCTCTGGAGCGCCGTGATCAACCCCAGGAGTAGCAGGCCGAAGACCCCCAGGCTGACGCACGCGACCACGCCGAGGGCGCGGTAGAAGAGTATGAGGAACAGCGCTACGACTGCCAGGCCGATCAGGCCGGCAACGAGGCCTTTGTTGAGGGAGTCGCGGCCCAGCGTCGCGGTGACCACTTGCTCGTTGATGAGCTTCAGCTCTATGGGCAGGGCGCCGGTGTTCAGGACGATCGCGACGTTGTTCGCTTCCTTATCGGTGAATGTGCCGGTGATCTCCCCGCTGCCGTCGGTGATGGGCTCGTTGATAGTCGGGGCGGATTCGACGACGTAGTCGAGAACTATGGCCAGCCTCTTGCCCTTGTTAGCGGTCGTCAGGTCGCTGAAGGTCTTGGTGCCGGCGCTCGTCAGCTTGAACGTGATCTTGGAGTTGCCGGAGGTGCTGTCCACTTCGACGCGCGCACTCTTTATCGCGTCGCCCGCCATTTTGGTCTCGGAGAGCTGGAGGATCTGTTTCTCTTTCTGCTCGGTAAGCGGAAGAACGATCGGCACGTTGGGCTGGAGTTGGTCCCCCGTGCTTACCTTCCAGGCGGGGTCGTTCTTGAGCGCCGGGTCTTTCAGGATGTCGGCTTCGTTCTTCTGGGCGTTGACTATCCTGAACTGGAGCTGCGCCGTCTGGCCGACTATCTGCTTGGCCCGTTCGACGTCCTTGATGCCGGGCAGCTGAACGGCAATGTCACGTCCACCCTGAGTCGTGATCTCGGGCTCCGAGACGCCCAGCTTGTCGACCCTGGCGCGGATCTTCTCGACGGCCTTGTCCAGCTTGCCGCTGTCGACAGTCTTTCCCTGGGCCTCGAACACAAGTGAGACGCCGCCCTTGAGGTCCAGGCCGAGGCTTGGTGTGAGCCCAAGCACTACGATCGGGATCCAGAAGGCGGCGATGATGACCAGTACTGCCGCTATGGAGACTATGTTCTTAGTGCTCTTCTTCATCCTTTATCGCTACCGGCGCGGGTATGATCCCCGGCCGTCGCTCTCACTCCTCTGTTTCGTCACCGTCGCCCGAAGTGTCCTCGGGCTCCACCGTCTCCTCTTCCTCCTCCTCCTCTTCCTCCGTGACCTTCTTGGACACCGCGGACTTCGAGAACGTTATGCGGACGTTATTGCCCACATCGATCTCCATGGTGTCAGCGGTGATCTTCCTGACGGTCCCGTGGACCCCGCCGATGGTGACGATCTCGTCGCCTTTCTTGATGCTACCCAGCATGTCCTCGTGCTCCGTAGCCCGCTTTCTCTGGGGCCGGATGAGGAACAGGTAGAAAACGACGAGCATTACGGCTATGAGAATGAAAAGGCCGTACTGCTGGAACGCGCTCGGCTTGGAGGCGGACGTAGGTGCGCTCTTTGTCGCGGCCAGCACCGGCAGCGCGTACGAGGCCAATCCATAAAGGAAGCCCATGTTAAGAATCCTCCCAGTTGCTTGAACAGGCAAACACCGCTCTCAGCGGCACGATTTCACATATCATAAAGGAAGCAGCACCCTTTGTCATTCAGCTGCCTCAACCGCCCGGACCTCATCGAGCAGTTCTGAAAGTGTACCACCGGCGATCGCCTTCCGGGCGCGCCTCATCAGCGAGGACACCTCGAAGAGGTTGTGCACCGTCAGCAGGTGCAGGCCGAGTATCTCTTTCGCCATCACCATATGACGAAGGTACGAGCGGGAGAAGTTCCTGCACGTGTAGCAGTCGCAGCCGGGCGCCAGCGGGCCCCGATCGTGCGCGAAAGAGGCGTTTCTCAAGTTCAGCCGCCTTCCGGAGACGAAGGCCGACGCGTTGCGGGCTATGCGGGTCGGCAGGACCGAATCGAAGAGGTCCACGCCTCTCGAGACGGCCTCGACGATGCCGGAGGGGTCTCCGACGCCCATCAGGTAGCGGGGCTTGTCCGCCGGCAGCTCGGATAAGCTCGCGTCCAGCGCGGCGAGCGTGACCTCCGAAGGCTCCCCCACGCTCAGGCCCCCGATGCCGTAGCCGTCGAATCCGAGCCCGGCGGTCATCCGCGCGCTCTCGGCACGGAGTTCCGGAATGGTACCGCCCTGGGCGATGCCGAAGAGCGCCTGGCGGCCCCCCGGATGAGAGTCCAGGCACCTTTTCGCCCATCGCGCGGTGAGCTCCATCGACGCGGCGGTCCTCTCCCTGTCGGAAGGGTAAGGGAGGCACTCGTCCAGCACCATCGCTACGTCGGCGCCGAGCCTGTACTGCTGGTCCATCGACGTCTCCGGCTCGAGGAGGACCTCCGAACCGTCCAGGGAGGCGCGGAACTTCGCACCCTCCTCGGTGATCCTCACGTCCTTACCCAGGGAGAGGACCTGGTATCCGCCGGAGTCGGTCAGTATCGCCCCGTCCCAGTGCATGAAGGAGTGAAGGCCCCCGGCCTCCTCGATGACGTCGACGCCGGGCCTGAGAGCCAGGTGGTAGGCGTTGGCGAGGACCATCTCGAAGCCCAGGTCTTTCACCTCGTCGGGACGCATGGCTTTTACACTCGCGTTCGTCCCTACCGGCATGAACGCCGGCGTCTTCACTTCGCCGTGCGGCGTGTGGAAGACGCCGGACCTCGCCTCACCGTCCTGATCGGCTATCGTAAATCCAAATTCCATGGGCCTAGGGTAGCAGGTTTGGTTGCAATGTGATCTGAGGTTCAAGCAGGTGGTGCTTTAGCCGGAATGTGTTCTGAGTTTTCAGGGCCGGTCGTGAACCGGGGGGCTGAACTTCGGGGCTCACGCTACACATAAGGCTTTCCAAAAGTTCATAGGTTCACCCAGACTCCCCTGACTCACCACTCCAAGACTTGCGGGAATAACATCTGTTCGACTGTGAAAAGACAGAAGCTGATAAGAGTCGGGCGATGTCTCACCGCTGATAACTGTTCAAGAG
>Ga0209539_1000024_pt1 | contig 84806 bp, 85 predicted proteins | sample BarGraNGADG00312_2_FD_184499 | JGI IMG/M metagenome (GOLD analysis project Ga0209539, IMG submission 184499) | Arctic peat soil microbial communities from Barrow, Alaska - Barrow Graham LP Ref core NGADG0011-312 (SPAdes) (version 2) | ecosystem: Environmental > Terrestrial > Soil > Wetlands >...
GCTCGTGACGGACCTCATAAAAGGCAAGGACCTGGCCGACGCGCAGCAGACGCTCGACTACTGCGAGAAGGGCGCCGCGCACATCGTGTCCAAGGTACTGAACTCCGCAGCCGCAAACGCGGAGAACAACCACGGGCTGAGCATCGACTCGCTCTACGTCCTGAACGCATATGTCGACGAGGGCCCGACGCTCAAGAGGTTCAGGCCGCGGGCGATGGGCCGCGCGACGAGGATAAACAAGAGGACGAGCCACATCACGGTGGTGCTCGAGGAGAGGGAGCCCGAGAAGGTCAAGCCGAGGCGCTTCCGCAGGCCGATGGGCAAGGGCGCGCTGCGCAAGGCGGCAGAGAAGGCCGCCGCGGCCGAAGAGGCCGAGAAGGAAGCCGCGCAGGCCGAGGAAGAGCTCACCGAGGCGGAAGAGCTGGAGGGAGTCTCGAGGGACCTCGAGGAGCCGGAAGAGCTCATCGAAGAGGAGACTGAAGAGGCTGAGGTCGAGGAGGCGGAAGCCGAAGTGGAGGCGGAGGAGAAGGTCGAAGAGGTCGAGGGCGAAGAGGAGCCCGCCGGGGGCGAGCCCGAGGACGCGGCGGGCGAGAGCTCGGATTCGAAGAAACCGGCCGAAGACGCCGGGACTGGAGAGGAATAACTTTGGGACAGAAGGTCCATCCTTACGGCCTCAGGCTGGGAATAATAAATAACTGGAAGTCGCGTTGGATCGCCGACAAGGAGTACGCGCAGTTCGTCCAGGAGGACATAGCGATACGCAACTACCTGACGGACAGGCTGCAGAACGCGGCTGTATCGAGCGTCGAGATAGAGCGCAAGGCCAAAGAGATAATCATCGATATCCACACCGCGAGGCCCGGCATCGTCATCGGACGGAAGGGCAGCGAGGTGGACAAGATACGCGACGACCTCGTGAAGAGGTTCGACAAGCGTTACACCGTCAACATCAACATCATCGAGGTGCCCCTCCCGGACCTCGACGCCATGCTCGTGGCCCGCAATATCGCGGACCAGATATCGGGCAGGGTCTCCTTCCGCAGGGCGATGAAGAAGGCCGTGGGCAACACGATGAGGCTGGGCGCGCTGGGCATCAAGGTGCAGTGCAGCGGAAGGCTGGGCGGCGCGGAGATGGCCAGGAGAGAGTGGTACCGAGAGGGTCGCGTGCCGCTTCACACTCTGAGGGCGGACGTGGACTACGGCTTCGTCGAGGCCAAGACGACCTTCGGCCGCATCGGCGTGAAGGTCTGGATCTACAAGGGTGACATCATGGGCAGGCGCGAGGAAGAGAGGTCGATGCCGACCTCACTCGGCTCGGCCCGTCCGTCGAGGCCAAGGCAAGGCGAGCGTGACCGCAGGCCGGGTGCCGCACCCAAGGGGTCCGCGCCGGCGATGATGCCCAAAGCCGAGCCGGCGATCGCACCCGTGGTAGAGGCTGAGGCGGCCGAGGCCGCCGTCGAGGAAGCCATCGTAGAAGAGGTCGTCGAGGCCGTCGAAGAGGCCATCGAGGAAGCCGTGGAAGAGGCGACCGAGGAAGCCGTCGAGGAGGCCGTCGAGGAAGCGGTCGAAGAGGCGGTCGAAGAGGCCGTCGAGGAAGCGGTCGAAGAGGCAGTAGAAGAAGCGGTAGAAGAAGCGGTCGAGGAAGAGATTGAAGAGGCGATAGAGGAATCGGCCGAAGAGGCCGGGGCCAAAGCCGCCGTTGAGGTTCCGGAGGAAGGGAAAGAGTAGATGCTCCAACCCAAGAGACCGCCGCACAGAAAAGTGCAGAGAGGCCGCCTGAAGGGCAAGGCCAAGGGCGGCACGAGGGTCAGCTTCGGTGACTACGGGCTCCAGGCGCTCGAGCCGGGCTGGATAACCGCCAGGCAGATCGAGGCGGCCAGGGTCGCGATGACAAGGCATATCAAGAGGAGCGGAAAGGTCTGGATAAACCTCTTTCCGTACAAGCCCATATCGAAGAAGCCGGCCGAGACCAGGATGGGAAGCGGCAAGGGCAACCCCGAGTACTGGGTGGCCCCGGTCAAGCCCGGAAGGGTCATGTTCGAGCTGGCGGGCGTGAGCGAGCCGATAGCGCGGGAAGCGATCAGGCTTGCCGGACACAAGCTGCCGATCAAGTGCCGTTTCGTGAAGAGGGAGGAGTAGGGGGAGACCCCTCTTCATAGGGGATGTGATCAGTGATGATAAAAGCTACAGAGCTCAGGTTGATGTCGGAAGAGGAGCTTGAGTACAGGCTCAAGGAACTCAAGGAGGAGCTGTTCAACCTCCGGTTCCAGCACGCCACGGGGCAGCTGGACAACCCGATGAAACTGAAGGAGACGAGGCGGGACATAGCTCGGGTCTGCACGGTCATGACCGAGCGGGAGTACGCTATCCACGCCGAGGCTTTCGAGGAAGCGATAAGGGCGCCGCGCGAGACGATCGAGGAGCCCGAGGAGCTGGTCGAGGCCGAGACGGAAGCGGAGCTCATCGAGGACGCCGAGGAGCGCTTCGAGGAAGCTGAGATGCCCGTCGAGTCCGAGGAGCAGCTTGAGGAAGAGGTTGAAGAGGAGCTCAAAGACCTGTAAGAGGGTCTGAACAGGAAGGCGCATGAGCACAAAGAGAGGGCACAGAAAAGTAAGGACCGGGAAGGTTGTCTCGGACGCGATGGACAAGACGATCGTCGTCGCCGTCGAGACGCTCGTCCGGCACCCGCTTTACGGGAAGACCATGAAGCGCACGACGAAGCTGTACGCGCACGACGAGGAGAACGAGTGCGGGGTCGGCGACGTGGTGGAGGTCATGGAGACCAGGCCGCTCTCGAAGACGAAGCGCTGGAGACTGACGAAGGTCCTGGAGAAAGCACGCTAGACCGGTGGACTTGCCATGATACAGCAGGAAACGAGATGCAGAGTAGCCGATAACACCGGCGCACGCGAGGTACTGATAATCAAGGTCCTCGGTGGGTCCGGGCGCCGCTACGCCTCGATAGGGGACATCGTGGTGGGCACCGTGAAAGAGGCGATACCCGGCTCGGCCGTGAAGAAGGGCGAGGTCGTCAAGGCGGTAGTGGTACGCACCAAGAAAGAGAAGCGCAGGCCTGACGGCACCTACATCAAGTTCGACGAGAACGCAGTGGTGCTGATAGACGGCGCGATGAACCCGAGGGGCACGAGGATATTCGGCCCCGTCGCACGCGAGCTGAGGCAGAAGAACTTCATGAAGATAATCAGCCTCTCGCCGGAGGTGCTCTAGAAGACTATGGGCGGTATGCACGTGAAGAAGGGCGACACGGTCGTCGTCCTCAAGGGAAAAGATAAGGACAAGCAGGGCAAGATCCTCAAGGTCGACCCCGAGCGGCAGCGCGTCGTGGTCGAAGGGATTGCAAGGGCGAAGAAGCACGTAAGGCCGAGCCAGAGCAACCCGCAGGGAGGCGTGGTCGACTGGGAGATGCCCATCGACGCCTCGAACGTGATGCTGATCTGCCCGGGATGCGGGCGGGCGACGAGGACGAACAAGGTGCACGGCATGGGCAAGGCCCCGATGAGGGTCTGCAAGAAGTGCGGCCGGGAGATGTGATGGCAGGCGACAACGACACTTACACACCGAGGCTGAGGGAGCACTACGAGGATGACATCATCCCCGAGCTGGCCGAGCAGTTCTCCTACAAGAACAAGATGCAGGTCCCGCGCCTCAGGAAGATAGTCGTGAACATGGGCGTGGGCGAGGGCACCACCAACGTGAAGTCGGTCGACGCCGCGGCGAAGGACCTGGCGATAATAACGGGCCAGAAGGCGCAGATCATCAAGGCGCGCAGGTCTGTCGCGGGCTTCAAGCTGAGGGCCGGGATGACGGTCGGCTGCAAGGTGACCCTGCGCGGAGACAGGATGTACGAGTTCCTCGACAGGCTTCTCTCGATAGCGCTGCCGAGGGTAAGGGACTTCCGGGGGCTGTCGAGGGACTCCTTCGACAGCAACGGCAACTACTCGATGGGAATCGAGGAGCAGCTGATATTCCCGGAGATCTCCTATGACGAGATCGACAAGGTACGCGGGATGGACGTGACGGTTGTCACTTCGGCCGTGAATGACGAGGAAGGGGAGGCCCTGCTCGAGGAGCTGGGGTTCCCGTTCAAAGCGCGATAAAGGGGAGGCCGCTTGGCGAAGAAGGCGCTTCGGGAGAAACAACAGAGGACTCCTAAGTACCCGACCAGGGGATACAACCGGTGCAAGCGGTGCGGCCGCCCGCGCGGCTACTACCGCAAGTTCCAGCTGTGCAGGATCTGCCTCAGGGAACTGGCCCACAAGGGCGAGCTCCCGGGGGTCACCAAGTCGAGTTGGTGAGAGGGGATTAACAGATGACAATGACCGACCCTATAGCCGACATGCTGACGCGCATCCGCAACGCGAGCAGGGCGAAGCTCGATGTTGTCGAGATACCGTCCTCGAACGTGAAGAAGGACATAGCCCGCATCCTGCTGCGTGAGGGGTACATAAAGAGGTTCGAGGTCACGACCAAGGATAAGTTCGAGAGCATCGTCGTCACCCTGAGGTACGGGCCGAACCGCGAGGCGAACATAACCGGGATCAAGAGGATCAGCACGCCGGGGCTGAGGGTGTACGCGAAGAAGGACGTGATGCCGAGGGTGCTCGGCGGCCTGGGGATCGCGATACTCTCCACCTCGAAAGGCGTGATGACTGAGAAGGAGGCGAAGGCGACAGGCGTCGGGGGAGAAGTCCTCTGCTTCGTCTGGTAGCCGGATAAGATGTCACGGGTAGGCAGGAGTCCAATTGAGGTCCCGGCCAGCGCGACGGTCACCATCGATGACCGCCTGGTCACGGTGAAGGGGCCGAAGGGCGAGCTTAAACAATCCATATCTGACAGGGTCGAGGTGGTCCGCGAAGGGTCGCTGCTGATCGTCACGCGCAAGACCGACGAGCCGTACGACCGGTCGGTTCACGGCCTCACCCGCAGCCTGATCAACAACATGGTGCTGGGCGTCACCCAGGGCTACGAGAAGGTCCTCGAGATACAGGGCGTCGGCTACCGCGCGGCGTTGAAGGGCAAGGACCTGGAGCTGCAGCTCGGGTACTCGAACCCCAGGCACTACGCGGCGCCGGACGGCGTGGAGTTCGAGTTGCCGGTCCCGACCAGGATCATAATCAAGGGTTACGACAAGCAGAAGGTCGGGCAGGTCGCCGCGGACATAAGGTCCATGCGCAAGCCGGACCCGTACAAGGGCAAAGGTATCCGGTACCGCGACGAGGTCGTACGCCGGAAGGTCGGGAAGGCGATCAAGTGAGCACTCTGAAAACACGCAACAACAGCACCGGCAGGTCGAGGCGGCGCAAGAGCGTACGCAAGAACCTCTCGGGCACGGGCGAGCGCCCCAGGCTGTCCGTCTTCAGGGGCAACAAGAACATGTCCTGCCAGATAATCGACGACGACTCAGGTGTGACCATCGCCTCGGCCTCGTCGCTCGAGAAGCAGTTCGTGAGCGTCAAGGTATCGAAGACCGAGATGGCCGCGCTGCTCGGCAAGGAGATAGCGTCGCGCGGCACCTCCAAGGGCGTGACGACGGTCGTCTTCGACAGGGGCGGATACAAGTATCACGGGAGAGTGAAAGCTCTGGCCGACGCGGCCAGGGAGAACGGGCTCGTATTCTAGGAGGCTGACAAAGTGGTGGCGGACGCCGAAGTCCTCGCATATGAGGAGTTCCAGGAGCAGGTAGTGAACATCAACAGGGTGGCGAAGGTCGTCAAGGGCGGCCGGCGCTTCTCGTTCACCGCGCTGGTCGTAGTCGGCGACGGCCACGGCCGTGTCGGGATCGGATACGGAAAGGCGCGCGAAGTGCCGCTCGCGATAGAGAAGGGCGCCCAGAAGGCAAGGAAGGACCTCGTGACCATCCCGATGGTGGAGGGGACCATACCTCACCAGATAGAGGGAAAGTTCGGGGCCGCCCGCGTCCTTCTGAAGCCCGCCGCCCCCGGCACCGGCATCATCGCCGGCGGGGCCGTGCGGCCTGTGATGGAGCTTGCGGGGATAAAGGACGTCCTGGCCAAGAGCCTCGGCTCCGACAACCCGCTGAACGTCATCAAGGCGACCATGCAAGGACTGCGCGAACTGCGGAGCGCGGCCCAGGTCGCGAAGATGAGAGGCAAGACCGTCGAGCAGATCTACAAAGGGGAGGCCCGCAGTTGAGTGACAAAGTGAAGGTCACCCTGAGAAGGGGCCTCGTCGGCAGGCCCCGGGACCAGCGCGGGACCGTCCAGGCGCTCGGCCTCAAGAGGATAGGACACTCGGTCATCAAGGAAGACAGGCCGGAGATCAGGGGAATGATATTCAAGGTCAAGCACCTGGTCGAGGTCGAGGAGATGCCCGAGGACAAGAAGAAGCAGACCAAAGGCGAGGGGCGATAGATGGACGAGGGACTTCGCCTGCACAACCTGAAGCCGGCACCCGGCTCGCGCAAGAAACGCAAGCGCGTGGGCAGGGGCATGGGCTCCGGCGGAAACAAGACGGCGGGACGCGGACAGAAGGGCCAGAAGTCGAGGTCCGGCTTCGTGCACAAGAGAGGGTTCGAGGGCGGCCAGATGCCCCTCGTTCGAAGGGTGCCCAAGCTCGGCGGCTTCAAGCCCAGGACGCGAAAAGTGTACCAGGTGGTCAACGTTCGCGACTTCGATCGCTTCGAGGCCGCATCGACAGTCGACCCGGTCGCCATGGCCGCGTCGGGCCTGGTCAAGAAGGACAGCCTGCCGATCAAGGTCCTCGGGGACGGTGAGATCGCGGTCTCGCTGACGGTGAAGGCGCAGGCGTTCACCGCGAGCGCGAAGGCCAAGATCGAGGCGGCGGGCGGCAGCGCAGAGGTGATATAGCGTTGCGGATATTCTCAGGGTTCCGGGACGCTTTCAAGATCCCGGACTTGAGGAAGAAGATCCTCTTTACTTTCATGATCCTTGCCATCTACAGGATCGGGTGCTACATCCCGTCCCCCGGCGTGGACGTGAAAGCCCTCGGAGCGCAAGTCAGCGGGCAGCCGCTGCTCAAGTTCCTCAACATCTTCGCCGGCGGCGGGCTGCAGAGGATGGCCCTGTTCGGCCTGGGCATCATGCCCTACATCACCGCGTCGATCATCATGGAGCTCCTCTCGGCCGTAATCCCCAAGATCAAGGAGTGGCACGAGCAGGGCGAGATCGGCCGCAAGAAGATAACCCAGATAACCCGCTACATGACCCTGGTGCTGGCCACCATGGAGTCGGCCGGGTTCATCGTCTCGATCCACGCGCAGAAGCAGTCGATCCTGCCGAAGCTCACCATCCAGAGCGCCGCTCTCATCGTCATCACGATGGTCGCGGGCATGGCGCTCCTGATGTGGCTGGGCGAGCTGATCACCGAGCGCGGGGTCGGCAACGGCATGTCCATCCTGATCTTCACGAGCATCATCGCCGCGATGCCGACCGAAGTCGTCAACATGGTGAAGGCGGCCGGGCAGTCGAGCCCGGTGTGGCTGGTGGCCATCGCGGTCCTCGCGATAGCGATCGTGGTCGGCGTCATCTTCATTGAGAAGGGCGAGCGCCGAATACCGGTGCAGTACGCCAAGCAGGTGCGCGGGCGGAGGATGTACTCGGGCGCCAGTACGTACATCCCTGTCAAAGTGAACACGGCCGGCGTCATCCCGATCATCTTCGCGTCGTCCGTGATCTTCTTCCCGGCGATAATCGCTTCGTTCTTCCCCAGCTTCAAGGGTTTCGCGAACCTGTTCACGCAGGGTTCTGTCGTATATTTCGTCGTCTACACCGGGCTGATCGTCTTCTTCGCCTACTTCTACACGGCCATCATCTTCGACCCGTTCGAGCTGGCCGACAACCTGAAGAAGTATGGCGGGTTCATACCGGGGATCAGGCCGGGCATGCCGACGGTGAACTATGTCTCGAAGGTGGTCAACCGCATCAACCTGCCGGGGTCCATCTATATAGCTATCATCGCGTTGATACCTGCGTTCTTCTTCGTGAAGTTCGGTGTCGGGCAGGTGCCCATCGGTGGCGCCGCGGTCATCATCATCGTCGGCGTCGCGCTCGAGACGATGACGCAGATCGAGGCGCAGATGCAGATGCGCCACTATGAAGGGTTCCTGAAGAAATAATGGACCTCGTGCTGCTGGGCCCGCCGGGAGCGGGAAAAGGGACACAGGCCGAGAGGCTCGTCGAGCGTTACTCGTGGCCCCAGATCTCGACCGGCGACATGTTCCGCGAGGCGCTCGGAAAGGGCACCCCGCTGGGGCTGGAGGCCAAGGGCTACATGGACACCGGGAAGCTCGTCCCGGACGACGTGGTCGAGAGGATGGTCGCGGAGAGGTTGTCCAGGGACGACTGCAGGGATGGCTTCATACTCGACGGCTTTCCGAGGAGCGTTCACCAGGCGGAGGCGCTGGACTCCTACCTGGAAGGCAGGGGAAGGGCGATCGAACTGGTGGTCAACATCGCGGTCGACGAGGACCTGCTGGTGGAAAGGCTGACGGCGCGGAGGATGTGCCGCGACTGCGGGGACATCCACAACCTCGTGTTCACGCCGCCGAAGGTCGCGGAGCAGTGCGACAGCTGCGGAGGCGAGCTCTACCAGCGCGGTGACGACAAGGAAGAGACGGTCAGGGCGAGGCTCGAGGTGTACAAGAGCCAGACCGAGCCGGTCATCGGCTACTTCGAGCCGTCGGGCAAGCTGGTGACTGTCGACGGCGCGGAGAAGCCGGACGAGGTGTTCAAGAACGTCGTCGATGCGATCGAGCACGTGGGGCCATAGCCGATGATAGTACTCAAGTCGCGCGACGAGATAGCGAAGATGCGCCGGGCCGGCCACCTTGTAGCGAAGGTGCTCGACGCGGTCGTCAAGGCGGCGGACGTCGGTGTGACGACTTACGACCTGGACGTGATAGCCGAGCGGATAATCACTGAGGCGGGCGCGAAGCCGGCCTTCAAGGGTTACCAGCCCGACTTCATCTCGTGCGGGCCGTATCCCGCAACGCTGTGCACGTCCGTCAACGACGAGGTGGTCCACGGCATACCGACGGACCGTGTGCTGATGGACGGAGACCTGCTCTCGATCGACACGGGAGTGGAGATGGCCGGGTACTTCGGTGACGCGGCGGTGTCGCTCGTCGTCGGCAGGAACGCGCCAGAGGCGAGGAAGCTCGCCTCAACGGCGAGCCGCGCGCTCGAGAATGCGATAACCGCGTGCGTGGCGGGCAACCACCTGTCGGACGTGTCGTACGCGATACAGACGACGGCCGAGGCGGAAGGATACTCCGTGGTGAGGCGGTTCGTCGGCCACGGGATCGGGACGAAGATGCACGAGGACCCGCCGGTGCCCAACTACGGGCGTCCGGGCAGCGGGCCGGTGCTGAAACCGGGCATGGTTTTGGCGATCGAGCCCATGGTGAACATGGGGTCATTTGAGGTCGAGGCGTCGCCGGATTGCTGGGAGGTGCGCACCAAGGACGGAAGCCTGTCCGCGCACTTCGAGCACACGGTGGCGGTCACCGAGGGTGGCCCGGAGATACTGACAGCGGGCAATGGATTGAGCTGAAGGGTGGAAAAAAGGCCCCTGATTGAGTAGAATCAGTTCTTTGCACGCATTCCGGGGGGACGCAGTAAGGCTTGGTACCCAAAGACGAAGCGATCGAGGTCGAAGGAACAGTACTTGAACCGCTGCCCAACGCCATGTTCAGGGTGGAGTTGGACAACGGGCACAAGGTGCTCGCCCACATCTCTGGCAAGATGAGGATGCACTACATCCGCATACTTCCGGGCGACAGGGTGCTCGTCGAGCTCTCGCCGTACGACCTGTCGCGGGGCAGGATAACGTACCGTTACAAGTAGAGGATCCGAAGATGAAAGTCAGACCATCGGTCAAGAAGATGTGCGACAAGTGCAAGATGATAAGGCGCAACGGCAGGGTCATGGTCATATGCCAGAACCCGCGCCACAAGCAGCGCCAGGGCAAGTAGCGGAGGTAATGACTTGGCCAGAATAGCCGGAGTAGACCTTCCCAGGGACAAGCATGCGGTCGTGGCGCTCACCTACATATACGGGATCGGGCAGACGCGGGCGAAGAAGACCTGCGAGGGCGCCGACGTAAAGACCGACACCAAGGTGCGCGACCTCACCGACGAGGAAGTCATCAGGCTCAGGGAGTTCATAGACCAGAACTACATGATAGAGGGAGACCTGCGCAGGGAGCGCGCCCAGAACGTGAAGCGCCTGATGGAGATCGGGTGCTACCGCGGGCTGCGCCACCGCCGCGGGCTGCCCGTCAACGGCCAGCGGACTCACACCAACGCGCGGACCCGCAAGGGCCCGAGGCCGCAGGTCGGCATCAAGAAGAAGCAGAGACAGCAGCAGGCGGGAAGGTAAAGGGGGAGTAAGTTGCCGAGACCTTCCAAGGGCAGGGCGCGAGGCCGCAAGAAGCCCAAGAAGAACGTGCCGCAGGGCATAGCCCACATCAAGGCCACGTTCAACAACACGATAATCAACATCACCGACATGGAGGGCAACACCATAGCCTGGTCGAGCGCGGGCAGCATCGGCATGAAGGGGTCGCGCAAGAGCACCCCTTACGCCGCGCAGATCTGCGCGGAGGCCGTCGCCAAGCAGGCGACAGAGAACGGCGTGCGCAAAGTCGAGGTGAGGGTGAAGGGCCCCGGTTCCGGCAGGGAGACGGCCATCAGGACGCTCCAGGCGAACGGGATCGAAGTAGGGTCCATAAAGGACGTCACACCGGTGCCGCACAACGGGTGCCGGCAGAAGAAGAAGAGAAGAGTCTAGGGCCTTACTGAAAGCAAGGCCGAGGGAGCAGGTATGGCGAGATATACAGGGCCGGTCTGCAGGCAGTGCCGCAGGGAGCGGACGAAACTGTTCATAAAGGGTGACAGGTGTGCCACCGACCGCTGCGCGGTCGAGCGAAGGGCGTACCCGCCCGGCCAGCACGGCCGCAGGAGGGTCAAGGAGACCGACTACCTCATGCAGCTGCGCGAGAAGCAAAAGGCACGCCGCGTATACGGCATCATGGAGAAACAGTTCCGAAGCTACTACGAGCAGGCGATCCGGGAGAAAGGCCGTACAGGTGAGAACCTCCTGAGGATACTGGAGAGCCGGCTGGACAACGTCGTGTACCGCGCGGGCCTTGCGTCCGGGCGCAAGCAGGCGAGGCAGCTGGTGACGCACGGTCACATCACGGTGAACGGGCGGAAGGTGGACATAGCGTCCTTCCAGGTGAAACCGGGAATGGTCATCGGCGTCAAAGAGAAGAGCCGCGAGCTGGACGTAATCAAGGGCTCGATGCAGAACTTCGTGCGCGAACAGGCCGTGTGGATGGAGGTCGACCGGAAGAAGCTCGAGGCGACCATCATCGAGAGGCCGACGCCCGAGAACCTCGACGTCCCGATCCGCGACGACCTCATCGTGGAACTCTACTCCAGGTAAAAGAAGAGAAAATCATTTACGGAGGTTGATAATTTGCTAGGTATACAGAAGCCCCAGATCAAGGTTCTGGAGGCGGGAGACAGGGAGGGCGTCTTCGTCATCGAGCCGCTCGAGCGCGGGCTCGGGCATACGCTCGGCAACTGCATGAGGCGCATACTGCTTTCCTCCATCCCCGGGGCCGCCGTGACCTCCGTTCGCATAATCGGCGTACAGCACGATTATTCGTCCATCGAGGGCGTGCGCGAGGACACGATAGAGATCCTGCTCAACGTGAAAGAGCTGGTCCTGGAGCTCGACGGCGACGAGCCGGCGAAGGTGAAGATAAAAGCCACCAAGCCCGGCGAGGTGACTGCCGCCGACATCGAGACCCCGTCAAACGTCGAGGTCATCAACCCGGAGCAGCACATCGCGACGCTCACCAAGAAGGGCAAGCTCGAGATGGAGATGGCGGTCGAGAAGGGCCGCGGTTACGCGTCGGCGGAGGACAACGAGAAGGAAGGGGAGCCGATCGGGGTCATCCCCGTGGACTCGATCTTCTCGCCGATGTCGAGCGTCACCTTCAAGGTGGAGAACACCCGCGTCGGGCAGCGGACCGACTTCGACAAGCTGACGCTGATCATCAACACCGACGGCAGCATCAACCCCGAGGAAGCGGTCAGCATCGGCGCCAACATCCTCATCGAGCACATCAGCCTGCTTTCCGACCTCTCGGAGCGCGCAGCGGGCGAGGTCTTCGAGCCGACCGAGACGACCCCCGCGGCGGGGCTGGACGCGAGCATCAGCGAGCTCGAGCTCAACGTCCGCGCCTACAACTGCCTGCAGCGGGCGAAGATAGAGACGCTGGGCGATCTGGTCAGCCACACGGAGGACGACCTCCTGGGCATAAGGAACCTCGGCGCCAAGACGGTAGAGTTGATCAAGGAGAAGCTCGCGGCGCGCGGGCTCTCGCTGAAGCAGGAGTAAGGGGAACTTAAGTGAAACCGAAGAAAGGACCGCGGCTTGGAGGGAGCGCGTCGCATCAGAAGGCGATACTCTCGAACCTCGCGCGCGAAGTCATAATCCACGGAAGGATAACCACGACCGAGACCAGGGCGAAGATGGCGAAGCCGCTGGTGGACAGGATGGTCACCTACGGCAAGAAGGGCGACGTTCACTCCAGGAGGCTCGCGCTCCGCGTCATCAACGACCGGGACGTCGTACACAGGCTGTTCGCCGAAGTCGCGCCTCGCTACGAGGCCAGGGAAGGCGGATACACCCGCATCCTGAAGCTCGGGCCGCGCCAGGGCGACAACGCCGAGATGGTGATACTGGAACTGGTGTAGGCAAAAGAGAAAAACAAAAGGGCGAGCATCGAGCTCGCCCTTTTTTCGTTGTCTCTGTTTCCAGGTCTTTCAGACCAGCTTGTCGAGCCTCTTGACCTCAAACGCCCGCACGATGTCGGTGATGCCGTGGAGCATCGCCCAGATGCCACCGAACACGATGAGCGTGTACCCCTTGATGGCGAGGAACTGCCCCGAGGTCCAGAACGCGATGCCGACCATCAGGATGCCGGCGACCAGGTTGAACCACCACAGCGAGTTCTCGTCTTTCATTGTGAAGGATTCTATGATCCAGAAGATTCCGACGAGGAGGAAGATGAATCCCAGCATGTCGGCCACCGCGGCGAAGGTGTTCTTCGGATAAGCAAGCGCCACGATGCCGGCGATCACGAAGAGTATACCGAAAACGATCCACAACCACTTCCACTTTTCCGCGAGCGCCGCGATGAAGAAATCCTGAAGACCGGCGAACAGCACGATCAGTCCGATGATGATGCCTACCGTCGTCAGCGACGTGGTGTTGAACTGCAGGATGACCAGCGAGATGATGACCCACGCGATCCCGATCACGAGCCAGACCCACTACAGCTTCTGGACTGACATCGCCGCATGCTTCACGTCAGCGTCAGATTCCATACCCCCTCCTTTTCTTTCTTCCTTCTTCCATCTACTGCTTGTATTCTTAAAGAGTATCCGCGCTCCGTTGAATCCGTCAAATCGGTTGGAACCCGGGGATCGCAGTAGACCGGGTCCGAGCTCGCAAGGATAGACAATAAGGCAACGATAACTCTGAGACCAGAAAAGCTCTATCGAGGAGAGTGCCTCCGCGGCTCCACCCCGGGGAAATATCCGACACGACTCATCGGCCTGACAGCCGATTGTCGGTCAGCGTTTGCGGAGGGCGGGAAGCGCCAGCAGCTCCAGCAGCGTCGCGAGACGCCAGCGCCAGGGCACCCTGTAGAGGGCGATCTCGCGGGAGTTGAACGCGTACAGAGCGGTGGCCAGGGGGAAGCGCGAGGTCAGTATCTGCCTGAGCGCGTCACGTTCGATCGAGATGGCGCGCGGCCTGCCGCCGAACTTCTTCGCGAGCTCAGTCGCCGCGTGACCGAGACCATCTCCCGACAGGTCGGCATCCTCGTCGCCGATGGCGTCGAGCGAGGTCAGCACGCGTACGTTGCCGTCACGGTAGCCGAGCGCGACCGAGGTGTGCGCGCGCCAGCGGTCGGTGAAGGCGAGCAGGAGCATGGTGTCGTCCGGTACGTACGCCCTGAGCGCGAGCTCCATGAACCTGAACGGCGGCAACGGCAGCCGACGGGGGCCTTCAGGCCACGTGAATATCGTCTTTCGCCACTCGGCGGCGGCGGCGAGGACGACCTTCCACCAGCCGGCGAAATAATCCGCCCGGTAATCGATAGTGCGCCCTGCCCGCGACAGGATTCGGCGCAGTGCGGTCTCTTCGACGGCGATCACGAGATCGTAGCCGGTCTCCGCGGCAAGGGCGTCGAGCCTGGAGACGCCGCGGAACGGGACACGCACTTCTCGCTTTTCGCCGAGGTCGATCGACTTCAGGCAGGTAAGCCCGCGGTATACGACCAGCAGAGTCCTGCCTTTTCCTTCCGGCGCCAGGAGGTCGCCGAAGTCGGTCAGGGTCGCCATCAGGCGGTCCCAGTTATCGCCGCCGAGGTCAACGACCTGGATGTCATGCGCCAGCATCGTGACCCCCCGGCTCGAGAAGCCTTATCGACCATGGCTCTAGAGTGACCTGGACCGAAGTGCCTGTACCCAGCAGCGAGCTGTTCCCGGCGTCGCGCAGGCTGCCCGCCGGGCAGTGCTCGATCGTGGTCTCGAGAGTCTCGTCAGTCGGGTTCGCGACGAAGACGATGGTCCTGCCGCCGCCCTCGAGGATGGATACGTCTACCCGCGGGTCGGCGGGGACGTAGCCGGGCTCGATGCCGGCCGACCGTATCAGAGTGTCCGCGAGCGGCACGAAAGGCGCCGCGTCCTCGGGCGTGACGACCCTGCCGGGTATCAGGCCGAGGTGAACCAGCTTCCCATTGCCGACCGGCTGAGTGTACATCAGCGAGCCGCCATTCCCGGCCTCGCCGTCCTCGAAAGCGAGGACCTCTTCGACCTCGACCCCGAAGGCGGTCGCGCCCTCTATGGTCGAGGACGAGGGCCGGCGCATGTGCCCGGCGAGCGTCTCGCATCTATTCATCGACGAGTCCAGCTCCGGCACCCGTGGCCCGACGATGACAGTGCCGCCACCCTCGGCGAAGGTCAGCAGTCTCTCCTGAAGCGCGGAGTCCATGAACTCGAAGGTCGGCGCGATTACCAGCCGGTATCCGTCGAACATATCGGGCCCGCACTGCGAGTCGCCGATCCCGAACTGTGCGCCGGCTGATGACAGGACCCGGTACCAGAAGTTGAAGAGGCTCGTGTAGCGCGCACCCACCGGATCGGAGAGACCGTGTTTCTCGTTCGAGGCCCACAGGTCGGGCGAAGCCCAGCCGCCGAACTCGCCGATGATGGTCGAGTTCCCGATCGGTACGATCGAGCCGGCCAGCATCCGCTCGTAGTCGCGAACCGACAGCAGCAGGACCTCTCGTGCCGGCTTCATGTCTTCGAGCCCGAGCCGCTTCACATCCCCGAGGAACTTCGTGTAGAAGTCGTACCGGTCGTCTCGCAGCTGACCGTCACGCGTTACGGGCGACCCGTACCAGCGCTCGCGCTCCACGATCATGTAGAAGTTGATACCCTTCACGCCGTGCATGACCGTCGCCCAGGTCGTGAACTTCTGGTCGTCGAGGCCGAGCGGCAGCCCGTAGTAGACGCTCCCCGAGGAGAACTCCGCGAGGTGCGGCAGCCGGCTGACCGTCGACGTGTATTTCATCCCTCGCCGGATCGTCTGATACATCTCGCGGGTGGGGTAGGCGTCAACGGCCTGCCAGTCGAGGAACGACTCCGCACCGGGCGTGTCGAGCGGTGTCATCGGGAAAGTGACCGGGTAGTTGTGGAACAGAGGCACTTTGTTACCGAAAGACTCCGAGAGGATCCCCGCGATGCTCCGCAGCGACTGGTGAACGTAGTGCTCCCCGAACTCGAACCAGTCCAGGTGGAAGCGCAGTTGCCCGGTGGAAGAGCAGTTGAAGCTCGTCGGCGGCTCGACCAGGTCGAAGGTCCGATAGTCGGAGTGGCAGGCCTCGTTCATCGCATCGATCGTGCCGTACCTGTCCTCGAGCCACTGCCGGTAGAGGCGCACCGACGGCTCGGAGTAGTCGGCGTCGAACGGGTGCGTCCGCCCGAACTTCGCGCACTCGTTATCGACCTGGAGCGCGATGACCGGCCCGTCGGGATAGAGTCGCGGCGCCACGTGTTTCGCCAGCGCCCTGAAGTAAGTCGCCACCTCGGCCTGGAACCTGGGGTGGTGATAGCACGGGCACGGGAACATGCGAGGCGGCGCCGGCAGGACCACCGGAGCTCCGTCGGCTGTCCTCATGTAAAGATCGGCATCCGCGAAGAGTCGCTCCGGATAGCCGAAGTAAGTCATCTCCGCGTTGATGTGCGGGCCGGGCCGGCCGAGCACCCGGACTCCCTGTGAGTGGCAGATGTCCAGGAAGCGGCCGACGTCGCGCGCCGCGTCCTTCTCCCCGAAGTCGAACTCGCCGGGCGCCGTCTCGTGCACCGACCACGGCATGTAGGTCTCGATCATCGAGAACCCCATGCCCTTGACCTTCACGAGGATGTCGCGCCAGAGGGACGGGTCGATCCGCCAGTACTGGTACGACCCGGAATACATGGAGACGGGCTCCCCGTCGATGAAAAGCCTGCCGTCCCGTATGTCGAAATGCTCGTAACGCGCCACAGCGCCCCCCCTGGTCACGCGCGTGATGATATCACAAAGGAAAAACGGCACCCGGCCCGGCTCGATTGACTCGGGCTCGCACCCCCATTAGGATTTCCAGGTGGCACTTACTTTACTTCAACTCGACAATAAGCGGGGACTGCTGTGCGCGGCAAGCGATACTACGAATCAAGACCTTACACAGTCCTGTTGGGCTGCCCCCGGTGTGAGAATGAGTGAAGTCATTTCAAAGCGCGATATCCTCAAGAGACTGGGATTTGCGCGCGAACTGGCCCAATACATAGCATTTGGTATCTTGCCTGTCGTGGTTGTCTCGAGCCTAATATTTGCGTTCAGTGCGTGGTCCTGGTCGTTCCTGCTTGTTGCAATGGTCTTCGTACCACTCTGGGCAACGGTAAGGTTCGCATTATTTCTTGGCTTGAGGTTCTGGCAATGGGTTCTACTGTTAGTGCTTTTTTCGGCAGGTTACATTGGCTCATTTCTATTCCTGCTGTTCATGGCATATAGATACACTCAGCATCCGCCACCTCCACCTCCGAGAAGGAAAGCGGAAGACGATCCGCGTTTCCATCCGAGGGGCGATTCTGTCGTCCTCGACTACAGCCAGCCTCACGGTACCGGTGGCGCTGGAGGATGACCCCGGCTAATCGCGAGTAGTAAGCTAAGCTTCAAGCCCCTTGCGATACGCGTCCAGGAGCAGCATCAGGCGGTAGTCGCGGCGCCTCAGTATCTCTTCCTCGCTGCTGTCGCCGTAATCGTAGAAGCCCTTGCCGGTCTTGACGCCGAGGTCTCCGCGCTCGACGCGGTCGGCCAGGGGAGGCGGCGGCTCCAGGCCCATGGTCCGGGCCGATGCGGCCATCACGTCGAGGCCGCCCAGGTCCATCGTCGCGAACGGGCCGCCGACGGCGAGCCGCAGGCTTATCGAGTTCTCTACCGCCTTATCGATGTCTTCGGGCTCGAGGACTCCCTCGTTGAGGATCATGTAAGCCATCGCGTTGATCGCCAGCTGCACGCGGTTCACGACGAAGCCGGGCGAGTAGCGCTTGATGAGAAGCGGGTACTTTCCGATCGCGCCCAGGAGAACCATCGCCGTATCGGAGGAATCCCGTGACGTCCGCTCACCCATCACGACCTCAACCAGCGGGACCAGCTGAGGGGGATTGAAGAAGTGCGTGATGAGCACGCGATCGGCGATGCTGTCCGGCATCTCCGACATGACGTCGAAAGTGGACGTGTTGCTCGCGAGGACCGTGTCTGCCGGGGCAAGCTCGCCCAGGCGCGCGAACACTTCCTTCTTGAGCTCGAGCACCTCGGGCACGGCCTCGATGACGAAGTCGGCCTGTCCGACGGCGTCCTCGAGCTCGACGGTGCTCTTTATTCTGTCGAGAGCGACGGCTATCTCACCGGGCTCGATCCAGCCGAAGTCGGCCTGCATCTTCAGGTTCTCGCTCGCTCGCTTGGCCGCCCGCATTGTGGCGACCTCGCTGACATCGTGAAGCCGGACCGCGTACCCGTTCTGCGCGAACAGCTGCGCCAGTCCCGCCCCCATCACGCCCGCGCCGATGACGGCCACCGTCTTTATCTCTTTCACACCAGGCCTCCTCGAGTAAGCCGTCATGCCCTGACAGCTGCTTTCGTTCGATCGCACAGCTTCTGATAATACCCCCCGTGGAACAGGAAGGGGTCAAACCTGAAAACTTGCATTTCCCATCATCGTACACGGAAAATGACGCGCGCTTGAGGGAAATGCAAGTTTTCAGGTTTGACCCCATCGGTTGCGCCAGGAAAAGCCATTTCCCCATCGGTTTGCTTGAAAAGGTAGTGTGAAACCGATTATCATTCTTGCGTCATGACGGCGGTATCTATGGCAAGGGGTGAGGGACGATGGCGATCTCTTACGAGTGGACACCGGAAGAGCAGCGGGACTACTCCACCAAGAAATTCATCCAGTACATAAGGGATTACGTCTATCCTTATCACCCTTATTACCGGAAGCTCTTCAAGGAAAACAACATCGACCCCGACAAGCTGCGCACCTATGACGACATCAGGAAGATCCCCATCACCACCAAGGAAGACACTGTCGTCGACCAGAAGGCGTTCATCATGCAGCCTCACACGGAGAATACTGCATATGACGTCGAGGAGATAAAGACCGGGAAGAAGCTCTCGTACGCCTACAACACGCTGAAGACGAGCTACATCCGCGACATGTTTGGGGCCCCGCGCACCTTCAAGCAGCGCGTCGAGCAGACTGCGCTCGCGGAGTGGCAGCCTATCCACTTCCATATGAGCGGCGGCACGACCGGCGTTCCGAGCCTCGCGGTTTACACCGACCACGACATACACAACGTGCTACCGAGCGTCGCAGGCATGCTCTACCTGTTCGGCTGGGAGCCGACCATGCGCGGGCTGAACATGTTCCCGGCGCTGCCGCACCTGGCGTTCTTCCAGGTGGTGTTCGCGGAGTTCGCGTGCGACCACGGGAGCGCGATATTCCACACCTGCGGCGGAAAGGCCATTCCGACAGAGAAGCAGGTCATGATCGCCGGCATGATGCCGTTCGACATGTACATCGCGATCCCGAGCTACATGACCTACTGGCTGAAGACGGCGATAGACATGATCGAGGGTGGCGTCGCGAAGAAGCCCGACCCCGTCAAGTACGCGGTGCTGGCGGCGGAGCCCCTCTCGGACGAATACCGTGACAAGCTCAAAGACCAGTTCGAGAAGATCGGCTCGCCGGACGTGAAGATAATCGAGGGTTACGGCTCGACCGAGCTGCGCGCCGCGTTCTTCGAGTGCGACGAGAAGAGCGGCATGCACCTGAACCCCGAGTTCTTCTACTGGGAGGTGCTCGACCCCGAGACTAAAGAGCCGGTGCCCTGGGGAGAGCCGGGCGTGCTGGTGTTCAGCCACATCGACTGGCGCGGGTCCGTCCTGCTGCGCTACTGGATGGGGGACCTGATCCAGGGCGGCGTGACCTGGGAGAAGTGCCCGAAGTGCGGGTTCACCCTGCCGATATTGAGGCCGCCGATAGGCCGCGCCGCCAGGGACTTCACTAAGATCAAGGGCGCGCGCGTCCCGCATATAAACTTCACGAACGCGGTCAGGCGGGCGGAAGGCGTCGAGTCTTTCCAGGTCATCATCACCAAGGAAGACGAAGAGGACCAGACCAGCCGGGACCGCGTCATCGTTTACGCGTCGCTCAAGCCCGACGCGGATGAGCAGCTGGTCAAGGCCGCGATCACAAAGAACGTGAAGCTGGACACTGAGGTGTCGCCGGACGAGATAGTGATCGAGGTGCCCGAGAAGATCGAGGAGCGGCTCTTCGAGCGCACCGGCCTCAAGGCCGACTGGGTGGTCGACCGCCGCCAGCTGCACGTGTAGTAAAGAGGCCAGAAGAAAAAGCTGGCGCATTTCGCGCGCCAGGGAAAATAATCTGTGAAAGGCCAGTCCATAACTAAAAGAACGGCAACTTAAAGCCGGACTCGAGTCACTGGGTTAGTTATTGACAGGCCTTTCCTCTTGCAGAAAATCCCTTATTCCTTCTGTTTATTGCGTTGAGAAAGCGCGGTTAAAACCGCGCCCCAATGAGTAAAAATATTGAGACGCGACTTCAGTCGCGTCCGTTTCTAAACGAACCTTCCCGCGCCGCGGGTGCGCCGCTTGTAGAGGTAGGCGATGAGCCTCGCCAGCAGGTTGAACGCGAGCACGATCAGCAGCAGAAGGGCTGCCTCGCCGCCGGCGATCTTCGCCCAGTTCTTCACCAGCGCGCCCTCCGTGTACCAGTGCCATATGTTCGCGGCCATCGGGGAGCCCGGGTCGAGCGGGGAAACCGGGATGAACTTAGAGAAGATCCCGATCGTGTATATCACCGCCGCGCTCTCGCCGAGGATCCTGCCGATGGTCAGGATAGCTCCGGTCGTTATGCCAGGGGTCGCGACCGGAAGGATCACCTTACGCATCGTGTACCAGCGGCCGGCACCGAGCCCGAGCGAGGCTTCGCGATAGGTGTTCGGCACCTGGTTGATCGACTGCTCCGCGTTGCGCATGACGACCGGCAGGTTGAGCAGCGACAGTGTCAACGCGCCCGCGAGCATCGAGTAGCCGAAGCCGAAACGTATTACGAACAGCAACATCCCGAAGATGCCGAAAACGATCGACGGGACCGATGACAGCGTATCGGCGCCGAAACGGACCGCCCGGGTTATCCGTCCCTCTTTCGCGAACTCGGACATGTATATGGCCGCCGCTACTCCGATCGGCAGGACGATGACCAGAGTGAGCAGCGCCAGGTAGAAAGACGACACCACGTTCGGCCATATGCCTCCGCCGGTGGCCCCCATCGCTTTCGGTGACCCGAAGACGAACCCCGGCGTGAGCGCCGTCGTCAGGCCGTTCCAGAGGATCGCGAATATTATCATCGTCAGCACCGCGAGACCGAGCATGGCGACGCCCCAGATGACGCCGGTGGCTGTGCGGTCCGCCCTGTGGGCGTTCGCGCGGGCGGCCTTCCTCGATTCTACCGTGTGTATCGCCGGGAGAGCCGCGTCCTTGCCGTTCATGCTTTCACCTTTGCCGGTGCGAACTTCCTGATCACCATGACCAGGGCGACCATTATCACCAGGAGGAGCAGCGCCATCGCGAACAGCGCGGAGCGCTGGATCCCGGAGGCCTCGCCCATCTCGGTCAGTATCTTTGTGGTTAGAGTGTGCGTCGGGGTCGTCAGGGACGACGGGAAGACAGAGGCCGGCCCGATGACCAGCGCCACGGCCATCGTCTCACCCATGGCGCGGCCCATACCTAGTATCACTCCGACCAGTATGCCGCCCTTCGCCGCCGGCATCGTGACGTGTCGTATGGTCTGCCACCGGGTCGCGCCCAGCCCGATCGACGACTGCTTGTACCCGTCGGGCACGGTATCGAGCGCGTCGATCGAGATGGCGCACACGGTAGGCATTATCATGATGGCCAGCACTATAGCGGCGGCCAGCAGGCCCGCACCGCCGGTGTGACTGAGCTTTGCGATCCAGGGGACCAGCAGGGTGAAGCCCAGCCAGCCCATCACTATCGAGGGGATGCCGGCCAGCAGCTCCACGCCGCGCGTCACCAGCGCCGCCGCCTTCTTCGGCGCGACCTCAGTGACGAAAAGGGCGATCCCGACCGCGAGGGGGACGCCGACGATGAGCGCCCCGATGGTGGATAGGACTGTCCCAACCGCGAACACCAGCATCCCGTAATGCCCTCCTGCCGGGTTCCAGTCGGTGCTGAAGAAAAGGTTTACCGGCCCGACCTTGCGGATCGCCGGGATAGCCTCCTTCGTGACCAGAGCTATGATGAGCAGTATTCCGAGCACCGTCATCATCGCGGCCACGAAGAAGACCTTGCGGGCAACCCAGTCCCTGTCCAGCTTCATCGGTTCATCCTGCTGAGGGTTGACACATCCGGGCAGGAATCGCCGTTATTTGCCGGGCGCCGATGAGTTGCCGGCCCCGCCCGGTACTTTCGACACGGGGATGAAGTCCTTCGCAAGCGGGCCGTTCTGGAACGTCGGCGAAAGGACGAAGTCGATGTACTTCTGGGAGATCGCGTTCGGCTGCCCCTTGGTGAACATGTGCAGCCATCGCGCCAGAACGTACTTGCCACTGATCGCGTTGTCCACCGTCGGCTTCACTCCACCGATGCTCAGGGGCGTGACGGACTTGTCCACGTAGCCGGACGATATGTAACCGATCGCGCCGGGAGTCGAGGCGACTTTCTGCCTCATGACGCCGCTCGAGTTCGTCTCTGTCGCTCCCTTGACCGGGCTGACCGGGGCCGCGCTCGTGCTGCCAAGCACCTTCTGGTCGAACAGCTCGCGCGTGCCGGACGCCGAGTCGCGGATGACGACCGTGATGGTCTGGTTCGGTCCGCCGACCTGGCTCCAGTTCGTCACCTTGCCGAGGAATACGTTCTTGATCTGGTCCATCGTCAGGTCGGTCACCTTTACGTTCGGGTTGACGATCACATCGACGATGTCGTAGGCGATCTTGTGGTCGACGAGTCCCATGGAGGTCTCGGTGTCTTTGAGGTCCCTGGACGAGTCGCCTATGTCGACGACGCCCTCGCTGACGTTTGTGATGCCGACGCTGGAGCCGCCGCCCTGTACGTTCACCGTGATGCCCTTGTTCTGAGCCATGAACTCGTCGGCCGCTTCCTGCGCGATCGGCAGTACGGTGGTCGAGCCGGAGAGCGCCAGCTTGTCTTTCCCGGTCACTCCCGCGTAGGTCGACTGGCCGCACCCGGCCGCGGCAAGTACCGGCAGCGACATCGCAAGCACCAGTACCGCCGCCATCATGATCCTGCTTTTTCTGCCCACATCTCCTCCTTTTTCGCGGGCTTGCCTTTTCCTTACGTGACCATCAAAACAACTGGAGGTGCAGGCCGGGTATCGCCCCGGATAAGTTTTGCTATCGAAAAGGTTAAGTATTGGTAAAAGGGCACATAGACGCCTTGAAATGGCTGTTTTTCCGTCCTATTTTCATTGTGGAAACGCTACGAAAGAGGTGACTTGAAGAAAGTCCTGATCATCGAAGACGAGAGGTCGATGGCGGAGGCCGTCAGGTACAGTCTTGAGAAAGAAGGCTTCGCGGTCGATGTCGCTTCGGACGGCTCGAAGGGCTGGAGCCTGTTCGAGAGTGAGAGGTACGATATGGTCCTGCTGGACCTGATGCTCCCGTCCATGGACGGCCTCGAGATATGCAGGCGCATCCGCGACAGGGGCGCCACCCCGCTGATAATGATGACCGCCAAGGACTCGGACGAGGACAAAGTGCTCGGCCTGGAGCTCGGCGCCGACGACTACATCACCAAGCCCTTCACCACGCGCGAGCTGCTCGCGCGCATCAGGGCGGTGCTGCGCAGGTCCAGGCGCGTGACGGAAGATGACATCAAGACCCGCCTTGCCGTGGGCGATGTCGCGATCGACAGGGAGAGACACGAGGTCGTCATCCGCGACGAGGTGGTCGAGCTGCCGATGATAGAGTACCGGCTGCTGGAGCTCTTCCTGAAGAACCCCGGGAAGGCGCTCGGCCGCGACTACCTGCTGCAGGCCGGGTGGCAGGGCCAGTTCCAGGGTGCGTCAAAGACCCTCGACGTGCATATCAGGAGGCTGAGGCAGGAGGTGGAGCCGGACGCGTCCGCACCCGAGCGCATAGTGACGGTAAGAGGAGTCGGTTACAGGTTCGAGCCTGGGGGTTAGATCAGGCCTCTTCTTCTGCAGCCTTCTGCCAGGACGGTGGCGGTATCGGCTCGACCGGCTTCCAGTTAAAGATCTTCGGCGTGGCGCGCCAGGCACGTGGCACCGCGATCAGGAAGAACAGCACCCACATGATCGCCGGAACGCCCAGCTGGAACGTCTTGGACTCGAGGAATTCGACCACCCTGCCGGCGGTCACCAGGGCCTTGTCCATGCCGAGCTTCACACCCCGCGTGGCGGCGGCGAGTGACTCGATGTCCTTGTTGACGTCCTGGATCTCGGTGACGGAGTCGTTGACCTGCTTCCTGAAGCTCGGGCCGCGGGTGACGAGGCCTTTGTTCAGCGATTTCAGGAGGTGGCCGGCAAGCGGCAGGACGATCACGGAAATGATCAGAAGCAACAGCACCCCGATGATCCCCAGTATCTCCGCCACTATCACGAGAAGCTACCGTCCTTTCAAGAAATCTCAGCCCCGCCGATTAATATATCGTAAACGCGCAGCAACTGCAGGAGGAAGCGCGTCCGGGGAGCCCACCCGCTGTGGCCCCGGCCGCCGGGGGTTTGTCCGAGTCCATAACTTATAATTGAGAGCATGGACGAGAAAAAAGGTACTTCTGAGGCCCTGAAAGGCCAGGCGGAGCTTTCCCGCGTGTCCGCAGCTCCTGAAGCCGGAGACATGGTGAAGCTACGGTATGCCGTGGCCGATTTTCTGCGGGACAACAAAGAGCTGATGGCTACCGAGATAGACAAACGGCTCGAATCCTCCGTCTCCGGCTACACGGACCTCTCGCCCGCCGTCCTGGGCGACGTACGCGTCTCATTCAGGGAATTCCTCCAGCTGTACCAGGACTTCGTGCAGGTCGGCGAGCTGCAGGTAAAGTACGTACGCTCGCTGGCCACGGACGTGGGCAAGAGGCGCGCGTCACAGGGGATCGACCTGTCGGCGTCTATCGACGCGTACGACGCCGGCGAAGCCTACGTCTGGGAACAGGTCGTGGATGGCCTCGATGAAGGAGGTTTCAGCACGGGGGCCTGGATAGGGCTCGGGCGCATGCGTGACAGGTTCAACCGGATGGTGCGGCATTACATCAGCCGCGCATATTCACGCGAGGAAAAAGTCGTCGCGGACAAACAGGTCGACGAGTTCCGCGCGCTGTCCAGCCTCGGGCAGACCATCGTATCGACCATGGACCTCGAGAAAGTGCTGGGGCAGGTGCTCGAGGTCTCGACCACCCTGATGGAGACCAAGCTCGGCGCGATAATGTTGCTCGACGAGACCGAGAAGAACGTCCAGCCGGTGGTCGACATGGGCCTGTCGAAGGCCTGGGTGCAGCGAGAGAAGATCGCTTTGCGCGAGAGCCTCGCGGGCGTGGCGATAAAGCGGAACGACTACGTGCTGGCGCAGGACGACGAGCTCTCGTCGTTCGAGCTGCCGAGGGCCGGGGCGGGGAGGAAGATCCGCTCGGCGCTCTCGGTCCCGATCACGACCGAAGCTGGGCCGATCGGCGCCATCGAGCTATACGACACGGTGCCGCGGACCTACTCAGACCTGGACATCACGATGCTGATGACGTTCGGCTCCCAGGCCGGCGTCGCGATAAAGAACGCGCGGCTCTTCGCCGCGGAACAGCGCAGGAGGCGGCAGGCCAGCACCCTTACCCGCATGGCCGAGTCAATCAGCATGACCCGCGACCTGGACGAGCTGCTGGAGACGGTCACAGAGAAGATGGCGACCGCGCTCGGAGTGGACCGCTGTTCGCTCTACTTCTACGACCAGGAGGCCAACGCACTCACCTTCATGGCGGGGCACGGGCGCAGCACCCTGCAGGTCTGGCTGCTCAACCAGTTCCACATGCCGATGAACGAGCTCGGCAAGTCGACCGCGGAGGCGATAAGGCTGAAGGAGCCCGTGGTCGCGGAGGAAGCCGGCGACGAGCTGAGCCTCGAGTACCGCATCTTCCGCGGGCCGGGGGTGAAGACTTACATGCAGGTGCCGCTCGTCGTGAAGGACGAGCTGATAGGGCTGGTGAGCCTGGAGCACACCAGCGTCGAGAAGAAGTTCACCGACGACGATATCGAGCTGGCGAACGCGCTCGGGCGACAGTCGGCCATCGCCATCCAGAACAGGAAGCTGCAGGAGCAGCTGTTCGAGCAGCAGCTCGCGATAAAGAACGCTGAGGTCAACGAGAGGCTGTACCGGGAGAGGGAGCGCAGCGAGGCCGTCCTCAACGTGACCCCCGACGCGGTGTTCGTCATCGACCGCAACATGAAGGTGATACTGGTAAACCCTGCGGCCGAGTTCCTGACAGGCTGGGGGATGGAGGACGCGGTCGGCCGAGGTTGCCACGAGGTCCTGTACGGCTCCGAGACCTCGCCCGGCAAATGCCCGGCGCTTGACTGCGCTATCAACAAGGTCTTCTCCGGGGAGCGCGTGGCGTACAGCGAGGACACGATCATCTCCAAGTCGGGCAGGCGCATCCCGGCCGGCGGCTCTTTCGCGCCGATCTACGGGAGCGGCGGAAAGGTCGAGAACGTGGTCGCCATCTACCGCGACATCAGCGAGCAGAAGGAGCTCGAAAAATTCGCGCTGATGCAGCGCGAGATGGACATCGCGTCGGGGATCCAGAGCAGCCTGCTGCCGCGCGACCGGCTTCTCGCGGGCGGCGTCAGCGTGATGGCCAGGCAGAAGCAGGCCCGCATCGTCGGCGGCGACTGGTACGACTACTGGAGCTACGGCGACAAGATCTTCATAGTGATCGGGGACGCATCCGGGTCGGGAGTCGGCGCGGCGTTGTTCGCGACCATGGCGATGAGCGCGCTGCGCGTGGAGGCGCGGGAGCACACCAACATCCAGGAGATACTCGAGCACGTCAACCGGAACCTGTTCCTCGCCAATCAGACCGAGAGCTTCGTGACGGTCTTCCTCGGTGTCCTGGACCTGTCCGACATGACCTTGAGCTACTCGAACGCCGGTCACGAGGACCCCATCCTGATCAGCTCAGACGGCAAGGACCAGGACATGCTCGCTTCCTCGAACCGCTCGCTGCTCGGCATTTTCTCGAGGGCCAACCTCGACCTGCAGCGGCACGTAATGAGGGCGGGGGACAGGCTGGTGCTCTATACCGACGGCGTGATAGACGTGCAGAACAACCGCGGCAAGTTCTACGGCCTCAAGAGGCTGAACCGGTTCGTCACGTCGCACAGGGAACTGCCGGGAGAGCAGTTCATCGACGCCCTGATCGCGGACCTGGAGCAGTTTGCCGAGCGGGAGGCGAAGGACGATATCACCGTGATGGTCTGCGATCTCGCGTAACGTTTCCGGATCGAAAAATACGGCTGTTGGTGGCCGGCATGGAGGTTCTCAGGTGAAGGCGCTTGCTTTCAAGTTAAACCGTTTCTTCTACATCCTCACCGGCGCGCTGGACCGACGCTGGCCACAGGTGCTCTTCTCGCCGATAGCGCCGGTCAAGCTGAGGGAGGTCCCTGCGCCGAGGCTGCTCGGGGACGAGTGGGTGACGATAAGGCCGCGCCTGGCGGGCCTTTGCGGAAGCGACATGGGGATAATCCTCTGCCACGAGAGCCTGACGCTTCAGCCGTTCGCGTCCTATCCTTTCGTCCTCGGTCACGAGGTGTGCGGCGACATCGTCGAGAAAGGCGCGGCGGTGGAAGGCTTCGAGCCGGGCGACCGCGTGACAGTGATGCCGATGCTGGGATGCCGCACTCGGGGCATCCAGCCGCTGTGCTCGGCATGCGCCGGCGGGAGGCCGCAGCTCTGTGAGAACTGGACGGAGGGGAGCATCGCGCCGGGAACCATCGTGGGTGCCACCGCCGGTATTCCGGGTTTCCTGAGCGAGATGGGGATGGCGCACGTGTCGCAGCTCCACAAAGTCCCCGACGGCGTGAGCGACGAGGCGGCCTGCATGACCGACCCGCTGTCGAACGGCCTTCACATGGCGCTGCAGAACGACGTTCGGCCAGGCGAGACCCTTCTCATCTTCGGCTGCGGGGTGCTGGGGCTCTGCACGATCGCGGCTCTGAGGGCGGTTCACCCGGAGGCCAGGCTGCTGGCCGTCGAGGGCAACCCCTTCAACGCGGGTGTGGCGCGCGACATGGGAGTCGAGGAGGTGCTCTCGCCGCCTTTCGACAAGAAGTTCTACGCGCGCGTGGCGGAGCTGACCGGCTCGAAGATGTTCAAGCCGATGCTGTCCAAGCCTATCCTCTCATGCGGCGGAGTCGACCGTGTCTTCGATACGGTCGGAAGTACGGACACCATCCAGGCGGGGCTGCGCGTCCTTCGCGGGGGCGGCAGCTTCAACCTGATCGGCATAGGAGAGCCGAAGAAGATCGACTGGACGCCGGTCTGGTTCAGGGAGATAACCGTGAGGGGGATGTACGGTTACCAGGACGAGGAGTACGCGGGCGCGGTCGAACACGACTTCGACCTGGCGCTCCGGCTGCACGCGGAGGGCCGGATCGACGTGGGGCCCCTGGTGACCCACAAGTTCTCGCTCGACGATTGGAGGGAGGGCCTCGAAGTCGCGCTGAACAAAGGCGCCAGCAAGGCTATCAAGATCACTTTCCATCCTTAAACAAAACCCCCCATTTTCGCATTGGTGCCAGGCACCAATGCGAAAAGTGGAACATCAGTAAAGGTTTGTGCGGGGTAGGGCCCGCTCGAGAGGAGGTGCCGGATGTCTGAGATGCACGGTGGGGAGATCCTGGCGAAGTACATGAAAGAGGTCGAGGGCATCGATGCCGTCTTCTCGCTGTCGGGCGGCCACATCATGCCGATATACGACGGCTTCATGAAGTACGGCATACGCAACGTCGACGTCCGGCACGAGCAGGCGGCGGTGATGGCGGCGCACTCGTGGTCGATCTACACAGGCAAACCGGGTGTCTGTCTGGTGACCGCCGGGCCGGGATTCACCAACTCGCTGACCGGGGTCGCGAACGCGTTCCTGGAAAACGCGCCGGTGGTGGTGATTAGCGGCATGGCTCCCCTGAGGGACCTCGACAGGGGGGCGCTGCAGGACATGGAGCAGGTGGACATGGTCAGGCCGGTCGTGAAGTGGACCGGCCGCTGCTACGACATCGAGCGGATCCCTGACTACCTGGAGATGGCGTTCAGGATAGCGGTCTCCGGCAGGCCCGGCCCGGTCTTCCTGGAGGTTCCGCCGGACGAGCTTTACGCGACCGTGGACGAATCCGAGGTGAAGTGGCCGGCGGCCGGGTGGGGCAAACACCGCGCGGTCCCGGAGCCCGCCGCGCTGGCGGCCGCGCTGGAGACCCTCGACGGCGCCGAGAGACCGCTGCTGATTGGCGGCAGCGGCATCGCGGCGAGCGGCGCCGCAGAAGAGATGAGGGCATTTATAGAGAAGACCGGGATGCCTTTCATCTTCATGAACAACGGCAGGGGCGCGGTGCCCGACGACCATCCTCAGTCATTGTGGGATGGAGGGCTCGCGGGCTTGATCGCGGCGGCATCGATGGCCGATGTGGTGTTCACAGTGGGCATCAGGCTGAACTGGGCCCTCAACTACGGCGAGGTCGTCCCGAACGCGAGAGTAGTGAGGCTCGACATCGACGAGGCCGAGATAAACAGGAACAGGCAGGCGGACGTCGGGCTGGTCGGGGACGTGAAGGCGACTGTCGCGCTGATGAACGAGGGCGTGAAGAAGGCCGACCGAAGCGAATGGTTAGGTACGCTCACCGGGATGTTCGCGGGTCTGACCGAGGCGGACAGGCAGGCAAGAGAGAACACGTCCGACCCGATACAACCGTACCGACTGATGCAGGTCGTCAGGGAGACGGCCGGAGACGACGCCATCTACACGCTGGACGGAGGCGACGCGCTCTACTTCGCCCTGATGACCTTGAGGGCTCAGCAGACCGCCGGCGTCATCGGCAGCGGCACCTTGTTCGGATGCCTTGGCACGGGCATCCCGTTCGCGCTTGGCGCCAAGGTCGCGCGGCCCGACGAAAGGGTCGTGCTGGTGACGGGAGACGGGTCGTTCGGGCTCAATGCGATGGAGTTCGAGACCGCGGTGCGGCACGACATCCCGATCGTGTGCGTGATCTGTAACGACCAGGGCTGGGGTATGGTCAAGCATTCGCAGGAGCTCTGTTACTCGGACGACCGCGTCTGCAACACCGAACTGGGGGTCATCCACTACGAGAAGATCGTGGAGGCTCTCGGCGGTTACGGGGCGTTCGTCGACAGCGAGAAGGACATCAGGCCCGCGCTCGAGGAGGCGCTCGCGTGCGGGAAGCCAGCCTGCGTGAACGTGATCACAGACCCGACGGTTACGAGCCTGGCGACGATGATGTTCGCGCAGAGCTTCAGCTTCGAATAGGAAAAGAGCCTGTCCGTTTCCCTCATAGGAGCAGGGCGTGCGGTAAGGAGATGATCCGTATGGCGAAGAGCGGCCTCAAGATGCCTCGCGTCGACCAGATCGGGATAGTCGTGAAAGACATCGAAAAGAGCATGGACGATTTCGAGCGCGAGCTTGGAATCGGGCCCTGGGCCCTGTTCGAGGGGGAGCCGGTCTGGGCAAGGGAAGGGGACCGGGAGGTCACCTATCGCGGAAAGATCGCACTGGCTAATTCCGGCAGGGTACAGCTCGAGCTGATAGAGATAACCGAGGGACGGTCACTGTACCGTGACTCGATGGCAGACAGGGAGGGGCTGCACCACCTGGGGTTCTTCGTCCGCGACTTCGACCGGCGGCTGGAGGTCGCGCGGGACAACGGTGTCGAGATCCTCCAGCACGCGGTGCTCAAGAAGATGGGCCTCACGATCGAATATGCCTACCTGGATACCACCGGGACGGGCGGATTGATAACCGAGTACATCAAGTGGTCGTTCCTCGGGCTGCCTTTCCCGACCCGCCTGGGGCCGCTCGTGCGGCTTAGCTCGCGGGTCGCGCGCCGGCTCGGCTGACCCTGCTACTTGAGGTTCTCGAGCTTCGTCTCCAGCTCCTGGATCGTGACCTCGAGGTGGTGCCGCCGGTTCGCGGTCGTCAGGTCGCCCCTCGTCCTCTCGAGGACGCTCCGCACCATGTCGTTAGTGCGCTTGAGCCCGGCGGTTATCGCGTTCGGGTAGTCCATCGACGCCAGCAGGTAATAGACGTCGTCCATCAGCCCTAAGATGACCTCGGCCCGGTCGAGGTCGTTCAGCCTCATCAGGTCGAGGACGTGCCGCCTCATCTCGCCGATCGCTTCACCCAGCCCGTTCAGGTACTGGGCCGCCTCGATGCCGATTTCGTCCGGCAACGGGAGAGGGTCACCGACTATCAGCGCGTAGGTGCAACATGCCTCCGCGTACTCCTTCTCGGCGTCCTGCAGGAAGCCCGCGTACCTTATCCTCGGGTAAGGCGTAAGTATCTCCCGCGCTTTCTCGATGGCGTCGTGCGCCTGCTCCCTGAGCTTCTCCGACTCCTCGCGGTCGCCCCTGTGGATCGCGCGGATCGAGTTGGCGCAGAACTGGATGGCCTCGCGTGACAGCCCCAGCCCGGCCTCGCGCCCGCTGTTCTCGTTGTCGAGCGTCACCGTGACCGCGTCGAATATGTTCTTCAGTTCCATCTCTACATCGCCAGCCTTTCGCGGGCTGTCGCCCGTCTTCCCTCCCGGCTCTTACTATTCTTCTATGATGCCGACCGGCCTGCACCAGCCGGCGCTGCCACCGGTTATCTTGACCGGGAAGCAAGCCACCTTGAACCCGTGTGGCGGCAGGGCGTCCAGGTTCGCCAGCTTTTCGAGGTGGCAGTAGGGATGCTCGATGCCCGCGAAGTGGGCCTCCCAGATTATCGACGCGTCGCCCTCGCGCTGGTACTCCTCGGTTATCTTTACGAACGGGCGGTCGAAACCCCACGCGTCTATGCCCATCACGCGTACGCCCTTGTCGATGAGCCAGAGCGTCGAGTCCTTCACCATGCCCGGCCCGTGGTTGATGTAGTCCGGGCTGCCCCAGTACTTGTCGACGCCCGTCATTATCAGGACTATGTCGAACGGCTTTACCTCGTATGAGATACGAGCGAGCTCTTTCTGGATGTCCTCTACTTCGATGCGGTCGCCGTCCTCCTTGTGGCGCATGTCCAGGACCACGCCGTCGGAGTAGCACCACTCGAGCGGCACCTCGTCAATGGTCATCGCGCGCTCGCCACCGGCCGTCGGCGCGTAGTGCCAGGGCGCGTCGAGGTGCGTGCCCGCGTGAGTTATCAGGGTGATGTTGTCATTGGCCCAGCCGAGCCCGCCGGGCAGGTCGTTGGCCGGCACGCTGAAGATGCCGGACATGACCTGTGCGCCCATCTTGTGGTCCATGTGCTGCACCGTCGGCTTGAATGGCTCGCTGTCCGATTCCTCGATGGGAACGCTCAGGTCTACTATCTTCACTTATCTCCCCCCTGTGGTGGTGTCGCTTTTTCGTCCCGCTCTGCCAGGAAGCTCTCGAGACGATCCATCGCCTCCGAGATGTTGTCTATCGAGTTGGCGTAGGAGAAGCGCACGTATCCCTCGCCGCCCGCGCCGAAGTCGATGCCCGGTGTCAGCGCGACGCGGGCGTTCTCGAGCACCTCGATGCAGAAAGAAAGGGAATCGCCTGTCAGGTGTTTCGCGTTCGCCAGCACGTAGAACGCGCCCGTCGGGTCGCACTCCACGCCGAATCCCAGCCCGCGAAGCTTCTCCAGGATGAAGCGCCGTCGCTCGTCGTAGGTCGCGACCATCTGCTCGACGTAAGGTCGGCCTTTCTCGAAAGCGACTATACCCGCCCACTGCACGAACGAGTTGGCGCAGATGAGCAGGTTCTGCTGGATTTTCTGCATCGGTCGCACGAACTCGGGCGGGCTGATGATGTACCCCAGGCGCCAGCCCGTCATCGCGTAGCGCTTGGAGAACCCGTTCAGGACGAAACAGCGGTCGGTGTACTCGAGCGCGGTGTGTTCTTTTCCCTCGTAGTTCAGCCCGTGGTAGATCTCGTCGCTGATGACGAACGCGTCGCCGGCGGCGCCGACTATCCTGGAGATGTCGTCACCGGAGAGGACGGTGCCGGTCGGGTTGGCCGGCGAGTTTATCATGATGGCCTTGACGTTCGGGTTCATCGCGGCCTCGATGTGCTCCGGGCGATACTTGAACGCGTCGTGCTCCGCGACCGGGACGTAACGTGGCACGGCATCCACGAACTCCGCGATGTTGGGGTAGCACGCGTAGCACGGGTCGCTGAACATTATCTCCTGCCCGGGCTCGAGGAGCGCGGCGAAGATGAGCATCATCGCGGGTGAAGTGCCGTTGGTGACCAGGATGTTCTCTGGCGAGACCTCGACCCCGTACTCGCGCTCGTAGTCGGCCGCGATCGCCTCCCTGAGAGGCATGATGCCCAGGCTGTGCGTGTAGCGCGTGTGCCCGCCCTCGAGCGCCTCGACGGCCGCGTCGACGATCGGTTGCGGGGTCGGGAAGTCGGGCTCTCCGATCTCCAGATGGATGATGTGTTCGCCCCTGGCCTCGTGGACGTGGGCCCGCTCCAGTATCTCCATCGCGTAGAAAGGCGGAAGACGTCTTGACCGCTCGGAAATCAAATCGAGGTGCACCTCCGAAACATGGATCGAACTTTAGCGCCTATTAGTCTAGCAGACGGCCGGCCGGCCGAAGCGGGGCCGGAGGGCCGCGACCCTGCCGCGCCAGGCGCGTCCATATATAATACCTGGTACGGGCAAAGACTCCGTGCGCGAGTTGTCGCACGGAACGAGACCTCGGGGTGGTGGCATTGGGGCATCTCCTTTTTCAACTTACCGGTCAGACGACGGTCCCGGCTGCGGGCGGGTACACCTGGAGCTGGATGCCGTGGGCTGCTGGCGGCGCGGCACTTTTCTGCCTTCTCATAGGGGCGCTACTGATAAAGCTCGTCTCCCGGCGCGACGCGGGCAGCGAGAAGATGGTCGAGATGGCCGGCGAGGTCCGCAAGGGAGCATTCTCTTTCATCAAGCGGGAGTACGTGTACGTGGCCGTGTTCGCGGCGGCGATGTTCGTGCTGATAGCCGTCGCGCTTCGCAATCAGGACGGCTGGATGATCGCGCTGTGCTTCCTCCTCGGGGCGGTGTTCGCGATGGCGGCCGGGGTGAAGGGGCTACACTTATCCACCAAGGCCAACTCCAGGGCGGCGCAGGCCGCGACAACCGGCCTGCGGGGCGCGATCAACGTCGCGTTCCGGAGCGGGGCGGTCATGGGGCTCGCGGTCGTCGGGCTGGGCCTGCTGGGGATCGCTGTCTGTTACCTGATATTCGAATCACTGCTCGGTATCTGGAACTCCGCTGACATAATCCTGGGCTTCGCCCTGGGAGCCTCGACCGTCGCGCTGTTCGCGCGCGTCGGTGGCGGTCTCTTCGCCGAGTCCGCTGGTGTCGGCGCGGCTACGGCGGCCATGGTTGAGGGCCGGGAGAGCGGACCGGAAGACGAGGGCGAGGCGCTGGTGGCACGCGGCATCGCCGGCAACATCGGCGAGGTCGCGGGGGCCGGCTCAGACCTGTTCGAGTCTTACGTGGCGGCGACGCTCGCGCCCGTAGTCATCGCGTCAATAGGTGGTGTGTTCCGGGCGGTGCAGACCAAAGGGATGGTCCTTCCGCTTGCGATCGCCGGTGCCGGTGCGGTGTGCGCGGCTATCGGCATCTGGCTCGTCGGGGTCCTGGCGATGCCGTCCTTCGATTACTGGTTCCGGCGCAACGATAGACGGCCGCGTCTTGCCATCCTCTACGCGACGTGCTTGACGGCCGCGCTGGCGGCGACCGCTTCGATACTGCTGGTGCGTTTCATCATGGGTGCGAAATACCTGGGTCTTGTCTGGGCCCCGCTGCTCGGGATCGTCGCGGGCGTGATCATCGCCCTGTCGACGGAGTACTTCACGTCGGCCCGTTTCGGGCCGGTCAAGAACCTGGCGGACTCGTCGGGGTCCGGGGCCGCGATATCGACGATCAAAGGCCTGGCGCTGGGGATGGGCTCGACGGTCATCCCGGTCGCCGCGGTGGCCGCCGCGATAGGAGTCTCATACTTCACGGGCAACCGCGCGATAGCGGAGGGCGGAGGGCTCTATGGGATCGGGCTCGCCGCGCTCGGGTTGCTGACCACGACAGGAATGGTGGTGGCTGCGAACGCGTTCAGACCCGTGGCCGACGGCGCGAACGAAATCGCCGGGGTGGCGGAGCTGGATGAGGAGCCCAGGGAAGTGACGGGTATCCTCGAGGGGGCGGGTGCGTCCATGGCCCCGCTAACCAGGGCCTTTGCGGTCGGCTCGGCGGTGCTGGTGGGGCTGGCACTGCTCGCGGCATACGCCCAGGTCGCCAACCTTACCGCTCTGGACCTGCTCGGTGACTGGAAGTTCCTGGTGGGCGTCCTGATCGGGGCGGTGATTCCCTTCATGTTCGCAGCGCTGGTCATCGGCGCGGTCGGTCGTGCCGCCGGCGAGATAGTCGACGAGGCGCGCGGCGAAGTGAAAGCGAAGACCGCGACGGACGAATCTGAGGAGGACCAGGGTCCGGCGCCGGAGTTCGAGAAGCCGGTCGTCATAGCCGGCCGGTCGGCGCTCTATGAGGTCCTGATGCCCGCGGCTATCGCCGTCGTAGTGCCGCTGCTCGTCGGCGCTTTCCTGGGGAAGCAGTCGCTCGCGGGGTTCCTGGCCGGAGCACTGGCGACAGGTTTCCTGCTCGCAGTGACCATGACGAACGTCGGTGCGGCGTGGGACAACGCGAAGCGGTCGATATTGAACGCCGTGAAGGGCGAGGATGAGGACGATTCGAAGGCGGTCGACGCGGCGTCGACGGCCGGGATGATCGGGAACCCGCTCAAGAACGCGGCGGGCCCCTCGCTCAACGTGCTCATCAAGGTGATGGCGGTGGTCTCACTCCTGTTCATCCCCCTCTTCCTCAAATAACACCGGCAAGAAGGGGTCCGGCAAGAAGGGGTCTGACCCTTTTGTCAAAAAAAATCAAAAAGGGGTCAGACCCCTTCAGAGCAACGCATGATGATTCTGCTAACACCTGAGCATGTCATCTTGAGGTAATTTGCGATCTGTGACATCGAGTATCCACATTCGGCATAAGCTGTCATTATTGCCAGGTTTCTCCGTTTATTGTTATCTGCAGTTTTAAACAATTCAGCCAAGGTGGTGTCTCTAAGCTCTCTTCTGGTAATGCTCTCTTCGATACCTTCATTAACGTGATGTCTATAAGCTTCGATTGCCCTTGCATGATCTTTTGAAAAAAGATCCAGGACGAATGGCGCATCGAGATATTCTGGCACAGGGACTATTCCGGAGAGTGCTTGATGACTGCTCCATTCGTATTGCTCAGGCTCTTTGACAAAATGTCCTGCGACAGGGTTAAGCGCAATATACCGCAGCAACTCCATAAAATACTCATCTGTCTTGACCAATTCAGATTCATATCTACCTTGAAGTAGATGGCCAACTCTGTTTCGAACTGAGTTAAAGCGCTGACAGTATTCACCGTTCAGGAATTGCATGCCATCCGAGATATTTGCCACAGAAGTCATTACTAAAAGATGGTAATGGTTGCCCATCAGGCAATACGAAAACAGATTCCACTTGAATCGAAGAACGGTTTTGCTCAATAACTCAAGAAAAACGGAATCTGTCAGAGGTTGAGAAGAAGATATCCTGTTTCGCAACACCGCGGGACATCACATGATAGAAAGCCCCGGGGAATTTCTCTCGCCTAGGTCTTGGCATATTCCGAGTATAAAAGCAAACCAAGCATAAATCAAGAAAAATCACAAAAGGGTCTGACCCTTTTGTCAAAAATAATCAAAAAGGGGTCAGACCCCATTTTGCGTAATTTGTGCGGGGAAGCGCGCATCGGCTACACTCATCCCTTGATGAAGCTGATAGTAACCGAGAAGAACCAGACCGCGAACAGGATCGCGAGCATCCTCTCCGATGGGAAAGCCAAGAAGGAGGGGGGCCCGCGAAGCACTGTGTACTCGTTCAGCGATGACGGGGACACTGTGACCTGCCTGGGCCTGCGCGGCCACATACTGAAGGTCGACTTCCCGGAGGAGTACCGGCAGTGGCAGGAGGTCGACCCGCGGGACCTCATCAACGCCGAGCTCCTCAAGATCCCCACTGAAAAGCAGCTCGCGACCACCCTCAAGAGGCTGGCGAAGCAGGCTGACAGCGTGGTGATAGCGACTGACTACGACCGCGAGGGTGAGCTCATCGGGGCGGACGTGATGGACCTGATCAGGCAGGTCAACGACCACGCCGATATCACCCGCGCGAAATTCTCCGCCCTCACCAAGCAGGAGATCAAAGAGGCCTTCGCCCACCCTGACAAGCTGGACGAGAACCTGGCGAAGGCGGGCGAGGCCAGGCAGGACATCGACCTGATGTGGGGGGCGTCCCTCACCAGGTTCATCTCGCTTGCCACCTCCAGGCTGGGGCAGCGGTTCCTTTCGGTCGGGCGCGTTCAGAGCCCGACGCTGGCCTTGGTCGTCGACCGCGAGAAAGAGGTCCAGGCTTTCATCCCCGAGGATTACTGGCAGGTGCGCGCGACCGTCGCGTGCGACGCGGGCGATTTCGGCGTGAAGCACGCGACCGACAGGTTCTCTTCGCTGGATGAGGCGCAGGCCGCCTTCGACCACGTCGGGGACACCGGCAAGGTGACGTCGCTCAAGACGAGGGACCGGACCATCAACCAGCCCGCACCCTTCAACACGACCTCGTTCCTCGCGGCGGCGTCGGCGATCAAGATCTCGCCCGCGAGGGCGATGGACGTCGCCGAGACCCTCTATTCGCGGGGCCTCATCAGCTACCCGAGGGTCGACAACACCGTCTACCCGGAGTCGCTCCCGCTGCGCCAGCTGCTCGAGTCGATCTCCGGCGCGGACGTCATCGGCCCGCTGGCGAAGGAGCTCCTCAAGAAAGACAAGCTCACCCCCACCAGGGGCAAGAAGTTCTCGACCGACCACCCGCCGATACACCCGACCGAGTCGGCGTCGAAGGACAAGCTGAGCTCCCAGGAGTGGCGGATATACGAACTGGTGGCCCGCAGGTTCATGGCCACACTCGCCGACCCGGCGCGGGCCCGCTCCGTAAGAGCGGACCTCGACCTCGGCGGCGAGCCGTTCTTCGCCAGGGGCGACGTGATAGTCGACGAGGGTTTCCTGCGCTACTACACGTACATGAGGAAGAAGGACGAGGAGCTGCCACCGCTCTCCGAGGGCGAGGCAGTCCGGGTGATAGACAAGGACCTCGACGCAAAACAGACGCAGCCGCCGGCCAGGTACACGGAGGGCAAGCTGCTCGAGAAGATGGAAGAGCTGGGGCTGGGCACCAAGTCCACCCGACACTCGATAATCCAGAATCTGATAGAGCGCGGCTACATGCTGGGGAGCCCCTTGAGGCCGAGCGAGACCGGCACCGCGGTCGCGAGCTCTCTCGAGAGCCACGCGAGCGTGGTGACCTCTCCCGACATGACGGCCGACCTCGAGCGCGAGATGGACGAGATCGCCGAGGGCAAGAAGTCACTGGACGAAGTGGTCCAGGACTCGAGGGAGGCGCTCGGCAAAGTGCTCGACATCATGGAGAGCGAAAAAGAAGCGATATCAACGGAGATCCGCGAAGGCATAAAAGGCGACATGGTACTCGGCGACTGCTCCTGCGGGGGCGAGATACGCATCCGCAGGGCGCGCAAGAGCGGCAAGAGGTTCGCCGGCTGCGCAAGGTGGCCGGAGTGCGAGGTCGTGTTCCCGCTTCCGCAGCGCGGGCTGATCGCGGCGACAAACGAGATGTGCGAGGCCTGCGGGACACCTAAGATACGTGTCATCAACAAGGGGAGGCGCCCCTGGGAGCTTTGCCTTGACCCGAACTGCCCCACCAAGGCTAAGCCGGAGGACAAGAGCGAAGCTGGTAAAGAAAGCGGGACCGCGCCGGCGGGCGCGGAGGAAGGGGAATCTGATGCAAGCTGACAAGCTCGAGAAGGTGACAGTGTACGGGGCGGGCCACGTCGGTTCGACAACCGCTTTTCAACTGGCCATGAACGCCTCGGTCGAGGTATCGATGATCGACATCGCCGAGGGCGTTGCCGAGGGCTTGGCTCTCGACATCTCCCAGGCAGTCGCTTTCGCAGGATCGACGTCGCTGGTCAAAGGCGGTGGCTCGGCGGAACTCGCGGCTGACTCTTCTGTGGTCGTCGTAACAGCCGGTTTTCCGAGGAAGCCGGGCATGTCGCGCACCGACCTCACCGAGAAGAATTCGTCGGTCGTCACCGGCATTTGTTCGGATGTCGCGAGAGTGGCGCCGGACGCGGTTCTGATAATAGTCACCAACCCCGTCGACGAGATGACCTACGCCGCGTGGAAGACGAGCGGCTTTGACGAGAGGCGCGTCATGGGAATGGCCGGTGTGCTCGACACGTCGCGCTTCATCCACTTCCTGAGAGTGATCGGCGGCCTCGATCCGCGAGAAGTCACGGCCATGGCGCTCGGCAGCCACGGGGACGAGATGGTCCCGCTGCCCGACTGGTCCACCGCAGGCGGTGTACCTCTGTCCAAGAAGCTCGACGCTGACGTTCTCAACCAGTGCGTCGAGAGGGCGCGGGACGGCGGGGCGGAGATCGTGAGCTTTCTGAAGACGGGCAGTGCGTACTACGCTCCGGCTGAATCGATCGCGGTCATGGTGATGGCCATACTCGGCGACACGGGACGGATGCTGCCGGTAACGGCCTATGCCCGCGGCGAGTACGGGATCGATGACGTGTTCATCGGACTGCCCGCGAAGCTCGGCCGTGCCGGCATAACCGAGGTCGTGGAGCTGCCACTATCAGACCGCGAGCAGGACGCCCTGCGAAAGGCCGCGGGAGCAGTGCGCTCGAGGGTGTCGGGAGGATAGGGCTCTTGAGGGCGATACAGGCGCGCGACATCGGCGAGCTCGTCGAGTCGCTCTGCCTGCGAATATCATACGAGCTCCCCGACGACGTCGAGAAAGCCATCGCCGACGCTGTTGGCGTTGAGGAGTCGCCTGAGGGGCGCGAAGCGCTCGATATGCTTCTCAAAAATGCGAAGGTCGCAAGGTGCGACCGTTTCCCCATATGCCAGGATACCGGTGTGTTCTCCGTCTTCATCGAGCTGGCGCAGGACGACTGCATCGAGGGCGACCTCACAGCCGAGGTGAACGCCGGCGTCGCCAGGGCGACCGGTGAGGGCCACCTGCGTTCGTCGGTCGCCGCGGACCCGGCCGGATCCCGCGTCAACACCGGCGACAACACACCTGTACACGTTTCGATCGAGCCGGCTGACGGCGACGACACACTACTGTCAGTCCTTTCCAAGGGCGGCGGCAGCGAGAACGCGTCCCGGCTTGCGATGCTTCCCCCCGGCGAAGGCTGGGCCGGCGTCGTGGCGTACGTTGCCGGCGTCGCCGGTGAAGTCGCCGCGAAGTCCTGTCCGCCGCTGGTCCTGGGCATCGGTGTTGGCGGGAGCTTCGACCGCGCGCCGGCCCTCGCGAAGAAAGCGCTTCTCGTGCCGCTCGATGAAAGAGGCCGCGACACGGAGCTCGAAGCCCGCGAGAAGGAGATCGTCGAAGCGGTCAACCTGATAGGTGTCGGCCCGGGCGCGCTCGGGGGGACAGTAACGTGCATCGGGGCGCGCATCCTTGTCGAGCCCTGCCACATAGCGAACCTTCCGGTTGCCGTGAGTGTCAGCTGCCACGCGCTGAGGCGGGCGACAGTAACTATCTAGACCCTGCCCACTGTAGATTTTTAGGAAAGCCATGGACGAGGACGACAGGACCGGCAGACCCGACGGGGAGTCGACCGGTAACGAGAAGCCGGCCGAGCCCGCCGGAGAGCAGCCCGCCTGGACCCTTGACGGATCGGGCGAGGGCGAGGGCGCGGGCGACGGCGCCGACGTCGGCGAGAAGGACCCCGAGCGCCAGGCACAGGCGGCACACGCCCCGTTCGCGACACCCTCCGCCAGCGGCAGCGAGGGAGGAGGTTCCCCCGAGGAGAAGGCCGCGGTGACCTTCGAGATCCGCGACTTCAAGAAGATCCTCAAGAACCGCAACTTCATGGCCCTGTGGGTTGGGCAGGGGATATCCGGCATCGGCGACTGGGTGATCGTTGGAGTGCTGCTGACAAGACTCAACCAGACCAACCCCCAGTGGGGCATCTTCTGGATGATGACGTTCCGCTTCCTGCCCGCCTTCCTATTCGGCCTGATAGCCGGTGCCCTCGTCGACCGGCTGGAGCGCAAGGCCACCATGGTGTTCTGCGACATCTGCCGCGCCGCGCTGGTATTCGCGCTCGCGTTCAGCAACTCCCTGTGGATGATCTGCGCGCTGGTGTTCGGCATTGAGTGCTTCTCGCTCGTGTTCGGGCCGGCCAAGGACGCGTCCATACCGGACCTGGTCCCGAAGAAGGACGAGCTGATAACTGCCAACTCGCTCATGTCGACCAGCACCTACCTGACGATGGCCATCGGCACGTTGATCGCCACGGTTTTCCTGGCCTTCGCCTTCCTCATCTACAAGGCGTTGCCGATCTTCCACTTCACCAGCTCGACCCAGTTCCAGTACGAGTTCGCCTTCATCATCGACTCGCTCACTTTCGTGGCCTCGGCGATGCTGGTCCTTACAATCGCTTTCCCCAAGCGGTTCGACGGCGACCGCCCGAAGATATCGGCCTCGCACGTATGGCAAGACACCCGCGAGGGGCTTAAGTACATGCGCACCAATCCACTCACGCGCTCCATACTCGGCGTGATGATAATAGGCTTCATCGGCGGAGGTTCCCTGTACGTCCTCGGCGCTCCCTTCGCGGCTTCTGTACTCCACTCGACCGGGGCTAAGTTCACGTTGATACTGACGCTCCTGCTCAGCGGTGTGGTCGTGGGCGCCGCGTTCGCGCCATGGTTGAACAAGTACCTGCCCAAGGAGAAGTGGTTCGGCCGGGCCGTGGTCGGATTCGGGCTGACGATGGTCATATTCGCTTTCGTGGAAGTCTACTGGATATCGCTTGTAGTGATCTGCATCGGCGGCATGTTCCTGGGCTTCCTCCTCGTGACGGCGTACACGCTGCTGCACCAGAACCTCGATGAAGAGATACGGGGCAGGGTGTTCGCGGCCATGCAGACCATCATGAGGACGTGCCTGCTGATATCGATGGGTATCTTCGCTGCGATCAATGCTGTGCTGATGCACATCTGGGGAACGCCATCTGGCGAACAGCCCATCGGCAAGGTGTTGAACCTCGGCTTTATCAGCAGGAGCTTCTACCCGGCGATGGTAGCCCTGATAATCGGAGGACTCGTGGTGATAGTGGGCGGCATAGTATCCATGAGGGGCTTGAGGACTTATTTCAAGTCGATCGACGAGGCGGCGGCATGAAAGAGCTGGAGCTTCCGATCGGCGACAGGGACCTCTCCTTCCTCGAGGCGTGCGACCGCGTGAGTATCACCGGCGAGGCGCTCACAATGCGCGACGCCGCGCTCAAGAGGCTGGAAGCCCTGGTCGCTCGTGGCGAGCGGCCCCCCTTCGACCTGGCGGGCCAGCTCGTGTTCCACGCCGGCCCGACGCCCCCGCACGGCGGGAGGGCCTGCGGCGCGATCGGCCCGACTACCTCGTCGAGGATGGACCGCTTCACGGGCCTTCTGATGGACCAGGGAGTCAGGGCCACGCTCGGCAAGGGCCCTCGCGCAAGAGAGGCCTGCGAATTGCACTCCTCGAACGGCGCGGTCTACCTCGTCGCGGTCGGAGGGGCGGGTGCGTACCTCGCGTCCTTCGTCAGCGAATGCGAGCCCATCGCGTGGGAGGACCTGGGCCCCGAGGCCGTCTTCCGGGTCAGGCTGGACAGGTTCCCCGCTCTCGTGGCCGTGGACACGCGGGGAAAGGACTGCCTCCTGATCCGTCACAATCATTACTCCGCGCAAAAGAGATAACATTAAGGCACGCCGAAAAGGACCGGCCGACGACCAGCCGCGGGGAGGGGAACCATGGCTCCGGAGCGAGACGAGCTCCGCAAAGGGCTCTTCATATCGTTTGAGGGGTGCGAGGGCTCGGGCAAGAGCACCCAGGCGAACATGCTCAAAGACGCGCTGCTCGACCAGGGCCGGGACGCCATCGTGTCCGAGGAGCCTGGCGGCACCGAGATGGGTGCAAGGATCAGGCAGCTGCTCCTCGACACCGCAAACACGGACATCACCCCGCTTACCGAGGCTTTGCTGTTCGCGGCCGACCGCGCCCAGCAGGTCACCGAGGTGATCCGTCCCTCGCTTTTGAAGGGCTGGACGGTCATCGCCGACAGGTACGTCGACTCCTCGCTCGCGTACCAGGGCGTCGGGCGCGGCCTGGGCCTTAACGCGGTCAAGAACCTGAACGACTGGGCGACCTCAGAGCTGGAGCCCGCCATGACTTTCTACCTCGACATCCCATACGAGCTCGCGAGCAGAAGGCTCGAGAACACCTCTCCCGACCGGATGGAGAGCGAGCCCCGCGAGTTCCACGAGAACGTCCGCCAGGCGTACCTCTCGCTTGCTTCGCTCTACCCCTCCCGCATCATGACGCTTGACGCGGCCGAGAGGGCGGAGCTGATCAACGCGAAGGTGATGCTGGTGGTCCAGAAGCTGTTGTAGCGACATGGCTGGAGAGATCTGGGACAGGGTGGCCGGACAGGCCGTCGCGAAGAAGACCCTGAAGAACGCGGTCGAGCGCGGCAGGGTCTCCCACTCGTACCTGTTCTGCGGCCCCGCGTCCACCGGCAAGTACACCGCGGCTCTGACCCTCGCCGCCGCTCTCCTCTGCGAGGAAGGCGGGTGCGGGACCTGCAACACCTGCCGGAGGGTGCTCGAGGGAAAGCACCCCGACGTCACGGTCGTCGCCCCGGTGGGTGTCAACATCCCGATTGAGACTGTCCGCCAGATGCGGCTCGACGCTTTCAAGAAGCCGGTCGAGGGCTCCCGGCGGGTGTACATAATAAGAAACGCAGAGAGGATGCGCGAGGACGCAGCCTCCACCCTCCTCAAGGTGCTCGAGGAGCCTCCCGGCGATGTCGTCTTCATGCTCCTCACCGAGAGCGAGTCCACTACGCTGCCCACCATCCGCTCGCGCTGCGCGCTTGTGGAGTTCCACCCGGTCCCGTCGGCCGAGCTCGCAGACTACCTTATCGAGACAAAGGGCGTAGATCCGCAGAGGGCCGACCTGATCGTGCGCCTGACCGGCGGCGTGCTGGGGCGGGCGCTCGACTGGTGCGACGAGCCGTGGCGGATGAGCAGGCGGGACGAGGTGCTGAGGGTGGCGAGGGCCATCAGGCGCGCCGACATGGACCGGCTGCTCGACATGGCGGGCGACCTGGTCAGGGAGGTGCGGGCCCCGCTCGACGAGATAGCCGCGGCCTGCGCCGAGCGCAAGGGAGATCTCGAGGACGGCTCGATCGACGACAAGCTGCTGCGGCGTATATCGAAGGAGCTCGACGAGGAGTGCCGTCGCGAGCAGAGGCGCGAGGAATCGCGCGGCGTACGCGAGATCCTTTCCACGCTCGCATGGTGGTATCGTGATATTCTGATGCTCAAAGTAGGCGCCAGCAGAGACCTGCTGGTGAACATCGACCTCGAGGACAAGATCGCCGAGGAGGCTGAAGCGGTCACGCCTTCAGAGGTCATCGAGTGCATGGAGCTCATCGAGGAGAGCCTTCGGGCGATCGAGTTGAACATACCTGCTCAGCTGAACATGGAGAGCACGCTTTTCGGACTACAGGAGATAACACATGTCTAAAGCTGTCGGAGTGGCCTTCAGGCCCGGCGGCAAAGCCTATATGTACGACCCGGAGGACCTCGCTCTCGTGATAGGCGACGAGGTCGTGGTGCCGGCCCAGCGCGGCGTCGAGTTCGGGACGGTCGCCTCGGCCGTTAGGGAGGCGGCGCCGGACGAGTTCCCCGAGCCCCTCAAGAAGGTGATGAGGAGGGCGACCGCGAGGGACCAGCAGCGCCGGGAAGAGAACATCCACCGCAAGGAAGAGGCCTTCCGCACGTGCCGCAAGATGATCCAGAAGCACAAGCTTCCGATGAAGCTGGTCGACGTCGACTACGTCTTCGACGGCTCGTCGATAGTCTTCTACTTCACTGCGGAAGGGCGCGTCGATTTTCGCGAGCTGGTCAAGGACCTCGCGAGTACGCTTCGCGCGCGCATCGAGCTCCGCCAGGTAGGCGTCCGGGACGAGGCCAAGATGGTCGGCGGCCTCGGCCCCTGCGGCCGCGACCTCTGCTGCAGCCTCTTCCTGTCCGACTTCAACCCGGTCTCGATCAAGATGGCCAAGGAGCAGGACCTCCCGCTGAACCCGTCGAAGATCAGCGGGATCTGCGGGCGCCTGATGTGCTGCCTGAAATACGAGGTCGAGGCGTACGCGGAGTTCAACGAGACCGCACCGCCGTACGGGACCGAGGTCGAGCTCGAGGAAGGCGTCGGGCGTATCGTCGGGTACCAGATCCCGTGCAGGAGAGTAGTCGTCGAGATGGAGAACGGCGCAAAGGTGCCGGTCGCCCTGGACGACGTCCTCGAGCGCCGGCAGTCCCGGGGCAAGAAGAGCCGCAAGAAAAAGAAGCCGTCCTCAGAACAGCAGGAAGCGAAACCGGCCCCCGAGGAGCCGGAAAAGGCCTGAGGGCGCTCATCGCGACCCGGTTGCCATTCGTGCTACTATTATCATCCGGCCGCCGTCGTGCAAGCACGCGAGCGGCCAGTGGCGTCCACGGACTTTTCGAGGAAGCATGTACGAGATCAGATTGCACGGACTTGGCGGGCAGGGTGCCGTCACGCTCGTAAACTGGGTGGCGATGGCCGCCTATAACCAGGGCAAGCACGTCCAGGCTTTTCCGTTCTTCGGGGCCGAACGAAGGGGCGCTCCCGTGAAGGCGTACATGCGCATGGACGAAGAGCCGATAGACCTGCGCAGCCAGATATACAGGCCCGACCTGCTCGTGGTGCTCAGCCCGGACCTGACCGGAGCCGCGGTTGCAGAGGGCATCACGGACGAAGGCCAGATCCTGCTTAACTGCGAGGAGCTGCTCGCGGGAAAGCTCGCGGCCCGGTTCGGCCGTGAGATGTATTACGTCGACGCAACCGGCATCGCGATCGAGCACGGGCTCGAGGTGGACGGGATGCCCATGGTCAATATACCGCTCCTCGGCGCGATGGTCGCGAAGGCCGATATCGCGCCCTTCGACGGGGTGATGAAGGTCATCGACCGCGTGGCAAGACGCGGAGACTACGACGCCTACCACGATGCCGCCCTCGAGGGCTTCGACGGCCTGGCTCGAGCAGGCGCCCGGGAGACCGTAGCCTGAACGGCGCGGTAGTCCGGGCATCAGTCACCCGTCGATCAAACCGCAGGTGGGAAGTGAAAGCATCTTGAGCGACAACAACAAGCTGGATTACATGACCTCGATGTCGAGGCCGGGCAAGGGCTGCGCCGGGGACACCGGCGAGTGGCGAGTGTTCCGGCCGGTCAAAGACGACGAGAAGTGCAACAACTGCCTGATCTGCTGGGTGTACTGCCCGGAGGCCTGCATCGAGAAAGAGGGGCAGGTAATCGACTACCAGTACTGCAAAGGATGCGGCATCTGCGCGGAGGAGTGCCCGACCGACGCCATCAGCATGATCAAAGAGGTCAAGGGGGAGAAGAGTTGAGGCTGCTCGAATCCGGGAACCACCTCGTCGCCCACGCGGCCAACGTGGCCGGCGTGGAGGTCGTGCCGGCGTACCCGATTACGCCGCAGACGCAGGTCATCGAGGAGATCGCGGAACTCATCAACAGCGGGAAGATGGACGCCGTGTATATCCCGGTCGAGTCGGAGCACAGCGCCTGCGCGGCGCTCGTGTCCGCCTCGCTGACCGGCGCCCGGGCCTTCTCCGCAACGAGCTCGCACGGCCTGGCGTACATGCACGAGATGCTGCACTATGCCGCGGGAGTGAGGGTCCCGGTGGTGATGGTGAACGTCAACCGCGCGCTGGGGCCGGGCTGGAACATCTGGTGCGACCACCAGGACTCGATAAGCCAGAGGGACACGGGCTGGATGCAGGTGTACGTGGCGAGCCATCAGGAAGTGGTAGACACAGTGTTCCAGGCGTACAGGATCACCGAGGACCACTCGGTGCTCCTTCCTATGATGATCAACATGGACGCGTTCGTCCTCTCTCACACGTACATGGACGCGGAGGTGCCCGAGCGCGAGGAGGTCGCGAGATACATCCCACGCTTTGTGCCGAAGTGGACGCTCGACCCGAGGATGCCGGTCACTCACGGCTCGGTCGTCTATCCCAGCGATTTCAGCGAGACGAGGCAGTCGATGCAGATCGGGCAGGAACACGCCCGCGTTGTGATAAAGAAGGCCGCCGACGAGTTCCGGGACATGTTCGGAAGGTGGCACGGCGACATGATCGAGACCTACAGGGCCGATGACGCCGAGCAGCTCATCATCGCGATGGGCAGCCTCGCCTCAGAGACCAAGGTCGCCGTCGACGCGCTTCGGGAGCAGGGCAAGGCGGTCGGCCTGCTCAGGGTCAGGTTCTTCAGGCCTTTCCCGATCGAGGAGCTGCGCGCGGAGTGCGAGGGCCGGGAAGATATCATGGTCATCGACCGTGACTACTCGTACGGTATGGAAGGAGCGCTGTTCACCGAGGTGAAGGCGGCGCTGTACGGCAAGTGCTCGGCCCCGGCGAAAGGGATCGTCGTGGGCATCGGCGGGCGCGACGTGACGTACGAGCTGATAGCCCGGCTCGCCGAGAAGAGCCGGAAGGGCGAGCTCGAGGAGGTAACGTGGGGCGACACGCAGATGACCTCGTCGCACGCGGTGACCCTCGAATGCCTCGACGACTTCAAGAAGATACTGGAGCATCCGGGAAAGTCGAACTGAGGAAGTGAAGAGATGGTAACGCTCAAGAGCCTGCCCGAGGAAGAGCTCTTCCTCGCGGGAAGCACCGCCTGCGCGGGCTGCCCGTCCAGCCTGGCGCTGAGGACGGCTTTCAAGGCGCTGGGGAGCAACACGATACTGATCGTGGTAGCATCCTGCACCTCGGTTCTGCAGGGCTCCTACCCGCTGTCCGCGATAAACCTGCCCCTGATGAACGTTGCGTTCGCCACCGGCGGCGCCAGCGCTTCCGGTGTCGTCGCCGGGATCGAGGCTCTGTGCAAGCGAGGCGAGCTCGAGGAGAAGCCGAACGTACTGGTGTGGGCCGGCGACGGTGGCACTTACGACATCGGGATACAGGCGCTGTCCGGCGCGGCCGAGCGCGAGACGGACTTCATCTACGTCTGCTACAACAACGAGATGTACTCGAACACCGGGACCCAGCGGAGCGGCGCGACGCCCCTCGGCGCGTGGACGACGACGACGCCCGGAGGCAAGGCCCAGCACCGCAAGGACATCGCGCAGATCATGATCGCGCACCGGATACCTTACGTGGCGACCGCTTCGCTCGCGTATCCGCTCGATTTCTACAACAAGATGATGAAGGCCAAGAGCATCCGTGGAACCAAGTACATCGAGATGCTCGCGCCGTGCCCGCCAGGGTGGAAGTTCCCGTCCTCGAAGACCATAGAGGTCAGCAGGTTCGCAGTGCAGAGCGGGATGTGGCTGCTATACGAGAACGAGAACGGGGAGACGAAGTTCACCAGCGGCACCAAGAACATCATCGAGGGCAAGGTGAAGAAGAAGTCGGTCAAGGAGTATCTCGAGATGCAGGGCCGCTTCAAGCAGGCTCTCGCGAGCCCGGAGGGCGAACAGGCCGAGATCCTTCTCGAGGAGCAGGTGTCCGACTCGATAAAACGCCTTCACGGCTTCATCCCCGAGTATTTCTAGAGCGCCGCGATGTAGCGGGCTCTCCACGGGAATCATTTCAGCACAGCAGGGGGACACGAGATGGAACTCAAAGGTATTGTGATGGACCTGGCGTCGGTCGCCGACTATCGCGAGGGCTCCGTCGTGAGCCGCGAGATCCTAAAGGGCAAGGCGGGCAGCGTCACGCTGTTCGCGTTCGACGCAGGCGAAGGCCTGAGCGAGCACACAGCACCTTTCGATGCCCTCGTGTCGGTGCTGGACGGCGAGGCGGAGATAACGATCGGGGGCGAGCGCCACAGGGTCGGCGAGGGCGAAGCGATCATAATGCCGGCCGGCATACCCCACGCGGTCAAAGGGCTAAGGCGCTTCAAGATGCTCCTCGTGATGATCAAGGAATAGCCCGCGAACATCATTTGCTAGAATAACCTTCAGCCGGGATAGCTCAGTCGGAAGAGCGGCTCACTCGTAATGAGCAGGTCCGGGGTTCGAATCCCCGTCCCGGCTCCACCACCTGCCTCAGACAGGCAATATCCTGAGTACCGGAGAGCTCGTCTCGAATCCTCACGAAAGAGTGCGGCCGGGTGATCACACGTTCGCTAGGAAAGGCGTGCCGTGCGATCACCCGGCCGCAAGTCCTGACTCACCCTCTTGATCCGATCCGGCGTAATGAGACCGCCTCCTCATCGGTAACCGACACCAACCCCCACTACTATTAATAGGGCCGGGTCCGGTCCGGGAGGAACCCTCCCTGACCCGGTGAGGCCGGACAGTTGTTCAGCCAGAATGGTGGAACTCCATCCGCTACCGTGACCAGACAGGCGGTGACCTTCAAACCCCTGGCTTACATCAGGCCCTGGCCCGTGAAGGACACTCTGGAGTGTCCTTCACATATTCCTCCGGGGCGGAACCGCGGAGGATATCTGACCGATAGAGCCACTCTGTCTTTATCTGTCCTTATTCCCACTTCGTTCATCAGTGCGAGCTCGGACCCGGTCTATTCTCATCGGACTCGGGGTAGAAAATCGCGCACTGGGTGTATACCCGGTCCAACCCTGATCTCCGGTCTGTTGAATAAGCGATCGTGCAAAGGGGGGTCAAACCTAAAAACTTGCATCGGTTTCAGGCAACTAGACGATCTGTTCTGCAAGTTTTTAGGTTTGACCCCCATTTGCAAGTGATGCGACATGACGTTCGCGGAGCGAATGCGACTGACCGGGGGTTAATCAGGACTCGCGAGAATGCAGAGACCTGCTCCGAAAATACCCCCGGTCAGGCTACCCCTTGCTACAGCATACGCAGGGTCAAACCCGAAAACGTACTTCCTTACCGGACAGACAAGTCGCGAAATGCAACGGCACTTCATTGCCCATGGAGGGGCAAGTGTTAGCTATAAGTTGACAAATGTAAACAATAAGATTACATTACGAGCATGGAGAAAGTGTTTGAAGAGATTCTGGGTAACAAAACGAGGATACGCTTGCTGAGGCGACTGTACGAGGATCACCTCCTGAGATCGGGACGTGAGCTCGCGAGGGAGATTGGTTGCTCTCACACCTACGCGATAAACCAACTCCGTACGCTTGAGGACATGGGCACAATCGTCAGGAGAAGGGTAGGCAGCGCCAACACCTATGAGTTGAACGACAAGAGCTACCTCGTCACAAACGTGCTGATTCCGCTCTTCAAAGCGGAAGACAACTATCTGCACGAACTCGCCTCGAGGTTCTCGGATGGGCTACGTGAAGAACTTCTTCGAATCGTCCTGTTCGGGAGCACCGCGAGGGGCACAGCAAACCCGAGAAGCGATGTAGACCTGGCGCTCGTCGTGAAAGACGGTTGTGACCTGGAAGGGGTCGAATTGGAGGCGGCCGGCATCGCTGCAGACGCGATGGTCGAGTTTGGCCGTCCTGTCGATGCCCTGGTCTTCCGCGAGAAAGATTTCGAGTCCAGGATCCAAAAAGGAATTGGAATGTGGAAGGACATCGAGGCCGAAGGGATCGACCTTTCCAGGACGGCGGCATGACGGATCGGAAGATGTTCAGTGTCCGCAACGTCTCGAAACAGGAGGCCCTGGAGTACCTGGACAAAGCGCAGGAATCAATCAGCGTTGCAGAAGAGGCTCTGGCTGGAGGGCACTGGCACGTTGCCAGCCAGGAGGCCATACTTGGAGCTATCGCCGCAAACGACGCTGTTCTAGGTTTGGTTTATGGAGTAGTGCCTGCCAGCCTAAACCACAATGATGCCGTAGCAGTCTTCAGGCAGAGATTCACGTCTGACCAGGACCGGGAATATTCGAAGTACCTGACGCGCCTTATCGCAAAGAAGAAGATTGTAATGTACGAAAGTAGAATGCCAACGCGTGCTGAGGCCAGCGGCGTCGTCGACGACGCAAAGACCTTCCTTGCGTGGGTCCGGACAAGGACGAAGGACCTGCGAAAATGAGCATTGGTGATGTTATTTCCCAACGTGTAACCCACCTGCCTTCGTAATATAATCCAGCGCAACTCGAACCAACCGATCGGAGCATCACGATGGATGACAATTTCACCGGCAGGGTCGTGGTCGTGACTGGTGCCGCCAGCGGCATCGGCCGGGAGACCGCGATAGAGTTCGCGCGGCGCGGCGCGAGGCTCGCGATATGCGACATAGACGGCGAGGGGCTGCGCGAGACCAGGAGGAGGGCGGAGGCGATAGACGCAGAGGTCCACTCCGAGGTCGTCGACGTCTCGAAGGCCTGGCAGGTCGAGGAGTTCCGCGACAACGTCCACCGGGCGATGGGCGGAGTCGACGTTCTGGTGAACAACGCCGGGATAGCCATCGCCGGCCTGTTCCAGGACATGACGCTCGAGGACTGGGAGAAGCTCATCGGGGTCAACTTCTGGGGCGTCATTAACTGCTGCCACTTCTTCTATCCGCGGATGGCGCAGTCCGGGCGGGGACACATCGTGAACATCGCTTCCGCCGCGGCCCTCATCCCGATCCCCGCCATGACATCGTACTGCGCCTCGAAGAGCGCGGTGCTCGCGTTCTCCGAGACGCTGCGCGCGGAGGCGGCACTATGCGGGGTCGGCGTCTCGGCGGTCTGCCCCGGCTTCGTCAACACGAACATAGTCAACACCATGAAGCTTTGCCTGCCGGACGACAGGGCCGGCGAAGAAAAGGCCACCGGCATGATCAGGAACTTCATGGGCCGCGAAAAGTGGGCGCCTTCAAAGGTATCGTACGCCGTGCTGAAGGCGGTCAGGACCAATGCCGTCGTAGTCCCCACCGGTATCGAGACGAGAGTGGCTGACTTGACCCACCGTCTCAGCCGCCGCCTCACCTCGCTCATTACCCGTCTCAATATCCGTTTCGCCCTCCGCTGGCTCCAACGAGCACCGCGTGGCCGGTGAAGCCGGGCCACAGCGGTTGCGAGATGGATATCTCCCCGGGGCGGAGGCTGGGAGGAACTCCTAACGCTTTTCGAATATGTGACCTCTCAGTAATGCTTCATCCCGTTTGTTCATCAGTCTGGGCTCGGACCCGGTCTGTATAAAAGGACTCGGGCTGAACCCCACGTCTGGCGGTACACAGAATGGCCGGTGAAGCCGGGGCCACTGCGGTTGCTGGATGGATATCTCCCCGGGGCGGAGGCGAGCAGGTTATCTTCACGGTAGAGCTCATTTGCTCGAGGAGTCGCTTAATCCCATTTTGCTTTTCATCGCGAGCTCGGACCCGGCCTGAATTCGGGGACTCGGGATGAGCCTTCACGCTCCGGGTGCTCAGACGGCTGAACCTCTGTTTCCGTCTGTTGAATGAGCGATCGTGCAAAGGGGGTCAAACCTAAAAACTTGCAGAACAGGTTGTCTTGTTTGCAGAAACCGATGCAAGTTTTTAGGTTTGACCCCCTTTGCATACGATGCGACATGACGTTCGCGAAGCGAATGCAAGAGACCGAAGACGGGCGAGTCGGAACAGATGATAATCCGTAGTCGAAGCGGTCAGAATGGGCCTCCGTCATAAAGGATTCATCCCCGCTTGCCGAATCTGGATAGGAAAACGCATGGCGCCAGGCCACGGGAGCGTTCGTCGTTCCCGGGTACCTGAAATTCCTTTCACCATGCCCACCCGAGAGCTCAGCCGACACCGGCGGGTCCGACAGGGAGCAGAGTTTGGCCGACGACAGCACGATGGAGACCAGGGTCGAGGACAAGGCGGCCGTGACCGGTGAGGTCGCGCTGTTCGCTCTCGATCCGATCGGGACGATCCTCGTCGCCAGCAAACACGCCTCGAGGCTGCTCGGATACTCCATGGAGGAGCTGCCGGGCATGAACATGACGACCCTCCTCACCGATGAGGCGAGAATGGCCGGCGTCTTCGACCGCGAGACCGTCTCCGCGACCATGAACGGGACCAGCGAGTTCGAGACGACCCTGGTGGCCAAGGACGGAAGGGCTTTCCTCGCCTCGGTGACCATCACCGTGATGAGGGGGACTCTCCAGGAGGTCGGCGGCTTCGCGGCCGCGGTAACGGACATATCGAAGCGCAGGAGCGACGCCGAGGCCCTCCGGCAGGCGCGGTCCCGCTTCGAGTCGATCATGGAGAACAGCCTTCTGATCGCCATCCAGGGGTTCGACGGCTCGGGGGTCATCCGCTACTGGAACAAGGCCAGCGAGACCCTGTTCGGATACAGCGCCGAGGAGGCCGTCGGCCGCGGGATCGCCGACGTGATGATGGACGCTGAAGAAGCCGCGCACTTCACCGAGGAGCTGTCCGCCGTCTGGAAGACGGGCGACGCCCGGCAGCCACACGAGTGGAAGGCCAGGGCACGGTCCGGCGAGCAGGTGAAGGTCTTCTCGACGATGTTCCCGATACTTCAGGACGGTCGGGTCGTCGAGGTCTTCTGCATGGGCGTCGACATCAGCGAACGGGCGAAGGCCGAGGAGCGCTTCCAGCGCATGAACCGTCTCTACTCGGTGCTGAGGAAGGCCGGCGAGGCGACCATCCGCAACCACGACGCAAACAAGATGTACGAGCAGGTCTGCCGTATCGCCGTCGAGGAGGGGCTCTTCAAGATGGCATGGGTCGGCCTGGTCGACGAGGAGACACAGACCGTCAATCCGATCGCCTACTGGGGCGACTTCGAGGGATACCTGGACAACGTGCGCATCTCCACCCTGGAGGTACCTGACGGCATGGGGCCGAGCGGCACCGCGGTCAGGGAAGCAAGTTATTCGGTGTGCAACGACATCCAGTCCGACCCGCTGATGGCCAACTGGCGCGACAAGGCGCTGGAGAAGGGTTTCCACTCCAACGCCGCCTTCCCGCTCTCCGTCGGCAGCAAGGTCGTGGGAGTGATCGTCTACTACTCGGACGAGCCGGGCTACTTCGACGACGAGCAGGTAAGGCTTCTGCAGTCCCTGGCCGGCGACATCTCGTTCGCGATCGAGTCCGTCGACCGCGAGGACCGCAGGATGCAGGCGGAGCAGCGGCTGCGCGAGAGCGAGCGATATTACAGGTCCCTGATCGACAACGCCCTCGATGTCATCACGGTGCTCGACTCCGAGGGGAAGATCCTCTACACGAGCCCTTCGACGACAAGAGTCCTGGGGTACAAGCGTTCCGAGGTCAGGGGGCTCAACATCCTGGAGCTCGTGCACCCGGACGAGCGCGAGAGCGCCACGAACCGGCTTTCCCTGCTGATGGCCAACCCCGGCGCGACGCTCGACAGCGAATACAGGGTCAAGCACAAGGATGGCACGTACAGGATCATCGAGGTCTTCGCCAGGAGCTACGTCGACGAGGCGGGCTCCGGCGGAGCGATCCTGAACGCCCGCGACGTGACCCAGCGCAAGGCCATGGAGGAGACGCTCCAGCATAGCGAGGAGACGCAGCGCGCCATGCTCGACGCGCTCTCCGACTGGGCGGCGCTGGTGGACACCCGCGGCAAGATACTGGCGCTAAACGAGTCGGGCGCGGCCAGGCTCGGCAAGACGGTCGACGAGCTGATCGGCCAGTCGATGTTCGACACCATGATGAACGGCGGGGCCGGCCCCCGCTGGGAGCTCGCCTCCGAGGTGATCAGGACCGGGCGGCCGATGAAGTTCGAGACGGAGAGCGACGGCAAGTTCTTCGAGATAAGCATCCAGCCGGTCGCTGACGAGGACGGTAAGGTCAAGACGCTGGCCGTGATATCGCACGACATGACCTCTTACAAGCAGGCCGAGATCGCGCAGCGGCAGGACCAGGAGTTCGTATCGACGGTCATCAACACCACCGGCGCGCTGGTGATGGTCCTGGACAGCGACGGCCGCATCATCCTGTTCAACAGCACCTGCGAGCACGTCACCGGCTTCTCCTTCGACGAGATACGGGGGCGCTACGTCTGGGATGTGCTGATACCGGACGACGAGCGCGAGGACGACAGGGCCCAGTTCGAGATGCTGCTCGAGGGCAAGCTGCTCCCCAACTACGAGAACCACATGCTGACGCGGCACGGCGGGCGCAAGCTCATATCGTGGTCGAACGCGACCATGTACGAGGAGAACGGCAGCGTCGGCTACGTGATCAAGACCGGCATCGACATCACCGAGCGGCGCAAGGCGGAAGAGGCCCTCAAGCAGTCGGAGGAACAGTACCGAACGATGTTCGAGTCGACCGGTACCGCGATGTGCATCATCGACGACAGCGCGAAGGTGACGTTCCTCAACCAGGAGTTCGAGCGCATGACCGGCTACATCGCCGAGGAGGTCGAGGGCGTGATGCTCCTCACCGACTTCCTGGTGTCGGAGGACGCGCCGGGCTTCGAGGCCTATTACCGCGAGAGCCGCGCCGTCAGGCGCAACATCCCGCTCCACTTCGAGTGCCGGATAATGGACAAGCTGGGCAACAAGCTGAACGTCCTGGCCAACATGGGCGTAATCCCGGGCAGGAACGCCTCGGTCGTGTCGCTCATCGATATCTCGCGCGAGAAGAGCTACGAGCACGACCTCCAGGAGACCGCGGAAAGGCTTCGCCACTTCCTGACGGTCGCGTCCCACGAGCTGCGCCATCCCATCACGATTGTGAAGGGCTACGCGAACACCCTGACGGCCTACATGGAGAAGATGCCCCGCGAGCTCATAATCGAGATACTGGCCGACATCGACTCCTCGACCGACCGGCTGACGCGATACGTGGAAGAGCTGATGGACGTCTCGCGCGTCGAGGAAGGACGCTTCCCGATCGAGCGGCGCGCGATAGACCCGATGGAGCTCATGAGGACCGCGGAGGAGGACATGCAGGTCCTCGGCACCTCGAACGAGTTCAACTTCCACGTCAAAGAGGGGACCGGCCCGGTGGAGGTCGACCCCGAGAAGTTCGTCCAGCTGCTGGTCATACTGCTCGAGAACGCCGTGAAGTTCTCCGACCCCGGCACCCCGATCGAGGTGGAGATATCCAGGGACGACGGCCAGGTGGTCGTGTCCGTGATGGACCGGGGCATCGGGATCCGGGAAGAGGACCAGGAGCGGGTGTTCGACCGCTTCTACCAGGTCGAGGACGCGCTGCACCATTCCAAGCAGGGCATCGGCCTCGGCCTCTACATCGCGAGGGAGATCGTCAACGGGCACAGCGGGAACATCTGGTGCGAGTCGCGCCCGGGCGGAGGCTCGGTCTTCAAGTTCTCGCTGCCGCAGTGACCGCCACCCTTGCATACGGGCTTCACGCGAAATAGGATTCTCTGCGGTGCATCGAAGAAGAGGGAGTCCGTTTTGTCCCATCACAGGTTGGAGCGGCTGACTGCCGCGATCGTTATCGTGGTCGCGGCGATCGCGCTCACGCTGACGGCGGGATGCTCGGACGGAGGAAGCACCACGGCGACCAGCTCGACCGGGCCCACCGCGGGCTTCGCCTCGAAGCTCCAGGCCGAGGCCGCGAACACCGTCTCGGTGGCCGCCGCGGGCGACGTGAACTTCGGCGACGGCGTGACCCCTTACATCTCATCGGAGGGCGTCGACTATCCGTGGACGTCCGCTTCCGCCGTGTTCGCCCAGGGCGATGTCTCGTTCGTCAACCTCGAGTGCTGCCTCTCGACCGGCGGCTCGCCGGTCGTGGGAAAGGAATTTACGTTCGAGGGCCCGCCCGACGCGGCGGTGGGGATGAAGCAGGCCGGCATCGACGTCGTCTCTCTGGCCAACAACCACTCCAAGGATTACGGCGGCCAGGCATTCGTGGACACGCTTAACAACCTGAGGGCGCAGGGAATAGCTTATTGCGGCGCCGGGATGAACTCGACCGAGGCTTACTCGCCGGCGATCCTGGACGCGCAGGGCAAGAAGGTCGCGTTCGTGGCCTTCAGCAACGTCGTCCCGGACGGCTGGCCGGCAACCTCGACGACCCCCGGCTGCGCCGTGGGCTGGAGCACCCCGAAGGTCACGCAGACAATCAAGGACGCGAAAGCGAAGGCCGACTTCGTCGTCGCTTCGTTCCACTGGGGGATCGAGCTCGCCACGTCTCCTGGAGGCGACCAGAGGTCCCTGGCTCACGCGGCGGTCGACGCCGGCGCGGACGTGGTGCTCGGCCATCACCCGCACGTGGTGCAGGGCTTCGAGGTATACAAGAACAGGCTTATCGCCTACAGCCTGGGCAACTTCGTCTTCAGCCCGCCTCGGGAGATCTCGGCGAAGACACTTTCGATACTGGTGGCGCTGAACAAGAACGGACTCAGGCAGGCGAAGATAGTACCGATGGTCATAAGCTCATGCCGGCCCGTCATCATCACCGGACAGGCTGCCGCTTCGTGGCTGGCCACCGTGCAGGGGTACTCCAGCCAGCTCGGCACGAAGATAGATATCCGCGGCGAGAGAGGATTTATCGAGGGTGCCGTCCCGGCGGCTCCCGGAAGTGCTAACGTAAAGTAACGGGGGGAATAGATGAGGACGGAAGGAACACTGGAGACAAAGGCCGAGCGGACGATAGCCCGGTTCAAGATGCTCAACGGAGGAGAGAAGGTCGTCGTGAGCGTCTCGGGAGGCCCGGACTCCATGTCGCTGCTCACCTACCTGAACAGTATCCGTCAACAGTTCGACCTCAAGCTGTACGTCTTTCACATCGACCACATGTTCCGCGGCGAGGAATCGGCGAAGGACGCCGACGCCGTCGAGCAGTTCGCGTCGAACCTGGACCTGCCGTTCAAGCGGGTGCAGGTGAACGTGCCGGCGATCCTGCGCGAGACGGACGCCTCGCCGCAGGACGTGGCCAGGCGGGTTCGCCTGGAGAACCTGCGCGCCTACGCCGACGAGGTCGGGGCGGACCGCATCGCCCTCGGCCACACCGCGGACGACCAGGTCGAGACCTTCCTGATGCGTGTCATCCAGGGCGCCGGCCTTACAGGGCTGGGCGGCATGTCGCCCGTAGTCGAGAAGATAATAAGGCCGCTGATCTACTGCTGGCGTAACGAGGTCGAAGAGTACACGCGGCGGCTCGGGCTCGCCCCGCGCATGGACTCGAGCAACCTCAACCAGGTATACCTCCGCAACCACATCCGGATGCGCCTGATCCCGTACCTGTCGAGCGAGTTCGGCAAGGGCGTGAAAGAGGTGATCCTGCGAGAGGTCGAGTCGCTGGCGGCGGACAGGGAGTTCATGGAGCTGAAGGTGCTCGACGCCTACGAAGAGATAGCTCGCCCGGCCGCGACGGAGATAAGGCTGGACGCGAAGAAGCTCGACGACCTCCACCCGTCGCTGCAGCGAGGAGTCCTCAGGGAGGCCTGGTGCCGCCTGCTCCCCGAGGAGACCTACCCGAGCTGGCAGAACATCGCGGACATCATCGAGAAGGTCGTCGGCGGAGTGAGCGGCGCCAGGATAGACCTTCCGAAGGGCGTAGTGGTGGAGCGCGAGTACGACGACATAGTGCTGCGCTCGCCGCTGGGCGAAGACGAGGAGGACGAGTTGATCGACGACCCTGTCGCTCTCGACCTGCCCGGCGCCGTCGACCTGCCGTGGTGCGGATGTGTGATGACCGCCGGCAAGGTGCCGGCATCGGAAGTATCGCTGCAGGGCGGCCCCGACGTCGAGTTCGTCAGGGCCGACGTCCAGTTCCCACTCACCGTGCGCACCCCTCGCCCGGGCGACCGCTTCATGCCGCTGGGATCGTCGGGCACCCGCAAGCTGTCAGACTTCTTCATCGATATCAAGCTGCCCCGCAGGGACCGCGCCCGCTGTCCGGTCGTGGTCTCGGGCGAGGACGTTGTATGGGTCGTCGGCCATCGGCTGGACGACCGGTTCAAGCTGGAGGAAGGCGCCGAAGCAGTCCGGCTCTTCATCGAGAAGACCGGCGCAGGGGAGGAGGAGTAGCCCGATGGGACCCGACGCCGAAGTCCACGACACTCTCTACAGCCGGGAGCAGATCCGCGAGCGCGTCAAGGAGCTCGCCGGCCGGATAAACGAGGACTACGCCGGCCGCAACCCGCTGCTGGTGGGCATCCTCAAGGGAGCGTTCGTCTTCCTGTCCGACCTGGCCCGCGAGATAGACCTGCCGATGGAGTTCGACTTCATGGCGGTCTCCTCTTACGGGTCGGCTTCCCGTACGTCCGGCGTCGTCCGCATCCTCAAGGACCTGGACACCGACATCGAAGGCCGGGACCTCATCATAGTGGAGGACATCATCGACACCGGCCTGACGCTGAACTACCTGCTCAAGAACCTCAAGGCCAGGGGGCCCGCCTCGCTCGAGATATGCGCCCTGCTCAACAAGGAGATAGCCAACAAGGTCGAGCTGCCCGTCCGCTACGTGGGCTTCACGATCCCGGACGTTTTCGTGGTCGGCTACGGCCTGGATTACTCCGAGCGCTTCAGAAACCTGCCCTACATCGCTCGCCTGAAAGAGACAGATTGACGACAGACTGACCGGGCAAACCGCTCCCCCTGAAGTGCCCTGCGCGGTTGACCAATCTCTTTGCCATCCGGCCTATTCTGCTGTACAAACATAGACAGCGTCGGGAGGCCCGCGGGCACCAGGAACCCCGGGGTCCGGTGTCTCGTCGGTATGGTAGAATAAGGAAAAACTTAAAGCAGAAGGCCGACACGATTGATCGGCCATTTTCTTCAACATAAGGGCACTATGAAAAAGTACGCGAAAACCATAATATTCTGGGTCATAATCCTATTCCTGATCGTGATCCTGATTATCAACCCCCCCTGGCGCACGCAGGTCAAGACGGTCGACTTCTCAAAGTTCATAACCGACGTCCAGGACGACAAGGTCAAATCGGTGACCATCTTCAACCGCGATCAGAAGATCGACGGCGTCTACAATGCGAACAGCGAGAAATTCAAGACCGCTTTTCCTTTGAACTATGACCTGACGACGCTGCTGAAGGACCACAAGGTCCAGATCACCGTCGAGCCTCAGACCGGCACCAGCATCCTTGCGGTGGTCATCAACATCCTGCCGATCCTGCTGATGGTCGGGCTGATCTTGTTCTTCATGCAGCAGATGCAGGGCGGCGGCAACCGCGTCATGTCGTTCGGAAAGAGCAAGGCCCGGCAGGTCACCAAGGACATGCCCAAGGTCACGTTCGCAGACGTCGCGGGGGTCGACGAAGCCGTCGAAGAGCTGCGCGAGGTAAAGGAGTTCCTGGAGAACCCTGCCAAGTTCCAGGCTCTCGGGGCCAAGATCCCGAAGGGCGTACTGCTGTACGGTCCTCCCGGCGCCGGCAAGACGCTGCTGGCCCGCGCGGTCGCGGGTGAGGCGGGGGTGCCTTTCTTCAGCATCTCGGGCTCCGACTTCGTCGAGATGTTCGTCGGCGTCGGCGCCGCGAGGGTACGCGACCTGTTCGAGCAGGCCAAGGCCAACTCCCCCTGCATAATATTCATGGACGAGATCGACGCTGTCGGGCGCCAGAGAGGCGCCGGGCTGGGCGGCGGCCACGACGAGCGCGAGCAGACGCTGAACCAGCTGCTCGTCGAGATGGACGGCTTCGACGTCAAGTCCGGTGTCATCCTGATCGCGGCCACCAACAGGCCCGACATACTCGACCCCGCCCTGCTGAGGCCGGGCCGCTTCGACCGGCAGATCGTGGTCGACAGGCCGGACCTCGAGGGGCGCAAGGCGATCCTCGCGGTGCACATCAAGGGCAAGCCGCTCGCGCGCGGCGTCGACGTCGATGTGCTGGCCAGGCGCACGCCCGGCTTCACGGGTGCGGACCTCGCGAACATGGTGAACGAGGCGGCGCTGCTGTCGGCGCGCCACGGCAAGAAGAGCATCGACATGATCGAGATGGAAGAGGCGATCGACCGTGTCGTCGCCGGGCCGGAGAAGAAGACCCGCCTGATAAGCGACCGCGAGAAAGAGATCATCGCCTACCACGAGTGCGGACACGCGCTGGTGGCGAACACGCTGCCCAACGCCGACCCGGTGCACAAGATATCGATCATCCCGCGCGGCCGTTCACTCGGCTACACGCTGACGCTTCCGGTAGAGGACAAGTACCTCATCACCCGTTCCGAGCTGGTCGACGAGCTCGCGATGCTTCTGGGCGGCAGGGTCGCCGAGGAGATGGTCTTCGGCGAGATAACGACCGGCGACCAGAACGACATCGAGCGCGCGACCAAGATCGCCCGCCAGATGGTGATGGAGTACGGCATGAGCGAGAAGCTCGGGCCGGTGACACTGGGACACAAGCAGGAGCAGGTGTTCCTCGGCCGCGACTTCGTGGCGGAGCCCAACTACTCCGACCAGGTCGCCTTCGAGATCGACTCGGAAGTGCACAGGCTCGTTGGCGAGGCGCACTCGGAGGCTCAGCGCATCCTGAGAGAGCAGCGCGAGAGGCTGGACGTCATCGCCAAGATCCTGGTCGACAAGGAGACCATCGACAAGGAAGCTCTCGAGGACCTGTTGCGGGGAGAGCCAGCGGAGATCTACAAGAAGTTCCTCGAGGAGAAAGAGAAGATCGCGGCGATGCCGGCGCCGGCGCCTGAAGCGAAGCCCGACGGCGTGCCGAAGCCATGGAGCCGCAAACCGAAGCCGAGCCCGAGCACCAACCCCAAGCCGGGGATACAGCCCGAATAGCCGCGGGGCCCCGCTCGCGGCCGCTTTTCCTTAAGACAAAGGCCTTGACATGCGTCGGGGTTCCTTCTAATACATAGTGACCACGACGCGCGGCCGCGCGGCCTGCGAATGACCCGAGGAAGTGAGATGGACCGAGAGAAGATAGAAGCCGCAGTCGGGATGATCCTCGAGGCGATCGGAGAGGACCCGAAGAGAGAGGGCCTGGTCAAGACACCCAGCAGGGTGGCGAGCATGTACGAGGAGATATTCGCGGGCATGGGGGCCGAGCCCATAAAGCTCCTCGAGGCGCAGTTCGCCGAGGAACACGAGGAGATGATCATCGTAAAGGATATCCCTCTCTACTCGGTATGCGAGCACCACCTGATGCCGTTCATCGGAAAGGCGCACGTCGCTTACGTCCCGGGCAAGTCGGGCCAGATCACCGGGATCAGCAAGCTGGCGCGCGTGGTCGACACCCTCTCCAAGAGGTTGCAGGTACAGGAGCGGCTCACCACCCAGGTCGCCGACACGATAATGCAGGGACTGGACGCCTCGGGGGTGCTGGTCGTGATCGAGGCGGAGCACCTGTGCATGTCGATGCGCGGTGTGAAGAAGCCAGGCACGGTGACAGTGACGAGCGCCGTGAGAGGCGTGTTCTACACGAACGTCGCTGGCAGGGCGGAGGCCATGTCCCTGATCATGGGCAGGGGTTAGGTTGCTGGACGGGGCGGTCCGGAAGCACAACGCACGGCTTCTGAGGGTGGAGGGGCGAGACGACGCCCGGCATGTCCTCACGGAGCTCGGGAGCGACACGGGCGGCATCGCCATCATGGCCGACAAGATGACCCACCTCTCCATATCCCTCGAAGGCGTCAAAGCCCGCGCGGCGCAGATCATAAAACAGGTCATGCTCTCCAAGGGCGGCGAGTGCGCGACTCCCCGGGACCTCCTCCTCAAGACCGTTGAGCCGGTCGACATCATAATGATCGGGACAGTAAGGCAGCTGCGCGTGGCCTGCCAGAACCTTTCAGTGCAGCCGTTCGGCTGCAAGGCCATTTCGGCCGAGGTCAAGGCGCTCATGGCGCGGGAGCTCTCCGGGAAGGTACGCCTCATGAAGGCGGGCCCGTACGAGCTACGCTTCGGCGAGCGAACGCTGGTTATGGGGATCATAAACGTGACGCCGGACTCGTTCTCCGAGTCGGGCGAGCTCTTCGACTTCGACGCGGCAAAGAAGAGGGCGCTCGAGATGGCGGCGGCGGGCGCGGACATAATCGACGTAGGCGGCGAGTCCTCCAGGCCGGGCGCCGAGGCGGTGGCCCTCGAGGAAGAGCTTCGAAGGACGGTCCCGCTGATAGAAGCAATAGCGCCGGAGGTCGATGTCCCGATAAGCATCGACACGTACAAGGAAGGCGTTGCCAGGCGGGCGCTGGACGCCGGCGCGGTGATAATCAACGACATCAGCGGCCTTCGGCTGGATCGCGACCTCGCCCCGCTGGTCGCGGAGCGCGGGGTCCCGGTCTGCCTGATGCACATGCAGGGCCAGCCCCGCACAATGCAGGTGAATCCCGCTTACGACGAGGTGGTGCGCGACATCGCGGACGAGCTTGCCGAACGCGCACGCTTCGCCGTCGAGAGCGGGATCGGCGAAGACAGGATCATGGTCGACCCCGGAATAGGTTTCGGGAAGACCGTCGGCCACAACCTGGAGATAGTCAGGCGCATCGAGGAGTTCCGCTCCCTCGGTTACCCGGTGGTCCTCGGCACATCGCGCAAGAGCTTCATCGGGAAGGTGCTCGGCGTGAAGGAGGACGAGCGGCTCTTCGGCACCGCCGCGACTGTCGCGTTCGCGATAGCGCGAGGGGTCGACGTGGTCCGCGTCCACGACGTCGAGGAGATGGTGCAGGTCGCCAGGATGTCGGACGCCATGGCCCGCGGGATCGGGTACGAGGCCTGACCATGGACGAAGTCATCGTCAAGGGCCTGAGGGCATACGGGAAGCACGGAGTCCTCCCCGAGGAGAAGGAGAACGAGCAGGAGTTCATAGTGGACGTCGTCCTCCAGTGCGACACCAGGCCGGCGGCTGAGGCCGACGACCTTTCTTTGACGGTCAACTACGCGGCGCTGAGCGAGGCGGTGGCGAGGATCGTCGAGGAGAGCAGCTTCGACCTCGTCGAGACCCTGGCGGAGAAGATCGCGGCCGAGGCGCTCGGACACGAGGGCGCGGCCCGCGTGACGGTCACCGTGCGCAAGCCGGACGCCCCGCTTGACGTGAGCGTCGACTGGGTCGGCGTCAAGATCACCAGGGCCCGGGGAGAAACGCCTTGAGGAAGGCTTTTCTCGGCCTGGGATCGAATGTCGGCGACCGCCTGCGAAACCTGCGGTTCGCCGTCCACTCGCTCGAGGCGGGCTCCATCGAAGTCACGAAGGCCTCGCACGTCTACCTGACCGAACCCCTCGGCTATACATCGCAGGACCCGTTCCTCAACGCGGTGATCGAGGTCGCGACGGAGCTCGCGCCGCTCGACCTCCTCGAGCTCTGCCAGCGCATAGAAGACAGGGCGGGCAGAGAGCGGACCGTCCGGTGGGGGCCGCGGACGCTCGACATCGACATCCTCATCTACGAAGGCACCGAGGCCAACGCGAAATACCTCACGATCCCTCACCCGCGCATGCGCGAGAGGATCTTCGTGCTGAAGCCGCTCTCCGAGCTGGTCGACGAACTGCCGGACGGGACGCCGATCGCCGATGTCCTCGCCGAGTGTCCCGACAATTCGTCGGTCGAGGTCGCGGGCACGCTGGTCGCGCTGGGCGACATCAAGCAGGCTACGATCGCCTTCATAGGTGCGGGGAAGGTCGGCTCTGCGATGGCCAAGGACCTTCGCGAGCGCGGCTTCAACATCGAGGCGGTCTACGACGCGGACGGCGCGCGAGGCCGCGACGTCTCGCAAGCCACCGGCGCCAGAGCCGCAGAGAGCGAGGCGGACGCGGCGACGACCGCCACGGTAGTGTTCGTCACCACCCAGGACACGCACATCGGGCCGGCCTGCGAGAAGGCGTCCCTCACTGAAGGCGACATGATGCTGAAGACGTTCGTTCACATGAGCGGGTCCCTCTCTCTGGACGCTATGGACGCGGCGCGGCGGAAGGGCGCGCTCCTCGCGAGCGTGCACCCCGTCCAGACTTTCGCGGACGCAGACTCCGCGGCCAGGGACCTGCCCGGGTCCACCTTCTCGATAACCGGCGGCGCGGGCGCGCGCGACTTCGCCCTCGAGCTGGTCGGTGAGCTGGGCGGGAAGCCGGTCCTGCTGGCGGACGGCGACAAGGCGCTCTACCATTCCGCGGCGGTCATAGCCGGAAACCTGACGAACATGCTCGTCGGCGCCGCGGCGGAGATCTACAGGGGAATAGGATTCGAGGAGCGGCAGGCTGTCGAGGCGGCGCTGCCGCTGGCCCGCACCACGCTCTCGAACATTGAAAAGCTGGGCCCGGCGGAGGCGCTCACCGGGCCGCTCTCGCGCGGCGACCTCGATACGCTCGCCGCCAACCTCGAAGCGCTGGACGACGCTTTTCCGGAGGCCGCCGCGGCTTACCGTGCCGTGTCGCTCCTGGGGTTGAGGCTGGTCATCGAACGGGGGGCGCTGGACGACGCGACGATAGTCGCAATGAGGGAGCTGTTCGAGAAGGCTCCGCCGGAGCGCGGGGAGGGTGCCGGTTGAAAGTCATACGGACCAGGAGCGAGATGAGGCGCATCGTCAAAGAGGCGCAGGCCGCGGGCAGGACCGTCGGGCTGGTGCCGACCATGGGCTTCTTCCACGAGGGGCACCTGGAGCTGATGCGTCGCGCCTCGGAGTGCGACGTCGTCGTGGTGAGCCTGTTCGTCAACCCGACCCAGTTCGGCGAGGGGGAGGACTTGAGCGACTACCCTCGGGACTTCGAGCGCGACTGCGAGATGGCGGAGAACGTCGGGGTCGACTACATCTTCGCGCCCGAGCCCGAAGAGATGTACCCGGAGGGGTTCGCGACCGGCATCACTGTCGAGAAGATGTCGGACATGATGTGCGGGGCTTTCCGGCCCGGCCACTTCAGCGGCGTCGCGACCGTCGTCGCGAAGCTCTTCAACATCATGCCGGCGGACAGGGCCTACTTCGGGCGGAAGGACGCGCAGCAGCTTGCGATCATAAAGGCCATGGCCCGCGATCTCGACTTCGACATGGAGATAATCGGCGTCCCGACCGTGCGCGAGGACGACGGCCTGGCCATGAGCAGCCGCAACACTTACCTGGACGCCGAGGAGCGCGAGGCGGCGACCGTGCTGCACAGGGCGCTGGAGAGCGCCGTCGCCATGGTGGAGAACGGGGAGCGCGACCCGGAGGTGCTGAGGAGCGTGGTTTCGGCAACCATAGAATCGGAGCCGCTGGCGCACCTTGAGTATGTAGACATCTGTGATAATATTTATCTTCGGCCGACGGCTGAGCTTGAGGGTGAGATACTTATCGCGCTGGCCGTCCGGATCGGCAGGGCACGTTTGATTGACAACGTGATTCTCAGGATCGAGTGAATAATCATGGCTGAGTTCCACAGAAGAATGCTGAAGAGCAAGATACACCGCGCGACCGTCACCGACGCGGACATACATTACGAGGGCAGCATAACCATCGACAGGCACCTGATGGAGCTCGCCGACCTGGTGACGTACGAGCAGGTGCACGTGTGGGACCTCGACAACGGCGCACGGCTCGAGACTTACGTCATCGAGGGCGCGCCCGGCTCGGGCGAGATATGCATGAACGGCGCGGCCGCGCGCCTGATACACAAGGGTGATCGCGTCATCATCGCTTCGTTCATCGACGCCCCCGACTCGATTGCCTCGATCTACCATCCCCGGATCGTCTTCGTCGACGAGCGAAACCGGCCGGAGATGATCGAGGACCAGCTGACGGCCGAAGACTTCTGCTAACGGCCGGCTCTCCCGCTCGACAAAAAGAGTGAAGAAATGGGCAACCGCAACACCGAGACCGGGCAGATAGAGTCCATCGAGGAGTTGCTTCTCGACGACGAGGCCATCGCCGAACAGGTCCTGAAGATAAAGCGTGACCGCAACGCCGTCATCCTCGTACACAACTACCAGCGCCCCGAGGTCCAGGAGATCGGCGATTTCGTCGGCGACTCACTCGGGCTGGCCAGGCAGGCCGCGAAGACGGACGCCGAGATAGTCGTCTTCTGCGGCGTGCACTTCATGGCCGAGACGGCCTACATAATCAATCCCTCGAAGCTGGTCCTCCTGCCGGAGCTTCTCGCCGGCTGCCCGCTCGCCGATATGGTGACGGCTGAGGACGTTCGAAGAGCGCGCGCGGAGCACCCTGACGCGACCGTGGTCTCCTACGTCAACACCAGCGCCGACGTGAAGGCCGAGAGCGACTACTGCTGCACGTCCGGCAACGCGATCGCCGTGGTCAAGGCGGTCGAGACGGACGAGGTACTGTTCTTCCCCGACAGGAACCTCGGCGCGTACGTCGCGTCGCAGGTGCCGGAGAAGAACGTGATCGCATGGGACGGCTTCTGCCCGGTGCACGAACACATCACGGCCGGCCAGGTGCTGCAGGCGGTCAAGGAGCACCCCGGGGCGGAGGTCATAGCGCACCCCGAGTGCAGGCCGGAGGTACTCGAGATAGCTCAGCACGTGAGGAGCACCTCGGGCATGCTCGACGCGGCGCTCGCGTCCGAGGCCGTCTCGTTCGTGGTCGCGACCGAGGAGGCCATGCTCAACCAGCTCTCGAAGGCCGTCCCCCTGAAAGATTTCTACTCGCCGGCGGGCGAGCACATATGTCCCAACATGAAGCTCATCACACTCTCGAAGGTCCTCTGGGCGCTACAGACACTCGAGCCGCGCATAGTGGTCTCCGAGGAGGTCCGCGGCCGCGCGCTGCGAGCCGTCGAAAGGATGCTGGCCCTGGGATGATCCCCCGATACATCGAGTCCTTCGACACCAACGACATCGCCAACTTGAGCTGCGACGTCCTGGTGTGCGGAAGCGGAGTTGCAGGCCTGTCCACGGCCCTGCATCTCGCGGAGCACTTCGACGTCCTGCTGGTCACCAAAGCCGACCTCCAGGCGTCGTCCACCAGGCACGCGCAAGGCGGGATCGCCGCGGTGATGGACGAGCACGACAACGCCCGGTCTCACGTACAGGACACGCTGGTCGCGGGAGCGGGTCTATCCGACCCCGAGACGACGGCGATGCTCGTCAGGGAAGGGCCGGCAAGGATAATCGAGCTTCTCGACCGCTACGGGGTCGAGTTCGACATGACCGACGGCAAGCTGGACCTCAGCCTCGAGGGAGGCCACTCGTTCAGGCGGGTCGTTCACGCCCGCGGTGACGCCACCGGTTCCGAGGTCGAGAGCGCGCTCGGCCGGGCGGCGGTACGCTCGCCGCGCATACACCTGATGGAGGAGACCTTCATATCGGACCTGCTCCTCCACGACGGCCGCTGCGTCGGAGCGCTCGCCCTCGACGAGGCGAACCAGATCTTCTCGATCGCGGCCGGCGCGACCGTCCTGGCATCCGGCGGTATGGGGCAGATGTACCTGGTCACTACAAACCCTCGCATCGCGACCGGCGACGGCGTGGCGATGGCGTTCAGGGCCGGGGCGCGCGTCAGCGACCTCGAGTTCTTCCAGTTCCACCCCACCGCGCTGCACATACCGGAGGAGCCGAAGTTCCTCATCTCGGAGGCCCTGCGCGGCGCCGGCGCCTGGCTGGTGGACATGGACGGCAACAGGGTCATGGACGGAATCCATCCCCTCGGCGAGCTGGCGCCCCGCGACATCGTGGTCGCCAGGATGGTCGAGGTCATGAAGGAGCAGGGGCAGAACCACCTGTACCTGGACGTCCGGCACATCGACTCGGCCGACCTGAAGAGGCGGTTCCCGCACATATACCAGCACTGCCTCGAGGCGGGCATAGATATTACCAAGCACCTGATACCGGTCTCGCCCGCCGCGCACTACATGAGCGGCGGCGTGGTGACGGACCAGTGGGGACGCACCGACGTCCCCGGGCTGTTCGCGTGCGGGGAGGTCGCCTGCACCGGCGTGCACGGCGCCAACCGGCTCGCGTCAAACAGCCTCCTCGAGGGCCTGGTGTTCGCGAAGCGGATCTCGGACGTCCTCGCGGATGAGCTCATAGCGGGTATCGCCAACGTCATCCCGGACATCTCGTTCAAGCCGGATTGGGGCCGGCCGACGGTGAGCGGCACGCTGCTCACCGGTTTCCTCAGGGAGCTGATGCGCGACCAGGTGGGGATGGTCCGCTGCGAGAGGGGCCTCAAGCAGACCCTGGAGCTGCTGGAGGGCAACATGGCCGTGCTCGAGACGAGCTACCACGACCAGCCGAGCCTCGAGCTGAAGAACATGCTGATGCTGGCGATCCTGATCGCGACCGCGGCCGAGAAGAGGACCGAGTCCAGGGGCTGTCACCGGCGGAGGGACTACCCCGAGCTGGACGACTGGAACTGGCACAAGCACCTGGACACGAGGCTGGCGGGCGGACGGATCCTCATCACGCCGCGGCCTCAGAAGGTCGACACGCTGGCGGCCCTCAAGGTGGCAGGGGGTTAGCGTGGACATCGCGTCCGAGGCCGAGGGGATCATACGGCTCGCGCTCGCGGAGGACCTTGGCGTCGAGGGTGACGTCACCACGAAGGCGTGCGTGCCTGAAGGCGTCACCGGCACCGGCGAGATCCTTGCGAAGCAACCGCTGACGATTGCCGGCGGCCCGATCGCCGCGAGGGTGTTCGAGATCGTGGGCGGGGTCTCCTGCGTGTCGCTCCTGGCGGACGGGGAGAGGGCTTCCGACGGACAGGTAGTGGCGAAGCTCGAGGGTGAGCTCGCAAGCATTCTGACTGCCGAGCGGACGGCGCTCAACTTTCTGTGTCACCTGAGCGGCGTCGCGACCCTGACCTCACGCCTGGTCGAGCTCGCGAAGCCGTTCGGGGTGGAGATCCTGGACACCCGCAAGACGATGCCCGGGATGCGGACCCTCGAGAAATACGCCGTGAAGATGGGCGGCGGCACGAACCACAGGGTCGGCTTGTTCGACGGCGTGATAATAAAGGATAATCACATAGCCGCGGCCGGGGGTATCGAGCTCGCCGTCCGCAGGCTTAGAAACGCGCTCGGAACGCGTTTCCCGGTAGAGGTCGAGGCCGCCAGCCTCGCCGAGGTCAGGGAGGCGCTGGACGCGGGCGCCGACGTGATAATGCTGGACAACATGACGCCCGGGATGGTCTCCGAGGCGGTGGGAATGATCGGTGGGAGGGCGAGGACCGAGGTCTCCGGTGGCGTGAACCCCGACAACCTGAGGGAGTACGCTTCGATGAAGCCGGACTCCATCTCGCTCGGTTTCCTCACACACTCGGCGCCCGCCGCGGACCTCTCGCTGGAGCTGGACATTACTTGAGGGGCACCGGATGCTGCTGGGAATAGACGTCGGCAACACTCAGATGGTGATAGGGATGTACTCGAGAGAGAAGCTTCTCTATCACTGGCGGCTGTCCACCCAGCGCGACCGCACCGCTGACGAGATGGCGCTGACCATCGGGGGGTTCTTCGGCTTCAGGGGCCACACGCTCCGCGAGGTGGACGGGATGGTCGTGTCCTCCGTCGTGCCGGAGATGACCTTCGCTCTCACCCACATGGCCCGCGACATCCTCAAGCTCGAGCCCCTCATCATCGACCAGGACACCGACACAGGCGTGCCGATCCTTTACGACGACCCCCGCCAGGTCGGCGCGGACAGGGTAGTGAACGCCGCGGCGGCCATCAAGAAGTACGGCACCCCGTGCGTGGTGGTCGACTTCGGCACGGCCACCACCCTGGACGCGATAAACGAAAAGGGAGAATACCTCGGCGGGACGATCATGCCCGGAGTGGAGATATCCTCGGACGCGCTCTACCGCTCCGCCGCACGGCTGTCCCGCGTGGACCTCGTCGCGCCGCCCGACCCGATCGGCCGCAGCACGTCCGAATCGATCCAGTCCGGCATCATATTCGGCACGGCCGGGCAGGTCGACCGGCTGGTCGAACTGTTCGTGGCGGAGCTCGGTCCCGACACGCAGGTGGTGGCTACGGGAGGGCTCGCGGAGGTCGTGATCGGGCACTGCCGCACGGTCGAGAAATGGGACGCTCTTTTGACACTGGACGGACTAAAGATAATATATGAGAGGAATCAGGGCCGGGAAAAGGCCGAGACCTCATAAGGGGGAGCTGAAATGGGAATCTACAAAGACGCCGACCAGGTGTACGAGTTGCTGGGTGAGCTGTTCAACACCCTAACCGGAGACAAGGTAATAGCCGAGAAGTTCGCCGCGAGCGGGCTGGTTATCCAGTTCGCATACACGGAACCGGACTCGGAGATCTGGCTCGACGCCAGCAAGAAAGACCCGGAGAACCTCGTGGTCACATGCGGGCCGGCCGAAGGCCTGACTGCCGACGTGGAGATGGGCATGAAGGCGGATGTCGCGCACGAGTTCTGGTTGGGCAATGTTAACCTGATGGTAGCGCTGACGCGCAAGCAGATCGTTGCAAAGGGCCCGATCCCCAAGATCATGAAGCTCCTCCCGGTCATCAAGCCGGCGTACGCGATGTACCAGCAGGAGCTGAAGGACAAGGGCCTCGAGAGCATGATAACCAAGAAATAGATGGCAGTCGGCCGCCCGCCCGACGGGCGTGATATCACCTGAAATAGAACGGTAGTTTTGCTGTTGAACTTTTTTGACCAAAAAGCTTTTCTATATGATATACTCCACGCGACCCGGCCCCGGGTGGCGGGTCGCGGTGCCATGAAGATGGCACTTTTTGTTGTGTAAACAACTACGCAGTCAAGGAGTCAGGGATGGCTGATTCGAAGATGGACACGGCTCCGGTCGAGGCCACGAGCCCGGAGGCCCTTCTCGAGCTGATCCTCACTAAGGAAGACGAGATAAAGCAGCGCGTGAAGGACGCACAGACCGAGTCGGACCGCACGGTCGAGGAGGCAAAACTCGAGGCCTCGATGATCAAGCGCGACGCGGCTGCCGCGGAGGTAGGAACGGATATCAAGGAAAAAGAGCTCGCCAAGGCCCAGACAGAGGCGGAGAGGCTCGTAGAGGAGATTGGCCGCCAGGCGGACGAGATCAGGGATAGGGGCAGGGCCCGTATGAACGACGCCGTTGCCATGGTCATCAAGAGCGTGATTCCGCCGCTCGAGTAGGGTTTCGCCCGGGGAAAGGACCTTTCTATGATCCAGAGAATGGCGAAGGTCGAGATACTCGGCCTGAAAGACATCGCAATCGACGCGATCGATGTCATCCACGACCAGGGCACTCTTCATATCGAGGACCTCACAGAACGCATCGGCAAGATGGAGTCCAAGCGCGTCTCGCGCATGGAGATGGACGAGAAGTACGCCGAGCACGAGGTCAAGCTCAGGATGCTGCGCGACAAGGTCGGGCAGATGATCAGGGAGCTGAACCCGCCCGAGGACCATCTCGACAAAGCTGAAATACAGAAGGCTTATAGCGACCTGTACTCCGAGGACGTAGAGCTGATGACGGCCCGCATCGAGAAGAGCCTCGAGGAGATCGAGCGCGAGACCAGGGAGCCGGTCGAGAAGAAGAACGACCTCCAGGTCGAGCTCTCCAGGCTCGAGAAGTACTCGCCGATCATGGCCAAGGTTCAGCCCCTGACCGAGCGCGTCGCCCGCATGGAGAACATGTCCTCGATCGCCCTCATCATCGAACGCAAATACAAGGTGATCCTCAACTACCTGAACGAAGAGATATCGAAGATCACGGACGGCGAGTGCGAGATCATCAGCGCCGACGTGGACGAGGAGTCCACCGCCGCCCTGGTCGTCTTCAACCGCCGCTACCTGAAGCAGGTGCACGATTTCCTGGCCGTTCAGGACGTGAACCAGGTGAGGCTGCCGAGCGACCTGGCCCGCAAGCCGATCGACGAGGCCCTCGAAGAGGTGAAGATCAGGATCAACGAGATCCCCAAGGAGCTCGAGCGGATCGACGTCTCGCTGCAGCAGGCCACCGCGAAGTACACCAACAAGCTGCTCGCAATCCGGAACACGATCCACGACAGGATGGAGAGCATGGAGGCCGTACCCAAGTTCGGCCAGACCGACCAGGTCTTCATCATCAGCGGCTGGCTCCCCGAGGAGTCCGTGAAGCCCATGGAGAAGGCTCTCTACGACAAGTTCGGCAACAAGATCATCCTGACGGTCACGGACATACACGAGGAGAGCGACGAGGAAGAAACCCCGGTCGTCCTCAAGAACAACCCCTTCGTCCGTTACTTCGAGATCATCTACCTGATCTCGAACTACCCGCGCTACGGAAACGTCGACCCGACGATAGTCTTCGCGATATTCTTCCCGATCTTCTTCGGCCTGATGGTCGGAGACATCGGCTACGGCCTGATAATCGCGGTGGCCGGCTTCATCGTCTACAAGAAGATGTCCGACAAGCCCCTCGCCAGCATGGCCGGATTCGTCATGACCGTCGGAGGCGTCTGGGCGATGATATTCGGGGCCGTCTACCTCGAGTTCTTCGGTGACTGGATCGGCCGCTGGAGTGGCATCATCACGACGAATGCCGAGGGCGAAGACGTCGTGCATTACCTGATCGGCTCGTCGAAGACGATCATCCGCTACCCGATGGACCGCCTAGACGGCTTCACGCTCTTCCTCGGGATCTGCATTATCATCGGCGTTGTCCACATGACCGTCGGACTGATCATCGGGATGATCAACGGCAGGCACGAGAAGAACACCAAGCATATCCTCGAGAAGGGCGGGATGGTGCTGGTGCTGTGGGGCCTGCTGCTGGCGATCTCCCGGTTCGGTTTCCCGCACTGGCCGAAGGCCGTCACCTTCATCGGCGCGCTTATGATAGTCGCCGGCATCGTGATAGGCATCGCCGGTGCCGGAATGGGTGGCGCCGTGGAATCGATCGTAAGCATCGGGAACGTCTTCTCTTATGCCCGACTCATCGCCATCGGCCTGGCGTCTGTCATCATGGCAAAGGCTGCGAACGACCTGGCGAAAGAGGCAGGGAAGGGCGGAGTGTTCGGCGTGATAATCGGGATAATCGTCTTTATCCTCTTACACGGGCTGAACCTTGTAATAGGGGTCTTCAGTCCGTCCATTCACGCTTTGCGTCTCCACCTGGTGGAAAGTTTTGGTAAGTTCTTCGAACCCGCGAAGTATAAATACGAACCGTTCAAGAAAACTGGGGGTGAACAGTAGTGGGTGTTGCAGTAAAAACCGGACTTATCGCCATAAGCGCAGCCTTGGCGATCAGTATCCCGGCCCTCGCCACGGCTATTGCTCAGGGCAGGATCGGGGCGGCGATGGCTGGTGCCATAGCGGAGCGACCTGAGTTGGTTGGAACGGCCATCATTCTTGTGGCCATTCCCGAGACGATGGTCATCCTCGGACTGGTTATTGCTTTCATTATCACCGGTCTGAAGACGACGGTGAAGTAAGGTAAGAAAGACACCTAACGAAAGCGAAGGCAAGTGGCTTTAGAGGACATCCTTAAGGCCCTCGAGGACAAGGTCTCATCAAGCCTGGAGACCGTCCAGGAGGAAGCCGGACAGAAGGCCAAGGAGATTAAAGCCGAAGCCGAGAAAGAGGCGTCACGCACGCGCCGGATGAAGCTCAAGAAGGTCGAAGAGGCGATCAGGAGCGAGGCTACGAGCATCGTTTACAGCGCCTCCCTGAAGGCCAAGAACGAGGTCATAAAGGCGCAGGAAGAGGTCGTCGAAGAGGTGTTCGCAAACGCTTCAAAGAGGCTCAGCGAGATCCACGACGGCGCGGACTACCCGAAAGTGATGAAGGTGCTCATAACCGAGTGCTTCGATTACATAGACGGGGAGATCGTGCTGCAGGTGCGGCAGGACGACAGTGCCCTGGCCGAGCAGGTCATGGCCGCTGACGGAAGGTCGTTCCGGATCAGTGACGAGCCTCTCGAGGCCTCCGGCGGTGTGATAGCCAGTCGCGCAGACGGGTCCGTGACAGTGTTCAACTCTCTCGAATCAAGGCTGGAGCGTGCCAGGAGCAAGCTCAGGCTGGACGTGAGTGACACGCTTTTCAAAGAGCCCGTAGCAGCTTCATAGCTCTCTCGGAGTAATCAGTGGCTAATGTTAATCTCCCCGATTACGGATATGTGAACGCGCGTGTGCGCGGCATGAGAGCACACCTTCTCACGAAGGAGTTCTTCATGCAGCTCGCGGACAGCAATAACTTCGAGGACATGCACAGCCTCCTCGAGCAGACTGTCTACAGGCGCGAGATAAACGAGGCGGTTCTGCTCAGCCCGGAGCGCCCGGACTACGACCAGGCCATAAACGTGAACTTCGTGATGTCGCTTCGGAAGATATTCGACGCGACGGGCGGGGAGCCACACAGGCTGGTCAGGATGCTCCTCTCCGACTTCGATGTGCAGAACATCAAGAGCATCCTCCGGGGCAAGAGAGGCGACGCTACACCGAACGAGATCGTTGCGATGCTGGTGCCGGTGGGTGAGCTCAGGCTCGACCGACTGGAGCAGATGGCACAGGAGAGGGAGATCCGGAGCGTCGTCGAGCGGATGGTTTCCTCCGAGATTCGTTTCGGGCCCGCGCTCGCCGCAGCGCTTCCCAGGTTCTACAAGAGGGACCAGGACCTGGCCATCCTCGAACTGGCGCTGGACAAGTATCACTTCAGCAACGTTATGTCGCAGCTGACCGGCAAGGACCGCAACGTGCAGATGGTCAAGCGCATGTTCAGGACCGAGATAGACATGCGCAACCTGTCGACCCTGATAAGGATCAGGAAGCTCCACCTCGAGGACGAGGACCTGGAGTCTCTCTGCCTTCCGGGTGGCGCTCTGAGCCCCGAGGCCTTCGCCAACCTGGCGAGACTGGGCGACGTCGCGGCAATCGTGGCGCAGTACCCTGACGCCTCTTACAGGTCTCTCTTGAAGAAGGCGCTGGAGGAGTACCAGGAGCTGGACGTCGTCGCCTTCGACAAGGAGCTGGAGCACGGTCTCATCAAGCTCGGCGCCTCCATGAGCAACGTCGACGTCCTCGGGATAGGAGTCGTCATCGGCTACATGTGGCTGAAGCGAAACGAGATAATCAACCTGAGGATAGTCCTCAAAGGCAAGCAAATAGACCGCTCGACGGTTGACATAAAGAAAGACCTGTTCTTCATAGGTGGCGACCGGGAGGTCGCTGCCTGATCGACAGGGCGAGGAACGATAGATGTACAAGATAGTGGTTGTGACGGACCCGGACACGGCGCAGGGCTTCAGGCTCGCCGGAGTGGACGTACACGAGGCGAAGACCCATGAGGACGCCGCGAAAGAGATAAACAGGCTTCTCGAGGACGACCTGACCGGCATACTGGCGGTCAACGAGTCTTTTCTGGGAGTGCTGGACGACCGGGCGCAGGCGAAGATCGAGTCGACTTACAGGCCGATCGTGGTCTCGCTGCCGGTGAAGGAGAAGCTCGGGGCGGTCGGCGAGCGGAGGGCTTTCCTCGCACGCCTGGTGCACCGTGCTGTCGGGTTCGACGTCACGCTTAAGAAAGAGTAGCTCAAGGCCCTGCTGGTAAGGGCGTTTGAAAAGAGAGGTGCGACGCTTTGATTGAAGGGCAGATAACAAGGGTATCGGGGCCGGTCGTCGAGGCGGAAGGCATGTCTGGCTCGAGGATGTACGACGTTACCTACGTCGGCGACCTGAAGCTAATCGGCGAGATAATCCGTCTCGAGGGCAGCAAGGCCATCATACAGGTGTATGAGGACACCAGCGGCCTGGAGGTCGGAGAGGACGTCACGTGCAGCGAGGAGCCACTGCTGCTGGACCTCGGCCCGGGCATGCTGTCCTCCATCTATGATGGCGTGCAGAGAAGGCTGCCTGACCTCGCCAGGGATTACGGCGACTTCATCACCAGGGGCACAGTCTCCGAGGCGCTCGACATGCAGAAAGAGTGGGAGTTCGAGGCGCAGGTCAAGGTGGGCGACAAGGTCGAGGCCGGAGACGTCCTCGGCGTCGTGCAGGAGACCGTGGTCATCAAGCACCTGGTCATGGTCCCGCCCGGCAAGGGCGGAGTGATCGCCGATATCAAGTCGGGCTCCTTCAATATTACCGAGACCATTGCGACGACGGAGGGCGGGGAGGAGTACTCGATGCTCCAGAAGTGGCCCGCCCGCGTGCCGCGGCCGTTCGTCTCGAAGCTCGACCCGCATCTGCCTTTCGTGACCGGCACACGGATCCTGGACACCTTCTTCCCGGTCGCCCAGGGCGGATACAGCATCATCCCCGGCGGCTTCGGGACTGGCAAGACTGTCACCGAGCAGACGCTTGCCAAGTGGGCCCTCGCCGACGTGGTCATTTATGTGGGCTGCGGCGAGCGCGGCAACGAGATGACCGAGGTGCTCTCGGAGTTCCCGGCGCTCGAGGACACCAGGACCGGTCAGCCGCTGATGAAGCGCACCATCCTGGTCGCGAACACGTCGAACATGCCGGTTGCCGCCCGCGAGGCGTCCATCTACACCGGCATCACGATGGCTGAGTACTACCGCGACATGGGCTATGACGTGGCCATGATGGCCGACTCGACCTCCCGCTGGGGCGAAGCCCTTCGCGAGGTCTCCGGCCGGCTCGAGGAGATGCCCGGTGAGGAAGGCTATCCCGCCTACCTCGCGACCAGGCTCGCGGACTTCTACGAGCGCTGCGGTCGTGCGGTCTGCCTGGGCGCCGACAAGAGGGTCGGCTCCATCACAGTGGTCGGAGCGGTCTCGCCCCCCGGCGGCGACTTCTCCGAGCCGATGACACAGAACTCACTGCGTATCTCCGGGGCCTTCTGGGCGCTGGACACCTCGCTCGCGCACAGGCGCCACTTCCCGGCCATCAGCTGGATGAAGAGCTACTCGCTGTACCTCGACCAGGTCGAGGAATGGTACGCCGAGAACGTGGCGATGGACTGGAAGGCGATGCGCGACAAGGCCATGATGATCCTCCAGAAGGAAGACGAGCTCCAGGAGATAGTCCAGCTGGTCGGCCCCGACGCGCTGCCGGAGTTCTCCCGCGCGGTCATCGAGGTCGCCAGGATGTTCCGCGAGGATTACCTGCAGCAGTTCGCCTTCAGCGAGGTCGACGCTTTCTGCGACGCCGAGAAGCAGTACCTGATGCTCAAGGCCATCGTCACCTACTACGACGTGGTCCAGGAGGTGCTGGTCAAGGGCGTGACGCTGAAGGAGGCGCTGGACGTGCCGATCCGCGGGCGCATCGCCCGCATGAAAGACATACCGAACGAAGAGGCCAAGGAGAAGCTCGAGGAGCTGACGGCCGACATACAGAACGAGCTGCGTAAGCTCATAAGGTACTGAGGCTTGCCAACGCGTCATAGATTTTAGGAGAAGAAGATGCCGCAGGACAGACTGGTCACAGCGGAGTACAAGACCATACACGACATCGCCGGCCCGCTCGTGTTCGTGAGGAACGTGCGCGGCGTGTCTTTCGGCGAGATGGTTGAGGTCCGCTCATCGGACGGCAAAGTCCGTAACGGCCAGGTCATCGAGCTCAACGAGGACCTGGCGGTCGTGCAGATTTTCGGCAACACGTCGGGCCTTGACGTCAAGAACACCAACGTGCGCTTCCAGGGAGAGGTCATCAAGCTCCCGGTGTCCCAGGGGCTCCTGGGGCGCGTCCTCAACGGGCTGGGAGAGCCGATCGACGGTGGCGGCAGGGTCTTCCCCGAGGCCGAGCTCGAGGTCGGCGGCGCGCCGATCAACCCGTACATGCGCGACAACCCGAACGACTTCATCCAGACCGGCGTGTCGGCCATCGACGGCCTGAACACCCTTGTCCGCGGACAGAAGCTCCCGATATTCTCCGGCGCCGGCCTTCCGGGCAACGAGCTCGCAGCGCAGATCACGCGCCAGGCGAAGGTCCTCTCCGGTGAAGAGTTCGCCATCGTGTTCGGAGCGATGGGGATTACCCGCCGCGAGGCTTCGTTCTTCCAGCGGTCTTTCGCGGAGACGGGCGCTCTCGAGAGAGTCGTCTTCTTCATGAACCTCGCAGAGGACCCGACGGTCGAGCGCATCATCACACCGAGGTGCGCGCTGACGATGGCGGAGTTCCTGGCCTTCGAGCACGACCTCCAGGTCCTGGTGCTCCTCACCGACATGACCAACTACTGCGAGGCGCTGCGCGAGATCTCCGCGGCCCGCGAAGAGGTTCCCGGACGCCGCGGTTATCCCGGCTACATGTACACCGACCTCGCGAGCATCTACGAGAGGGCGGGGCGCATCAAGGGCAAGAAGGGCTCCATCACCCAGGTCCCGATCCTGACGATGCCCGACGACGACATCACGCATCCGATCGCCGACCTGACCGGGTACATCACCGAGGGCCAGATAGTGCTCTCGCGAGGCCTGCACCGCAAGGGCATAATCCCTCCGATCGACGTGCTGCCGTGCCTGTCGCGGCTGATGAACCAGGGCATCGGCGTCGGCAAGACCAGGGGCGACCACCGAGGCGTCGCCGACCAGCTGTACGCGTACTACGCCGAGGGCGTCGACTTGAGACGCCTGGTCGCGATCATCGGCGAGGAAGCGCTCTCAGAGAACGACAGGATGTACCTGAAGTTCTCGGACGCCTTCGAGGAGAACTTCCTGAACCAGGGGGACGATAACCGCGACATCGAGGAGACACTGGAGATCGGCTGGAATCTGCTGGCGATGCTGCCCGCCGCCGAGATCAAGAGGATAAAGCCCGAGTTCATCGAGGAGTTCTACCCCGGCGAGAAGCCGTCGGAGGTGGAGCCGGCGGCCGCAGGAACCGCACCGAACGTCGAGGCGGAGGTCGCCGACGAGGCGGCGGACGTCGAGTCCGAGGAAGAGATCGACACCGCGGAAGAGATCGACGAGGAAGCTGAAGGAGCGGACGCCTAGTGTTCCATCCTACAGATAACTTGACGCACCGAGAGCGTCGGGGCGTCGCGCCTGCAAGGCGCGGGACCGAGTCGTACTCTCTGAGTACTCCGAGGGAGTGGAACGCGGCAGGCGTGGATGCAGCGGCGCTCGAATGCCGAGGTATCTGTGGGATGGAGCACTGAACACTAGGGGCGCGGCATGGAAAAAGTAAACCCGACAAGAAGCGAGCTCCTCTACAGGAAGCAGCAGATAAACCTGGCTATGATGGGTACCGAGCTCCTCAAGAAGAAGCGCGACGCCCTGTTGAGGGAGTTCCTCCCGATAATCGACGAGACGATGAAGCTCTCGCTGAGGCTCGAGAGGGCCACCGCCGACGCGCAGAAGACGCTGGCGATGGCCGAGGCCGTAGAGGGCCGCAAGGTCCTGAGGAGCGTGGGCTTCGCGACCAAGGGCGAGGTGCTGGTCGATATAACCGGAACGCACGTCATGGGCGTGCCGATACCGGTCATCAGGAAGTCGTCGGCGCCGATGAAGAACGAGCTCGAGCGCGGCTACTCGATAACGGGCGTGGGCGCCCGGGTCGACCAGACGGCCGAGAAGTTCGAGGAGATCGTCGACATAATGATCCAGAGCGCCGACATCGAGACGCGCCTGAGGCGGCTCGGCGAGGAGCTCCAGAAGACGAACCGCAGGGTCAACGCCCTCGAGAACATCGTGGTGCCGGAGCTCGCGGAGCAGGTCAAGTTCATATTCAACTCGCTCGACGAGCGGGCTCGCGAGGACCACTTCCGGCTCAAGAAGGTGAAGAGCAAGATCCTCGAGCGCAAACAGAAGGTCAAGTAAGGATCCCGTTCTTTTCACAGGACGGGACACTGGCGGACTGAAACAGCTCATTGCAGGGGCCTCGAGAAGAGGCCCCATTTTCACATACGGGGCCTCTCCCGGTATTATTCCAGTATCGGGGAGACGAAAGACAAGCCCCGGAGCGAGAGGACAGGATGCAAGAGAAGTACGTCGTCGAGAAGAGCACCCTCGAGGGGACCGTCAGGGCCAGCGGCGCTAAGAACTCGGCCCTGAAGCTGATGGCCGCCGCGCTGATGGGCGGCGGACCCTCGACGATCCATAACGTCCCTGACATCGCCGACGTCCGCACCATGCTGGAGCTGCTCGACTACATGGGCTTCAGCACTTCGTTCGCCGGCGGAACGGTGACGGTCGGCCCGGCAGTGAACCCGAAGACCGAGGCTCCTTATTACCTGGTACAGCGGATGAGGGCGTCCGTGGACGTCCTGGGCGCGCTGTCCGCGAGGTTCGGCAGGGCCAGGGTGGCGATGCCCGGAGGGTGCAACATAGGCGCCAGGCAGATCGACCTGCACCTGAAGGGGCTGGCCCAGATGGGCGCGGACCTCCAGGTCTCGCACGGCTACGTGGAGGTCGAGTCGAACGGGCTCACCGGCTCGCACATCTACCTCGAGTTCGCAAGCGTTGGCGCCACCGAGAACCTGTTGATGGCCGCCTGCATGGCGAAAGGCCCGAGTGTCCTCGAGAACGTCGCGAAGGAGCCGGAGATAGCCGACCTGGCGGTCTTCCTCAACGAGATGGGGGCGCGCATCGAAGGGATAGGCTCGTCGACGCTGTCGGTGGATGGAATGTCGGAGCTCTCCGGCGCGGAGCACTCGGTGATGGGAGACCGCATCGAGGCCGGCACGTACCTGATCGCCGGCGCGGCCACCGGGGGAGCCGTGAAGGTGGAAGGGGTAGACCCCTCGACGCTGGAGATGCTCTCGATGAAGATGCTCGAGGCGGGCTGCGAGATCGAGTCCGGCGAGGAGGGCGGGGGCTGGATGAGAGCTTCCTCGAACGGCAGGCCGGCGGGCATCGAGATATCGACCCTCCCTTACCCTGGGTTCGCGACCGACCTTCAGCCGCAGATGCTGGCGCTGCTCTCCATCGGGGAGGGCACGTCCTTCATCACAGAGAACATCTTCGACAACCGCTTCATGGTCGTCGACGAGCTGAACCGCCTGGGCACGGACATCACGACCAAGGGCCACCACGCCATCGTCAGGGGAGTCGAAGCGCTCAGCTCGGCGCCCGTCACTTCGACCGACCTTCGCGCCGGGGCGGCGCTCTGCATCGCCGGGATGCTCGCCGACGGCGCAACCGAGGTCTACGAGATACAGCACGTCGACCGCGGCTACGAGCGGTTCGAGGAAAAGCTGAGCTCCCTGGGGGCGAAGATACGCCGCGAGCCGGTGGGAGCTTGAGACGGGATCGGGGCCGGCAGTGAGATGGTTCTACCCCGGGCGGGGTCGACGGATGCTGCCCGCGGCACTCGCGTTATTTGCCTTCGTTGCGCTGTTTTTCACTCCTCCCGCGGTATCTGCCGAGAAGGTGCCCATCCTGCAGGGGAAGTTCGTGATAGTCCTTGTCGCGGGCGTGACCCCGGAGGAGATGCCCTCCGCCGACACGCCGTTCATCGAATTCCTGTCCGACGCATGGTCCGAAGGGCTGATGTCCTGCCGCACCAGCGACAAGGTGAAGAAGACCGTCGCGCCCGGCGCCCCCACAGGTGCGGAGTACATGGCACTCGGCTGGGGCGTCCAGGCGGAGAGCGCGGCCGGGGCTGACCTGTCTTTCAACTCGTCGGAGCCCATGGGGTCCACGAGCGCCGGCCTGCTGTTCAAGACATACAACAACCTGGAACCCCCTCCACTCGGAGTGGTCGCGCTCGGGTGGCGGCAGGTGAGGCTCGCGAACGACAATCCGACGGGCAACGATTTCGCGGGCGCGCTCGGTACCACGCTCGCGAAACACGGCAAGGTCGTCGCGGTGGCGGGGAACCAGGACACGTCAAGTGAGCCATCACGGCCGGCGGCGCTGGTCTGCAGCGACGACACCGGGAGAGTTCCGCTGGGTGACGTGGGGGCCGGCCTCGCGACCCCGACCTCAGCGAGCGCGGGCATGGAGCGCACGAGCGAAGCGCGCCTCGAAGCCGTTTCCGTGGCCCTTCTTCAGAAAGCGGACCTTCTGGTCGTCGACACCGGCGACACCGGCAGGATAGACAGCGCGGTGCTGTCCTCTTCGGAGAGCGCCGTCGCTTCGGACAGGAAAAGGGCGCTGGCTCGCGCGGACAGGATAGTGAAATCGATCGCGCTCCGCCTGGACATGTCGTCGTCGACGCTGCTCGTCCTTTCGCCGACGGCCCAGCTGGAGGAGCGGCTGAACGGCGACTTCTTCACGCCGATAGTCGCTGCGGGAAAGGGGATGGGCAAAGGGCGGGTGACCTCCGGCTCGACGCGGAGGGCGGGGATAGTAACTAACCTGGACGTCATGCCGACGGTGCTCTCGTTCTTCGGGATCGATGTGCCGAAAGGCGCCGGCGGGTCGCAGATCGAGACGACCACGAGCGGCTCGCAGGGCCAGCTCCTGGACATCTCCTCGCAGATCGGCTGGACGACGCGGGCGCGCTGGCCGGTCATGGTCACTTACTTCGTGCTGTACCTCATACTGCTCTTCGTCGGCGCCCTGGTGATCGCGAGGGCGAACGGGAAAGTCGAATGGCCCGACAGGGCCGGGGTACTCGCCGGCCCGCTCCGGTTCCTCGCGCTGGGACTTGTCGCGGGGGCACTCGCCGTGGTGGTCGTGTCGATCGTGCCCTATTCAGGCTACGTCCTGCCACTGGTGTTCTGCGTCCTCTTCGCGGCGGTCCTGGTCGTGCTGGCCTGGCTGCTCGAGAGGTGGAAGCTTACGTTGGACGGCATCACGACGCTGTGTCTCCTTTTCGTGGTGGTGATGATAGTCGACCAGTTCACGGGAGGCAGGTTACAACTGCTGCCGCTGGTCGGGTCGACCCAGCTCGAAGGCCTGAGGTTCTTCGGCCTCGGTAACGTGATCGCCGCGCTAGTCATAGCCTGCACCACCTGGGGCGCCGCCGGCATCCTTCGAGGCTACGGGGACAGGCGCTGGAACAGGCCCGACTCGAACGCGCGCCGCGCGTGGCTCGCGGTGCTGTTCCTGGCGGTGATCGCGGTCGTCGCGCTCGGTGCCCTGGGAGCCAACGTTGGAGCGCTGATCTACGGGTCCGCCACTTTCGGAGTGTTCATGTTCGCCCTGTCCAGGAAAGGGGTCACCTGGCTGCGCGGGCTCTACGTCGCGATCGGGACCGTCGCGCTGCTCGTCATCTTCACGCTGATCGATTCCGTGCTGTTCAATACGCATGCCAGCAAATCGGTAAAGGGCGGCCTGACGGAGATGTTCAGGATAATCGGGCAGAAGCTCGCGAACCACCTGGCGGAGATCAAGTTCGTCCTCATCCCCGCGATAATCATGATGATAGTGGTCCTCATCGTCCTTCTGCTGATGAGGAAGAAGGAAGGCTTCGCCGCCAGGATGTGGTCGGAGGAGCGGGAGAGGTCCAGCGCGCTTTTCGCCTGCCTCATCGGCGCGATCGTCGGGCTGCTGTTCGAGGACACGGGCGTGACGGTGATGGGCGCGATGGTAGTGATATGTACCAGCGCAGTGGCTTATTACTCGCTCGGCAGATTACCTGAACTGAATCCGCAACCTGCGGTTTCATCTCGGGCGGGGCCTGCCTTCAGGGATCCTGCGCAAGCACCTAACGAGCTTTGAGGCACGGCTTCCGCCGTGCCTCAAATCGAGTTCCACCTTGAGTTAAGAAGCTCTTGAACGTCGTTGACGTTCAAGAGCACGAACGCGTCCGCAACCGTCCTCAACGCCTACGAAGATTCCGGGTGAGAGGGATCTCTGCTCGGGCAAGGTGTTGCGGACGCTATTTTCTACGTTGAAGTCAGCGGTGATTCAGGACCGGTAAACCGTTGAACTCAAGGGTAGCCCTGTGTGAAGGGTGAACTTTGAGGTTAAGCCACCTGATTCACGATCTGTTTGAGACTCAGGACATATTCAGGCTAATACTCTGAGATCAGCCCTGATCAGACTTACCGTGACTCAGGGTCCTGGCTGAAGGTCCAAATATGGCGCACGCCAGGGGGCCTGTTGCCAAAGAGTGCTTCAGAAGTTGAAGATTGCCAAGTGAGATATGGAAACGGCTTCATGACGCAGGAAACAGAGAATTGAATGGGCGCATCCCGATGCCACTGAACAACTCTTCACCAG
>Ga0209539_1000029_pt1 | contig 83348 bp, 81 predicted proteins | sample BarGraNGADG00312_2_FD_184499 | JGI IMG/M metagenome (GOLD analysis project Ga0209539, IMG submission 184499) | Arctic peat soil microbial communities from Barrow, Alaska - Barrow Graham LP Ref core NGADG0011-312 (SPAdes) (version 2) | ecosystem: Environmental > Terrestrial > Soil > Wetlands >...
ACGAGATGCAGTTGAGGGTCAACGAAGAAGGGGTGGACGAGATAGTAGGCTTCATGGTCGACATAACTCCCAGAAAAGAAACCGAACTGGCCCTGCGTGAAACCATTGATAAGTTCGAGAAGTTGGCCAACGTGGTGTCGGACGGGACATCCATACACGATTAGGGAATGCTGGTCTATGTCAGCCCCGGACTCGCCGAGATGTTCGGCCATGCTGGCGAGCCCGCCGAGAAAAATCGAGGGACGAAAAAGAGCCAGCGCTACTCCGCCTCTACAGCCGCATAACCGGTGAACGCTGTTGGTGAGTCTCGGTGATATATAGGAGCCCGTGTTGCAGGCGCGTGGCCTTATATCGTTTACCGAGTTATTTGGACTGCGTTATGTCGCTGGTTCTTACGACCTTTCAAGAAACCCCTTAGCGAGTTCGGCCATTCTTTCAAACAGGTTGGTCTTTGCGCCAATAAGAGCCGAAAGGGTTTTCAGTTCTTCGCGAACTTCTTCAAGGGTATTCAGACCGTCTAAATACTGAAAATACTCCTTGATAGTAAGGTCCTTGAAGGGTCCGAGGTGTTCGTCCAACTGACTACGGTCCTCAAGAATATGGTCGTAAATTGTACGATACGGATTTGGTGCCGGAAAAATCTGGTCTTCAATTTCCCCCTCCTCGCTACTTGCCTTCGCTGCCGTTCCGAATGGTTGCTCACTCAGGTGAAATGCACCGTTCCCCTTTCATGACAAGCGCTTTACCGGCGTCAAAACTGTCACCGAGTTTCGTTCCGAGCCGCCAGTATTCGCGTATCGTAGCACAATACACAAGGGGGTCTAGTTTTTTTACGTCGACTGAACCGGAACTGTTTGTCAAATCTGCATCGACGTGCGTTTCGACTATTTCTCCGAGAAACATGACCCAGTCTCCCAAAACGGTTTCAGCCGTGACCCTGCATTCGATGTTGTAAGGACACTCCTGAATTATTGGAACCCTGACCTCCGAACCCGGAACGGGCGTGAACCCCGTTTCTTTGAATTTGTCGAAATCCCTCCCGGAAACCAGGCCGCAGTAATCCACTTCTTTGAAAAACCCGGCAGATGGGATGTTCACCGTGAACTCCCCTTCCTTTCTGATTAGGCCGAGAGAGTGCCTGTTCCGGTGAACGGATATTCCGAGGGTCGGAGGTGACGAACTCATAATGCCTATCCAGGCAACAGTCATTACGTTGGCTTCGTTTCCCGCCCCGGAAACTACAAGCGCTGCTGGTACCGGGAAAAACGTGTTCGAAACTCCTCTGCGCACTTTCATTCGGGAAACCTTTCTGGATTCAAAACGGGGAGGAACGCCGAAACGCAGGGCTCCGAATCACGGTGAGTCCAAACGACTAACCACGACCCCCTTCTCCTTCCTTGCCGCTCCCAATCCTATCACGCGGAGACCCGCCGAAAATAAACCGGCGAACAAGAAAAGTTGCCTTTCGTCATTGCCCCCCACCAATCCTCCTTGCTAACCTATCCCCAATGGCGGCCCGGCGCTGAACCCCGACCACTCCAACTCCCCAAGAGTTGCCGTATTGTTGCCACAGGTTCGGGGGCCGGGCAGCCTTCCCCTTTACCCTCAATCCTGTCATTGCCGTGGTATAGAATATTGCTTGCGGGCAGCAAGGCAACGAATCGAGGAGGCCGGGGAGTATGGGGACAAGAGACAGAAAGAAAGACGTTGCAGTATATATAAACCAACCAAAAGGGGATAAGAGATACAAGGTCACTCACAGAGTAGAAGATGTGGAATCAGGACGTAAACCAGATGAAGTCAAGTTTATGTTGAAGGAAGCAGGTTATCCCTTAGAAATCCCCGGCGGTCCGACATTCGACGATGTAATGGTGTACTTCCACGCTGACTGGGTCGACTACAAATATGAACGGTGTATTGATAAAGAGACCATCGTTGTTCCTTGGGAAGAACTGAAGGTGAAACTGGGTCTCGAATGATTACTTCGTCCATACTTCGTCCATTCCTAGCCGGACCGACCAAACCTTGTATTGCCTCTCTCATTCGGCAAATATTCGGCAGTCCGTCCGCGCCTCAGAGATTAACAATAATTACCAAAGGGCTGAATATGGCTTGGTTACGCGGTTTATGCGACCTCAGAGAATCTTAGCGTATCTGGGGAGCCCTGCACGCGCCTGCTTTGGGAGCAGGAGGCCGGCGGTTCGAATCCGCCCACCCCGACCAACTTATTCCGCGTGGTTAAAGCATTAATACGAATCTACGGCGGAGTAACCAAAAGTAAGAGAATCAGCATATTCCCGTTTTGTTCCCGTAGACGGCTGAAACCGAGGGAAAGACGGGTCTTATTTTCGCACATTGCCGGCCTTCCCCGGCGCGGGAAGTTGGGCCACGGTACCGTCAATCAGCGCGTTAAATGCGGCTATGGCGCCCACGCCGGACTCAGGGACATAATGAGAGTAAATATCGAGAGTCATGCTGGCGGAGGCGTGGCCGAGCTGAGCTTGTAACCACCTGACGGAGGCACCGGAAGACAGAAGGCTTGTCGCGAAAGTGTGCCTCAAGTCGTGTATTCGCACGTGTCGCATCCCCGCCGCTTTGAGCGCAGCGTCGAAACGCCGTCTCGCGTGGGAAGAGTCGAGAGGCCTTGAACCGTCGTGAGTGAATAGCACAGCGTCGGGACTTGGACGGTCTGACGCTTCATAGAAGTCGGACAGGAGTGCCGCGAGGCTATCAGCCATGAAGACGGCGCGGCGGCTTGTCTTCGACTTCGGAGTGCTCCACGTGCCGTATTTCGTCCACGTCCGTTCGACGCGGATACAGCGTTGTGAAAAATCAATGTCCTTCCACTTGAGCCCGAGCCCTTCCCCGAGCCGCAGGCCAGCGTATGCGAAGACAGCAATCAGTATCCGCTCGGGCTCCTCTGCAACGTCGGGTACTTGCCGGACTTCATCAATTCTGAGAATGTCAAACTCTGTCTCCTGTGAAGGTCGAGGCACGTTAATCCCGCGACAGGGGGAGCGGTCGATAACATCTTTCTCGCGCTGTCCGCCGTCGTGATTATAGATGATGGGCAAAAAGGATTTGGAAAGGCTCGAAATCGAGTTAAGATGCCGGCATTAGGGGCCGCACAAGGGGAATATCAGTTAACATGTGTCCGGGGAGCCCGTTTCACATTCAGCTATTTCAAATAAGGAGCTGAAGAGAGATAGAACTTCCGTCTAAGCGACAAGCTTTGTTAATCATACTGCTTTCTATGCTACTGCTAACATTGCTGCTTCGTATTGTTTATCTGAATCACGTTTTATCCTACGACGAAGCGCTAAATGTTTTGAAGATAAACGACTATGGTTCACATAATACCGTTTGGACAGGACTCGTAAGTCAACACCCACCGATATATCTGGGAATTGGACTTCTGTTTCAGAAGATAACACATGCAAGCATACAGAATGTAGCACTTTTCCTTGAGTTGTTATCGATACTGAGCTCAATGGCTATTGTCTTTTTAGTTTACCTGTGTGGGAAAGACTGGTTCAACGAAAAAACGGGTCTACTGGCCGCTTTCTTTTACGCCATTCTGCCAGCTGCAAGAGTGTTCGATTCTTGGATAAAGCAGGACGCCATGATGATGGCGCTGGCCCTCGCTTTTCTTCTATTTTTCTTCCGAAAGAAATACGTTATTGCAGGACTGTTTTTAGGTATGGCCTTACTCGCTAAAGAACCTGTTGTGTTTATCATTGTAGCCGTGGGTATATTCCTGCTTATCTCTAAAAGGTTTAAGAATATATTGATGCTATTATTAAGCTCTGCAATAGCAGTACTAATATCTGGCTGGTGGTATCTATTCTTCTCAAAATCAACGGGTGGTTTCATCAACAGTTTTTTGGGCAAATCTGTTGAGTCAAAAACATTCGCTGCTCCTTGGTACCACTTTATAGTGAGAGTCCCTCAAGATGTAGGTCTGGTGGTGCTAATCCTTTCAATCCTAGCTATTGTTTTCTTTTTCATTAGCTTCAAGGCAGAAAGGGGGGGTATGATTCCGTTTCTGTTAGTCTGGATTCTAGTTATATATGCCATCTTATCCATCACCCCCGGAAAATCCCCTTGGGTAATTCACACCGTACTTCCTCCGTTTGCCTTACTAGGAGGTTGGGGACTTGCAAGAATTTCGGAACTTCCAAAGAATAGTAAACTCTCTTCGGTTGTTATCGGGATATCTTTACTACTTGCTTTGGGGTTGTCTTTAAGTACTGGATTTTCAGGGTATATGACTAAGCCTGACAATAATTATGAAGGTTGGGTACAGGAAGAGAGAATGATGAATTATGTAAATTCCAAAAACCCCGATAGTGTAATGGTAACCTTTGATGACCTTAATCCAGTAATGTGTTATTACCTTAATAACTACTCGCCAGAAAAGACGGTATATTTGCCTGCCGACCTCCCGGTGAACGCCAAATTTCCGAATAAAACGTTGTACTTGATTGACCCGAAAACGGATTTTAATGTGTACAAGCAACGCATAAAAACAGTAGCACCAAGAATACTGATAATAGCCAACCACCCAACCTTGATTGAAGGCTTTAGTAAATATGACAATCCCCAGGAGTTTCGTACTGGTTACGTGTATGACGGGCATAGGATAGCTGCGGATATTAAAAATGGAAAGTAATTGCTCACCGCACCTGGGGCTCTTTCCGGGATTTCTCACGAGATTGCTGAGGCATATAGGAAGGCTGTAGTGCTTGGTACAGTTTATGCACTGGATGGTAGGTGAAGCACCATAAATGGCACTTCATGGGGCGTTCGATGTGCCTCTTTGTGTCAACTTAAAGACCAGTGTCCGACCGGCGCTCGACGCGAGAAACACTCTCGAGTGTTTCTCACAATGTTCCGGGGGCGGAGGCTGGAAGGATCGCTCGACACTCTTCGCTTATCTGATCGCTTGTAACGCTTCATTTCGATGTATATCAGTCTTGGCTCGGCCCCCGTCCATCTTTTCCCCGGCTCGGGATAAACCCGGCCCGATTGAGAGGTGTGATATCACATGAGTGCTTTCCCGCGATAAAAGGTTTGGGCCGGGTTTAGAAGACGTAGTGCACTTCGCATCGAGACTTCGTCTCGATCGCGAATGCCACTACTCGTCCTTCTGCTCGATAACCTTCCAGGTGTTGTTCAGCCAGCGCATCGTGTAGAGCACCTTGCGCTTCGCGCCGAGGTCCTGGGACACGACGGTGTTTCCCTGGTAGTTGATGAAGTTCCACATCTCCTCGGTCTTCACGGTCGCGGTGGTCTGGTCCAGGAACTTGAACTCGTCGAACTTAAGGCTGGTGAGAGACGAGCCGACGTGCTGGCCCTTCGCGATCAGCGTGTTTATCTCGGCGGTCACCTGCTCGAGCTCGGTGCCGGCCATCACCCTGGGCAGGCCCGAGACGTCGAGTGTGAACTCCGAGTAGGCCTTCTGGCTGTAGAAGTTGTTCATGCCGGTCTTGAGCCCGGTCTCCGTCCTGCCCGTCGGCTGCAGGTCGAACGTGACGTCGTTCGGCGCGTACAGGTCCTTCTGGTCCGGCGACGCCCCGGGCATCCTGACTTCCACCAGGTGATAACCGTCCGGCAGGTTCTCCAACTCGACGACAGGCTCTGTCCTTTCGAGGCTCGCCCTCACGCTGCCGTCATCGCCGCCACCGAACATCCAGTAGACGTGGACCGCCATCCTGGCGACGCTGCCGCCGAGGTCCTTCGAGCTCTCGATGGCCATCTTGAAAGAGTTGACGACGTCGGACCAGGGCTCCCCGCCCTTGCCAGCCTTGTTGAAGGCGGTCTGGACGTTTCCGCCGATCTCGTTCACGTCGACCATGATGCGCTTCGCGTCATCGGCCAGGCCCTGTGCCGCCCCGGTGATGTTCTTCACGTAGTCACCGACCTGGTCGAAGTTGTCCGGGAAATTCTTCAGGGCCAGCATGTCCTGCACAGACTTCTGGTTCCGTGAGAGACCCATGTCCTGGCCGTCGACTATGACGGTGGCGCCGAGCGGCCTCGCGAACACCCTCGTCGACTGGTCCGAGAGCCTGATCTTGTACTTGTTGAAGGGCCAGGTGCCTCCCGCGTTCTCCACGATCACGTTGGCGTCGAAGCTCTTGTCGACGTAGGTGTAGGTGACCACGAACGGGTGGCCCTGCGCCTGGTTCTCCACTACGAGCCGGCCGAAAAGTTTGTTCTGCTGAGACTTTGGCACGAACTCGAAGTCCCTGAGGCGGCCTAGCTGTGTTGACAGGGTCTTCTGCCAGCTGTTGTAGAAATCGCTGGTCAGGACCCCGCCCTTTACGACCTTGTTGTATGCCTCAGTGTACTGGCCGAGCTTCACGTTCTCGAGGTAGCTCTTCAGCGCCGCCTCCGGCGAGTGCATCGATCCGATGACCAGCAGGGCGACGATGATGAGGACGACGAACAGGATGGCGATCGGTATGCCGAGCTTGACGCCCCACGACGTCTTCTTCAGGCCCTTGCTGGCCTTCATGGCCCATTGCTCGACTTCCTTGCCGCCCTTGGTCGTCGGCACGGGCGGCCTGGGGGGCCCTTCGGTCCCCGCAACATATTCGCCGCACTGCTGGCAGAAGATCGAATCGGGATCGAGGGAAGTCCCGCACTTGGAGCAAGTCATCCCGGCCCCTGTCGTATCCGCGCTCATCCTCGATACCCTCCTGTATTCACTGTGTAAACTGCATCGGCCAGGCCGCTCATCCCGCCGACTCCTCTTTCTCGAGCAGCTTGCCCCGGTCGTAGGTCGTCACCACTATCCCGATCAGGAAGCCGACCAGGAAGAAGATCGTTGCGATCTGCCCGCCGGAGACGCTGATCGACGCGATCTTCACGTTCTTGATGAGCGAGGTGAACACCTCGGAGAGCGCGAAGATGACGATCCAGATGGTGAACATCACGCCTGAGAAGAACGTGAGTACGTGTGTCTCTATAACCCGCCGCCTGGTGCCGATACCCGCGATCAGCAACAGGGACACGATCAGCGGGATGATCGACAGGTAGAAGAGAATCCTCGGGATGAATATCGCCCAGCCCGAGAAAGTGTTCGACACGATCTGGAATCCGGCGATGTCGAGCTTGAAGAACGCCCACGGCGCGAAGACCATCGCCATCATCATCGCGGTGAAGAAGGCCATCAGGATAGGGCCTTTTCGCGCCCACGCCGTCGAGAGGAACCTCGCCATCCACGGGGCTTGCTCGGTCTCGACCTCGGTAGCCGCAGACGTCTCCTGCGACAGTGGGGCTTCCGCGAACCCGGGCTCTCCCGGCGCGGGGATACCGTGCTCCCTGGTGACCGGCCCCCCGGTGGCGCCGGCGCCGAGCTTCGCCCCGCATTTCTTACAGAAGAGGCTACCCTCTTTGTTCTCGGCCCCGCACTCTTCACATCTCATACAGTCGCACCCCCTGCGCGTCCCGTCCGTCCGCAACTTACTTCAAGCAGTCGCGGCCGTCGACCTTCCGCGCGCTACAGCTTCTCGAGCTCGTCGGCCACGTCGGCCAGCTTCAGCTCCTCCAGCCTCTCCCTTGCAGTGATGCCCCTGTCGTCGAAGTCCCTCAGGGCGTAATAATCGTCGAGCATGTAGTCGAAGTCCACGAAGCGGCTCTCCAGCTCGGCGAGTGTCGCCTTCCTGAGGCGCCTGTCCGTACCGCCGATCCAGGGGATGAGCGCCCCCGTGATCTTAAGGGTCTTGAACAGGTTCGGCAGCAGGACCTTGTTCGAGAACTTCACCATGACCCCTGCGACCGTCTCGTTGTAGATCTTGTGCCGGGTCATGTTGCTCATCATCGGGTAGAGGACTTTCGCCAGGTTGGACGTCGTCCCCTCGATGTGCGGGAGCAGGATCCGCTCGGGGAGCAGGTCGTCCTCGCGCCGCACACCGCAGATGTTGTCGATGGAACGTTTCAGGTACCACACCCGGTGGCCGACGTCGATCAGTTCCTTCAGCGAGTAGTTGTGCCCGGTGACCGCGTTGATCATCTCTCGCAGTATCTCGATCCCATCCATGGACCACCAGGCGTACAGGCAGATCACGGCGGAGCCGGCGAGGCTCCCGTAGACCTGCGCGCCTATCGTCTGCGCGGCTTTGCCTTCCTTCTTCTGCGCCTTGGTGTCCTTGATACCCAGCACCTTGAAGCTGACGTTGCCGAGCTCGGCCATCAGGTTGTCGTCCGCCACGTGGCACGCGCCACGTATCCCGGTCGCGTACGTGAGCGACAGCGCCCACAGCGCGCGCGGGTCGTGCATCGGCGCCTCGAGCCCCTTCACGTGTATCGCGAACTCCTCGCCCCCGAACTTCTTCGACATCGCCCGGCTGCCTTCGGCGAGTTCGTTGCCGAACCCCTCCCGCTTCGCGGTCATCTCGGTCAGCTTCACCAGCATCTCGGGGTCGTTCCACTCCAACTTCATGCCGCCCGTGTCTTTCTCCGTGATGAGGCCCTGCATGTAGGCCTCTTTCGCATACGCGAGCGTGCTGCCGAACGAGATGCAGTCCATCCCGTAGCGGTCGGTGAGTTCGTTCGCCTTGGAGACCGCCTCGAGGTTGGCGGTCCGCTGGAGCGTGCCGAGCGCCGCGGCCCCCTCGTACTCCAGGCCGGGCCCCTCCTCCATCGCGAACGGCCCGGTGTCTATCTTGACGATCCTCTTGCACGAGACGGGACACCCGTAGCATGCGTGAGACTTCGTGAGTATCTTCTCGGCGACGGTAACGCCTGAGAGTGCGTCCATCCCCTCGGCCCACTGGGCCTCGCGCCAGTTCTTGACCGGCACGTCCGAGATGGCCATCCCCATCTCCATGTGGACGTTGGAGCCGTACGCCTTCAGGCCTTCGCCGGTGATGCTGACCTTCAGCTCTTTTAGAGCCCGCTCGCGTACCGCCTTGTACGCTTCCTTGTGAGCGACCTCTGTCTTCGCCTTGCCCTTCACGACGACGGCCTTGAGCTTCTTCGAGCCCATCACGGCGCCCATGCCGGTCCGCCCGGCGAGGCTGCCCTTGTCGTTGACCACCGCGGCGTACTTCACGAGGTTCTCTCCGGCCGGGCCGATGCAGAAGGCTTTCGCGCGCTTCTCGCCCACGTCCTCGAGGACTGCCTTCTCTGTCTCGAACGTGTCCATACCCCAGAGGAATGACGCGTCTCGTATCTCCACCTTTTCGTCCGTGACGTAGAGGTAAACCGGCTTGTCGGAAGCGCCGGTCACGACGATGCCGTCGTACCCGGTGGCGCGCAGCTGCGGCGCGACATGCCCGCCCATGCTGGACTCGCCCCATATGCCGGTCAATGGCGACCTTGCGCATATCTCGAGGCGTGAGCACCCCGGCAGGCTGGTGCCGGACAGCGGGCCGATCATGATGAACAGCGGATTTTCCGGGCCGAGAGGATCGGCCGAGCAGGCGCCCATGTCGAAGAACAGGCGCGCGGCCAGTCCGCTGCCGCCGAGGTACTCCCGGTACATCTCCTCGTCCGGTTCGATGACGCCGGTCTCGCCCGTCGTAAGGTCGACCGTCAGCACCTTTCCGAAATAACCGTACATGCTTTTACTCCTTGACGAAGCCCTCACTATCCCGGCTATTATCGCAGTTAAGCCGCTGAACAAGCCAGTCCTCAACGTGCGGGCGCGGCCGGCACGCGATGTTGTATTATTGCGCTGCCCCGGAGGTTCCAGCGAGGATCCGATGAACGCGATTGAAGTCACAGACCTTGTAAAGCATTACGGCGACGTCAAGGCGGTCGACGGCGTCAGCTTCACGGTCGCCCAGGGAGAGGTGTTCGGGCTGCTGGGGCCGAACGGCGCCGGGAAGACCACCACGCTCGAGATGATAGAGACGCTACGGGAACCGGACTCGGGGTCCATCACCGTCGAAGGCCTCGACATCAAGAAGAAGCAGCGCGCGATCAAAGAGCTGCTGGGTGTACAACTCCAGACCACGGTCTTCTTCGACAACCTGATGATGTTCGAGATGATCGACCTGTTCGCGTCCTTCTACAAGAAGTCGCTCCCAACCGAGGAGCTGCTCGCCATGGTGGGCCTGGAGGACAAGCACCGCGCGAAGCTGGACGAGCTCTCAGGCGGCCAGCAGAAGCGGGTGTCGGTCGCGCTGGCTCTCGTCAACGACCCGACCATCGTCTTCCTCGACGAGCCGACCACCGGGCTCGACCCGCAGGCCAGGCGCAACATCTGGGACGTCGTGGACGAGCTCCGCGAGCAGGACAAGACCGTCGTCATCACCACCCATTACATCGAAGAGGCCGAGCAGCTCTGCGACCGGGTGGCCATCATGGACCTGGGCAAGATAATCGACATCGCCTCCCCGACCGAGCTGATAGAGCGATACGCCTCTGAAAGCAGCATCTCCTTCAGGATGCAGCCGGCCATTGAGATGGACAAGGTGAAAGCCATCACAGGCGTGCTGAAGGCCGAGCAACGAAATCACAGCGATTACACGGTCACGACCGATACCCCGCAGGACACGCTCGCCGGCATATTCCAGGCGGCATACGAGAACGACGCGGTGGCCGATGAGATAGCGATGCGCAGGGCGACTCTCGAGGACGTCTTCCTGAAGATAACCGGCAGGAGCCTGAAAGAATGAAGCGCTTCTTCAAGATGATGGGCGCGAGCCTGAAGATGACCTACCGCGAGAAGGTGGCGATCTTCTGGCTCTTCCTGTTCCCGGTGATACTGATGCTGCTGCTCGGCGCCATCTTCGGGCACGCCGGCCAGGCGAACATCAACCTCGGCATCGTCGACCTGGATAACAGCCAGGTGAGCCGCGCAATAACTCAGGCGATCTCAGGCGTGAAGGCCTTCAAGATCAGCAAGGGGACCGAGAAGGACGAGTTGAAGCGCCTCTCCGACGGAAAGAACAACGCTGTCCTGATAATCGACAAGGGCTTCCTGACCTCGATAACAAACGGCAAGCCCGGGGTCACAAGGGTGTACATCGACAACACCAACCCTTCAACCGCGGAGATAACCTACAGCGCCGTCAGCCAGGTGATAAACGGAGTCGAGCAGGAAATTGCTGTAAGGGTGGGCCTTCCGGTCACGCCGGATCTCGTCACCATACAGCGCAAGTCGGTTACCTCGACCGAGATGGCCTACCTGGACTTCATCGTCCCGGGCATCCTGGCCCTTACCATCATGCAGGCCGGCGTCATCGGGTTGTCACTGAACCTCGTGATGGAGCGCGAAAAAGGGATCCTGCGCCGCATCAAGGTGACGCCGATACCGCTAAGCCGCTACCTCGGCAGCGAGATCACCGCTACGCTGCTCATATCTATGATCCAGGCGCTCCTGCTGCTGCTGGTGGGGTGGCTGGTCTTCAAAATCCACATCAGGGGCAACCCTGCCTACATCCTCGCGATGATAATCATCGGGGCGCTATCCTTCCTGTCACTGGGTTTCCTGATCGCCTCGATCGCGCGCACCATCAAGACGGCTCAGATCGCATCGAACGTCGTCTCCTTCCCGATGATGTTCCTGGCTGGAGTCTTCTTCCCGCTGGCCATACTGCCCAACTTCCTGGCGGTCATAGCGAAGTGTCTGCCGCTCTACTACCTCGGCGACGGGCTCAGGAAGGTAATGATACTGGGCAGAGGCCTTGGCGACGTGTGGCTCGACATTGTAGTCCTGGTTGCATTCGGAGCGGTCTGCTTCATCCTGTCGCTAAAGCTCTTCAAGTGGGAGTAGCGCCTGCAGCTTGAGATCAGAACGCATTTCCGCAGCACCGGGCCAGGTCTGGAAGACACAGGAACAGGGTCAGAGGGGGTCGCTAATGCTTCTCCCAGACGGCGAGCCTGTAGTTCGCGCTTCGACCGCCAGCCTTGTCAGGTACCAGCACTCCTTGTTCTACAAGATAAGAGATATCACGCTTCGCTGTCGCCGTACTGGTCCGGGTCATGCCCACATACTTGCGAGTGCTCAATCCGCCCTCGAATCCATCGGGACCCGATTCGATCAGGCGGTCCACGACCTTTCGCTGACGCCCATTCAATTCAATGTGGCTGATGTCGCGCCAGATCTGCGCCCGGCGCACCGCTTTATTTGCTTCCTCTTCTGAGCGCTCTATCGCCCGTCGAAGACACTCGAGAAACCATCGCAGATAATCGCTGATCTCGCCGTTCCCTCTCTGGGCCCGCTCGAGAACGTCGTAGTACTTCAGGCGCTCGCTTTCGATCTGGGCTGACATACTGTACAACCTTCGAGTTTCCTTCTCGTCCTGCGCGAGAGCCATGTCTGTTACGGCCCGAGCGATCCGTCCGTTACCGTCCTCAAATGGATGAATCGTTACGAGCCAGAAATGAGAGACCGCAGCCCTGATAAACCCATCCAACTCAACCGGAGGGTTTCGAAACCATTCGAGAAATGCTTTCATCATCGGTCCGACATTCTCCGCAGGTGGTCCTTCGTAGTGGACCTTTCTCTTCCCGATCGGCCCGGACACGACCTCCATCGGTCCGACGCGCCATTTCCCTGTCACGATCTTGTCTGAATATCCGTCCGGAAACAGCCCTGCCTGCCAACTCGTGAGTCTGCCTGCGGCCAGCGGCGTTTGATAATTGCTTGTGGCATCGACGAGCATGTCGACCAGACCCTTTATGTTCTTCTTCTCGCGAGGGAGACCCGCCGCAGACAGGCCCAGCCTGCGAGCAACAGACGAGCGAACCGCATCTATTTCAAGTTTCTCTCCCTCTATCGCCGCAGTGTTGACCGCCTCCTCGGCAAGGAGATCGGCCTGGAGTTCCAGTTTGAAGAAGTCAGCCATGGCCAGCAGTCGGCCTTGAGCTTTCCTGGCCATGCTCAAAGGGCGAAGCAGGAGTTCGCTCTTCCAGTGAAATTCAGGCCATTTCGAGCCCTGCCATATATACTTCGCCATCTTACTCACCCACTGGCTCACCTTATGAGCCTCTAGAGCTTGAAATACGGGTCATCACCTGAGCCGATTATGCATATTATTCGGCTCACTATATGAGCTGATTATAAATGCTAAACGGCTCACGGTCAAACGGAACGGGGTCCGTAACGGGGTCAGGTCTCGATCGTGAATTTGTCTGCCGCCCATCGGCGATCACCCGGTTGTTCTTTCACGTTCAGTATTCAAATAGTCGGAAACGGATTTCGCATTCTCCTGCAGCACGAGATTCCGTTGGCTTATAATCTTCTGGTACCAGGCAAACCGAGGGGCATGTCCCCTTTCTTAAGCGTCTTTTGAGGGAGGAGAGTTGGCGGAGCTCAGGTGGAACCCCATCTTGAGGACCTGGACCATAATGGCCTCGCACAGGCAGAACCGTCCTCAGCTCGAGGCCGGCCAGTGTCCGTTCTGCCCCGGCGCGGGTCGGGTCCCCGACGATTTCGACATCCTGGCATACGAGAATGACTTCCCGTCCCTGATGCTGGAGCCGCCGCCCCCCGACGTCGAGAGCGACGATCTCATCGAGGTGCGGCCGGCATTTGGCAAGTGCGAGGTCACTCTATATTCGCCTCAGCACGACACCACGCTGCCCGAGCTGCCTATCGCCCACATCGAGAAGCTCGTCGAGCACTGGGAGGGGCGGTACCGGGAGATCGGCGCGATCGAGGGCATCGATTACGTGTTCATCTTCGAGAACCGCGGCGAGGTCGTCGGGGTCACGATGATCCATCCGCACGGCCAGATATACGCCTACTCGTTCATGCCGCTCCGGATGCAGGTCGAACTGGACAGCCTCCGTGAGTACAGGGCGCGCAAGGGCTCCTGCCTCTTCTGCGACCTCACGAGGCACGAGGTCGAGGACGGCAGCCGGGTCGTCTACCAGAGCGAGGGCTTCACGGCGTTCGTGCCTTCGTTCGCGGAGTATCCCTACCAGGTGCACATCGTCTCCGACCGGCACACCGGCTCGCTCACCTCGATGACTCCGGACGAACGCAAAGGGCTGGCCGCGGCCATCAAGTGCGTGACAGGCGGGTACGACGACCTGTTCGGCTTCCCGTTCCCTTACATGATGTGCCTGCACCAGGACCCGACGGACGGCGCCGGGTATCCCGACTACCACTTCCACATCGAGTTCTATCCGCCGATGAGGAGCGCGGACAAGGTGAAGTTCAACGCGTCCAGCGAGACCGGCGCCTGGGCCACGATCAACCCGACCGTGCCCGAGGAGAAGGCGGCCGAGTTGAAGAAGACGATCGGCGCCCGACAGGAGGCGCTCGAGATAGAGAGAAAGACCGTGGCAGGGACTGGAGGCGATTGACCGTTGTACAGTGAAGCCCAGCTGATGCAGAAGCTCTTCGACTTCGAGACGATGTTCGGGAGGGGCGGAGAGATCGACCTGTACTTCGCGCCCGGCCGCGTCAACCTCATCGGGGAGCACACCGACTACAACGGCGGGAAGGTGCTGCCCATGGCGATCACCCAGGGCAACTACCTCTATATCCGCGCGTCCGAGCTTCCGCCGGCGCGGCTCTACTCTGTCAACAAGGAGTCTGAAGCGCGGTTCCATCCCGGCGAATTGAAGAAGATGAACGACTGGGCCGACTACGTGCGGGGTGTGTTCCTTTTCTCGCAGGAAGTGTGCGGCAAGAAGCTGCCGCCCGTCGACGGCATGTACTTCGGGGACCTGCCGCTCGACGCGGGACTCTCCTCCTCTGCCGCGCTCGAGATGGTGACGGCACTCGGGATGGAGAGCATAGGGTGCAAGCTGGAAATGGAACAGGCTGTCTCCGTCAGCCGGCGGGCCGAGAACGAGTTCGTCGACGTCTTCTGCGGAGTGATGGACCAGTTCTCGATAGCGTTCGGCAAGAAGGGCCACGCGATGCTGCTCGACTGCGACACTCTCGAGTACCAGCACGTGCCCTACAACCTCAAGGACGTCTCGCTCGTGATCACGCACTCCGGCATCTATCGCAGCCTCGCCGAGACACCGTACAACGAGCGCAAGCACGAGTGCGATCAGGCCCTGAACGCGATAAACAAGCGGCTGGGAGAGAACCGGCAGGACCTGAGCCACGTCACGCCAATCGAATACGAGCGTGTGAAGTACGCGCTGCCGGAGAAGCTGGCAGGCCGCGCGGAGCATGTCATCTACGAGAACGTCCGGGTCGAGGAAGCTGCGAGGGCTCTGCGGATGGGCGACGCCGAGAGGCTCGGCCACTTGATGAACCGCTCACACCAGTCGCTTCGCTCCCTCTTCGAGGTGTCGCTGCCTGAGATCGACAGGCTGCAGGAGATGTCGGTCGAGATGCGCGGGGTGCACGGGGCCCGGATGACCGGCGCCGGCTTCGGCGGCTGCGTGATCACGCTTATCGACAACGACGCGATCGATCACTTCATCAGGAAGATGGGCGAGAAGTACTGGCAGGAGACACACTACGAGGCCGAGTTCATCGCAACCGGCCCGGGAGACGGCGCGCACCGCGTCCAGCCTCAGTGAAAGTCCTCCTGACCGGGGGAGCCGGATACATCGGCTCCGCAACGACCAGGATGCTCACGGCCGGCGGGCACGACGTCCTTGTTCTCGACGACCTCTCGAAAGGACACGACGCCGCCCTGCTCGGCGCGCCGCTGGAGATAGCCGACCTGCGGGACCGGAAGACGGTCCGGGCGGCCTGCGAGAAGTTCCTGCCGGACGCGTGCATGCACTTCGCCGCGGTCAGTCTCGTCGGTGAATCTGTCGAACAGCCCGCGAGGTACTATGGAGTGAACGTCGCGGGGAGCGTCAATCTACTCGAGGCGCTGCTGGAGTGCGGGTGCAAGGCGTTCGTGTTCTCGTCGACCGCCGCGGTGTACGGCGAGCCGCAGAGCGTTCCCATCGAAGAAGACTCGGCCACCCGGCCCGTGAACCCTTACGGACACACCAAGCTCGCGTTCGAGAGGATCCTGCGGGAGTGCGCGAAGGCCGGCGGCTTCTCGTACGTGAGCCTCAGGTACTTCAACGCGGCCGGAGCTGACATCGAGGGCGGCCTGGGCGAGGACCACGTCCCCGAGACACACCTGGTGCCGCTCGTCGTCAAGGCAGCGCTCGGGCTCCTTCCGCGAGTGTCTATCTTCGGTAACGATTATCCGACGGCGGATGGAACTTGCGTCCGCGACTACATACACGTCTCGGACCTGGCGAACGCGCACCTGCTGGCCCTCGAGTATCTCGCTGGCGGCGGTAGCAGTAGCGTCTACAACCTCGGCAACGGCGACGGCTTCTCGGTAAGAGAAGTCATCGACTCGGTGAAGCGCGTTTCGGGCAGAGACTTCGAGGTCGTCGAGGCGGGCAGGCGGGCCGGGGATCCCCCGTCGCTGGTCGCTTCGTCAAAACGGATCGCTAAGGAGCTAGGCTGGAAGCCCGCTTACACCGGCCTGGACTCTATCGTCGAGACCGCTTATGCCTGGCATTCCGCCCACCCCCGGGGTTATTCCCCGACTCCTTGAGCGCTTTGGAGAATTCCAGGTAATTGTCGGTGACGATCCCGTCGACGCCCATCCCGACCAGCTTCATCAGGTCTTCAACCTCGTTGACCGTCCAGGCGATGACCTCCAGGCCGGCCTCACGCGCGTTACTCATGAACTCTTCGTCGACGTTCAGGTGATGCGGGCACAGCACCTCGGCGCCGACCGCGTCCGCAACGTTTCTCTTCTTGTCTATATTGAAGGGCGACCTGAACAGGAGGCCGGTCCGGACCTCCGGGCACAGGGTCTTGAAGTCGCCGAGTATGTCGATCTCGAACGAGGTGACGAGCGTGTCCAGCTCAATGTTGTACGAACGGATGACGTCGCAGACCGCCTGCGGCGGCGCCTTCTTTATCTCGAGGTCGAACCGCACCCACCCGGCCAGTGACTCCAGCACCTCGCCGAAAAGCGGCCTCTCGGGGGCGTGCTCGCGCAGGACGTCGTAGGGTGTGCGGCTCACGATGTGGTTCGCGATGATCGAGTCGTGACACACCAGCATCTGGCCGTCGGCGGTCCAGCGCAGGTCCGTCTCGATGTAGCGGACGCCGGCCGCCGCCGCGGCCTCCATCGCCTGCAGCGTGTTGTCGGTTCCGAAGCCCCGCCCGCCGCGGTGCGCGATGAGCTCCAAGCGATACCGCCTCTCCCTCGGGGGCCGTTGCGACCGGACAATGATATCACCCGTTCAAGCAAAACGATTTCCCGACGCACTGATTGGGAGGCGACTTCAGTAGCCTTTGTTTATGGGCAGGGATGCGCGGTTGAAACCGCGCCCCAATATCTTTGAGTTACCGTTTCGTTTGATCGTTCAGGCGCGGTTAAAACCGCGCCCCGATGCAGAAATACGATCTGCGCAAAACGCGAATCAGAATCGCGTCTGATACGTAATTACATCAAGGAAACGAGTGTGTGCTCGTTCTGTCGGAAACGGGCCATGTGCTATACTCGCTCTTGCCCTTTTTGAAAGGAAAGGCACGTGACCAATCCCGAAAAACGCCGGCTTGTAGATCGCATTAAAACTATCGAACAACGCATGCTCATCATCGTGAACCCCATGAGCAAGCGCGGTCCGCAGATAGCCTCAGGCGTTCGCAGCCTGGTGCGGCGCGCCGGCATGGACCTCGAAGAGACCTCGACCGACAACCCGGACGACATGGGCAGCACGGTCGAGTTCTGGTCGCGTCGCTTCGGCGGCTCGCGGGTCATTATGGTGTTCGGCGGCGACGGAGCGATCAACCAGGTCGTCAACAACGTGATGCTTTCGCGGTCGAACAAAAACGTCGTCCTCGTCCCGATACCGGCCGGCACCGCTAACGATTTCTGCAGGGCGCTCGGCTTCGAGACTGTGGAGTCTTCGCTCGAGGCCATGGTGGACTTCAACCTCAGGGCGGTTGACCTCATCAAGATAGAGGTGGACGGGCCCGGCCGGCCGGTGAAGTATTGCAGCAACATCATCGGGCTGGGAGTCGACGGCGACATCGCGATGAACTCGCAGAGGTTCAGCAGGTTCGGCATCCTCGGTTACTGGTACGCGGCTGTGAGGCAGGCTGTCATTGCAACCTTCACAGGTATAGAGACCTACCGCATGAAGATCAAGGGGGATACGTTCGAGAGTGAAGGCGCCTATATCGGCACCATGTTCTCGAACATCTCGACGTACGGGCGCAACCTCGTTATCGCCCCCGGGGCGAAGATCAACGATGGCAATCTCTACGTGACCATCGCCCATCCGATGAACGCCATACACGCTTTCGCCGCCGGCCTGCTCGTCCTGAAGGGGCAGCACAGCAAGTCCCGCAACGTCGATACGTTCGTCTGCTCGCAGGTGGAGATCGAACTGCTCGACGACATGAACGCACAGGAGGACGGCGAGGTCTACGCCTACCCGAAAGGCACGAAGATCCGCCTCACTATCGAGAAGGGCGCGTTGAACGTGCTCGCGGCCCCCGTGCCGACCAACTGAGAGGCCGGCGACCGCCACTTGAAACTCCACTTCGTCTGCACAGGGAACCTCCTGAGAAGCGTACTCTGCGAGCGCATCGCCGTGGAGAAAGGGCCGATGCTGCTCGGGGATGCCGCCGAGGGACTCGAGGTCTCGTCGAGCGGCCTGGAGGCCGACCCGTCGCACGCCGCACACGCCGACTGCGAGCACTCGCTGGAAGTGCTCGGGCTGGAGCGGGTCATCGAGAGCCCCACCAAGACCGAGGAAGACATCGTCGCGAACGCGGACCTCGTGATCGCAATGACGCGACAGCAGTGTTACGTACTCGCAAGCCGCTTCCCCGAGCACCGGCGCAAGGTGTTCTCGCTGGTCGAGGCCAACGGGGCGATAGAGACTCTGATGGACGGACGGACCGGATCGGGTGAAGACAAGGGCGCTCTCGACCGCGCCGCCGGGGCGCTCCGCTCGGCTCGACGCGAGCTGATGCATCCGCTGCCGGGGGTGCCGATGGACATCAGGCAGCTGATGACCCTGTTCGGCCCCTGCTTCTACCAGGTCAGCGGAATCCACGACCCGATGGGCGGGACCTCCGAGGAAGTCGAGCGATGCGCGAGGCTGCTCGACCGTGAGATGACCGCCCTGCTCACCGGCCTGCTGGCCCTGGGACGCGCCACCCCCTGAAGATGGAATTTCGCATTTTGCGAATCTGGTGCCTGGCACCTTTTTCGCATTTTTGGTGATAGGTGGAAGGATTCCAGTTTTTGGACCTGACCCCAAATTCCATTGCTAGAGTTTTGTCGGTCGGGTCTGGAGAAGGATGAAGCCGCCGTCGCCGACCGCCCAGGTCTTCGACCCTCCGGTTGCGACGACTCCGTTCAGCTCGGCGCCGACGCCCGTCACTTCGGCCTTCCACTCTCTCCCATTGAAGAAGACGATGGTCCCGCCGCGCCCGACGGCCCACACGTGTAAGGTGTCCTGGGCGGAGATGCCGATGAGCTGGTTCGACGTCGCGCTGGTCTGGGCGCTCCAGGAGGTACCGTTGAAGAACACGATCGTTCCCCCATCACCCGCGACCCAGATGTGCGTCGCGTCCAGCCCGGAGATGCTGTAGAGAGCGTTCCCGGTCCCGCTCGGTTGCGCCGCCCACGTCCTGCCGTCGAAGAAGAGGATGTTGCCCGCTTCCCCGATAGCCCACACGTGCGTGCTGTCCACTGCGAAGATGTTGAAGAGCATGATGTTGGTCCGGCTGTCCTGCGGCTTCCACCTCGTCCCGTTGTAGAACAGGATCGTCCCTAGCTCACCGACGGCCCAGACGTGTGTCCGGTCAAGCGCGAACACGCTGTTGAGGGCGTTCTTCGTGCCGGTCTCCTGCTGCTTCCAGGCGGTGCCGTCGTAGAAGACCATCGTCCCGTCCCTGCCCGCGGCCGCCCAGAGGTGCGTCCTGTCGGTGCCGGAAACGTGGTAGATGTCGTGGTCGGTCGCCGAAGCCTGACCTTCCCAGGACGTGCCATTGAAGAAACGGATGGTACCGCCCTCGCCCACCGCCCAGACGTGCTTAGCGTCCAGAGCTGCGACCCCATACAGGTTCTGGCCCGTGCCGCTGGACTGCTGCTTCCAGCTGGCGCTGCTCTTGGTGGTCCCGCATCCCGCGGCGAAAAACACCAGCATCGTCACCAGCATGAGCGGCGCCAGCGCGCCGGCGACTATCCTCTTTACGCGCGTCGTCCGCGTACCGTGCATCCGGTTCTCCTCACTCTTGCTGTTTTCTCGACGCGGATATCCTATCACCGCGCCCGCATCGTCACCTCAGGCGGACGGCGTCATCATCCGTTCGACCATCGGCCGAATCGCGCGAAGCGCCCTGCCCCTATGGCTTATCGCGTTCTTCTCTTCGAGGGAGAGCTCGGCCATCGAGCGGTCGAAGCCGTCCGGCAGGAACACCGGGTCGTAGCCGAAGCCGCCTGAGCCCCGGCGCTCCTCGAGGATCCGCCCTTCGCACTCGCCCCGCGCGAAAAAGGGTTCCCGCATCGGAGCCGTCACCGCCACGATGCACACGAACCTGGCTCGCCGGTCCTCGGCCCTCATGCCCTTCATCTCCTCGAGGAGGAGGTCCATGTTCTTCTCCGAATCGCACTCCGGGCCGGCGTAGCGCGACGAGTGGATGCCCGGCCTGCCACCGAGCGAATCGACGACCAGGCCGGAATCGTCCGCGATGGCCGCCTTGCCGAACTCCGCGGTCAGCGCGCGGGCCTTGAGCAGCGCGTTCGCCTCGAAAGTGTCGCCGGTCTCCTCGGGAAGCTCGAAGCCACCGACGTCCGAGGGCGACAGCAGCTCGAGGCCGGGAATCGCCAGCTCTTTGGAGATCTCCCGAAGCTTGCCCTCGTTGAGGGTCGCGACAAGCAGCTCCATCTACGCGCTGTCCCTCCGCCTCGTCTCGGCCAGCGCCTGCTTCTGCAGCTCGACCAGCCTGGTCACGCCGTCGAGGCCCAGGTCTACCAGCCCGTCCAGCATCTCGCGGCTTATCGCCTGGTGCTCGGCTGTACCCTGTATCTCGACGATGCCTCCGTCCCCCATAGCCACGATGTTGAGGTCCATGTCGGCGTGGAAGTCCTCCTCGAAGCAGAGGTCCAGTATCGGCTCGCCGGAAATGACACCCACACTGACGGCCGCCACGTGGCCGGTGATGACCGACCTTGCGAGCAACCCCTCGTCCATCAGCGTGTCGACGGCGTCCTTCAGCGCGACGAAGGCGCCCGTTATCGACGCGGTCCGCGTTCCCCCGTCGGCCTCGATCACGTCGCAGTCGACCAGAAGCGTCTTCTCTCCCATCGCCTTCATGTCGGTGACCGCCCGGAGAGAGCGCCCGATGAGCCGCTGGATCTCCATCGTCCGCCCGCCCTGCCTGCCCTTCGCGGCCTCGCGCGTACTGCGAGTGGACGTGGCCCTCGGGAGCATCGAGTACTCGGCGGTGACCCACCCGCGCCCGGACCCTTTGAGGAACCCGGGCACGGTGTCGTCGTAGCTGACCGTGCATATTACCCTGGTGTGTCCCAGTTCCATCAGCACCGAGCCCTCGGCGTGAGGTATGTAATCCCTGGTTATCTTCACCGGGCGCATGTCGCCCGGCTGCCTGCCGTCGGTCCTTATCAACTGTCTCCTCCTCGCCTCACGGCTCGAGTATCATTCCTTCCGCTGCGGCCTCGACCGGCCCGTCGAACTCTGCGGACGCGTCGGCCACAGCCCTCTCCCGGCTCAGCGTCGGCCATACGTGGGTGAGCAACAGCCTCTTCGCGCCGGCCTCTTGCGCCACCCGCCCCGCCTCGGCGGCGAAAAGGTGGCCGGCCATCTTCGCGTCCACCTCGCTCGTGAACGTCGACTCGCAGATGAAGAGGTCGCAGCCCCGCGCCTGCTCGACCAGCGTATCGGACACGTCGGTGTCGCCCGAATAACAGATGGCGCGGCCCGCCGCTTCGACCCTGTAGATGTACGAAGCGATCACGTGGGAGCCGGGCCTGGCGAGAACCTTGAACTCCCCCACCTCGAACCTGCTGTCACCTTCGAGCTCCTCGAGCTCCATGCACTCGAAGAACTTCGGGCGGCTCCCGTCCGAGAGCGGCGAACCAATGACCTTCTTCGCGCCGGCCGGCGCGAACACCAGCAAAGGCTCGAGCTGGACTTCCCAGAAGCGCCTGGCGGTGCAGAGGCCGTAGATGTCGACGTAGTGGTCATAGTGCGCGTGGGTGAGGGCCAGGCCCATCACCTCGTCGGCCTCGATATGCCGGAGCAGGTTGGCCAGCGCGCCGGAGCCCAGGTCGAGCACCAGGTTCTGCTCCCCCAGCTCGAGCAGAAAACCCGGGCAGGCTCGCCCCGGCCCGGGATAGCCGCCGCTCGTCCCCAGCACCGCTACCTTGAGGGCCAAATCAGTCCTCCGCCGCCGTCTCGTCTCCGCCGTCGACCGAGACCTTCTCCGCGTGCTGGACCTCCGGCCCGAGGAATATCCTCCCGAGCTTCACGTACTTCTCGGTGTCGCCCGTGGTCATGAAGCGGAATTCGCCGACCCCGCCCGAGTTCACGGACCACCCGAGCCGGTCGAGTATCTCGTCGACCTCCCGCGCCGTCTCCTCCGCGCTGCTGATGAGCGCGACGTCGGGGCCCGCCACCTCTGCGAGAAGCGGCTCCAGCAGAGGATAGTGCGTGCAACCGAGGATGAGCGTGTCGATGCCCGAGTCGAGCATCGGCTCGATGTAGCTGAGGGCGATCTCCGACACGTGGTCCCCGGTGACCTCGCCGCTCTCGACGAACTCGACGAACTCGGGGCACGCCGTGCTGAAAACCTGCACCGAAGGATCGAAATGTTTGAGCGCCCGCTCGTAGGCGCCGCTGGCGATGGTCCCCTTCGTGCCGATGACGCCGATACGGCCCGTCTCAGACTGCCTGACGGCCGCCCTGGCGCCCGGCAGGATGACCCCGACCAGCGGGATGTCGTATTCGCGCTGCGCCTGCTCGAGGAACGCCGCTGTGGCGGTGTTGCACGCAACGACGACCAGCTTCACGTCGAAGCTCATCAGCCAGTCGATTATCTGCCTCGCGAAGCCCCTGACCTCGTCGAGGTCGCGCGGCCCGTACGGCCAGCGCGCGTCGTCCCCGAGGTAGAGGATCGTCTCCCCCGGCATGCGGTCGATCATCGACCTCACGACCGTGAGGCCTCCCATGCCGCTGTCGAAGACGCCTATGGGCCTGTCTTTCATACTGCTTCTCTCCCGGCGCTCGACACGCCGCTCGTCCGTGGTGAAGACTCAATTGTTACATACGCCGTGCGGGCGCTCAAAGCCTTCAGCGCGTTGCCCGGGGAAGGTGCCCGGGGCTTACGTTTAGAATGACTCAAGGCGAAATGAACATCGGGGCGCGGATTTGCACTCGATATTGGGGCGCGGTTTTAACCGCGCGAGCGCGACTGAAGTCGCTCCCCAATGCTATCAGGGACATGCGATCGAAGGTGCGATGAAGAAGAAGCCTGTGAACAAAAGACGTGATGCACGACTGAAGTCGCGCTCCTATATCTTTGCGGTCCTGGCCGTCTCGCTCGCTATCGTCCTTGCGGCCGCACCGGCGGCCCTGGCCGCGTCCGGAAGCGGCGCACGCAACTGGGCGCACGACTCCATCGGGGTCACCGCAACGGCCACCGAGTGGTTTCTGGCTGAAGGCGCTACGATGGGAGGGTTCGAGACATGGATCCTCGTCCAGAACCCGGGGACCGACCCGGCGAACGTCTCCCTCACTTTCTTCACCGACAAAGGTCCGGTCGAAGGGCCGCGCCACCAGATCGCCGGCCAGACGAGGCACTCGTTCAACGCCGGTGAGTACGTGACGACGTACAACGTCTCGACGAAGGTCACCTCAGACAAAGGTGTCGTCTGCGAGCGGGCGATGTACGGCGGCGGGCGCACCTGGGCGCACGACTCGACCGGAGCGACGGCGACCTCGAGGGACTGGTACCTGGCCGAGGGCGCGACGATGCCCGGCTTCGAGACATGGGTACTTCTTCAGAACCCGGGCAACGAGGCGGCGGATGTGGCGCTCACCTTCTACACAGAGAAAGGGCTCGTCGAGGGACCACGCGTTTCGGTCGCGGCCCAGTCGAGGCGTTCGCTGAACGTCGGCGATTACGTCACGACCTACAACGTCTCGACAAGGGTGACCTCCGACAAGGGGATCGTCTGCGAGCGGGCGATGTACGGGAACGACAGGCAGTGGGCCGACGACTCGATCGGCGCCACCGCGCCGGCGACCGAGTGGTATATGGCGGAGGGGGCGACGGCGAGCGGCTTCGAGACATGGGTGCTAGTCGAGAACCCGGGCGAGACCGAGGCGGTCGTCACTCTTACCTTCTACACGGACAAAGGTTTTGTGGACGGCCCGCGGCAGACGGTGGCTGCGCGCTCAAGGTACTCTTTCAACGTCGGCGACTTCGTCAACACCTACAACGTCTCGACGAAGGTGACCTCCGACAAGGGTGTCGTATGCGAGCGGGCTATGTACGGCAGCGGGCGCGTCTGGGCGCACGATTCGATCGGGGCGACATCGCCTTCAACCCAGTGGTACCTGGCGGAGGGTGCGACGATGACGGGCTTCGAGACCTGGGTGCTGGTCGAGAATCCCGACACGCGCGAGGCGGACGTCAGTCTCACCTTTTACACCGACAAAGGGCCCCTCGCCGGGCCGCACATGAAAGTCCCTCCGCGGTCGCGACAGTCATTCAACGTCGGCGACTACGTCAAGACGTACGATGTCTCGACCAAAGTGACTTCAGACACCGGCATAGTATGCGAGCGGGCGATGTACGGCAGCGCCACGCCGCGGATCGCGTGCCCGCTGGACGGCACGCCGCGCTACCCGTTCACCAGGGATGCTTCGATAGCGTGCGGACACTGGCCGCCCGGCTCCACCGACTACCCTTACTTCGGCGCGCCGCGCAACGGGACGCGCCTGCACGCGGGAGTGGATATCTATCCGCCCGCGGGTGTCGGATCGCCTGTTTACGCCATCGAGGACGGGACGGTGCTCAAGATCGAGCCGTTCTACACCAGGGCGACCGGCGAGGTCACCTACGCGATGCTCGTCGACCACGGAGACTGCGTGGTCAACTACGGGGAGGTCCAGCCGCCATCTCTGAAGGTCGGCGCGCGCGTCGGCCGCGGCCAGATGATCGCCCGCGTGAGCGGCACAGTCCAGCTCCACTTCGAGCTCTACACACCGGGGACGACGAGCTGGCTTTCCTGGTACGGAGCGCAGCCCGCCAACCTGCTGGACCCGACGCCGATGATGCTGGAGGCCTTCGGGCTGCAGTGATCTTGCGCTTTCAGTATTGGGGCGCGGTTTTAACCGCGCACTGGCGGAAGCGCGACTGAAGTCGCGCCTCAATCTCTAAGGTGATTTCGCATTTTGCGAATTTGGTGCCTGGCACCTTTTCTGCATTTTGCGACAAGGGAGCCTGGGAACCGCGAATATCGATTTGACGGCGCCCGCTTTCATTTATAATCTGATTGCTACACTGACGTTTGGTCCAATGTGATTACCGGAGTTTCCAGTGGATAAGAAGATCAGGGTATTTCTCGCGAAACCAGGCCTCGACGGGCACGACCGGGGCGCCCTCATCGTCGGGCAGGCGCTGATGAGCGCCGGCATGGAAGTGATCTACTCAGGGCTCAAGCAGACCCCCGAGATGATCGCCGAGGCTGCCATCCAGGAGGACGTGGACGTCCTCGGCCTGTCGATGCTGTCCGGCGCGCACATGATCCTGATCCCTCGCATCATGGATATCCTGCACTCAGACGGCGCCGGCGATATCCTGGTGCTGGCGGGCGGCGTCATCCCTCGCGACGACGCCGAGGTCCTGATCAGCGAACACGGCCTGTCCCGGGTCTTCGGGCCGGGGACCGATACGAACGACATAGTGTCCTACATACGGGAGAACGTCCGGGCGGGCTGACCGTCCCGGCTGGCGGGCGCGGGAGACGGCCCCAGGATCCTCGAAAGGTGGCTTGAGATGTCGGACGACGTGGACGGGATCATCCGGGACAAGGAGCGCTGGGAGAAGGAGACGCTCGATCAGGCCCTCAAAGGGCTGCCCGAGCGCAAGGACCGGTTCATGACCGTTTCCAGCCGCGAGATCGACGGGCTCTACGGGCCGTGGGACATCCCCGACTTCGACTACGACCGCGACCTCGGCTTCCCCGGCGAGTACCCGTTCACACGCGGCGTCCACGCCAGCATGTACCGCGGCAGGCTGTGGACCATCAGGCAGTTCATGGGCTTCGGCGACCCGGACGAGTCGAACAAGCGGCTCAAGTACCTCATCGAGCACGGCGCCCCCGGCATGAACGTGGCGTTCGACATGCCCACCATCCACGGGCTCAACTCGGACCACTCGCTTTCGGAGGGGGAGGTCGGCAGGGACGGCGTGCCGTGTGACTCGCTCGAAGACATCGAGCGCCTGTTCGCGGACATCCCGCTCGCGCAGGTCTCCACCTCGCTGGTCATCGCCTACCCTCCGATCCCGGCCATGTACTTCGCGCTCGCGGAGCGCCAGGGGTGCGACTTCAAGAAGCTGATGGGCACTTTCCAGAACGACAGCTTCTGCCGCGACGTGGCGGCGAACGTGAGGGTGCTGCCGCGCAAGGCCGAGCTGAAGCTCTGCACCGACGTGGTCGAGTACTGCACGCGCGAGGTGCCGCGCTGGTACCCGATATCGGTGGTCGGCTACCAGATCCGCGAGAAGGGATGCACCGCGGCGCAGGAGCTCGCCTTCAACATCTCGGACGGCATCGAGTTCGTCACATCTTTCCTGGCCCGCGGCCTCGACGTGGACGACTTCGGCCCGCGGCTCTCGTTCATGTGGAACGCCCACAACGACTTCTTCGAGGAGATAGCGAAGTACAGGGCGGGTCGGCGCATCTGGGCCCGGCTGATGAAGGAGCGCTTCGGCGCGAAAGACCCGCGCTCGATGATGGTGCGCTTCCACACGCAGACCGCCGGCTGTTCGCTCACCGCGCAGCAGCCGATGAACAACATCGTACGCGCCACCCTGCAGGCGCTCGCCGCGGTGCTGGGCGGCACCCAGTCGCTGCACACGGACGCCTTCGACGAGGCAATGGCGCTGCCGACCGAGGAATCGCTTAAGATCGCCGTGCGTACCCAGCAGATAATCGCCGAGGAGAGCGGCGTGGCGAACACGGTCGATCCGCTCGCGGGCTCATACCTCGTGGAGAAGCTGACCAACGACCTCGAGGAAGAGGCGCTGGAGTACATCGCGAAGATAGACGAGCTGGGCGGGATGCTCGAGGCGGTCGAACAGGGATACATCCAGCACGAGGTCGCCAAGGCCGCCTGGCGCTACCAGAAGGAAGTCGAGTCCGGCGAGCAGGTCATCGTCGGGGTCAACAAGTACGTGGAGGAGAACGAGCCCGACATCGACCTGCTGAAGATAAGCCACGAGATGGAGCTCGCCCAGAAGGAGCGCATCGCCCGGCTGCGCGAGAAGCGCGACAACGTGAAGATGCGCGACGCGCTCGACAGGCTGCGTGAGGCGGCCGATCGCGACGAGAACCTCTTCGCGCCGACGATGGACGCGGTCAAGACATACGCGACCCTCGAGGAAGTCTGGGACGTGTACCGCGACCGCTACGGCACTTTCAAGGAGTCCTCGCTCCTGGTGGACTCGGTCTAAGGTTCCTTGACCGATCCATTGACACCTCGCGTGCTTCTGGCGCTAGACTCCAACCATGGCTAGATTCGAGGAAGTCACTAAAGAGGACAAGAAGAACGCCCTGATCCTGGTAAGTGTCTCCACCCTGATCCTGATCGGCAACGCCCTGTTGCTGCTCCCGTTCGGCTACTGGTACCTGTGGGTACCCATCTTCGTGGTAGGTGTCGCGGTCCTCATGATATGGAGCACCTACTATTTCGGCTACAGGTGCTCCAACTGCGGACACGAGTTCGAAGTGTCCATGTTAACAAGCTTCTACACTCCCCACATGGGCATGACGACAGGCAGCGCCCGGAAGTATCTCAAGTGTCCCAACTGCGGCAAGTGGGAATGGGACATCGTGCTGAAGAAAGTCAGCTAGCCCCCATCCCTTTCCGGCTCAGAGGTTCTTCTGCTTCTTGAGGTTGTCCGCTTCTGTCTGCAGCTTGGTTATCTGAGACGAGATGTCAGTCGACTTTTTCGCGAAGGCCTGCTGAGCCGCAGTCAGCTGTTCGGTCGTGCCACTCGGAGAGCTCGCGATGGTCACTACCTGGTCCATGAGCTTGTCTAACTCGGTGTCCAGCTGAACGACCAGGTCCATGCTCTCGATCTCGAGGTCGGCGTACTTCTTGTATTCCGCGACGCCGTTCAGCGCCTTGATCTTCTGAAATACCGCCTTTGCTTTGTTGGCAGTGCTGTTGACTTTGGCTGTCTCCTTTTTCGCGAGCTCCATCGAAGTCTTCAGGGAAGCGGGGTCTGTCGCGCTCGACAGCGCTTTCTGAGTCGCGGTCGGAAGCTGGTTTCCTTGTGTCTCAGTTTGCTTGACCAGCGCATCGCCCGCCTTCATGTACTGCTTCGCCTTCGCGGTGTCTCCGCTGCTGCTGCAGCCCGCGATGAACGCAACGGCAGAGACCAGCAGGACTACAGCGACCCCGATCGACACCAGCTTCTTCATAAGGACTCCTTTCGAATCCATCCCTCTGGCCGGCGACGGAAGCCGACCATTCCCATGGCATGTATTCTGGCCTGCAAATCTATTCTTCGTTCACCATTGCATGCTTTGCACGCGGCATGGATCAGGAACCGGCGATCGTCCGAAACGAGACTCGCTGTGTCGGCTCGTCGTCTATCTCGAGCTGCCACCTGTAACCCTTATCGGGTTCGAGCACCAGGCCGTTGAAGGTGAACACCAGCGTCACATCGAGTTCCGTACCCTCCGGAATTCCGGGAGGCCTTCCGACCTCGAAACTCCCCTCGTTCTTTACTTCATTGGCGGGGTCACCAAGGGCAACGGTGTTGCCGTTCTCATCCTGCAACAAGAGCGAGAGCTTGTGCCTGGCGTTCGCGTCCGCCCATGGCACAAATATTCTTATGGCCACCGACATGTTCCTCAGGCCTGGCGCGCAAATAGTCCACCCTCCGCCCATGATGTAGAGCTTCCCGTTGATCGCCTCCGCGTAGTCACACAGCATAAGGATCGCTTCCATCTAGACCACTTCCTTTAGCTCAACGTTGATTCCAACTCCCGAGGGGGCAGTAGTAGTGACTGTTGACGGTCCGAAATATCTTGTGGATGTTAACTGACGAAAGCGATGATCAAGATACTTACTCACTATGCTTTCGATATCAATGCTGAAGTCAGGTGCGAATGCTTCATCATAATCCAACTGTGAGAGAGCCTGATGAATCAGGTTGCGGGCAACGGCACTCGGTTTCAAATTCTCTTCAAGTGCAATCCTGGTGATTCGATCAAGTGTGCCGTAGTCGATACGGAGAGTTAGAACTGTCATGTTGTCTCTTGGAGGTGGAGAAGCTACATCGGTCTTTTCGCCCTGCTTCATAAGTTCGAGCGCTTCCTGAGGGCTCATATCATCAATGTTTTTCTGTGAAGTCTTCTTACCCATCAGTCTAACCTCCATGCTGTCCGGACCGACCAAATGCCATCAAACTCATTGAGTGGGTCCAAGTGAGCGAGGATGCTCTTTGGATTGCTCTCAGAGACACCTTGTGCAAAAAGCCTCCTTCCGTGTTCTTCATCCTCTGCCCAATATGCCACATGATCGGGATCGAGAACTATTGCTTCGTAGACGTCTAGCCTCGACAGTCCACGTCGTGCAATCTTGATGTCGACTTCGTCACTCCATCTAAGTTCCACAACCGAGACTTCTGGCAACGGGATACCTCTATGTATACTTTGTATACATGATTCTAGAAGGTGTTTATGGCAAAGTCAAGCAGCTCTGATTGAGCCGTTTCGTGAAAACGCGACAAAGGGTCTTAGCCCTTTGTCGCGCAAATGGTGGAGGCGGGGGGAGTCGAACCCCCGTCCAAGAGTGTTTCGATAAGGCCATCTACGGGCGTATCCCGCGGTTTATTTTCTCATGTCCGGTCGGCCCGCGAGCGGCCTTTCGGACACCAGCCCCGATTAAGTTTTCCGCGCCGGAGGCCTGGGCCACCTCCGTCGTAGTGAGCCTGCTACCGTCGCCCTGACCGGGGCCGCAGGCGCTCCCCGGGGGACGTAGCCGACTAAGCGGCTAGTGCCAGTTCAGAGTTGGCGTTTGGTTTTTTTCCAACTGTTTAGCGAGTATGTTGGCCCTCGGCCCGCAGCCCTACCTCCTTCAGTCCTGTCGAAACCGTTTCGCCCCCGAAATCTATTCACCGCGCTTGACCTTTCGGGCCGTCCTCGCCATCTCGCGTTCTGCGTCACGCTTGGCGAGCGTGCGGCGCTTGTCGTACTGTCGCTTGCCCCTTGCGAGGCCGAGCTCCACTTTGGCGCGGCCTTCTTTTATGTACAGCCTGAGCGCCACAAGAGTATAGCCCTTCTCATTGAGCTTGCCCGTCAGCCGCTTTATCTCGTCGCGGTGCATGAGCAGCTTCCTCGGCCGCAGCGGCTCGTGGCTGAACGCGGTGCCCACCTGCCACAGGGGGATGTTCATCCCGTAGAGGAAGACCTCGCCTCCCTCGACCGTCGCGTACGCGTCCCTCAGGGACGCCCTGCCGTCGCGGATCGACTTGATCTCGCTGCCCAGGAGGACGATGCCGGCCTCCATCTTCTGCTCGACGTCGAAGTCGTGCAGCGCCTTCCGGTTGCTCGCTTTTACCTGGACACCTCTGCCCTGTGCCGCTTTCTGCCCCTTCATACATGAAGTATAGCACCGGCGGGCGACAAGTTAATGGCGGGCGACAACCCGGATAAAACGCCTCAACACAGGCAACCAAGCTATGCAGGCAGATCTCGCGCGGCAGCCTTCAGGCCTTCTCTACGCGGCCGGCGCCAGCTTCTCGACGGTCGGCGGCTTGCCCTGGATCATGTTGTTGAGCACCTTCTGAGCGGCGTCGAGCTGGGCCTTCTCCTCGGCGGTGAGATCGTTCTTGACCTCAACCTTGACGTCGGGCTGGATGCCCTTCCCGTCGATCGACTCGCCGTTCGGAAGGTAATAGAGGGCGATCGTGATCTTCGCCCCGCCGCCGTTGGCCAGCGGGTAGATCTTCTGCACCGAGCCTTTTCCGTAGCTCTTGCTTCCTACCAGGGTCGTGCGCCCGAGGTCCTTGAGCGCTCCCGCGGTGATCTCGGCCGCGCTCGCGCTGGCCCCGTTGATCATGGTCACCAGCGGCAGGGCGGTCTCGGCATTGCCCTGGGCTTTCAGGTCGACTTTCTGCTGGCCCTTCTGCTTGTACGAGACGATCACGCCGTTGTTCACGAAGATGCTGCTGACGTTGACCGCTTCGTCGAGGAGGCCGCCGGGGTTGCTGCGAAGGTCGAGGATGAAACCCTTGGCGCCCTTCGCCGTCAGGTCCTTTACCGCCGCGCGCACCTTGGTGCTGATGTCCGTGTCGAAGTTGTAGACCTTGATGTACCCCTGGTTCCCGTTGAGTATGCTGGACTCGATCTCGGGTATCTGGACCTTTTCCCTGGTCAGCCTGAAAATGAGGGTCTTCGGCGCGACCGCTGAACTGGATCCGGCGCGCTTTATCGCCAGGGTCACCTTGGTGCCGTTGTTGCCCCGGATCTCGCTCACGACCACGTCGAGGTTGACGTTCTTGGTGTCCTTGCCGTCAACGCTCATGATTATGTCCTGCTTTTTCACGCCGCCCTTGGCCGCCGGGCTGTTCTTGATGATGTCGAAGACCTGAGGCCTGCGATCGCCCTTGGCTCCGGTCTCCCTGAGGACGATACCGACTCCGTAGAAGCTCCCGTTGATGTCCTCGGAGAGTCGCGCGTTCTCTTCGGCTGTCAGGTACTGCGTGTGAGGGTCGTTGAGTGCGTTCATGAGCGCGTTGATGCCGTCGTTCTCGAGCTTGGTGACACTCGTCACGCCGTTCTTCTTGTCTTTTGCCACTGCTGCCTGCGCCGCCGCCTCGATCTTCGTGGTCGAGAAGGCGCGGTAGAAATAATTCTGGATGTCTGACAGCGCCTTCCGGTAGGACCTGGACTGGCTGAGCTCGAAGTTCGTCGACTTCTTGCTGAACACCAGGCGGTCGACCGCGTAGCCCGCCCCGAACAGGACGGCGATTATGACGATGACCACGATCGCGATCATCCAGCCCGAGCGCTTCTTCTTCGGCGGCTTCGGCGCTGGTGCTCCTGGATACCCGGCGGGAGGCCCTGCCGGCGGCTGCTGGTAATAAGGCTGGGCCGGTGGTTGCTGTGGAGGCTGTGGCGGCTGAGCGTACTGCTGCGTCGGCTGCAACGGAGGTGATTGCACCGGCGGTGCCTGTGGCGGCACCTGGGGCGGCTGAACGGGCGGTGGCCGTACCGGCCCTGTCTGCTGCAACGGCGGCGGCTGCAGAGGTTGCGCGGGAGGCTGCTGCGGCTGTCCTTGCGGTGGCTGCTGCCCCTCCTGCGGCGGCTGCCCGCCCTGTCCCGTGAATTCGTCCGCGCTCACGCGAAAAAACCTCCTGAAGGTTAGTCACCCGTCCGGGAATGTCCTTGATTCAATGATAGCAGAAGAAGGACATGCTACTTCCAACTGCACTTTGGACGATTGCGGTGCTCCCACGGTTCGGTGTCAGGTCTTGAATCTTGAATTGGCCTCTTACCCCTGTCCCGCGTGAATGAATTCAAGATTCAAGACCTGACACCGCAAAGAGAAACGCCTCCGGGGAGGCGTTTCTCGTATGTTTCGTCGATTTCCCGTTAGACCTCGATGTACCTCCTGAGGGCCAGCAGGCTTCCGATCGCGCCGATGACCACGCCGGCGAGGATCAGGAAGAAGGCCAGCAGCGCCATGTAGCCGCCGGACACCAGGCTCGAGTTCTCGGCCGCGGCCTCGAAGCGCGTGATCAGGAGCACGTCGAACAGTACGGCCGCCAGAATGCCCACAAGGGCACCTCCAAAGCCTTCCATCATCCCCTCGATTATGAACGGCCATCTGATGAACCAGTTGGTCGCCCCCACCAGCTTCATGATGCCGATCTCTTTTCGCCGCGAATATATCGCGACGCGGATCGTGATGAAGACCAGCGCCAGTGCGACCAGCGCGAAAATCACGACCAGGACGAACCCAACCTTCTGAATGGCCCCCGTCCACCTCAAGACCTTCTGCACCACGTCCTTGGGGAACTTGATCTCTTTCTCGTGTGTATCCGGGTCGATTGAGACCTCGGGTCTGGTTTTTATTCGATTTGCGACGACAGCGTTGAATTTAGGATCTTTCATCCGCACCTTGAACTCCGGCGGGAATGGATTGCCCTCGATCTCACTCGTCATCTGGGGCTTGTCCTTGTACATGTCCTTGAACTCCTGGAGCGCCTGGTCCTTGCTGATGAACTGGACGCTCTTGACCTCGGACATATTGCGGATGTAGAGGTCCATGCTCTTCTGTTCCTCGACCGTGATGTCGTCCTTGAGAAACACGCGGATCTGGTCGACGCTCTCCTTGAAGTGCGACGCCAGCCCGTTGCCGGCGTGGACCGTCATGCCCACCCATCCGAGCAGGATGAGCGAGAGACCGGTCACCATCACGGCGGCCGCGGTGAGTGCCATGTTCCGCCACATCGAAGACGTGGACTCTTTGAAGAAATACTTCACGTTAACCGCCATACCCGTACACACCCCTGGCCTGGTCCCGTATCACCTTGCCGTCCCTGAGTTCGACTACGCGTTTCTTGAAGGTGTTTACGATGTCCTGGTCGTGCGTCGCCATGACGACGGTTGTGCCGGTGTTGTTGATGCGCTCCAGAAGTTTGACGATGCCAGCGGACATCGTCGGGTCGAGGTTTCCGGTGGGCTCGTCCGCGAGGAGGATGGGCGGCCTGTTCACGAAGGCCCTCGCGATGGAGACCCTCTGCTGCTCGCCGCCCGACAACTCGTCGGGATAGGCCTCCAGCTTGTGGGAGAGGCCGACGAGCCTGAGCACCTCGGGTACGTACGATTCGATGACCCTGCGCGGCCTGCCCGTGACCTCGAGAGCGTACGCTACGTTCTCGTATATGGTCTTCTGGGGAAGCAGCTTGAAGTCCTGGAACACGCACCCTACCTTGCGCCGCAGGTACGGTATCTTCCACTTCTTTATGTCCGCGAGGTTCGTGTCTGCGATGTAGACCTGGCCGCTCGACGGGTTCTCCTCCTTCAAGAGCAACTTGATGAAGGTGGACTTGCCGGAGCCGCTGGGGCCCACCAGGAACACGAACTCTTTCTTCTCGATGTCGACGGTCACGTCGTCGAGGGCGTATATGTTGCCCTGGTAAACCTTCGTGACCCTCCTCAACCTGATCAAAAATATCCCTCCAGCTATGCTGTCCGCCAACGGGCACAAATACGATACCCACGTCACAAACCCGAAGGCTTAATATATTTGGCCCTTTACGTGCTGATGTCCTTCCCACCTGCGTTCAAATAACCGGTGGCCCTTCCAGCACCAATATCCTTCCCTCGCGAGCGTAAAAATGCAATGACGCTTTCCGTGTCCCTGTTCACGATCTGCGAATCTTTTATTCCGGCGTCCTCGACAACCGCCAGCGCCGCATCGAAAACTGCGACCAGCGAAGCGTCGTGCGCATCGCTGGCGACAGATATCAAGGCGCCGGTACGCGCCGCCTCCCGCGCGATCTTCTCGCAGTTTTCTCTGCTGCCTTTTCTGACGCTCACGAACGTCGAATTGTTTATCTCGAGCGCGACCCCCGCCTCCGTCGCCGCCTCGACGACGGTGGTGTAGTCCAGCGGGTAATAGATGTTTCCCGGGTGGACCAGCACGTCGACTTTGCCGGTCTCGATCACTTTCAGGATAGCTTTCGTGTTGTCCGCCACGCCGTCACCCTGGAAGCCGCATAGCGGGTGGAAGCCCGCATGAACGATGTCCAGCACGTTCAGTATCCTGTCGTGTATGTCCAGCTCGCCCTCCCTGCCGACGATGTTGCACTCGGCACTTCGGAGCACTTTTACCCCGTAGATCTCGACGGGGAGCACGATCAGGTTCGCGAAGTGATATATGCACGGGCCGCCCAGCATCGCCGGGCCGTGGTCCGTCATGCCGACGAGCTCGATGCCCTTGTCGCGCGCCTCCGCGCATATCTCTCTTATGGTCGAATAGGAATGGCCGCTCGCGACTGTGTGCACGTGCAGGTCGGCCTTGAGCTGTTTCATTTCTTCGCCCCCTGCTCCGTCTGTGTGAGCTTTCTCCAGCGGAGCGCCTCTTCGATGAAGCCGTCGATGTCCCCGTCCATAACGGCCTGGACGTTGCCGACCTCGACAGAGGTCCTGTGGTCTTTGACCAGCTGATACGGGTGCAGGACGTAGGAGCGTATCTGGCTCCCCCAGGCTATGTCCTTGCGCTCGCCGCGCATGTCCTTGAGGTCCTGCATCTTCTTCCTTCGCTCAAGCTCGAACAGGCGAGAGCGGAGTATCTTCATCGCTATGGTGCGGTTGCTTATCTGCGAGCGCTCGTTCTGGCACTGCACGACGATGCCGGTCGGCACGTGCGTGATTCGCACGGCCGAGTCGGTCACGTTGACGTGCTGGCCGCCCGCGCCCGATGAGCGGTAAGTGTCGATGCGCAGGTCGTTCGGGTCGATCTCTATCTCGATGTCCTCGTCAACCTCCGGTATCACGTCGAGCGACACGAACGACGTGTGCCTCCTCTTCGAGAAGTCGAACGGCGATATGCGCACCAGGCGGTGCACCCCTTTCTCGGTCGACAGCAGCCCGAACGCGTTCTCACCGTGTATGGTGAAAGTCGCGCTCTTTATCCCTCCGCCGTCGCCCGGCTGCACGTCGTTGAGGTCGACCGGAAAGCGATGACGCTCGGCCCACCTCAGGTACATCCGCATCAGCATCTCGGCCCAGTCCTGGCTCTCCAGCCCACCGGCGCCGGGGTGAAGCGACATGATCGCGTCGAAAGTGTCGAACTCCCCCTCCAGCAGCGAGGCCGTCTCGATCTCCTTGAGCTCTTTCGCGATGTGCTCGAGCGCGCCCTCGATCTCGGAGGCGAACGAGTCGTCCTGCTCTTCTATGCCGAGCCTGTTCATCTCGTCTATCTCGGATATGTGGGACATGATGCGGTCGTAGCGGGTCACCTCGGACTCGAGCCGCGACAGCTCGGACATCGCCTTCCTCGCGTGATCGCCGTCGTCCCAGAAGCCCGGGGCGTTCGCGTCCTTTCGGAGTACCTCTAGCCGGGAGCGTGCGCCAGCGACGTCAAAGGTAATCACCTATTTTCTCGAGCCCCGCCCGGTATGAGTCGATGTCGTCGCCGAAGTCGGTTACCATGCGGTTCCTTTCTTCACGGCGGCTACGTGTCCGCCCCGCAGCACTTCTTGTATTTCTTGCCGCTCCCGCAGGGGCAGCTGTCGTTGCGGCCAATCTTGTCGGTCTTTCTCTGCTCGGCCCCGGACACGTCGTCGGACGGCCCGCTCTCGACTACCCTGACCGGGGTACGCTCCTGCTCGACAACCTCGGCGTGGAAGACGTACCGGGAGAACTCCTCTTTGACGCTCTCGGTCATCTCGGCGTACATCTCGAAGGCCTCGCTCTGGTAGGCGATCAGCGGGTCGTGCCCGGCCATGCCCCTGAGCCCGATACCCTCCTCGAGGTAGTCCAGCTCGTAGAGGTGCTCGCGCCACTTGCCGTCGACCACCTCGAGCATTATCCTCCGCTCGAGCTCGCGCATCACGTCGACGCCCATCGCCTCCTCGCGCGCGGCGTAGGCGGTGGCGGCGTCCTCGATCAACATCTCGGCCAGCTCGCCCGGCTCGAGGCCTTTCATCTCCAGCTCGTCCGGGTCCAGGCTGATCGGGAAGACCTGGTAGAGGAAAGTGAACAGGCCGTGCATGTCCCATTCCTCGGGGAACACCTTCGGGTCGGTGAACCGCTCCACCGCGCTGTTGATGGTGTGCTCGACCCATTCCCATGCCTTCTCGCTGAAGTCGGTGCCCTCGAGCAGGTTGTTGCGCTCCTCGTAGACGACCTCCCTCTGCTTGTTCATCACGTCGTCGTACTTGAGCAGGTTCTTCCTGATCTCGAAGTTGTGAGACTCGACCTGCTTCTGCGCGGACTCGATGGCCTTGGTGACCAGCCGGTTCTCGATAGGCATGTCCTCCGGGAAGTGGAAGCGCTCCATCAGCCCGCCGATCGCGTTCGACGCGAACCGCCTCATCAGGTCGTCCTCGAGCGAGAGGTAGAACCTCGATCCGCCGGGATCACCCTGCCGCCCGGAGCGGCCTCGAAGCTGGTTATCGATGCGGCGCGACTCGTGGCGCTCGGTGCCGATGACCTTGAGCCCGCCGGCTCCCGGCACGCTTTCGCCCAGCTTGATGTCGGTCCCTCGGCCGGCCATGTTCGTGGCGATCGTGACGCCGCTTTCCTGGCCCGCCTGCGATATGATCTCGGCTTCCCGCTGGTGGTGCTTGGCGTTGAGAACCTCGTGCTCCACTCCGCGCTTTCTGAGCAGGGAGGACAGCTTCTCGGACTTCTCGATGGACACCGTGCCGACCAGCACCGGCTGTCCCTTCTCGTAGCACTCGATGATGTCGTCGACGACCGCGTCGAACTTGCCCTTCTCGCTCTTGTAGACCAGGTCGGGCATGTCCTCGCGGACCATCGGCTCGTTCGTCGGGATGATGACGGTGTCGAGCTTGTACGTGTGCATGAACTCGTCCGCCTCGGTGGCGGCCGTACCGGTCATGCCCGCAAGCTTCTCGTACATCCTGAAATAGTTCTGGAAGGTGATGGTCGCGAGCGTCTGGTTCTCCTCGCGGATGCGCACCTTCTCCTTGGCCTCGATCGCCTGGTGTATCCCGTCGGAGTAGCGCCTGCCCACCATCAGGCGGCCGGTGAACTCGTCGACGATGATCACGTCGCCGTCCTTGATTATGTAGTCGACCTCGTTCCGGAAGAGCTCCTTTGCCTTAACCGCGGCCTCGAGGTGGTGGACCATATTGGTGTCGACGTTGTCGTAGAGGTTGTCCACGCCGACCATCCGCTCGACCTTCTCGACACCCTCCTCGGTCACGGCGACGGTCCGGGACTTCTCGTCGACCTCGTAGTCCTCGTCAATCCTCAGCCGCTTCGCGATGTCGGAGAAGGTCCTGTACCACTTGACCGACTCCGTCGCCGCCCCGCTGATGATGAGCGGAGTCCTGGCCTCGTCTATCAGGATGCTGTCGACCTCGTCGACGATGGCGAAGTAGTGGCCCCTCTGCACCTTCTCCTCGAGGTTCACGACCATGTTGTCGCGCAGGTAGTCGAAGCCGAACTCGTTGTTTGTGCCGAAGGTGACGTCCGCGGCGTAAGCGATGCGCCGCTCGTTCGTCTCCATCTGGGCCTGGATCAGGCCGACGCTCATCCCGAGGAACCTGTAGACGCGGCCCATCCACTCGCTGTCGCGCATGGCCAGGTAATCGTTCACCGTGACGACGTGGATGCCTTTGCCGCCGATGTGGTTGAGGTAGACGGGGAGCGTGGCGACCAGCGTCTTGCCTTCGCCGGTCTTCATCTCGGCGATCTTGCCCTCGTGCAGGACGACCCCGCCCATTATCTGGACGTCGAAGTGCCGCTCGCCGAGCACCCTCTTTGCGGTCTCGCGGACTGTGGCGAACGCCTCGGGCATCAGCTCGTCGAGGTCCTCCCCGGCGGCGTGCCGGCTCTTGAAATCGGCGGTCTTCGCCTCGAGGTCGGCATCAGTTAGCGGAGCGATCTCCGGCTCGAGCTGGTTTACCCTTGCGACAGCCTCTTCGAGGCTTTTAACCTTCCGGCTCTCTCCAAAGCGGAGAGCCTTCTGGACTCCCTTCAACAATGGGGCTACTCTCCTCCATCGGCATTCGTGAGGCGATCCGGGCGATGGCGCGGAGCACCTTGCTGTCGTAACGCACGCCTCGCTCCAGGTTCATCTCGGTGAGTGCATCGTTCTCGGAGAGCGGCTCGCGGCCGTCGCGGCCCTGGAGGAGCCCCTCGAAGTCATCTACGGCCCTGAGGATGCCGGCGCCCATGCTGACCGCACGTCGCTTGCCGACGTCGACCACGCGATCGCGCAGGCCCTCCCTGCCATGAAGTATCTCCGCCGCGACGTCCAGGTAGTCGACGTTGCCGATGATGTCCACCCCGCCGGCGATGACGCCCTCACTTTCCGTTAGTTGCTGCTGCTCGGCACCGGGTTCCTGCTGCTTGTTTATGGCGCCGATGTCGTGCAGGTACGCCGCGTACTCGACCTGCTGCACGTCCTCCGGGGAAAGTCCGAGCTCCCTCGCGACCGCCGCGCACAGGTTCGCGACGCGCTCGGCGTGACCGCGCCTGATCATGCCCGTCTCCTCGGGGATGGAGGCCAGCGTCCTGATCGTCTCGATCAGGTACTGGTCCGTCGCCGCGACGCGGTTGTACGCGTACATCACCACGAGGAGCAGAGGCAGCACGAACAGCGAGGACCACATCCCTACGCCGCGGTATATGAAACCGAACAGCGCACCGATGAACGCCAGCACCGCGAAGGCGTACCACGAGCGTCGCATGAAGCTCGAGAAGTAGACCGACACCGGGAAGCTCCCCTCTTTGGAGAGGATGAAAGTGGACTCGAAGACGACGAAGAAAAAGTAGATCACGGCGGCGACCACCAGCGCGGCGATCAGGCCGGGCCAGTACGCGCCGTGGAACACCGGCTTCTTCGGGATGAGCTTGTAGATCAGCCAGAATATCAGCGTCGCCACACCGACGCCCACGAACTCGATGCCCTTGGCGACCATCTGCTCGACGGTCGCCGCCCGGTCGAGCGCCCGGACGACCAGCACGACTATGCTGCCGAGGAAGAATATCCAGATCACCTGCACCGGTGTGAGGAGGAACGGCAGTGTCTTGGCGCCGGTGGCCATAGTGAGGCTCAGCGGGGCCGCCACGAACCACGCCCCGATGATGATAGCCGTGCCGAGGCCGATCTCGCCGCCTCCCTTCACGTCGAGCTCGAACAGCGCGGCGGCGATGAAGACTATCAGTATGAACCAGAACGACCAGTGGAAGTCCTTGAAGCCTGTGAACACCAGGGTCAGGACGAACGTCGCAAGGACCGCTACGCCGAGACCGACGAGCACCGGGACCGCCAGGGGCGCTTTCTCGTCTCGACGGCCGCGATCGCCGCGTGAAGGCCTCTCGCGGGGCGCGCGCTCCTTGGGCGCCCGCTCCTTGGCCACGCGCTTGACTCTCTTCTGCGGAAGGCCGAGCTCGCCCTCTACCTCTTCCGGTTCCGCTCCACCCTCGGGCGGAGGCGGCAGCTCGAACTCCTCGGGCAGCTCCCCCTCGGGTACGTCGGGGGGCCCGTAAACGTCCTCGTCGCGCGGTACCGGCGCCTGCCCTTCTTCCTCGAAGAGGCCGCCTATCCGGCGCTTCGGGCGTCTACTGCCCTTTGTCTTCCGTTTTCTTTCTCTTGAGGCCGGAAGTTCGCTTCCGCTGCTCTCCCCTGCCTCGTCGTTTTGATCTGTCAACGTCGGACCTCTCCCAATCGCGGATGTCCTTCTCGATCTCGTCCATTACTTCCTGATAAGCAATCCCGTCACCGGGCGTCCCGCTCGGCGTGAGCGGGTGCTGCGGTTCGACCTCGGCCGCCGATTCCAGGCTCGGCTGCTCGGGCTCGGTCGGAAGGGTCGGCTGCTCGGTCATCTTCTTCTCCGGCATGCGCACGGGCTCGCGCAGCGCGCCGGTCCAGATGCCCCTCCTCTTGACGACGCTTATGAAAGCGTCAACGACCTCGGGATCGAACTGTATTCCCTTGGAGCGCACGACCTCGGTGGCCGCGCCGTACGCCGACAGCGGCTCCCTGTACTCGCTCTGCCTCTGCATGGCGTCGTAGGCGTCCGCCACCGCGAGGATCCTCGCGGGCAGCGGTATCGTCTCGCCGGCCAGCCCGTCCACGTAACCGCTTCCGTCGGTAAGCTCGTGGTGATGCCGTATCGCGGGGGCCACCAGAGCGAAAGACTCTTCCCTCGCAACGATGCTCCCGCCGATGAGCGGGTGCTTCTGGATCTCCTCGTAATCTTCCTGTGAGAGCATGCCCGGCTTGCTCACCAGCGACGGGTCGAGCGCAAGCTTCCCCACATCGTGCAGCAGCGCCGCCTGCCTCAGGTAGTGAAGGTCCTCTTCGGCGAAGTTCATCTCGTCCGCAATGGCCTCGGCCATCTCAGCGACCGCCACGCTGTGCCCCTCGCTGAACATGCCTCCGCCCTCGACGGCCTTCATGACCGCCAGGGTGGTGTCGTCGCAGACGTCGCGCATCGTGCCATACCGGGTATAGACCACGCGGATGGCCAGGAGCGGCGTTATGAGCAGCACGACCCCGGGAAACTGCAGCTTCACGTAAGCGATGGCGCCCAGGAAAGCGATCGCCGAATAGAGGAAGTAGCCCGGCAGCTTGATCAGCAGCCTGCGCTCCCAGAACCTGAGCATCTTCTCGTCCTTCTGGTCCGAGAGCGGGGGCGTCACCAGCGCTGTGTTGAACACGTAGAAGACTATCGTCGCGAGCACCCACGGCAGGATCAGCTTGGCGGCGTTCTGGAGCTCCGGCCTCAGCAACATTCCGCCCGTGTGCTTGAAGACCAGCGCCGCGGCGCCCGCCGCGAAGATGTACTGTGCGGTGTTGAAGACGACTCGCCTGGGGCCCTCGTCGCCCATCTCGTAGATGAACAGGGGGATGCCGAAGAGCGGCACCAGGGTGGCCTCGAGCGGGCCGGCCGTCATCATCGCGATGACAAGAGGGAAGAGAGCCAGCGTGAGCCTGCCGCCTGCCTTCGCCTTCAGGCCGAAGAGCTCGGACGCGGCGAACACCAGGCCGAGCAGCACCATGGGTACCCAGTTCACGGTCTTGGTCTCGAGCGATACCAGGACCAGGACGAGCGCGGCGAGGATGCAGGAAACGATGAGCGCCTTCTCGGTGCGGTCGCCCCTCATGAAAGGCTCGCGGGCCGGCTTCGGCTGCCTGCGCTGCCTGTCTCCCTCGAAAAGCGAGTCGTCGAGGTCCAGCTTGCCCCTTCGAGCTACCATCTGATACCGGCCCCCCCGGTCAGGAAAAGGTCGGCACAGTATTTGACTGCTTTTCTGATCGCTCGTATGAACCCCGCCATAAAAGGGGACCCCCTAACCAGCGGTATCTATCAGGCCGAAATTGCCGTCGCGCCTCCGGTACACAAGGTTGACGCGGTCGGTGTCTTCGTTCTTGAAAAGGAAGAAATCGTGGCCGAGCATCTCCATCTGCAGTGTGGCCTCCTCGGCCGACATCGGCTTCAGCGAGAGGCTCTTTCGCCTGATGATCTTCGAGGCCGGCTGCGGCTCGGTCTCCATCGGGACCTCCCGCAGCATGCCGCTCTCGCTCGGCGGGCGCGAGCGGGACGAACGCTTGTCGTGGTACTTCTTGAGCTGGCGCTGGAGCTTGGCCACCGCCTTGTCGATCGCGGTGTACATGTCGAAATCAGTCTCGACGGCTCGCATCAGGGGCCCGTTGCCCTTGAGCGTCAGCTCGGCGATCTGGTTTTCCTTGATGCTCGGGTTCTTCTCGACCTCGAGCTTGACCTCGAGCTCCTGGTACGCGGACGCGAGCCTGCCAAGCTTTGCGGCCTTGGCGTTGGCGTGAACGTGCAGGGCCTCTGTCACCTCGATGTTCTTGCCTTTGATGATGACTTGCATGAGGCCTACCTCCGAAGGGCCAGCCGGCCCGGTCAGTCTAACGATTACAACCCCATCCTTCGCTCAAAATGGGGTTGCTTCCTTCGCCGTACGGTTTCAATCCATCCTGGTGACGTTCGCGGCCATCGGGCCCCTGTCGCCCTCGACTACCTCGAAACGTACCGTCTGCCCTTCCGTCAGGGTCCTGTATCCGTCTCCGTTTATCCCCGAGAAGTCGACGAAGATCTCCTCGCCGCCCTCGCTCGATATCATTCCGAAACCCTTTTCCGGGCTGAACCATTTCACTACGCCCGATTTCAAAAGCCGTTACCCCCGGTCTGTTCCTCGTTTTCGACAGGGTATCACAGGGTAGAACGGCGGGCAACGTGACGGAGGGCGGCGGGCAGGGTCCGGGGTCGGCCCCGGAACCGCTTCACTAAAGGAAAAAAGGCGCCCCCGCTGACCTGGTCTTTGGCCCCACACTCGCCTGCTGAGGGTTTGCAGCCGGCGTAACCGCTTGCGCCGACCACTCCACCTTCTCCCCGGTAGACCGGGGGCAGGACTTACCCCTAAGCCGCACCATGCTCAGCGACCAATTGTCGCCTTACGTGGGTCGTTTCGCCTGCGACTGGCATCGACTTTCAACCACAGCCGGGAGCGCCTTGGATATCGTAGCACGGGGAAGATGTCCGGGCGGTGTGCCGCCCTCAGCGGATCTTGTCGGAGAATATCCTGCCGATGAGCTTCTTGGCGACGTCGTCGTTGGTGACGTTGTAGCTGGACGACTCCAGCGCCTTCCTCAGTTTCTCGACCTTGTCGGAGCGGACTTCGGGGGCGCCGCCCAGGTGCTTGATCACCTCGTTGACCTCGGCGATCTCCTCGGTCGACAGTTTGGCCGCCTCCTCCTCGTCCACCACCTTCTGCTTCTTAAGCAGATCGAGCGTGTTCTGTATTTCCCTGTCGGAAAGCTGCATGAAGCCTCCGTGAAAAAGACTGACTGGCCGCATCCGGCGTACGTAATACGACCTTTGTATCGTCAGGTCTGTGCGATTGCTGAAATAAACCCGTCCTCCCGCACGCGACCCCGACCCTTTTTGCAGGTCGAATCACGTGGCACCGTCACCTGTTCGGGCTAAGAAACGGGCCTCCTGCGTCGATATCACTCCTATTTTATACCGGATGGGGGATTTTTCGCGCGGAGGCTTGCTTTGCGGCGACGGGGTACGCTCAGCTCGAATCCCTTCTCAGGACGGCGCGGGCGCAGACGAGGGCCGAGACTCCTGAGGCGCCCGCGTCCAGCAGGGCAAGCGCACACTCGCGCACTGTCGACCCGGTGGTCAGGACGTCGTCAACAAGCAGCACGGACTCGCCGGTCAGCCGGCCGGCGAAGCGGAATGCGCCCGCCAGGTTGTTGCGGCGCCCCTCCCCGCTCAGCCTGTCCTGGTCGGCCGTGTCCCTGGTCTTGAGAAGGGCTCGCGAGAGCGGCGCCTCCAGGTCCCGCGACGCGAGGGCTGCCAGAAGCTCGGCCTGGTTGTAGCCGCGGCTGGCGACCTTCTTCCTGCCGGAGGGCACGAAGCAGACCATGTCCGGGGACGTCAAAAAGGGGTCGTTCCCGGCGGCGGCGCGCATCACTGTCCAGGGCGGCGCGGCCATCCGGCGGTCGCCGGACTTCAGCGCCAGGACCGCGGCCTTCAGCGCGCCTTCATACGCGCCACCCCACGCGACGCGGTCGATCGAGTCCACAGGGCTTTCGGAAGCAAAGCGCGTCGCGTTTGCCCTCGTGACGATCAGTCGCTCCACGCATTCGTCGCAGAGAGACTCGGTGGTGGCGCCGCAGCCACGGCACGACGACGGGAAGAGCAGGTCGAGGATCTGATCGGGCACCTTCGCCAATACATCGTCCTTCCACGAGGAAACAGATGTCTGGAGAGGTTGGAGAGGAAAGGGCCGTCAGCGGCCTTTGTCGTGGTCGACCACTGTCCCTGGCATTATCTTAACACTGGGGTCTATCACGATCCCGTCTTTGACGATGGTCCCGCTGCCGATCACCGCGCCGTCCAGCACGGCGGCGCCGTCACCTATCATCGACTCTGAGCCGGCGATGCTGCCGACCATGCTCGCGTCCCTGCCGATGTAGCCGCCGCCCCACTTGATACCGCGGAACAGCACCGCGCCTTCCATGACCGTCGTGTCCGGGCCCACGATCACCGGGCCCAGCAGTCGGGCACCGCTCTCGATGACGCAGTGGTCGCCTATGCATACTGGCGGGGTGAGGAGGACGTCTCTCTTTATCTGTGTGTCCTGCCCGATCCACACTCGGGGCGCGATCTCCACCCCTGGCACCTCGACGTGCACCTTTCCCTCGAGCGCGTCGAAGTTGCCCCGCTGGTACTCCTCGATGCTGCCCACGTCGTTCCAGTAGTAGCGGTGCGACCAGGCGAAGAGCGGCGCGCGTGATTCGACCATCCCGGGGAACAGCTCGCGCCCGAAGTCGTAAGGCCGGCCGGCCGGGATCATGTCGAACACCTCCGGCTCGAACGCGTAGATGCCGGAGTTCGCGACCGTGCTCTGGGCCTCGGCCTCGGCGGGCTTCTCCTGGAAGCCGGTGACGCGGCCCAGTCCGTCGGACATGACTATCCCGTAGTGGGAGACGTCCTCGACCGGTGTCGCCATGATCGTCGCGAGCGCCCCGCTCTCCTTGTGGAAGCGGAGCATCTCGAGCAGGTCGACGTCCGTAAGGGCGTCGCCGCTCACGACCAGGAACGTGCCGCCTTCTTTCAGGAAATCCTCGCAGCGCTTCACGCCGCCGGCGGTGCCGAGCAGCTTCTCCTCGAACGAGTACTCGATCTCGAGCCCCCACTTCGAGCCGTCGCCGAAGTGTTCGGTTATCGCGTCGGGGAGGTAGTGGAGGTTCACCATCAGCTTCTTGAAGCCGGTCCTCGCGAGGCGCCTCATGGTGTGCTCCATGACGGGCCGGTTCACGATCGGGACCATCGGCTTCGATATGTCTCCGGTGAGGGGCATCAGGCGGGTGCCCAGGCCGGCGGCCAGGACCATCACACATACGTCCGCCGGATCTATGTTCACGCTTCGCCTCCGGCGCGCCGCACCGCTTCCGGCAGGCTCTCGGTGTACGGGGGCCTGCATATGCCTTCTTCGGTGACTATGGCCTCGATGAGCGTGGCGGGGGTCACGTCGAACGCGGGGTTGAAGACCGGCGCGTCCTCGGGGGCGACCAGCGTGCCGCCGAATCGCCTGACCTCGTCGCCGTTCCTCTCCTCGATGGTGATGGACTCGCCGGCGATGCAGGCGAGGTCCACGGTCGAGAGCGGCGCCGCGATGTAGAACGGGATGTTATGGGCGGCGGCCAGAGTCGCGGCGGAGTAGGTGCCGATCTTGTTGGCGCTGTCGCCGTTGGACGCGATCCGGTCCGCGCCCGTTATGACCATGTCGATCCTCTTCTTCGCCATCAGCCAGCCCGCGGTATTGTCGGGGATCAGCGTGTATGGGACGCCGTAAGCGCCGAGCTCCCAGCAGGTCAGGCGCGCGCCCTGCAGCAGCGGCCTGGTCTCGTCGACGAAGACCTCTATCCCCTTCTCGCGCTGGTATGCCTCGATCAGGATGCCGACCGCTGTGCCGTAGACCAGCGCAGCGAGCGGCCCCGAGTTGCAGTGGGTCAGCACACGGGCGCCCTCCGGCACCAGCTCCTGGCCGTGCTCGACCAGTCGCTTGTTGGTCCCTATGGTCTCGATCGCGATCGCGTCCGCCTCTTTCTTCAGCCTGGCGATGAGGTCGCCACCGGCGCAGGTCTCGGTGACTTTCTCCATGCGCTCGAGCGCCCAGAAGAGGTTGCGTGCTGTGGGACGCGATGCGTCGATAAGGTGTGCCGCCGCGCGAGCCCCGGCCGCGGGGTCGGCTTCGTCTCTCATCGCGCCGAGCAGCACGCCGTAAGCGCCGGCGACGGCTATCGCCATCGCGCCGCGAACGGCCAGCCTCTTGATCGCCTCGGCGGTCTCCTCGGGAGTGTCTATCCGAAGGAAGCTCAGCTCTCCTGGCAGGAGCGTCTGGTCTATCAGGACCAGCCTGCCGTCCTCGAAAGCCACCGACGGCGGATGCAGAGGTTTACCAGCCACGCGTGTCTCCATTTCCCGAGATGAGGAACGACACTTTAGAGGCCGCCTCGAGCGCTTCGGCAAGGTCGACCGCGCTTTCCACGTCGTCGCCACGCACCACCGGGCCCTGCCTCTCGATCACCGCAACGCGCGCCTCGCGCATCGCGTCGGCTACCGCGCCGGCGAGCCCCGCCGTGCCGGGCCTGTAATATGGGATGAACGCGACCCCGCCCAGGTGTTCCATGACCTCGGATGCCTTTTCGACTTTGCGGTAGCCGCCGAAGGAGAGAGCCGTCGTGAACGCCGGGTTAATGCGAATGACCGCGTTGCTGTCCTCGCAGGTCTCGAGGACCTGGTAGAGCATCCCGACGTCGTCGTTGACCGGCCGCGAGCCCTCGGGAGGGAGGCCGTTGGAGTCCAGGACGACCATGTCCTGCTGGTTCAGGAACCCAAGCCGGGCGGACCTCGCCGAGACCGCTATAGCGCCGGAGCCGAGCCTTACGGCGAGCGAGCCGAGGGCGCCGACGACCAGCCTCGCGTCGTAGAGCCTGCGGCCGGCGCGCTCGAGCCTGAAGAATTCCTTAGTCTTTAGGTCAGACACTCCTACGTCCCGATAGTCCAGCTGCGGAGGTACTCCTCCTGCTCGTCGGTCAGAGCGTCTATGTCCACGCCCATCGTCTTCAGCTTGAGGCTCGCGATGCCCTGGTCGATATCGCGCGGGACGTCGTAGACCTTCTTCTCGAGCTCTTTCGCGTGGGTCCACATGTACTCGGCGCACAGGGCCTGGTTCGCGAACGACATGTCCATCACGCTCGCCGGGTGCCCCTCTGCCGCCGCCAGGTTGACGAGCCTTCCCTCGGCAAGGAGGTAGACCCTGCGCCCGTCCTTGAGCTTGAACTCCTCTACGTTCTCGCGCACCGTGCGCCGCCCGGTCGACATACCCTCCAGCGCCGGTATGTCGAGCTCGACGTCGAAGTGCCCGGAGTTGCAGATGACCGCCCGGTCCTTCATCACCTTGAAGTGCTCGCCGCGCAGCACGTGTATGTCGCCTGTGGTGGTCACGAAGATGTCGCCCTGCTTCGCAGCCTCGGCGGACGTCATCACGCGGAAGCCGTCCATAACCGCCTCCAGCGCCCTGACCGCGTCGACCTCGACGACTATGACGTGGGCGCCCATGCCCCTCGCCCTGTTGGCGACGCCGCGCCCGCAGTAGCCGTAGCCGAACACCACGAAGGTCTTGCCCGCGAGCAGGAGGTTCGTCGCGCGGATTATCCCGTCGATGGTCGACTGGCCGGTGCCGTACCGGTTGTCGAAGAAGTGCTTGGTGTCGGCGTTGTTGACCGCGATGACCGGGTAGAGCAGGACGCCGCTCTCCTCCATGCTCTTGAGCCTGATGACACCCGTGGTCGTCTCCTCGGTGCCGCCGATTATGTCGCCGGCCTGTTCTTTCCTCTTGGTGTGCAGGATGCTGATCAGGTCCGCGCCGTCGTCCATCGTCATGTGCGGCTTCCTGTCGAGCACCGAGTCGATGTGAGAATAGTACAGCTCGTTATCCTCGCCGCGGACGGCGTAGGTGCTTATCCCGTATTCCTTGACCAGCGCGGCCGCGGCCGCGTCCTGCGTGCTTAGCGGGTTGCTCGCGCATAGCGCCACGTCGGCGCCACCAGCCTTGAGCGTGATCATCAGGTTGGCCGTCTCGGTGGTGACGTGAAGGCATGCGGCAAGCCTCACCCCGTCTAGAGGCTTCTCCCTGGCGAACCTCTCCTTGATGCTCTCGAGCACCCTCATCTCCAGCCCGGCCCATTCGATCCTGGCCTTTCCCACCGCGGCTAGCTCCAGGTCCTTCACGTCGTAATCCAAGTCGTTCTCCTTTCCAAGAACAGCGGCCTTCAGCCGCGTGAGATATCCCCATCGTATCGCGCCGGCAGCGCGTAGAAATTACAGTATCATATACGCCTGCGCCGCGAAGTTCTCCAGGAAGCCCGCCAGCTTCGACGCGGTAAGGCGCACGACCTCGAGGACGTTCGAGTGCGTCAGGCCCGTTGCGGTATACGGCAGGATGACGTTTGAGAGGCAGGACATCGCGGCCACCCGGATGCCGGCGTAGCGGGCCATCAGCACTTCGGGAACGGTGGACATCCCGACCGCGTCCGCCCCGGCCAGCCGCAGGAAGATCGCCTCGGTCTCGGTCTCGTATGTCGGGCCGCCGACGAAAGCGTAGACACCCTTATCGACAGGAGTGCCGGGCGGAAGGCTCATCTTGACCGTCTCCCTCAGGTTCTCCGGGTAGGCGTTGCCCGTCCAGACGAACTTCGAGCGCCCCCCGGTGTCGGGAAAACCCCTGAGCGGGTTTTCCGAGCCGAAGTAGACGTGGTCGGCCGTTATGAGCAGGTCGCCGGGCAGGCTCGCGGGCATCAGGCTGCCCGCCGCGTTCAGCATCAGTATCACCCGCACGCCGAGCTCGGCCATCGCCAGCACCGGGAGGGCCACCTCGAGCGCGCTGAAACCCTCGTAGGTATGGAGCCTTCCCTCCTGGACCAGCAGGTCACCCGAGCCGGTCTCGCGCAGTGAGAAGTCGCCGGCGTGCCCGTCGACCCCGGGGCCGGGCAGTTCGGCTTCCTTGAAGGTGATCGTACCTTTGCTCAGGAGCCCTTTGAGGATCGGGTCCCAGCCGCTTCCGGTGACCACCGCCACCGGAGGGATGTCACCGAGCCTCCCCTTTATCAGGCCGGCCGCCTTCTTCGCGGCCGCGGGCGCGTCGGCCGGCTGCAGCGCGGCCATGACGTCAGCTCCCCGAAGCGGCGAGCCGCTTCTTGAAGTCCTCGATGCGGGTGACGGGTGTCGGGTCCTGGCCGATAGACAGCGCCGCGTAGACGCTCGCGCAGTCGCCGAAGTAGATGAGGTCGAAGAGCCTCTCGAGAGCGTTGTCACCGCGGGCCCATACCGAGGTGATGTGCCCGACGCTGTCGTGGATCAGGTCGGACGTGAGCTCGATCCTCTTCGCGATCCGGCTCGACTGCGAGTCGTCCCTGAGCATTATCAGGTGGCACTTCGAGCAGATGTCCTCGAGGTGCTGCCAGCCGACGGTCTCGTTATGGTTGAGCTCGGGGAACTGGTTGTCGAAGGCGGGCATCTTTGCGTTCTCGTTGAACTGCGCCTTCCAGCGCTTCGCGGCCACGGCCACGTAGCCCTCGGAGCCGTAGATGACGGGAAGGTAACCGACCGTGTCACGCGCCAGGCGCTTGGTCGGGTTGTCGTCGACCGAGTTGTCGACCGAGTATTCCTCCGCCCGCTCGTCCAGCATCTTCGCCGCCGGCTCGAGCAGCGTGACGAAGCCCGACACGAGGCCCATGCTCTCGAGCGCGCACAGTATCGGGACCGCCAGGTAGCCGAGCGACGCGCGCGGCTGCTGTCCGCCGGGGATCTTGTAGACCGGCAGGCCGTTGCCCTTCGCGAGCTCCTCCATCTTTCCGCCGCTGGTCACCGCGACGACCCTGGCCCCTCGCGCCAGCGCGTCCTCCGCCGCCGCGAGAGTCTCCTCGGTGTTGCCGGAGTAGCTCACCGCGAACACCAGGCTGTCTTCGCCGACGTAGGCAGGGAGCGTGTAACCTTTGTGGGTAGCGAACGGGACGGGCAGCGAGCCCGCGACCAGCGAGCCGACCACGTCGCCCGAGATGCCGGAGCCGCCCATGCCCAGCACTGAGACGTTGCGGACTCCGTCCTTCGACGGGAGCTCTTTCACCGCGGCGGATATCTCCGCCGCCTCGCGAAGCTGCGAGGGGAACCTCGCCAGCACGCCGAGCATGTCCGACGCGTCTACCCTGGCGAGCTCGTCCTTGTGGTCCAGAAGATGAACATCAGCCCCCATGCCGCCCTCCCGGGATGTGTGGATCTATCAGACTTCGGGCTCGATGCCCTTGATCAGCTTCAGCCCCAGGGCGACCAGCTTCTCGACCTCATCGGAAGACGTGGACTCGGAGTAGATGCGCACGACAGGCTCGGTGCCGGAGACGCGCAGCATCAGCCACGAGCCGTCCTCGAGGTGGAACTTGTAGCCGTCGATCGTCTCGATGTTCGTTACCTTCTGTGAGCCGATGCTCTCGGGCTGTATGTCGTGGAGCCTCTTGATGAGGTCCTCTTTCTCGGACTGCGTGAGGATGATGTCCTTGCGAAGGAACACGAACTTGCGGCCCAGGTCCTCCATCAGCTCGTCTATCTGCTGGCCTAGCGTCTTGTGATGGGTGGCCATGATCTCGCAGAGCAGCATCCCGACCAGTGCGCCGTCCCTCTCCGGGATGTGGTTCTTGATGCCGGTGCCGCCGCTCTCCTCGCCGCCGATCAGGATGTTCTCCTGCAGCATCAGATCGGCGATGTACTTGAAGCCGACCGGCACCACGTAGAGCTTCAGCCCGTACTTGTCGCACAGCCTGTCTATCATGGTTGTGGTCGACACCGTCTTCACGACCGCGCCGCTCCAGTGCCTCACTTCGACCAGGTGCTTGAGCAGGAGCGCGAAGACCATGTGAGAGCTGATGAACCTGCCGGTAGCGTCGACCGCGGTCACCCGGTCGGCGTCCCCGTCGACCGCGATGCCGACATCGCACTGCCCCTCCACCACCGCGGCCTTGAGGTCGTCGAGGTTTGCGCCGATCGGCTCGGGATGCAGGCCGGGGAACAGCGGGTTGTGGACCCCGTGAATCTCCTCGCAGGTCATGCCTATCTCTGAGAGCGCCTTCGACATGATGCCCTGCCCGGCCCCGTACATCGGGTCGAACATGATCTTCATGTCCTTCCAGTTCGAGAAGACGTCCGCGTCGATCATCGAGACGATCTGCTTTATGTAGGCCGGCCTCGGGTCGAAGACCTCGACGTCGCCTTTCGCCACGACGTCGGCGAAGAGCACGTCGGGCATCGGAGGCGGGTCGTTCTCGACCAGCCGCAGCTCCCGCTCTATCTCCGCGGTTATCGTGGTTGAAGCCGAACCCCCGTAAGGGGCCTTGAACTTGATGCCGTCGTAGGCGGATGGATTGTGGCTCGCGGTGATCATGATCGCGCCGTCGGCCTTCTCGTCGACCACCGCGTACGAGACGGCCGGGGTCGGGACGAACGTGCCGGATATCATCACTTCGACGCCCTGGGAAGCCGCGGCTATCGCGCACAACTGAGCGAACCTGTCGGAGCCGAAGCGGGTGTCGTAGCCGATGACGAGCTTTGGCCTGCCCTTGGACTGGTACGAGACGTACTTCGCGACGGCGTTGGCGACCAGCCATATCCTCTCGTACGTGAAGTCGTCTGCGATGACGCCCCGCCAGCCGTCGGTGCCGAACTCGATCTTATACGCCACGCGTCAAACCCTCTCGCGCCAGTAGTCGAGCAGATCGCCGAGCGTCTTCTCCAGCGGGATCTCGGGCACCCAGCCGGTCAGCTCGTGGAACTTCGTCGTATCCGCAAGCAGTATTTCAACGTCCGAGGGCCTCATCCTCGCCGGGTCCTGAGCGACCTCGATCTTCACGTTCGAGTGCTCGAGCAGCATGTCGAGCATCTTGCGGATGGTGACGTCCTTGCCGGAGCCCAGGTTGTAGACCTCGCCGGGCACTCCCATCTCGACAGCAAGCCAGTAGGCCTTGACCATGTCCCTGACGTCAGTGAAGTCGCGGCGCGCGTCCAGGTTGCCCGCCTCGATGACCGGCTCCTTCTTTCCCTTCTCGATCATGGCGATCTGCTTCGCGAAGTTGCTCGACACGAAGACGTCGCCGCGGCGGGGGCCGGTGTGGTTGAAGGCGCGGGTTCTGATGATGTTCAGGCCGTAGCTCATGTGGTACTGGTATCCGAGCAGGTCCTGCCCCACCTTGCTGACGCCGTAGGGGCTCAGCGGGCGCAGCGGGTTGGTCTCCTTGATGGGCACCTCGTCCTCGTTCACCAGCCCGTACTCCTCGCTGGAGCCGGCGATCTGGACGCGCGTCTCGAGGCCGAGGTCGCGAAGCGACTCGAAGATGTTTATCTCGCCGACCATGTTGGTGACGACGGTCTCGACCGGCGCCTTCCACGAGGTGGGCACGAAGCTCTGCGCCGCGAGGTGGAAGATGTAGTCGGGCCGGACGTCCGCGATGCACCGCTTGGTCGCGATATAGTCGCGCAGGTCGCAGTCGATCATCTCAACTCTCTCAGCCACGTCATGGATGTTGTCCATGCGGCTGCGCCAGCGCAGCGTGCCGAACAGCTCCACGTCGCCGCGCGCCAGGCAGTATTCCGCCAGGTGGCTGCCGACGAAGCCGGTGATGCCGGTGATAAGGACTCTCAATACACACCTCCGAGAGAGGGCGTCGGCGCGAGCGGCCGTTACCCCAGTGCCATTAACAGATCAGAACCTTATAGTTCCCTCTTTTATGGAAACGGAGGGCCAGATACGAATGCCTTTTCGGAATTCGTTCTCCCCTCCGGCGTCGATATTATCACCCAACACCGAACCCTCCGCAACATGGCATCGGGGGCCCAGCACCGTCTCACGGCCCACTATGCTGTCCTCGACGACGCAGCCCTCGCCGATCGTCGCGCCGTCCATCACGATGGACCTCTCGACCTTCGCACCGGAGCAGATCGTCACGCCGCTTCCGATCGTCGCGAGGTCGCCCACGCGGGCCTCGGCGCACACATTGCTGTCCTTGCCTATCACGCTCGGCCCGTACAGCTTCGCGCCCTTCTCGACGACGACCCCTTCGTCCAGGAACACCCTGTCGCCGGCGTCCTTTCCGCGAAGCTCCACCTCGATGCGGCGCTCGAGGATGTCGTGGTGGGCGGCCATGTACTTCTCCGGCGTCCCGAGGTCGAGCCAGTAGCAATCCGACGGGAAACCGTACATCGGGACCCCGCGCTCGAGCAGGCCGGGGAAGAGCTGGCGCTCGAAGGAATAGTTGGTGTTCTCCGGCACGTCATTGAAGACCGCCGGGTCTATCACGTAAGTGCCGGCGTTGATGAGGTTTGTCACGACCTCTTCCCACGACGGTTTCTCGAGGAACTCTTTGATCGCACCATCGTCCGAGAGCGGCACCAGCCCGTAGGCGGTCGGGTCCTCGACCGGTGTGAGAGTGATGGTGACCGTCGAGCCTTTCTCTTCGTGGTACGAAACGAGCTTCCCGATGTCCAGGTCTGTGAGGATGTCGCCGTTGCACACTATCACCGGCTCGTCGCCCAGGTACTGCTCGACGTTCTTCACCGCGCCACAGGTCCCGAGGGGCTCTTCCTCGGTCACGTGTACCAGCTTCATCCCGACGCGCGAGCCGTCGCCGAAGTACTCGTCGAATATCGCCGGCAGGTAGCCCGTCGAGAGGATCACTTCGTCGACGCCGTGCTGCTTCAGGTGGTCGAGCTCTATCTCGAGAAACGGTATGTTGACGAGCGACAGCATCGGCTTGGGCGTCGTCATCGTGAGCGGGCGAAGCCTGGTGCCGAATCCGCCGACCAGCATCACTGCTTTCAACTGTCTACCTCCGGGTAGATGCCTCGGCCTACCGGCCGGCGCCGGTCTCTCCGGCGACTGACGATCTGAAAAAATCGAGCGTGTCCGAGAGGGTCTTCGAGAAAGGTATCTCCGGGCGCCAGCCGGTCTCTGCCTCGAGGGGTGACGGATCGCCCGTCACTATCGGGATGTCGCTCGGCCGCTGCCGCTCGGGATCGATCTCGACCTCTATCTTCTCCGACGAGAGCGAGAGCAGCTCGTCGAGAACCTCGGACATCTTCCTGGCGACGCCGCTGCACACGTTGTAGCTCCTGCCCGCCGTGCCCCTCTCCATCAGCAGCCTGTAGGCGCGGACGGTGTCCCTCACGTCCGTGAAGTCGCGCTGCGCCTCGAGGTTTCCGACCTTCAGCACCGGCTCGTGCTCGCCCACCTCGATGAGCGCGATCTGCCTGGCGAACGAAGGGATGGCGAAATCGGGCGACTGGCCCGGGCCCGCCTGGTTGAAGCCTCGCGTGGCGAACACGCGCCAGCCGTAAGCCTCGAAGTACATCAGGCCCAGCATCTCCTGGGTGACCTTGCTGACCGCGTAGTGGCTGCAGGGCCTCAAGGGTGAATCCACCCTGAGCGGCACCTCGTCCGGCGCCACCTTGCCGTACTCCTCGCTCGAGCAGGCTATGTGAAATGAAGCCTCTATCCCGGCCTCGCGTGCGGCCTCCATCAGGTTGAGCTGGAGGAGGATGTTCACCTTGTAGGTCGTCCAGGGGTCTTTCCACGAGTGCGCCACCGAAGGCTGGGCCGCCAGGTGGAAGACCGCGTCCGGCTTCGCGGTGTCAAGCACCGAGCGCAGCAGGTCCAGGTCGTTCAGGTCGGCCACCCGGTAGATGAAACGCGGGTCCTCTGCCGCCAGCGGCGTGTCCTTCAGGCCGACGCCGTGCACCTCGGAGCACCCGGACGCGCAGAGCTCCGCGACGAGGTGCGAAGCCACGAAACCGTCGGCCCCCGTAATGAGCACTCGCTCCATCACTGTCTCCCGGGCATGATCACTTTGAGCTTTCCGCCGAGGGCCGCGCGTACGCGATAGAACGTGTTCAGAACGACGATGAGTCCGAAGCGCGCCGCCACGCCTGCCGTCACGGCTACATTGACCGCCTGCCTGCATGGCCCCCTGTAGGTCCTTCTATGAAATCGTAACATACTGAGATGGTGGTGCATCATCATCCGCGTGGACGCCATCCGGCTCGACTGGGCGACGTGATGGACCACGTCACCACACGCGATGTAGTCGACAGTTGCGCCCGCCTCGCGAAGCCGCCAGCACATGTCGACGTCCTCGACGTACATGAAGTAACCCTCGTCGAAGCCGCCAAGGGCCTCGACCGGTTCGCGGCGCAGAGCCATGAACGCCCCGGAGACCCAGTCGACCTCGCTGGCGGTCTGGTGGTCCCACCCCGACTTCTTGTAGCGGGCGGAGTAGCGGTTGTCCGGGCGGAAGAGGCCGAGGAAAGCGTGGGCGAACGCGTCCCACATCGAAGGGAACTCCCGGCAGGAGAGCTGGAGGGTCCCGTCCGGGTTCAGTATCCTCGGGCCCGCCGCCGCGCATTTCGGGTGATCGTCCATGAAGCCGGCGACCGAGCTTATGGTGTCTTTCGAAAGGACGGTGTCGCTGTTCATCACGATGACGTATGGCGCGCTCGTGACGCGCAGCCCCTGGTTGCACGCCCTGGCGTAACCGGTGTTGCCGTCGTTGTAGACGAGGTTCATGCCGGGGAACTCTCCAAGGACCATGGCCTGGCTGCCGTCCGTGGAGCCGCTGTCCACGACCCAGACTTCGATGGACGAGTCTAGCTCGCTCTCCTGGATGGACTCGAGGCACGCGCGCAGCATCTCGCGGGTGTTCCTGTTGATGACGACGGCGGCTGCGTCGGTCATCGCACTCCCGCCTCCGCCCGCACGATCATCTCGCCGCGGTTGAGCAAGTGACGCCTTATCCAGGACCCGTAGTCGAACGGCTCGATCATCCTCTCTATCTCCATGGGCGGCACGGTCCTGCGGGACTGTATCGCCTTTCTCTTGTGCATCATCTTCGGAGCCAGCCTCGCCACCTCGACCAGCGAGAGGAGCGCTCGGGGGCAGCGCACCAGGAGCGCCCCGCCCTTCAGGATCTCGGTGACCAGTATCCCCGGCAGGTTGAGCAGCAGCCGGCCGGCCGTGTCGTTCTTCATGATCATCAGGTAACGGTTCTTGTAGTTGTGGTACTCGACAAGCAGCGACTTGCGGTACCCCGCGCCGCCGCGCTTATGCCAGCCGACGGCCTTCGGCTGGTAGAAGCACTTCCACCCGCGCAGGTTGGCGCGCCAGTCGACGTCGAGGTCCTCCCAGAACGCGAAGAAGTCCTCGTCGAATATCTCGCCGTCGACCGCGATGTCCTCGAGCATCTCGCGCGAGTAGAGCGCGGCCGCGCCGCACGTGCCGAAGACCCTGCCCGGCTCGTTGAAAGAGGCCTGCGCCGGGAAGCCTTCCCCGATGTTCTGCGCCAGCCTGTTGCTGAAGAGCACGTGGCCCACGGTGTCTATCACGCCGTCTTCTTCGCCGGGAGGGAAGCGGATCAGCTTCCCTGTGGCACTGCCGGCACCCTTCTGCTCGAGCGCACCGACCAGCTCAGCGACGAACCGTGCGTCGAGCACCACGTCGGTGTTCATCGGCATGACAAGCTCTCCGGTCGAGGAGGCGATCCCCTGGTTGAGCGCGGGGCTGAAGCCGGTGTTGGCTTCGTTCTCGATCACTTTCAGGCCGGCCGCGAACCTCTCTCGCGCGCCCGGGTCGGCCGCGAACTCCCGCATTATGCACTGGGAGCCGTCGGTCGACGCGTTGTCGATGAGGACCAGCTCGATGGACTCGTATTCCTGCGCCCGGATGGAATCGAGGCAGGCCGGGAGGTCGTCCGCTCCGTTGAAAGATATGACTACGATTGAGACTGTCTTCACTTATCTGACTTGGGAGCGGCCGGCTCCACCTGCGCCTGAGCGTGGACGGCCGCGGCGGGCTTGAGACCGGCGCTGGTATCGTCCTTTGACTTCAATCCCTGCGCCGTGATGATCACGCCGACGACGATGAGCGCCAGGCCGACCCAGGCGATCGGTCTCACTTCCTCCTTGAAGACAAACCGGGAGTACAGCACGACGATGACGTACCCGCCCGCCACGATCGGGTAGGCGACGGAAAGCGCAACCCTGGACAGCACCACCAGCCAGAAGAGAGCGGAGACCGCGTACAGGATAATCCCGGCAACGGCCCAGAAGCTCCTCAACACCCGCATGATGAGGTTGCCGAGGTGCTTGAAGTCGGAGCTCTTGATCTCCCCGACCTTGTTCATCCCGGCCTTCATCGCGAGCTGTCCCGACACCGCGAGGCCGATGCTCACGATCATCAGGATCACGTTTACGACGGTTTTTGACACGGTCCACCTCCGCTGCCGGCCCGACTCGAGACTTTTCTTGTTACGGAAGCCGAATAGCGTTTCGGCCCTGAGTTCAATCGACGAACCTGTACTTGACGAGCGTGTAGAGTGCGCGGAACCCGTCCCTCCAGGTTATCTTCTTCCCCTCCTCGTACTCCCTGCCGGCGTACGAGATGGGGACCTCGTAGATCCTTATCTTCTTCTTCAACATCTTGGCCGTGATCTCCGGCTCGAAGTCGAACCGGTTCGACTTGACCCGCACGCCCTCGATCGCCTCGCGCGCGAACATCTTGTAGCAGGTCTCCATATCAGTGAGGGTCGTGTTGTAGAGGACGTTGGTGACCAGGCTCAGGAACTTGTTGCCGAGGAGGTGCAGGAAGAACATGTTTCGGTGCTCGCCGGTGAAGCGGGAGCCGTAAACCACCAGCGCTTTCTTCTTGAGGATAGGCGCGATCAGGACCCGGTAGTCATCGGGATCGTACTCGAGGTCCGCGTCCTGTATCACGATCATGTCGCCGGTGGCGTTGGGGAGCGCCGTCCTGATGGCCGCGCCTTTGCCCTGGTTCACGTCGTGCTTCATCACCCTGGTCGTGGAGTCCTCCTCCAGCTTCAGGATGTCCCTCGTGCCGTCGGTGGAGCCGTCGTCGACGACGACGATCTCTTTCGATATCTCGCCGAGGTCTACCGCCCGAACGCGCCTCAGTATCTCCTGTATCGTGTTGCGCTCGTTGTAGACGGGCACGATGATCGACAGCTTCATCTACCAACTCCTTCGTAAGTAAAGCCGAGCTTCCGCAACACTACGGGGTCGAGACAGTTCCTGGAGTCCACCACGACCGGGCTCTTCATCGCCGACATCACACGGTTGTAGTCCAGCCACTTGAACTCGTCCCACTCGGTGAGCAGGACCAGTACGTCCGCCCCCTCCACCGCTTCATACGCGTCGCCGGCGAACTGCGCGCCGGAGAGCTCCGCCTTCGAGTTCTCCATTGCCTGCGGGTCGTACGCCCTGACGACGGCGCCCTTCTCGATCAGCCGCTCAAGTATATATAGTGCGGGAGACTCCCTCACGTCGTCGGTGTTCGCCTTGAAAGCGAGCCCGAGCGCCGCGATCGTCTTGCCTTCCAGCCCGCCCGCGGCCTTCTCGATCTTCGCGACCATCCGCTCGTGCTGCTCCAGGTTCACCTTCATGACTCCGTCGAGAAGGTCGAACCGGTAGCCGTTGGCGCGCGCCGTGGAGAGCAGCGCCCTGCAGTCCTTGGGGAAGCACGAGCCGCCGAAGCCGGGGCCCGGCTTGAGGAACTCGAAGCCGATGCGCTCGTCGTAGCCCATGCCGAGCGCGACCTCGCGCACGTCGGCGCCGACAGCCTCACAGAGGTTGGCGATCGCGTTGATATAGGAGACCTTGGTAGCGAGGAAAGCGTTCGACGCGTACTTGATCATCTCGGCCGAGGCGGGGTCGGTGACGAGCAGCGGGGCCTTCAGGTCTTTGTATAGCTCCGTCATCCGCATTATCGCCTTAGGCGAGTCGCTCCCGATCACGATGCGGCCCGGCGACATGAAGTCCTGGACCGCGCTTCCCTCGCGCAGGAACTCGGGGTTCGAGACCACGTCGAACTCGCGGTACTCGCCCAGCGCCTCCTCGATCTTCTGCTGCACCCTCTTGCTGCTGCCGACCGGCATCGTGCTCTTGTTGACGATTACCTTGTACGCTTCAAGGGCCGAGGCGATCGCCCTGGCGACGGCGTCGACACGTGAAAGGTCGGCGTTGCCTTCTTCGTCCGACGGGGTGTCGACCGTGATGAAGACTATCTCGCTCGCCTCGACAGCCCGCGGTGTGTCTGAGGTAAAACTCAGCCTGCCCCCGGACACGTTCCGGGCGACCAGCGCGTCGAGGCCCGCCTCGTAGATCGGGACCTCGCCACCCTCGAGACGCCTGACCTTCTCCTCGTCGCTGTCGGCGCAGGTGACCAGGTGTCCGAGCTCGGCAAGGCACGCGCCGGTAACGAGCCCAACGTATCCGGTACCTATGATGCAGCAGTCCAAGTCCTCACCTCCGGCGGCCCGGAACGGCCCGCCCCCATCTAGAAAAGCCTGCTGTCCTCTACTTCCTCGAGCAACGGTTTCTTCGTGCCCGCCAGGCCCTCGTCGACCGCCCGGTTGGCCAGCAGATCGCACTCGGTATTCTTCTCCCGGGGTACGTGCGTTACCTCCACTTCGCGGTAGCGCTCGAGGAGCCCCTTTGCTTTTCCGACCAGCGGTTTGAGCGCCGGGCTCTTCACCTTGAAGCCGCCCTTCACCTGCTCCGCGACGAGGACGCTGTCCGTCAGCACCCTCACTTTTTCGTAGCCCAGCGGCGCGACCGACTCCAGGATCAGGATCAGCGCCATGTACTCCGCGACGTTGTTCGTCGTCACGCCCAGGTATTCGCACACTTCCGCCACGACTTCGCCGCCGGGGCCAACTGCCCTGCCGCCGATACCGGCCGGCCCGGGGTTACCCCTCGACGCGCCGTCGCTGCAGACGGTGAGCAAGCCTCGCGCGTCGGTCATTTGACCAGGATCCTGCGGCAGTAAGTGCAGGTGAACGGGCCTTCCTCGTGCTCGAACCTGTCAACCTGCGTCATGCTGAACTCGACGTGGCAGCCGCTGCAGGCCCTGCCCTGCTCGATCCTTACGACCGCGATGCCGCCCTTCGTGGCGAGCAGCCTGTCGTACTGCTCCCTGGTCTCTTCGTCCAGCATATCCTTGAGTCCGTCCCTGCTGCCTTCCGCCGCCTCGACTTTCTCACGGAGCCGGACCAGCTCGGCCTCGTAAGCAACTTTGGCCTCGCGCTCCTCACCCTCCGCCCTCCGCTTGTCATCGCCGTAGGCGACCATGTCGTGCCTGAGGGTGTCTATGGACTCCATCTCTTCCAGGTCCTCTGTCTCCATGTCGTCGCGCTTCTTGCGAAGAGAGAGTATCTCCGCCTGTATCGCCGAGAGCTCCTTGGGGTTCATGATGGTACCGCTGAAGAGCTTCTCCTCTTCCTTCTTCATCTTCGATACCAGCAGGTCGAGCTCGCCGTCGAGCTTCAGCTGCCTCCCCTTCATCTCCTCGAGCTCGCTCTCCTTCGCGGCCTCCGCCGCCTTCGCGGTCTCGAGCCTCTCGTTGATCTCGGCCAGCCTGTGTTTCAAGGGCAGCTCTTCGATCTCTTTCCGCATCGAGGCCAGCTCGTTATCCAGTGCCTGTAGGGCAAGCAGCCTCTCCATTATCTGCGCGGCTGTGTCAGCCAAGTCGATCAGACCCCCCTCATGTAAAGACCTCGATCTCGATTTCCCACTTTCCCGCTCGCGAAGCGCGCTCCAGCACCGACGCCATCGCGACGGCGATAGGCCGCTCGCTCTCCGTGTGGCCCAGGAGGGCGAGCGCGATGCCGTACTCGAGCGCCTCGAGCTCGGCGTGCCAGCCTGCCTCCCCGGTCACCATCATGTCGCAGCCGGCCTTCACTGCCTCCTCGACAAGCCATTCGGCGCTTCCGGGAACGACGGCGACCTTGCCGACTTTTTCCGTGCCCGCGATAAGGCGTGCGCGTTTCGAGCCTGTCCAGTCGACAAGGCTCGAGAGCAACTCCACCGCCGAGGCCTCGCGCGCCAGGGTGCCGATCCGCCCGATGCCCCAGGGCACGGCCGAGTCCGTCCTGTATACGTCGAACGCGACCTCGTCGTAAGGGTGCGACTCGACCATCGCCGCCTCCACCGCGTTCAGGCGGAACGACGGCACGACCATCTCGAGCCTCACTTCGTCTTCGATCGACAGCTCCCCGACCTTGCCGGAGTAAGGCCGCGCTCCATCGCCGGGGATGAACGTGCCCTTGCCGGGCGAGCGGAACGAGCAGTGAGTATAATCGCCGATCCGGCCCGCGCCGGCCATCGACATCGCGTCGGTGACGCTCTCCAGTGCCTGCGGTGGCACGAAGACCACGATCTTCGCGATGAACACACCCGGAGCCGGCTCCAGGGGCCTCCTGTCCTCGAGGCCCAGGTAATCGGCCATCATGTCCGCGGTGCCGCCTTCGGCGCAATCGGCGTTGGTGTGGCAGCACACGATCGAGAGCGAGGACTCCACCGCACGTGCGGCTATCCTCCCGCCGGGGGTGTCCAGGTCCAGGCCGTGCCAGGGCTCGCGGAAGAACTGCGGGTGGTGAGTGACGAGGAGGTCGCATCCGGACGCTATCGCTTTCTCCACGATGTCCAGGGTGAGGTCTACAGAGCAGAGAACCTTGCTGACGCCGGCGCCGCGCGAGCCGGCCAGGAGACCGACGCGGTCACGTTCCAGGGCCAGTTCCCAGGGATACTGCTCCCCGAGTGCCTCGAGTATGTTCCCAACAGTCGCCAAGCGTGCCTCCTCTGATGAGCGGCATGCGCCTGGCGCCGCCGCTCTACGCGTATATCATCACGGGCGCGAGCAATGCGCTCCCGTGATCGCAGTCCGCAAGTGTCGCGATCGCCGCCGCGTCGTGTCTACGCATCGGGACCGGCCTCTTCGGTAACGGCCATCGCCGCCGCTGCCGCTTCGCGCTTATTCTTCCTGTGTGTGGTCCATGCCTTGATCGCCATGGGCAGGACCGAGATGAGAACTATCGCGACGATGACGTAAGTGAAGTTGTTTTTCACGACGGATATCCCTCCGAAGAAGAATCCGGCGAAAAGGAAGAGTGAGACCCACGCGATTCCGCCTACGACGTTGTAGATGAGGAAGTGGCTGTAGGTCATGTCACCGACGCCGGCGACGAAGGGCGCGAACGTCCTGACGATGGGGACGAATCGGGCCAGGATGATGGTCGCCTTGCCGTATTTCTCGTAGAAGTCGTGTGTCTCGTCCAGGTACTTCTTCTTGAGGAACCGCGCATTCTCTTTCTTGAACGCACGCGGCCCGACCTTGGCCCCGATCCAGTAATTGACCGTGTCTCCCAGGATCGCCGCCGCCGACAGGACGACGAGCAGTATCCAGATGTTCAGGCCGTGGTTTGCGCCGGTGATGTTATGGGGGTTCGCGAAATAGCCGGCCATGAAGAGGATCGAGTCGCCGGGAAGGAAGGGCGTCACTACGAAGCCGGTCTCGCAGAAGATGATCGTGAACAGGATCATGTACGTCCACGCCGCGTAGCTGTTTATCCAGCCCTGGATATAAGTATCAAGATGGAGAAAGAAATGAATTATCGACTGCACCCGCTCACCTTACGTCGTTTTCCTGAACGTCTATTCTGCCCGAGCGCCGACGGTTCAACAAGCTTTCTTATCCGCCCGCGCTCCCCTCCGTGCCTTCTTCGGATTCCTCGAGCAGCTCTTCGAGGTCGTCGTCAAACAAGTCGACCAGGCCGCTGCCGCAGTGCGGGCATATGACAAGTGACTCGTGTACCTCAAGAGCGCATTCGGGGCAGTTCTTATGTGTATGCTTTCTGTCTTTACTCATCACGTGGCCCATTCTACTTCAACTGTCACGGGCGCGGCATTGACATCTTTCTCTCGATCCTCGCCTCGCGTCCGTCCCACTCGAAATCGGCGAGCGTGCACGACAACTTCCAGGCGCCGGCCGCCTGCGGGGTGCGCGGATCGACTGAAAGCCCGCCCGGTCCCGCTTCTATGCCAAGCACTTTCAGGAGCGCCAGGAGCGGCCCCGCGTGCGAGTGCGAGTTCATGACAGGGAAATCCCTCATCGGGGTCGCGGGATGTATGAAGGTCTCGCCCGGCGAGTCCGAGTAGTGCGCGTTGTACGCGTCCGGGCCGGACCAGATCCCGTACCAGACGTGCGGGTAGGCCCGGGCATGTGACGCGAGTGTCTGCTTCTCGAGGCAACGCCAGGCGAGCTCGGGGTCGTGCAGCGAGTACGCCCACGCCAGCAGCCCGTTGACCGCGGCCCATACGCCGCCGTTGCAGTCCCAGCCGTCGGGGAGCATCCCGAGCCTGACCCGGTGCGGCCTGTCCAGGATGGTCGCGCCTATCGGGGAGGGCGAGCCGCACAGCTCCTCGATGTTCCGCGTGAGCTCCATCCTCCTCTCCTCGCTCCCGATGCCGGCGATCAGGCACCAGAGGTTGGAGTCGAGGAAGAGGTGCCCCGACCCGAGCGGGCCTCCGCGCCCGTCCCAGCCGCGCATGAACCAGGAGCCCGTCCACGACTGCTCCATCGCGTCCCGCAGAGAAGCCGCGAAGCCACGCATTTCGGATGCCTTTTCCGGGTGGCTGCCTTCGATGAGCGAGGCAGCCAGCGGAAGCACGTGGACCGCCATCGCGGTGTTGAAGCCCGATTCGCCCCTGCTCCTGAAGGCGCGCTCGTCGGGCACCATGAAAGAGATAGGGTCGCTCCAGTCGCCGCTGCCGCTGCGGAGCAGGCCGTGCTCTCCGAGTCCGACTGCGTCCCTGGTGTAGTCGAAGCCGAGCAGAACCCGCTCCGTGACCGTGCTCGAGGAGGCACGGCCGTCACGCCCCGGGTGGAAAGGAACCTCTTCGTCGAGGAAGGACAGGTCGCCCGTCGCGAAGACGTGCTCGGAGAGCGCCCACAGGAAGAAGAGCTGCAGGTCGGTCGGGCAGGTGTGGATTATCGCGGAGGTGCATGCCCCTGAGCCGGTATGAGAGTAATACATCACACCGTCCGGCCGGGTCATCTTCATGGTCAGGCGGAGCATGTCCCTCGCCCCGGTCGGGTCGATGTATGTGAGCGGCACCGATGGGCCGTGGTAGTCGCGCGGCGCGCCCTGCATCCCCATCACGAAGCCGTATGCGGAACCCTGCGGGAGATATCGCGTGGAGAAATGCCTGTCGAAGACCTGCGCTCCCCTGAGCTGGCAGGCGCTCCACGCGGCTTCCCGTTCCAGGCTCACATGATCCGGCAGCGATACGGAGAACTGTCTGCGCCATCCGCCGGCGCTCTCTTCGGCATCGCAGGCCCGCGCCGCTGCGACCACGTCCTCAACCTCGTCCCTGCGGCACACGCCGAGAGCGAACGACGTTGTGGCGCCGCGCCTTTCGAAACCGACCGGCGGCTCCCCGCTGAGCGGTGCGAAGAAGATGACACCCGGGATACCCGGAAGGAATGAAGGCTTCGTGGCATCTTCGTCACCGCGCCACGACGGGGTCAGGAGCACCGCGCCTGACGTCGGGTCGAAGGAAGGTTCGAGCGCCATGAAGCCGCCTAGCATTCCGCGCACAGCCTCCGTCGCCGCGCGCGTAAGTGAGGTGAGGCCGAACAGCGCGTACCAGACCGCCCTGTGGAAAAGCGTATGGGAGCGCGGGGCCCGCTGCAGTCGAGACATCAGCGGCCCGAACAGGAGCGGGTGCGGCCGGAAGGACCAGCTCTCCACCAGTACGAGCCCTCCGGCGGACGCGCCGGTAAGTGAGACTTCATTGATAAGCACAGGGAGTTCGCCGAAAGGCGCCCAGGCCCGGCGCCGCAGGGAGACGTCCCCTTCCGAGGCGCGCCACTCCGCGTAACCGGCTCCCCATGTGACCTCGAGACGGTTTTGCCCTGGCGACAGGAGCACTTCCCCATCGCCATCGATCACTTCCCACGCTCCGCCGGCGGCGCCCGGCTCATCCGGGTCGTCCGGGTTCAGCCTGACGAACCCGCCCTCGGCCGAGTACAGGGTCGTCCATCCACCGGCGTGGGCTGTTGCGGTGATGCGGTCGTTGCCGACCTGGTGCCAGATGCGGCCCGCGCCGCCATCGGGCAGCACCAGGCCGGTCTCGTTATCGAGGTCACCGGCCAGCCGGAATGAGGGCAGGCCGTCACGGTCAATCTCCCACGCGCCGAACATGCCCCCGTCGTTCATCGAACCGCCTTTCGATCGATTTCTCCCGCTGCAACCGCGGGCTGCCCGCAAGGCCAATTCTAATGCCAGCCGCCCGGAGCGGCCCAGCATAGCCACCGAGGCTCCCTTCCCGGCGGGCGTTTCAGAGACGTTTCAGCCGTATACAGCAATGTAAGCCGGGTCGATCAGGCCTGCGCGCCCCGTCGCCGGAGAGAAGCCTCGGGGGGCCGGGAAATGCTCCGACAGGTTGCCGAATCGGGCAATTAAGAGTATTTTTTTGTTTACTTCCTTTAATTATTGTTAACGATTGAATCAGAGGGAGCGAACGGCAGCTGAGATGAGCGGATATACACGAATAACGACCAAATGGGGCATTCCCGTCCTCATAATAGTGCTTGCCGTCGTGGCGTCCTTCCTCAGTTTCTCTGACGAGCCGGTGGCAAAGGGCAAGAAGAACAACTACGCGCGCCTGAACACTCCTTCGTTCTCCGACCACGAGCTCGATGCGTGGGCCGGCACCGAGGAGAGCAAGAACTACAACCTGAATTCCATTCCCGGCGAGAGCAGCCCGACACCCGGTACTGCCGGGGCTTCACAGGTGCCAGGCACTTTGAACTCGACAGTCGTAACGGGAACGCAGTCCGCGGGAAGCGACTCGGGAGTGGCGCCGCTCAACTCGTCGGCCGGCGGCATCCCGGTGCCGAGCCCGTCGACGGTGTTCGTGTTCACCTGCCGCGGCCGGGCACACGGCGTCGGCCTCTGCATGGACGGCGTCCGTTACCGCGCCCAGTCAGGCCAGTCGGCGGTAGCGATAATCAACTACTATTACACCGGCGTCGAGATCAGCAAGGTCGACGACGCGCGGCAGATACGCGTGAAGGGACGGGACGGGACGGTCCGCTCGCTCTCGATGCACGACTACCTCTGCCGCCTGTCCGAGGAGCCGGAGGACTATCCGGCCGAAGGACTCAAGGTCCTCTACCTGGCGGCAAGGACCTATACCCTCAACTGCATCGCGCGCGGAAAGCACACCGGCTCCGGCTACGACATCTGCTCCAGCGGCGAGTGCTGCCAGGCGTTCGATGAGAACAAGAACCTCGCCAAGTGCCCGAACAACATCGCGGCCGTCAACGCCACCGACGGCCAGATAATCACTTACCAGGGCGCCCCGATAACCGCCGCTTACTGTGGGTCATGTGGCGGGCATACCGAGAACAACGAAGACGTGTGGGGCGGCGCCGCGATCCCCTACCTGCGCGGCAAAGCCGACTCGTTCTGCTCTCAGTCACCGCGCTTCTCGACTAACGTTGAGATAACCGCGAGCGACCTCGGCTCGAAGCTGGGCGTCGGCCCGGTCAAGCTGCTCAACCTCTCGAACAGGACACCCGGCGGGCGCGTCAAGACGGCGAGCGTGACCGGCGAGTCGGGCACCAAGTCCGTGCCGGGAAGCAAGATCGAGCAGTTGCTGGGCTTTCGCAACACACTGTTCGATTACACGCTCAGGTAGTCTCCCGGCTCCGGCAGCCGGACCATCAAAGATTTCAACAGCTCCATTTCAGAGATCCGCGAAGATCCGTTCCGCGTGCAGCCTTCCGAAGATGTTTATCTCGACGAACTCGTCGGAAAGCAGGCCGCGAAGCCGCGATTCGTCGTGGCTGAGCCACGCGTCCCGCCTTGACTCTTCGAGTGATATCAGGTTCTCGAGCAGTCCCTCGTCCATCATCGGCACCCCCTGCGCTGATCGACTCGCCGGTCCCTCTCCGGCAGGGTCTTAACCCATTTTGCTGAAATTGCTTTATTATACGGGCAACTATTAAAGATGGATCGCCAGGTATGGGGCGGGACCGGAGCGGGAGGTAACTGATGGACCTTGACCTTGAACGGACTTACAAGCGGTGGTGGATTCAGCTTCTCACCGGCATCGCGCTGATCGCGGTCGGTATCATCCTCATGGTCTGGCCTGGGATAACCACGCTGGTCGTGCTGCTCTTCGTAGCGGTCTTCATCCTCGTGGACGGCCTCTTCGCGATAGGCAACGCGATAGCCGCGATGTCCCGCAAGGAACCATCGGGACTGATGTGGGCCAGGGGTATCCTCGAGATCATCATCGGCCTGATCGCACTGTTAAGGCCGGGCGCGACACTGCTCGCTGCCACGATCATCATCGGCATCTGGCTCGTGATCGACGGCCTCCTCGAGATCTACAGCGCCTTCAAGATAGACGACGCGTCGACCGGTTTCAGGGTGCTGCTCGGGCTCATGGGCCTGGTCTCGATGGTGATCGGCGTGCTGTTCTGGTTCCTGCCCGCCCACGTGACGCTCGCTTTCGTTATCGTGATCGGGATCTTCGCGGTCATAGGCGGAATCGCGCGCATCGTCGTCGGGCTGATGCTCAGGGTCTGGATCGGCAAGGCCAAGAAGGCCGCGGCCGCCTGACGAACAGATCCGAGTTAACTCATCCGGCCGGGGCGACGTCCCGGCCGGATCTCTTTTCCTTGAGCGATCGGAGTCACGCGGCGCCTGCCGCGACGATGGTGAGGATCTCCTCACCGTACTTCTCTATCCTCGCCGGCCCGAACCCCTTCACCTCAAGGAGCTCGTCCGTCGTCCCGGGCCTGGTCTCGGCGATCAGTGAGAGCATCCGGTTGTGAGCGACGCAATAGGGCGGCACGCTGTCCTGCCTCGCGCGGTCGCTGCGCCACGACTTGAGCCGCTCGAGGAGGAGTTCGTCCTCGTCGGAAAGCTCTCCGGCCTCGGCTTCGCAGTCGGCGACCCGCAGCCCGGGTTCCTCCGCCGCCTCGACCTCCTCGACGGCCGTGGCCGCCGGCTCTGCGCCGCTGCCGCCCTGCGCTCCTTCGACCTCGCACGCGCCGGCGTCATCGAAGAAGAGCAGGATGGACCACCGCGGCTCGGGAAAGTCCACGAGCGACGCGACCGTACCCGCTACCTCCACCTTCGACAGGAACTCGTTCACTTCGGCCTCGTCACCTCCGGCGAACGCCTCGGCCAGCCTGACCCTCATGGTCTTGCACTTCATCGTCCCTCCTTTTGTCTGGTCTGCTTGCATGACGAATGTAGCACGAGGCAGGGACAACAAAACTGTCCGATCTTCAGGAGCATGGCAGGGAGCGTCAGGGCAGGGTGACAGGCATCTCCGGGTCCCTCTCCGCGCCGCCGGCATAGGCGTCCCGCAGGATCGAGGGAAAGATGTTGACGGCGAGGGCCATCAGCCCCACGAGGCCGCCGCCGACGAACATCGCGGTCGGTGCGCTGGTCCTGTCCGCGAGAAAGCCGAGAAGAAGGCCTCCGATGGGCGCGCTTCCCTGGAAGACCAGGATGTAGAAACTCATGATGCGGCCCCTCATCTCCCTCTCCACCCGTGACTGCAGGATCGTGACCATCGACGCACTGACCACCAGGAAGCTCATTCCGACGGCGGTCGTAGCTATCAGGCTCAGCCACAGGTACTTCGACGCGGCCAGCAGCAGGAGCGAGAGCGCGACGCCGGTCAGACCGACCTTGATTATCTGCCGCTCCTCGAAATCCCGGTTGAGGCGCGTGACCGTCGGCGCGGCTATGCTCGCGCCCAGCCCGACGCCGCCCATCAGTAATACGAAAGACCACGAGCTCCCGTGCAGGACGTCCTTCGCGAACGCCGGCAGGAGCACAACCATCGAAAGGCCGAAGAACGTCGAGACGCCGAGTGTGGCCAGGAGTTTCAGCATCCAGGCGCGCTGCTTCAGGTAGCGCAGTCCCTCCCTCACGTGCTGCCGGCCGCTGATCGTCACCGGCTTCATAGCGGGCCTCGCCTGTATCAAGGTGAGCGCCACGATCACTGCTAGGAAGCTCGCGGCGTTTATGTAGAACGCTGCGGCCGGGTTGCCGGCCCAGGCGGCAAGGATCACTCCGCCCACCGCCGGGCCGAGGAAGCGGGCCATGTTGTAGCCGGCGGCGTCCAGCGCCACCGCGTTCAGCAGGTCTTCCATAGGGACGATGTCCGGAACCAGTGCGCGCCAGGCAGGGAAGTTGAGGGCGAAAGCGATCCCGATGACAACGGTGACGAGCATGATCACCCAGATACTGGTCACCCCGAGCGACGTCGTGATGCCCAGCGTCAGTGCGGCCAGCATCATGACCACCTGGGTCTCGATGATCAGCCTGCGCCTGTCGACCCTGTCGGCGAGCGAACCCGCCCAGAGCACGAAGATGATTATCGGCGCGAAGTTCGCGAAGTTGACCGCGGCGACCCACCCGTTGGTGCCGGTCAGCTCTTTCACGTACCAGAGCAGGACCGTGTTCTGTATCAGGGTCCCCATGTTGGATACGAAGGCGCCGCCCCACAGGAGCGAGAAGTCCCGGTGCCCGAAGGCCGCCAGGACGCCGCCGCCAGAGAACAGCCTCCCGGTGACGACACCGGGTGCCGCCTCCACGTCGGCCTCGATGGTATCGACCACATCGGGGTCGTCGGCGTGCGGCTCCAGGTCGGGCGGGCTCTCGGGCCTGCCCGGTTTCTTGTCGTCCTGTTTTCGTTTCATCTGATGGTTCGGGTCCAGGATCCGGGTTCTGTCAAAGAGTCTAGCAGTCAATCGACACCGGACGCCGCGGGGCGCTCGCTTCATTTCCCGGCCACTGCGGCGACACCGTCCGTCGACCGAGCCCGTTGTGTCAGCAGAAGGACCTCCGGGTATAATCTTTGTATGCCGATTTCAAGGCCGGCTTAAAAGGAGGCGCAGGGGTTTGGCCAGGGCGAGTACCGGCTACAGGAAAGAGAGCCTGTACCGGCTCATCAACAAAAAGATCTTCTACCTGTCGCTCATCGTCGCCATCTTCGTCGTCGTGCTGGTCGGGTCATGGGCCGTATACCTGTTCGAGAAAGGAACGAACCCGAACATAGACAAGTTCGGGGACTCTGTCTGGCTGCAGGTCCAGACGATGACGACGGTCGGATATGGCGACGTCTACCCGGTGACTGTCGGTGGAAGGGTAGCGGTCACGGCCTCGATGGTCCTCGGCATCGCGCTCGTCACAACGGCGATAACCGCCAGCGCGACGAGCAGGATCGACAAGGCCAAGAAAAGGAGCAAGGGCTTGGAGAAGACGACTTCGTTCAAGGATCACTTCGTGATATGCGGCTGGAACGCGCGCGGCAAGCACGTCGTATCAAGGCTCCTGAGCTCGCACGGGGAGGAGCGCAAGATCCCGATAATACTGCTATGCGACCTCGAAGAGGCGCCCCTGGAGAATGAGATGGTCTTCTTCTACAGCGGCAGCCCCATAAGTGAAGAGGATCTCAAGCGGGTCAAAGTCGACCAGGCGCGGTCGATAATCATCCTCGCCGATGAACAGAGCGGCGGATGCACGGGCGACGTCGACGCACGGACCGTCTTGAGCGCGCTCACGGTCTTGTCGTTGAACCCCGAGGCGAGGATCACGGCCGAGGTCCTCGAGCCCGAGAACATCGGACACCTGAAGAGAGCGGGCGTCGGCGAGATCCTCGACAACAACCAGGTGGCGGGCAACCTCCTGGCTCAATCGGCCATCCGGTACGGGCTGATAGAGCTGATATCCGCGCTTTCGATGAAAGATTCCGGGTCCCGCGCTTACCGCATCCCGGTACCTGAAGACCTGATCGGAAAGAAATACAGCGATGCCGTCATGGAGCTGGAGGAGCGGCAAAGTCTGGCGGTGCTCGTGTTGAGACGCGCGGAGAAGTTCGAGACGGGCGACCCGGACATCATCCTCATGCCGGGAGACATGCTGCTGGTCCTCTCGTCAAAGGTTCCGGATAGCTGGCCTGACGGGCCGGCTTAGCCGAGCCTCGATTCTTAGCCGTGTCGCAACCCCCGCTTTACTTTCGCGTAACCTCATCTCGCTATCATTCACGTTAGAAAAACAGAGAAGAGGAGATTGATGGTGAGATGTTGCGTCGCGTACCACAGCAAGTGGGGTAATTGCAGGGAGGTAGCCGAGATCGTCGGAAATGTTGTTGGCGACTTCGGGCACTCCGTGGAAATAGTCGATTTCAAGGCCGTTCGACTGAGTCCGGCCCCCTTCGACTTCATCGCGCTGGGTTCGCCCACGAGGTTCGGCCGCTCATCGCGGCAGATGCGCCGGTTTATCGCGAACGAGTTGCCGCACGTCCAGAAAGGAACGCCCTTCGCCGCCTACGGAACCGGAATGGAACCTGAGGCCGGCGTCCATATCTCGCACGCTGCAGAGGATATCCACCGGCTGCTGGTGGGTTTCGAGCTACGGCCGATAGTCGAGCCTTTCACGGCGATTCTGGATGGGCCTCGAGGTCCGCTCGCGGACGGCGAGTTCGAGCGCGCGGCGAAGTTCGGGCTGGAGATCGGTGATCTTCTGAACTGGCCCGGCCTGAGCGGCTTCTCCGGTGGCATGGCGGTCGGGTTCTGACATGGGAGAAGTTGTGGAAGATAAGAAGAGCGTCCTTTTCCTCTGCGTAGAGAACGCATGCAGGTCGCAGATGGCAGAGGCGCTTCTCCGCCACGCGGCAGATGATGAATTCGAGGCCTTCAGCGCCGGGATGACCGCTACGTCTGTCGATCCAGTCGCCATCGAAGTGATGGAGGAGCTGGGGATCGACATCTCCAGTGCCAGGAGCAAGAGCGTGGAGGAATTCGGTGACAGAGAATTCGACTACATCATCACCGTCTGCGGGCTGGAGAGCGTTGAGACATGTCCCGTATTCATGGGCAACGCGAGGAAGAGGCTGAGCTGGCATATTCCCGATCCGGCGGCCGCGCGCAAGACCGGAGAGGACGTCCTGCGGACTTTCAGGAGCGTAAGAGACCAGATCGGTAACCGTGTCGGGCGCTTCGTCAAAGAGGCCGGTAACAGGAATCGCGAATAGACCGAGAGATGTACCCCCCTGGAGTGTGTCACTCGGGATTAAAGGAAGGGCGGCTGCGATGCCGCCCTTCGTTGACTTTTGAAGTGAGCCCCGGTAAGAACCGTGGGCTTTTTCTAGTTCGAGAAGCCGCCTATCGTGTCGGTGCCCGCCCCACGGTTGTTCCAGTACATCGCGCGCTCGACCATTATCTTCTTGCCCGGCGTCAGGCTGGTGACCATGATCGACGCGCGGCCGGCGGGGATCATGTCGGCCATGAAGTACGACTTCCTCGAATTCGCGTCGATCGTCTGGCCCAGGACCTTGTTTCCCTGCCCGTTCGGCGTCATGTAGCTGATCTCGATATCGACCGGAACGTCGTTCGGGTTCTGAACGAGCGTCCATGTCTCGACGCCGTTGGTCGTCTCGCCGTCCGGCAGGTAGAAGGTCTGGTATGGCGTCGCCATGCCGATCGAGTCGTGGCATGCCTCGCCCAGCCGGCTCCCGGCGCCCCAGTACATCGCCCGTTCGGCGATGATCGGCTTGTCCCCCGCTACGAGCGTAGAGAAGTCTTTGGACTTCAGGGTGTCGTTCACCCGGATCGTCTTCCTCGACTTGGCCTTCATCACGAAGGCCGGCTGTGGCTGAGGCCCTTCGAGTGTCATGTACGTCAGCGTCACGTTGGCTTCGCTGTCGTTGGGGTTCTGGACAAGGATGTACGTCGTAAAGCCGTACCCGGTGGTGCCTTCCGCCAGGTAGTAGGTCAGCGACGGGCTGGTCGTCCCGATGGAGTCGTGGCCTTCACGCCTGTTGTTCCGGTACATCGACCGCTCCGGGATCACCGGGATGTCGGAAGTCACCTGTATCGAGGCGTCTTTCGCGCCGATGTCCTCCTTCATGTTGAACGAGGCGCGGCTGCTCGGGGCGACGGTCTTCTTCACGTCGACCGGCTGCCCGCCTTCGACCATGTAAGTGAGGGTCACGCTGGCCTGCGCGTCGTTCGGGTTCTGGACCAGGATCCAGGTCTCGAAACCGTAGTCGGACGAACCCTCGGGCAGGTACCAGGTCGTAGCGGGAGAGTTGACCCCGATGGACGCGTGCCCTTCGGGAGACGGCGCGCCGGGGCCTGTCCAGATCATTCGCCTGTCGACGGCGATCTGGTGCGTCATGCTTCCGCGGGTCGTCACCTGGGTCGAGAAGTCGGTCGTTCCCAGGTCGTTCCTGGGGTTGATGACGGTCTGCGATAGCGCCGGCAGGGTGATGGACGGCATCTGCTTCGGCCCGTTCTTCGTCATGTATGTCACGTCGACGTCGACCGGGGTTACCTCCGGGTTCTGTATCGTGACGTAAGTGTCGAAGCCCCAGTCGGAGGACCCCTCCGCCAGGTACCAGGGGGCGCTCTTGACGTTGAAATCCTTTGCGTCTGTCGTGCCTCCGGGCGTGACCACTGTCACCGGGACTGCCCCGACCGGTCCGCCCGGAACCTTGCACACTATCGACGTGTTGCTCCAGTTGACGATGTCCAGCGCCTTCGAGCCGGAGAACATCACGTTCGAGGCGCCCTGCGTGTTGCCGAAAGTCTTGCCGGTGAGGGACACCGTCGTACCGGGGGAACCGGTGGCAGGCGAGATCGAGTCGAGCGTCGGTTTCATCATCTTGAGCTCTATGTTCACGTTCTGAGAGGGCGTCGGTATGAGCGTCGCTCTGCTCCACAGGTAAGCGTTGTTGTACCACTCTATGTAATGGATCTGCTGGCTGGTCTCCTCGTTCGGGTAGAAGTAGAGCTTGTAGCTGGCGTTCTGCCTCAGGCCGTTGACCGAGTAGTAGCCGTCGGCGCCGGCCGTGGTCGCGAAGAGCCAGCTCCAGGTCGTCGGGTCGTAGACGTCGATGATGCAGTTGGGGATCGGCTGGCCGCTCCCCTCCTCTGTCACGCGGCCGGTGATGGAAAACGGGGCTTCCAGGGCCGCGTTGATGTTGGTCCCCGGCGCGATGACGACGGTGCCCCCCTGGAACGTCGCCGAGTTGTTGTATCACTCCAGCGCGCCGGAGCCATCCGGCATGAAGAACTGGACCTCGTACGACTGGCCGGCGACGATGTTGTTGCTGAAGGTGTACTTGCCGTCCGATCCGGTCAGCGCTCCTTCGTCCCAGACCGGATCCGAACTGGCGGCGCCATAGACCATCACCAGGCAGTTCCTTACGGGCGAGCCGTTCGCCGTGACCGTGCCACTGATGCTCGATGGCGCCGCGGACGCGATGACGCCGCCAAGGCTCACCAGGGCCACGCCGGCGATAAGGATCAGAGAACAGGCGAGCCCGAGCTTCTTCATGTGAACGGAACCCAAGATAATCACCCCCGTTGCCGCCGGCACGCTCCGTCTCTGTTGAAGGAACTCTCACTTCCCCGTTGCCACAACAGGAAGATGAATGCCGGATATCCACGCGGAGTATATCAATGCGGCTGCCACGTGTACAACCTCCGCTTAGGACTCAATTCCAGTTTTCAGACCTGACCCCGAATTCCAGTTGGGCATGGTCAAGAATTGCCCGGGGTCCTGAGTCGCGGTCCAAATATGGCGCACGCAAGCGTGCGCGACAATTGTCCGACCGGCGCTCTCGAGCACCGGCTCGGAATAAACTCGACCCGGTTCAGCATGTTCAGAATTAGAGCGAGGGCTACTCCTCTGGCGAGGTGAGGGCCGAGTTTATAGCGCGCCGGCGGGCGCGCTCGTAACGGATAGCCCCCACGATCGACTTCGGCTCGATGCCGAAATAGTAGCGGTGACAGAGCGCGAACGACGCCAGCGAGTCCTTCACGCGCTCCAGCGCTCCGGACCTCTGGGGGTTGGCGCGGCGCACCTCGACCGCCTCGGCGTAGCTGTCGACCCTGACCATCTCTCCGCCCTCACCGGGCACTACGATGCCTCCCTCGATCAGCGCCTTGTACCTGCTGGCGGTCTCCTTGAGAGTCGGGCCGCAGACCATGGCGCACTGCCCGCAGGTCAGCACGTTCGGGTCTTTGCTCTTTCCGAACGAACCCTGCTTCTTCTCGAAGTCCCAGAGGATGCGGTCCATCTCGCGCTGGTCGTCCGGCAGGTCCGCGGGAAGCGGCAGCTCCTTCATCAGGTCGTCGTCGATGAGCGTCTTACCGGCGATCCTGATGACGTCGAACCGTGCGGTCGCGTCGCCGGTAGCCCGGCCTCCTCTAATCAGGTCGCGCCTGGTCTCGACCCTGCCGGTCGGCGGCCGCCTGCCCACCCAGCCGTCTATCCAGTGCCTTCCCCAGGTGGACCAGGTCTTGTCCTTCGACAGCGAGTGGAGCCCGAAGCAGGACGCGTTGCACAGGTCCACGTTGCGCCTCGCCCCCCTCGGGTAGAGCTCGCCGTTAAGCAGGACGTAATCTTCTTCTTCCTCCTCGAACATGCCCGCCACGCACGTCCGCGCGCAGAGCTTGCACCTCGAGCAGTACCCGTCCACGAAGTAGCGCGGTGAGAGCATCTCGTCGCTCGCGAGGACGGCGTCGGTCACGACCGAGCAGAGGTACACCGATGCCCCGTACTCCTTCGTCATCACGTTGCCGGACCAGCCCTGCCCCGCGGTGCCGGCCAGTATCGCGGCGAAGCGGTGAGAGAAGCTGGGGTGGGTCGAGAAGACGTCGAGGGACCTTCGATAGCTGTTGTTGGGTGGCACGACCGCCGCACGATAGCCCTGAGATCGGATGAACGCGGCGAGGTCGCGCGCGACACGGTGGATCCGCTGGTTACTGTGGAGCTGGTCGACGTTGTGCGGCGAGGGGCTCTTCTTTGACAGAAAAGCGTATATCGCGTCGACGTCCATCGGCGTAGCCATCGAGACTACCGACCGGGCTCCCTTCATCGTGTAGCCGGCATCGAGCGAAGGAGGGCCGCCGAGTCTCTCCGGGCCGGCCACCCCGACCACGTCGACGCCCTGACCGCGGACGAACTCCTTGATCTCCAGTTCCAGTCCCAACTGCGGCTCCTCAGCCTCGACGCGCTTACTCTTCGGCCACTCCGGGGCCCGTCTCCGCCTCCGCCTCCGCCTCCGCCGCTTCAGCTCTTCGTTTGAGCGGGATCTCTGTCAGCAGCATCCCGGCGAAGATGAGCACGCACCCGACCCACATCCTCCAGGACAGGTGCTCGCTCAATATTATTATTCCGAATATGACGGAAAAGACAGGCTCCATTATGAGGACCATCGAAGTCCTCGTCGGTGTCAGGACGCGCTGGGCGTAGCCCTGCACGTAGAAAGCGGCGGCCGACGCGAGCAGCCCGCATATCAGAAGGGACATCCAGACGAAGCCGGTCGTCGGCACGACAAAGCTGTCGAAGATGAGGCTCGACCCGGTGAACAACACCGCGACGACCAGCATCTGCATGAAGGTGAGCAGGAGCAGGTTGTACTTCCTGGTGTAGCCGTCCAGCAGGACGATGTGCACCGAGTACAGGAACGCGCATATCAGGACGAGCGCGTCGCCCAGGCGGATCGCGAAGCCGCTCTGCAATGACAGGAACCCCAGGCCCACCAGCGCTACGGCGACCGCGATGATGCTCATCACGTTCGGCCTGTGCTTCAGAAAGATGGCCGCGAGGAGCGGCGTGAAGACTATGAAGAGCCCGGTGATGAACCCGGCGTTTCCCGCAGTGGTGTACTTGAGGCCGAAGGTCTGGAACGAGTATGAGGCATAGAGGAGCACGCCCAGCAGTATGCCGTCCCGCGCGATCTTCAGGTCCAGGTCTTTGAAGTGGCGGACGGAGAGCGCGCCCATCACTATCGCGGCGATCCAGAAGCGCCACGCCATGAACGTAAAAGGCTCGACGGTGTTCAGGCTCTTCTTCACCAGCGCGAAGGTGAGGCCCCAGACGACAGTGATGCCGATGGCATGACCTCCGCCCGGCGCTTGTCGCTCAGGAATGGTTTTTTCACTGGGTAGGCCACGCGCTAGATGTGGGAGAGGATCTTCGAGAAGAACTCCTTGGTCCTCGGGTGCTGCGGGTTGTTGAAGACGTCCTCCGGCTTGCCGTCCTCGACGATGAGGCCCTCGTCCATGAAGATGAGCCTGTCGCCTACCTCCTTGGCGAAGCCCATCTCGTGCGTGACGACCACCATAGTCATGCCTTCCTTGGCAAGTTCTTTCATCGTGTCGAGCACCTCTGAGACCAGCTCGGGGTCGAGGGCGCTCGTGACCTCGTCGAAGAGCATCAGGTCGGGGTCCATCGCGAGTGCCCTGGCGATGGCGACGCGCTGCTGCTGGCCGCCGGAAAGGTGCGCCGGGAAAGCGTCGGCCTTCTCGGCGAGGCCGACCTTCTCGAGCAGTTCGACAGCTACCTTGTTTGCCTCGTCCGACGACATCCCCTTGACCTTGATCGGTGCCAGCGTCACGTTCTTTATCGTTGTCAGGTGAGGGAACAGGTTGAAGCTCTGGAAGACCATGCCCACTTTCTGCCGGACCAGGTTCAGGTCGGACGCGCGGTGCGTCACGTCCAGCCCCTCGACGAAGATGTTGCCGCGGGTCGCCACCTCGAGCCCGTTGATGCAGCGGAGCATGGTGCTCTTGCCGGACCCGCTGGGCCCGACCACCACGACGACCTGCTTGGGCATTATTTCCAGGTCGATGCCTTTGAGCGCCTCGAAGTCGCCGAACTTCTTATGAAGCCCTTCGATCCTGACCAGGGGCTCGTCCGGCCTTATCTCCATCTTGATGGTCTCGTACTTCGGGCTCGTGTCAGTCTCCTCTCGCCAGTCTCTTCTCCAGGTAACGGACCCCCCGCATCGCCGGTATTGTCACCAGCAGGAAGAAGAGCGCTACGCCGACGAGGGGCGTCACGTTGGCGTCCCTGCCCATGGCCTCCTTGCCGACGAGAAAGGCCTCGGACAGTCCGATGAACGCCACCAGCGCGGTGTCCTTGGTCAGCATGATGAACTCGTTCGAGAGCGGCGGTATGACGCGCCGTATAGCCTGCGGCAGCACCACGTACCTCATGGACTGCAGGTACGTCATGCCGAGCGAGCGAGACGCCTCGACCTGGCCCTTGTGTATCGACTCGATGCCGGCCCTGAATATCTCCGCCTCGTACGCCGCGTAGCACACGGTGAGAGAGACCACTCCGGCCTGGAAGCGACTGAAATTGAGGCCCAGGTAGCTCAGCCCGAAGTAGATGATGAAGATGAGCAGGATCAGCGGTAGGCCGCGGATGACGTCGATATAGACGGCGGACAGGAAGCGGAACGTGCGGAACCTGGATATCCTCAGGATCGCGACTATCAGCCCGAATATCAGGATGAAGATCTCTGACACGAGCGCCAGCAGGAGCGTCGTGAGGAACGCCCTTCCGACCTTCGGCCACCAGAACTTGATCGTCTCCCAGTTGAAGAAGTCCTTTTAGAAAGCCTTCAGGTTGTCCTGCATCAGGAAGTAGATGAGGACGAGCGCCCCCAGGACGAGTGAGATGATGCCTAGCGTCTGCCCCGCCGTCGCCAGGCCGTCACCCTCGAAGTCGGTATGAAGTATCTGCCTCTTCGCGAGGCGGGCGAACACTATCGCGAGAACTCCCCCCACGACCGGGAGGACGGTCAGGCCCAGGATGCCCATGATCAGCGAGGCCTTGGCCCATCCGCTTATGTTCTGCTGCTCGAACTCCGAGACCGGCTCGCCGTCCCACAGCTTGAGATCTTCTTCGCTCATATCGCGCTTTCAGTACTTGAACTGGTAACCAGCATGAACGTGGGCCTGCATCTATTCGATACAGGCCCACGAGATCGAATGGTGCAGTCTTGGAACGTTACGGTGTGGTCGCCGACGATGAGGCCGCCGGGGGCGCGGTGCCGAACCACTTCTTGTAGATAACGGCGTAGGTGCCGTCGTCCTTGACCTCCTGCAGCGCCTTGTTGATGTCGGTCAACATGGTGGTGTTGGTCTTGTTGATGCCGATGCCGTACTTCTCGTTCGTAGGGATCTTTGCGACGATGGTGGTCTTGCCGTTCTTCATGCTGAGGTAGGAACTGGAAGGGAAATCGTGGATGACCGCGTCAACTTTGCCCCGCTCAAGGGCTTCGAAGACCTGTGGCACGGTAGGGAACTTCTGGATCTTTTTAAGGCCTCCGGCCTGCTGGATCTTCTCTGCCTCCACCTGTCCGGTTGTTTCACTTTGCACGCCCACTACTTTGCCTTTGAGGCCGGCCTGGTTCTTTATCGGCGAGCCTTTGACTACCACGATCGACTGGTCGCTGTCGATGTAGGGGTCAGAGAAGTTGATCTGCTTCTTGCGCTCCTCGGTTATGGGCATCGCTGTCATGATGATGTCGTACTTGCCGTCCTCCAGCCCAGTGATGATGCCGTCCCATTCTGCCGAAATAACTCCCAGTTTTAGTCCCATTTTCTTTGCAATCGCCTGGGCCAAATCCACGTCGAAGCCGACCGGCTTGGTACCTTCCATGCTCTCGAACGGCGGATACGGCATTTCGCTTCCCATAGAAAGCGTCCCTGACTGAAGGGTCTTGGTGGATGAGCCGCACCCGGCGAGGAGCGTAATGGCCAGCAGCGCCATCAGGGCAAGCGCCGCTCCGGTTCTCACTAGACTATTTCCCCGCATTCTTTCCTCTATACCTAAGGTTGCCCGGGCGACCGCAGGCCATGAGCCCCGGCACCCCCGAATGTGTCTGCATGATTATATTTGCATGCGAGCGAATAGGGCAATTGATTCGACGTTTTGCAACAATTTCCTATTATACAACCCGGCCCTCACCTTGTTAACGGAAAAGCACTCTTGTGGCATCGCACATCCCAATCGGGCCGGGTTTATCGCGAGCCGGCGCTCAACGAGCGCCGGTCGCACACTGGTCGCGCACGCGAAGCGTGCGCCATGTTTGGACCTTTAGCCAGGACCCTGAGTCACGGTTAGTTTGATCCGGGCTGATTTCAGAGTATCGGGCTGAATATGATCTGAGGTTCAAGCAGATCGTGAACCGGGGGGCTTAACTTCAATGTTCACGCTTGACACAGGGCTACCCTTGAGTTCAGAGGTTGACCGGTCCTGATTCACCACTGACTTCAACATAGATGACCGCGGCCGCCTCCACCTGCTTGAGTCTCAGATCCCCCTCACCCTGAGACTTGCCAGGCGTTGAGCAACAGTCGCGGCCGGCTCGCTATGCGCTCGCCAGGGCTCGATGGGTACATCGAGCCCGTTGTTCACCCCGTGAGTCGGCGTATGGGTGATAAGGCCTGTATTGATAGGTAGGAATGCTGCATCCCGAATTGTGGCTAAACCCGTATTTAATCATTCGTAAGGACGTGCCTTTTGTCGATAGTCCTTCAGATGGATTGTGAAAAAGTACGCCAGAAGTCAGTAGAGGTCGATCGATGAGCCGAATACGTTCGAGCAAGATTCATGCCCTGATCGCCGGGATCCTCGTCCTCGCCCTGCTGCCGCTGGCGCTGATGGCAGGGAGCGCGGGTGCCGCCACCGGTCCGGTGAAGCTGGAAGGCTTCTGCTTCAGCCCCTACCTGACCCAGCAGCCCGGGACGAACCTGTCGGACGCACAGGTCGGAGTCTTGATGGACAAGATCGCACCGTACACGAACAGCATCCGCACCTTCTGCTCGGACGGGCCCTGGGCAAGGATGCCGGCGCTGGCACGCGCCAGGGGGATGACGATCGCGGCGGGCGCCGACATAGACACCAGCCCCTCCTACTGCAACGTGGAGATCAACGGCCTGCTGCAGGAGATCCGCGCCGGCGGCATCAGCCTGGCGATGGTCGGCGACGAGACACTCGAGAACGGGGTGAGCGAGAGCGCGCTCCTCGGCTACATCAACACCGTCAAGGCCGCGGGCATCCCCACCGCCACGAGCATGACTTACAACGTGTGGCCGCAACATCCGAATGTCGTCGCCGCGTGCGACGTCATCGTGATGAACGCCTTCCCCTACTGGGACCAGGTATCGATCAGCGACGCCATCGGCCAGCTCGACAGGGATTACCGGCAGGTCAAGGCTGTCGCCGGCGGCAAGCAGATCATCGTCGAGACGGGGTGGCCGTCCGGCGGACCGACAAACGGGCCGGCAGTGGCGAGCCCCGCGAACGCGACGGCGTACCTGTCTAACTTCATGGCCTGGGCCAGGATGAACAACGTCAAGTACTTCTACTTCGAGGCGTTCGACGAGCTGTGGAAGGCCGCCGGCGAAGGAGAGGTCGGGGTCCACTGGGGCGTATGGGATTCGAGCGGTAACCTCAAGGCCGGAATGGCAGGAGTGTTCGGCGGCCCAGTGGCGAGGGATAACGGCCCGGTCTGGAAAAACGGCGGCACTAGCAGCAATCGGAAGCCAAAGGCTCCCTTAACACCCCGGAAGCCCAAGGTCCGAGTACTTTTCCGCTACCACCGACCATGAGAACCGCCTGGTCGCCAGGTCATGTAAGCGCTCCCTGAAAGCCGGGTCACGGGTCGGGTACTTCTCCAGCAGCGAGAGCACGCGAGCAGCGATCCCCTTCGTAAGACCAGCTCCGGGCAGCAGGCTCTTGAACTCCTCGTCGCCAAGTTCCCCCGCCACGATGTCCGCGGCGTCCATCAGGCCTGACTGGTAGGTGCCGAGAGGAACCGCGCCCCCGGCGAGGGCTTCTATCATCACCAGGCCATATGCCTCAGGGAACACGGACGGGGCGATCATCAGGTCAGACACACCCATCAGCGGAGGTATCTCGGCGTGAGGCACCTGGCCGAGGAACCGGACGTGGTGGCTCAGGTCGCTCGCGGCCGCGATGTAAGCTTCACTCTCTTCGCGCCCCATCTCGGGTATGACCGGCCCGTACTCCTCGAGTGACTCGATCTGCATCGATTCCTCGGTCAGCTGTCGGGCCCGCCTGATGTTGCCCTGCTGGAGCACCAGCACTATCTTCTTGAGTGGAGCCATCAACGGGCCGCCGCCCGCTATGAACAGTTGTGCACCCGGACGCTCCGAGAGGACGAGCGGCATCGCGGCGACCGCATACTGAAGCCCCTTGGTCCAGATCAGCCTGCCCGCGAACAGGATTATCTCGCGGCCTTTGGGGATCATGTCAGGAGCAACCGACTTCAGCACCGAGTCCCTGTCGACAACAGGTGCGAACTGGTCGCTCTCCACGCCAGGCGGGATGACCTCGACCCTGTCTTCGATGTCCAGCCCCGCCTTCGACGCCGCGCTCTTTACCTGCTCGGCCATGTCCCTGCTAAGCGACACAACAGACCTTGCGCCGGACAGCCCCTCGACGAAGTACGGCGTCATGCGGGGGTCCTTGGCGACCGAGAAGTTCAGCGCGCTGCCATGTACGGTCACGCAGTACGGTGTCTTTTCCCCGACCGCTTTTCGCACCTCGTATGGCTGCATGATGACGTGGTTCGCCTGTACCATGTCCTGCGGCCACTTGTCGAAAGCCGCCGTCAGCGCATTTATGTTGCTGTCAACGAACCGGGTGATCTGCGCGGTGGAGGCGTCCTGGAAAGTGCAGCTCTTGAACGGCGCGAACTCACCCTTGACGTAAGTAAGGAGCTCGCCCTCGAGCGCGGGACGGACCAGCCTGCAGGAGCCCGCGTACTTCTTCGGCTGCTGGAAGAGAAGCATGGGGCCGTCGCCGTCGAATGCGTAAGCGGAATCGATGTAATCGTAGATGTCGGGGTGCTGTTCCTGGCAGGCGAGCGTGACGTCGTGCCCCTGCCTGGCCAGCTCCCTCGCGAGCTGGCTGACGTATATGCCGCTCCCCGAATCGCCCAGGAAGTAGCCGTGTACTATCCCTATCCTCATGCTCAAAGCCTCTGGAGCTTGTGTGTCGAATAGCCCGGTCGCGCCCTTACGATACGACCGGATGGACCTCGCCCGCAACTTTTATGGCCGTGCCGCCAAAGCTTTGTAAATTATCCCCACGCTGACGCCGCCGTTTTGACCTGAACGGCCATCGCTCTCCAAGATTAGGGTTGCTATCCGAATTGG